>Ga0335069_10000147_pt1 | contig 118881 bp, 141 predicted proteins | sample Lox_Sample_11_FD_206714 | JGI IMG/M metagenome (GOLD analysis project Ga0335069, IMG submission 206714) | Soil microbial communities from Loxahatchee National Wildlife Refuge, Florida, United States - Lox_Sample_1.1 | ecosystem: Environmental > Terrestrial > Soil > Wetlands | place: USA...
AACCAAGTAGCCCCGGTCCCGGCTACCCTTCAGTATCCGCAGCCGTGGGTATTTGAACAGAACGAGCAGGCTGTTCTGTCTGGACAACCCGATGAGGACTTCTGGCAGAACTCAGTTGCCCCGGTTCCGCTTGCTTTCAGTCCGCTGCCACCATGGACCTATGACCCCAGCGACATTGATTTCCAGCAGCAGGACGAAGACTTCTGGATCAACCCCGTTGCTCCTGTCCAAGCGACTCTGCTGTGGCCTCAACAGTGGGCCTTTGATCCCAGTGAGATGGATTTCCAGACCGCTGAGGAAAATTACTGGCAGAATCCAGTAGCCCCAATCCCAGCGACGCTGCTCTGGCCTCAGCAGTGGCCTTTCGATCAGGATGAATCACCCACGCTAGAGGGACAGCTCGACGAAGACTTCTGGAGCAATCCTGTTGCCCCTGTGCAGGCCACGTTGATGTGGCCGCAGCCGTGGACATTTGATCCCAGTGAACAGGCAGCCACTCTTTACGGACAACCGGATGAAGACTTCTGGCAGAACCCGGTGGCTCCGGTTGTTGCGACGCTGGGCAAGCTCTACCTGCCCGATCCTGAAGAGATTCCTGCTGCCACGCTTTCCGGCGTCGCGGAAGAGTTCTTCTGGAATAATCCGGTAGCCCCCGTTCAAGCTACTCTTGGACGTTTATATCAGCCCGATCCCGAAGAGCTGCCCGCTGGTTATTTGTACGGTCAGCCTGATGAAGACTACTGGATCAACCCTGTAGCTCCAGTACAGGCGACGCTGCTGTGGCCGCAGCAGTGGCCATTTGATCAAGACGAACAGGCTGCCGGTGAGCATGGACAACCTGATGAAGATTACTGGCAGAACCAAGTAGCCCCGGTCCCGGCTACCCTTCAGTATCCGCAGCCGTGGGTATTTGAACAGAACGAGCAGGCTGTTCTGTCTGGACAACCCGATGAGGACTTCTGGCAGAACTCAGTTGCCCCGGTTCAAGCCACATTGCTGTATCCGCAACAGTGGACCTTTGAACAGAATGAATCACCCACGCTAGAGGGACAACCAGACGAAGACTACTGGCAGAATCCTGTAGCTCCAGTCCAAGCCACGTTGATATGGCCTCAGCAGTGGACGTTTGATCCGAGTGAGCAAGCTGCTGGCGAACACGGTCAGCCTGACGAGGATTTCTGGCAGAACCAAGTTGATCCTGTCGTCGCCTCGATGGGTGCCCTTTACCTGCCCGATCCTGAAGAGCTGCCTGCCCATACATTAAGCGGCCAGCCTGATGAAGATTACTGGCAGAACCAAGTAGCCCCGGTCCCGGCTACCCTTCAGTATCCGCAGCCGTGGGTATTTGAACAGAATGAGCAGGCATCGCTTGCCGGTCAGCCTGACGAAGACTACTGGCAGAACCCGACTGCGCCAGTAGCAGCATCTTTGCTCTGGCCTCAGCCGTGGACATTTGAACAGAACGAGCAGGCCAACAAGCTGCATGGTCAGCCTGAGGAAGATTTCTGGATCAATCCTGTAGCCCCGGTTGTTGCGACGCTGGGTGCTCTTTACCTGCCCGATCCTGAAGAGATTCCTGCGCACACACTGCGTGGGCAACCGGATGAAGACTTCTGGCAGAACCAAGTAGCTCCGGTTCCGGCTACATTGCTGTATCCGCAACAGGCCAGCTTCGACGAGCAGATTCCTTCTGGGTTGCACAACACGCCGGATGAAGACCTCTGGCAGAACCAAGTAGCTCCGGTACCAGCCACGCTGACGTGGCCTCAGCCGTGGGGCTTTGAACAGAACGAACAAGCCGTCCTGCATGGTCAGCCTGAGGAAGATTTCTGGATCAATCCTGTAGCTCCGGTCCCGGCGACGCTGGGTAAGCTCTACCTGCCTGATCCCGAGGAGATCAGCGCAGCCACCTTACAAGGCATCGTTGACGAGCTGTATTGGCAGAACCCGGTTGCTCCGGTTCAGGCTACGCTTGGCAAGCTCTATCTGCCGGAGCCCGAGGAACTGCCCGTTCTGCATGGTCAGCTCGATGAAGACTTCTGGATCAACCCGGTTGCTCCGGTACAAGCAACGCTGGCATGGCCTCAGCAGTCCGGCTTCGAGCAGAATGAGTCACCGGCTCTTCACGGTCAGCCAGACGAAGACCATTGGCAGAATCCGGTGGCTCCGGTTCAGGCTACGCTGATATGGCCGGTCCCATGGCAGTTCGAGCAGAACGAACAGGCTGTTCTGTCTGGACAACCAGACGAAGATTTCTGGATCAACCCGGTTGCACCGGTCCAAGCTACTCTGGGCAAGCTCTACCTGCCTGATCCCGAGGAGATTCCGGCCCACACACTGAGCGGCCAGCCTGATGAAGACTTCTGGGTTAATCAGGTCGCCCCTGTTCAGGCGACGCTGGGTAAGCTCTACCTGCCGGAGCGGGAGTGGCAGCCTGCGGCACCGCCCATTCTTGAAATCAACCCCGAGTTCTACATCGTGCTGCCGAAGCGCGAGACCTCGGTCACCTTCCCGGCCCGGTTGTACACAGTTACGTTCTACACTGAGTCCGAGGTCACACTGAGTGCCCGACGTTACCGCATCAAACTTCCCATTCGCTTCTACGGAGTGACGCTATGAGCCTTCAATTCAGTCCCAAGGACCCCGCCGAGGTTGTGGTGCTTTCCTTCAACTTCGTCAACCTCCTCGCTTCGGGTGAAATCATTCTCAGCGTGACCTTCTCCGTCACCGATCAGAATGGCAACATCAACACGTCATCGGCCATGCTTAGCGGGGTCGCCGACCTTTCAGAGAGCCCGGTCATCAAGCAGGCGGTGCAGGGCGGCCTCGATGGGCATACCTATCTGATCCGGGCCACGGCCACCACCTCGCTGAACCAGACGCTGGTGGGTGGCGCAACTCTGGCCGTCTCCTTTGGCTCCTAGCCAGCTTGCTGTTGAGCGGATAAAGAGCGTGGGGCACTCTTGAACCATGGGCGAAGGGCTGCATCTCGCAGGTGTGCGTATCAAGGGGATCGTGGCGGGGACGCCGCACCCCAACCGTATGCGCTTTCGTGGTGTGCTGGTCCAGCTGGACACCCCCTCCAGTAAGCCCCCCAACGGCGCGCAAGGCCATCGAATTCTGGTGCCCGCCAGCGTGGCCAAGCGCCGTCTGAAGACTTTGATCGGCATGGGCCTTAATTACTCTCCCGATCTCGATGGTCATGCCCAGCGGCGCAAGGTGGGCGTGATTGATAAGGCGTGGATCGACGGCAAGGAGCTTTGCGTGGAAGGCCATGTGTGGAAGCATGACTTCCCCGAGGCCGAAAAGGATTTAAAGCAAAAGGGTCTGGGCATGAGCATGGAGCTGGGGGACGTGCGAGTGGACCACCCCAACTCCGATATATGGTGTCTGGACGACTTTCAGTTTTTGGGTGCCACGATACTATGGCGGAACTCCGCTGCGTACAACAACACGCACGCGATTGCGGCGCGAGCCGAGCAAAGGAGAGAGGACATGGCTGTGCAGAATAAGAAGACGAGAAATGCCGACCCGCAAGGCGAGCGCGTCGCGCAGATCGCCGCCGAAGCTGCCGCGAGTGCTGTGCGCAAGGGCACCGCAAAGGTTTTGGCGGTCCTCGAAGAGAACACCAAAACGCTGTCGGAAATTTCCGCACAGCATGAAGAGCTGGAATCTCGCCTCTCAGCTCTGGAAACCGGCAACATCACCACCATCAATACTGCCAAGGACGACGCTTCGAGTTCTACATCGTCCTCGGCTTCCAGTGCCGATCAGGACTGGAAGGCTGCGCGCAGCGATGACAGCAACGATGGCAGCACCTCCAGTGAAGACGACGGCACCGATGACAGCTCCGAGGATGAGGACGACTTGGAGAGCGCGGTGGACAAGGGCGATCTGGAGGAAGAGGACACCGATTTGGGACAGAAGGCTGGCCACGCCAACGATGACGCCAAGAACCGGGGAAGCGACGGAGCCGGTGATCTGGCCAAGTCGGTGGGCAAGACCGTCTCCAGCGCCCGCGAACTGGCGCTGCGCACGGCCAACAGGCAGCTCAGGACGCAGTTGCATGCGGCCAAGCAGCAGATGGCCAAGATGGAGCGGAAATTCGACCACAAGCTCGGCAAGCTGCAGGCGCAGGTGGCAGAGGCCTCCAGCAAGATGAGCCGCAAGTCGATCTCCCCGGAGATCAGCGCCATGTTGTCGAAGTCCAACATCGACGCCTCCGATCTGTTCCGCACCGGCAGCAAGTTGTCAGTGGCCGAGGTGGACGGCATCATTGCCTCTGCCGGGGTGCTGAATACCCCGCAGGACAGGATTGCCATGAAGCAGTCTTTCCTCCGTGCGGGCCTGATGGACGAGGGCCGCGTGGAGCGCCATACCCGCTGATGAAGTTGGCGGAAATCAACAGGGAAGGAGACCTGATCTATGAAGGGCATGGCAGTATTCGTTGATCCGTCAAATAGCCCGATCTTGGCCCAGCTGGGGATGGTGGGACGGGGCTCGGCTCCAGTGGGTGAGATTTCGGCTGCAGCGGATTATCTGGCTCCCGGCGCGATTGAAGTAAACCGGTACGCGACGGAGATCGTGGACATGGTGCGCAGGCGCTTTGTCCTCGGTCAGCGCATCAATCAAACTCTGGCCACCGGCCAGCCGCACCGCTACTTTGAGCAGGTAGCGATTCCTACCGCGCAGTCTGTGAACCCGCGCACTCTCGCAGCTACCGGTTCACAGCCCACGAGGCAGGAGCGCGTGGTCGGCCTGAAGGCCATCACCGCGCAGATCAACTACGGTCTGTTCGACGTGGAGATCAACCAGCAGCAGGGCCAGTTTGCCTATCTTGAGGCAAAGGACCTGACCGACACCGTGGATGGCGTGCTCAAGCTGCACGACCAGAAGCTGTGGACGGGCGCGGACACCGACCTGTTCCTGAGCACCAGCAACGAGTATTACGGGATCAGCGGACAGATTTTCGCGGGTGCCAACTCCTCGCTGGGCCTGTACGGCACCAACGGCGGCCCCACGGTCATCTCCGCCACCGGCTCGCTGGTGGACGGCTACAAGACTGCTGTTGCCGCGATGGCCAACCGCACAGACTTTGAAGTGCGGCCCACCGCCATCTACGGCAACCCGACGCTGCTCAACCTGTTCGATCAGGAAGTCTACGACAACAACCGCCAGCTCTTCTACAATCAGGTGGAAGTGCTTCCGGGCGTGGTCGTGAACGGCCTGCCGACGCAGGTGGGCGTGCTGCCGCTGGTTTCCGATCCGGCGCTCAGCAATGTCAGCGGTGCTGGAGGCAAGACCCAGTACACGGGCTTCATCCTCTCGGACATCGACATGATCAAGTATGCGTATCTGACGGACCCGCTGCCCAGAGTCTTCCAGCTCGGGCTGCTGGGCAACCTTTCCAGTCAGTACGTGGTGGTCAAGTTCGGTGCCCCGTTCGTGGAAGGTCCCGGCTACGCCCACCAGCCTGTGATCACAATCCGGTAACTACCGTAGGTTAGTCATTTATGGTAGAATCCCCCTAGAGCAATCTGGGGGGATTTCTTTTATGGGGCGTAGTGAGAAGGCAAAGGCTGGGTGGGCCGATCCTGAAATACGTGCAAGACGTTGTGCTGCTATAAAGGCTGCGATGCACCGTCCAGAAGTGGTTAGCAAGATAGCAGAGACTCACGCGACTGAGGCGTTTAAAAAGAACAAATCACGAGCTTCTAAGAAGGCTTGGCGTGATCCCGGGTACCGGGAGTCTTTGGAAAGTAAGAGGCGCGAACAATTCACGCCAGAGGTGAGAGCCAAGTTGAGTGCGGCTAGGAAGGCTTTTTATGCTAGTGCTGCTGGTGCCGAGGACTTACAGAATAAGCGCGAGCAGGCTAGGCAGCTCTGGCAAGACCCCACCTACCAGAAGCGCGTGGTCCGGGGACTGCGGCGCGCCAGCGGCAAAATATCCGAAGCACAGAAGCAGCGCTGGGCCGGTCTCGGCTGAACGCGCCCGGATGACGGAGATCGGGAAGAAGCAGGTTACGGATAAGACGATGACTGCCGCAGACAAGCGCAAGATCACTGCTTTCCGGCGCAGGTATCCCGACGAAAAACTGGTAGTCTATCGCCGGGCTGGGCTCGAACGGCTGGGTATCGACCTTCGGGATTGGATTCTCGCCAAGAAGGTTGCCAAGGTGAAAGCGGTCTAAGAGCTTGCTGTTGTCCTGTAGCGCTTGAGGAAGGCAGGATAGGGGTATGAGCCTGTCACCCACCCACGGAACGCTTGGCGGGGCATCCCCGTTCGATTTCGAGGCACTACGGGACCAGATCATACAGGCCTTCAACCCTGATCAGCCCCGGGTTCCGGCAGGCAACCCCGGAGGCGGTGAATTTGCCAAGGGCGGCGCTCTCAGCGACACCGAGATCGAGCGCAGGCTGAAAGCCCCCTCTCTGCCCAACCTGTTCAAGCAGCCCTCAAGCGCCCCATCTTCCCAGCGCAGCTCCACGCCCGAGGAACAGGCGGCGCGCATCCAGCAGGTGAAGGACAAGGCCAGCAGCGACCCCGAGTGGCACAATGCCGCGCAGGCGGTGGGTGCGCGCGGCGAGCACCGTGACGACCCCGGGGTGATGAAGGATGGGCTGTATACGCCATCCGCGCAGGCCGAGAACGACAGGATCGCCAGCGAGTTTCTGACGTCTGCAGCACAGTCTCGCAGTGGAGAGCAGCCGGTGGCGGTCTTTCTGGTGGGCAAGCCGGGGGCAGGCAAGAGCGGTTTGATTGCCAAGCTGCAGGCGCGCGGTGATCTGCCTCCCACCGTGCCCATCAATGCTGATCTGGTGCAGGAGAAGTTGCCGGGATACACGCCCGGATTGACGGCGGCCTATCACGAGCGGGCCTGCGACATCGCCCGCAACTGTCTGACGCCTGCCGTGCTGGCCGGGCGCTACAACGCCTACTTCGACACCACCGACGGGGCCGACCGGCTGGAGAAGACCGCCCGGCAGTTCAAGGATGCCGGTTACCACATCGTTGTGGTTCATGCCGACGTGGACACCGCGACGTCGGTGGAACGTGTCTACAATAGATTCAGGCAGGATGGCCGCTACATTCCGCTGGATATTGTCGAGGGCTACGGCGAGAAACCCAAGAATGCCTATGAGCGGCTGAAGGCCAGCGGCCTTGCCGACGAGTGGAGGGAATATGACACAACAGCCGAGGGATTTGCTGGAGGCCAATCTGTCGGACAGCCAGCGCGAGTTGTGGAGAAAGGCGCGCGCAGTTCCCGGCAAATACTCAGCCGATCCCGAGGAAGCGTGGGAGCAGGCGCTGCAGGAAGGGGCCGAGCTGGGAGCCGCGATATTGCGCGAAGGGCAAGGGCCGCCCAAGCCCGCGTAGCCCTGCTCGCCGCCTGCAACGAGTGGGGCATCCTTGGCGACGGTGAACCCGAGATCACCTCCTACAATCCAGATCAAGCGCGCGACAGTGCTGGGAAGTGGACATCTGGTGGCAGTGAACCCGAGTCGTGGGTAGGTTTTGATCTGGACGGCACGCTGGCTGAGTACCACGGCTGGAAAGGGTCGGATCACATAGGCGCACCCATCCCCCAGATGGTGCGGATTATCAAGAAGCATCTGGCCGACGGCGACAAGGTGAAAATCTTCACCGCCCGGGTGGCCAACGATCCCAAGGGCGTCGCCAAGCAAGCCATTGAAAAGTGGTGCGTGCAGCACCTCGGCCAGAAGCTGCCGGTCACCTGTGTCAAGGACAGCGGCATGACCATGCTGTACGACGACCGCGCCGTGGCCGTGGTGCGCAACGACGGCACGCTGCTCAACGATCCTAGCGAGATTGAGGCCAAGTGCGTCGCCTGTGAGTGTGGCGACTGCGTGATTCATGCCTATAGCGAGGATGAGGCCCGTGACGAGCATGGCCGCTGGACTGCAGGCATGGAGGAGAATCTGGCTGTCATGTCGCGCACCAGCCATGGCACCGGGCGGGAACCCGACCGTCCGGCACTAGCGGAGAGCGGCGACGCGCTGGCGGAGAAGGCCAACCAGAACTTCCGCGAGGCTGCCGACTGGGTGTGGCAGCACCGCGACCAGAAGCTGGATTCCGGCGCGACTGTGCGCCACACTATCGAGAAGCTGGGCAGCATCGTGAACCAAGGCCTGCTGGCTCCCGGGCAGAGCCCGTGGCGGACGTGGAACGATTCGGCCAAAGGCTACATCCCGGTGGAGAGGATGATGCCCCGGCTCTATCAGTTCTGCGACCAGCTGGCTGCGCGCATGAAGGCTGGCGACGATCCCAAGAGCACCGCCGCCTTTGTAGAACACGAGTTCAATGCCGAGATTCATCCGCTGGCCGACGGTATGGGCCGCACCACCATGCTGCTGGCGGGGATGACCTTGCTGCAGAATGGCCACGAGCTGCCCCGCTATGGCGACCGGGCGGCCTTCTACAAGGGCATCACGTCGCCCGGCTGGGAGGGCTTCTACCACAGCCTGTTCGGGGTGCAGGCCTTCAGCCCCGACGAGGCCCGGGATGCCTACGGCAGGTGGACGACGGGCGGCGATGTGTATGTCTCGCCCAACGTGGAGGAAAACACCAAGTTCGACGAGGCCGTGAAGCAGGTGGACAGCGACCGGCAGAAGAACTTCGTCAGTCTAGCGCACCGGGTCTGTGAGGCGGTATTGGGACAGAGCGAGGTGAACAATGCGGTGGGCGCATGGGCCGACGGCGCGGAAAACTCCACCCACATCACCAGCCACACCGATAATGTCGAGGACCTGAAGTATGCCGGGGCGCTGCTGGCCAAGGCTGCTCAGCAGAAGGCCTTCCTGTGGTTCAGGCACGACCCGGCGGGCGGCTCGCTGCTCTACACCATTCGGACGGAAGAGGATTTGTCTACAATAGAGAAGCGCGTCCGGGGTGTCGCCGCTCTGGAGAACCACACCCTCGTGCCTCATTCGTGGGGCACCGAGATACAGGTGTTCGACAAGGACGGTTCTTCAGCGGAGGCCATCGGCGCATTTTCCGCCGCCCATGGTTACCGGACGACGGCGGCCCGGGGAGAGGGCAATTTCGAGGGCAGCTGGACCAGCCGCGAGGAAGGAGCGAAGGAATATGACCGAATCATCCAAGACTACGAAGAAGCCCACCCCGGAAGAGCTTACCGCGATTCTCTTACGTTTCAACATCGAGGACGTGACGAAGAAGGGCACGGGAGTGGTGATCGTGGGCGGAGTGAAGCCGCCCGAAAAGAAGGGCTGAGCCTCAGTCTCAGCGCGCACATCTACGCCGCCGTTCCTCCCAGCGAGGTGTTGCGCCGGGTGCGGGCACTGCCTACGGTGCCCGCTCCTAAAAGTCCGCATTGGTCCGCCCTGTGCCGGACCAAGGCTCGCCACTACGGCAAGTCGGTGTGGAAGAAAAATCCCATCAAGCTGGTGCGCAAGCCTGCCGACGCCGAGGCTTTCAAGCTGCTGCCGGTCAAGCTGCGCGATCATCTGGTCAGCGCCGCGCCCGTACAGAGGTTCAACCCCCGCGATCTGGTGACCAACCAGCCAGTGGTTTATCTGGCCGACCTCGAACACTTTCTGCGCCACGGCAAGGACCCCGAGCCGGTAATCGTGCTCAGGAGCAGCGCCGGGTTGTATGTTCACAACGGCAACCACCGCAGTACACTGGCATTGCTGTCCGGGCACAAGGTGCGGGCGCGCTACGTGGACCTCGCCAAGGTTCCCGAGGTGCAGAACAGGATCAAGGTGGCGGCCAACATTCTCGACGCGAAGGAAGCCCTTCAGGAGGTGGGTGTATGAGCCTGCTGTCTCTGGCGATTCAGGAGCTGGCCGACACCATGGAGATGCACGCCTCCGCCTACGTGATCTATGCGTGGAACGAGGAGGATCACCCCCGCGACGCGCACGGCAAGTTTGCCACCAAGGGCGGCACCGCCGCCGTGAACACCCCTGACAAGGCTGCCGCGCGGCTGGCCAATCTCGGCTACCGGCTGGACGAGGCCAAGCAAAGCTCCGATGTGTGGCGGGATCAGCGGGGGCGCACGGTGCGGGTATCGAAGTACGATGCGCAGCACCCCGGCAATGTCAACCTTCGCCGCTACCGGATGTTCGGCCCGGATGGCGAGAGGCTGTATCAGGGCCACCAGCTGCCTGAGCTGGAGCGGTTGCACGGCAAGCAGCCGCCAGCCCCGCCACAGGCCCCTGCCGCCCCGGCAAAGCAGGTTGTGGCACCGGCTCCCAAGGCCCCCGCTCCGGCTGCCCCGGCGCAGAACGCTCTGGCCAAGCAGGCCGCCGCCGTGGTCAGCCTTGCCATGCAGAAGAAGCTGGCCGACGCAGGCTTTGCCCTGAAGGGCATGGTGGACCCCGCACAAGTAATGGGCGGACGGGCAGTGGTGGCCTTCGTGCATCCCTCCGGTGCCGAGCTGCGAATTTCCACCAATGCTGAGGGCAAGACGATCTATCAGATTTCCATAGGCAGGGACGAGCAGGGCAAACTCCGGCTGGCCCCCGCGCAGCTGCACAGGCCTTTTGGTGCCGACGGCCAGCTGCGCCCGGATATTCAGTGGGCTCTCAGCAAGCCGCCTGCCGGGCTCACCCAAGCGCCGGTCAAGCGTGGCGACGCTCCGCCGGAAGGCACCCTGCATGAGAGAGCGCACAATGCTCTGATCGCCGCAGGCTTTGTTTACAAGGGCACCCTTAACAAGCGGGCCTATTACGCTCTGCCTGACAAGAATGTGTTTGTCCTTGCCTCTGACCGCCGTGACGATTCTGTGTACAAGGATGGCAAGAACATCACCTACGCCGCACTCGATCAGGGCATGTTCCTGTTCCGGCGAAACAAACAAGGCAATACTTACCTGCCCAACACCTTCCGCGACGCAGTTGGCCTGCCGCGCAATCCAGTTGGCGTGATAGACGAGCAGAAGGGCTATGAACTGGCATTTCCCAGAGCCGAGGATCGGGCCGCGCTGGACAAGGCCGGGTTCACCGTAACCAAGGCCGAGAGCGACGAGGCGGGCAATGTCTCGATTGTGCTGACCCATCCCAGCGGAGTGAGGATCGAAAAGGGCGCTAGTATGTATGCCCGTGTCTTTGATAAAGACGGCAAGGACATGGGGCAGATAACCGGGGTGCGCGACCAATTCGGCTACTTGTACAAGGGCATTCGCCAAGCCATCGGCATGCCCGATCCCGACTTGAGAATGCCCACAGCCAAGCCCGCCGACGAAACAGAACCGGAGTGGCGATATGAGCGTGGGGCGCATAGCGTGCTGGTGGGTGCTGGCATACAGTACATGGGCATGGGCCGCGACAAGGACGGGAACACTTATGCAAGTTACAAGGCCCCCAACGGAACGCGCCTGCAGATGTTTGCCGACCGGGGCGCGGTGGCCTTTGACAAAGACGGCAATCAGGTGGGGAGGTGGCTTAACGGCGCAGCCATCTATGGCTCAAACAGGCAGGGCAATTATTATCTGCGCCCCGAATTCCGTACCGCCATGGGCCTCCCCAAGCCACAGTTCACTGGCGACGCGCAGGCTGAGTTCAACAGACTGGTTGACAGAGAGGATCAGAAGGCGCTGGCCGACGCCGGGTTCAAGCTGGATCGTGTGGAGCTGAATGACAAGGAAGAACCCTACGCGATGCTGACGCATCCGAGCGGCGTCACGATGCGCTACAACGGTAATGACTACATTCTTGAAAAGGGAGGTCAACCCATTGCCGGACCCAACAGGCACCTTGCAGACAACTTCGGTTTTGTGAACAAGGACATCCGGCAGGCCATCGGCATGCCCGACCCCGACTTACGCATCCCCACTGCGAAGCCTCCGAGTGCAGCCGACGAGCCACCTTACGAGTTGATCGGCAGCATACGCATGAAGCAGGCAATGCTAAGCAACGGCTTCGTCTATCAGGGTGTGGGCCGGGACAAGGACGGCTGGCAGTATGCCAAGTACACCGGTCCCAACGGGGTGACGCTGCGGGCCACGGCCAGCCCAGATAACGGGTACAAGGCCAAGGGCTACGACAAGGACGGCAATCTGCTGGGCGAGTGGGGCAAGGTCTACGACCGCAACCGGTTCAACAATGGCTATCTGATTCCCGAGGTGCGCAAGGCGCTGGGTGTCCCCCTCCCTGCTTATAGGGGAGGGATGGTGCCGGACGCTGTTCTCAGAACCCTGATCAATTCTGACGCCCGCAATGCCCTGATCGGGGCTGGATTCGTAGTCAGCCATGTAACGATGAACGACAAGGAAGAGCCTACGGTGGTCCTCACTCACCCCAACGGCGTGCAGATGATCATAGACGGCGATGGCTACAAACTGCAGCACGGGTCGCAGGCCGGTCCACGCGACGGCATGGGAATGATGCTGGACAAGTTTGGCTTCCTGAACAAGGAAATCCGTCAGGCTGCTGGACTGCCGGAGCCGGACCTGAAGCTGCCCACGCAGATAGTGAGGTCGATGCCCAACGTCATCTCCGGTGGGCTGAAAGACGCGCTGAAGAATGCAGGCTTTGTTCTGCAGGGCGTGGGCCGTGACAAGGATGGCGTGGACTACGCCAAGTTCCTGCACCCCACGGGTGCGGTGGTAAGGATTGACGAGAACAAGAACATCTACGTGACCCCTCCGGGCGGCAAGGAAGTGCAGTTTCCCGATCAGCATCCCTACGAGCGCGACGCCAAGAACATTCCGAATCTGAAGATTGGCCTGCGCGAGGCTGCCGGAATGCCGACGTGGTGGCTGTCCGCCCCCGGCACCTCGGATATTCCCCAGCCGGTCATTCCGCCCCGGGTTCCGGCCCCCGTGGTGCCCAGTGAGTCGGTACAGCCCGATCTGCCTATACCCGATCTTCCGCCGCGCGACCCGTCAATTGCGATTGAGAAGGCGCTGTCCACAGGCCAATCCACCGGGAACAAGAACGCACGCGGCGGCATCAACGCCCTGTACAAGATCAATGTGGCCGGAGTCGGGGAGTGCGGCTTCAAGCCTAATAATGGGGAAGACACACGCTGTGCGCAGTGCTGGGCTGTCGAGGGCGACGCGGGCGCGCAGGCCAAGCGCGAGGTGGCGGCTTGGCAGATCGCCAAGATGGTGGGGATGCGGGATTTGATGGCCCCCCGCGCCATGCGCGAGCACGACGGGGAGCTCGGGGTTGTTTTTCCTTGGACCCCGGGAGAAGTGGCAGGCAATGTCAGCGCGTCCAAGCGTTTCGACGGCGAGCAGGATTGCGCGCGCTGCGCGGCTTACGACTACGTGGTGGCCGACGGCGACCGGCACAGTAACAACTGGCTCATACAGGACGATGCTTCAGAGCCCAAAATTCAGCTCATCGATCACGGGCTGATCATTCCCAACGACGACAAGATGAACAGCACACAGGGATTTCTTGCCGAGATGATGGACGCGCAGGAACCGGGTCTGCGGCCCTACGAAATGGCGCAGCCCTTTGTGGACAAGAAAAACGACATCATCACCTATCTCGCCAATCAGGGATTCAGCAAAGAGGCGATTCATGGCGTGGCGGTGCGTATCGATGATTTGGCTCGGGCCAAGCAATGGAACGACCTGAAGTATAAGGCTTGGTAGAAGGACTGGCGGAACATGGATTTAAACTGCATCTTCTACGTCACGCATTTCGACGGGAAGCGGGTCACCCAAGTTCCCGAGGCGAAGGTCATGCTGCGCGGCAGCAGCATCACCGGGCTCGCGCTCAATTCCCACTTCGACGTGGATGACTTTATACGGGACCCGCTGCGCATCGGGAGCATTGCCATTCCGAAGAGCGATCCTGTGGCGTGGATGCGGGCGCTGCCCCATGTCTACGGCGGCAGCTACCTGCGCGCCGAATTGCGGGACGCGAATGGCAAGCCGGTCAGTGGGGAGGGCGACTTTGATCCCGGCGGCGCGCTGTACAAGTACCTGCCCAAGGAGCCTGTGCCTGCCAGCGTGGTGAGAGCTGCTGAAGCTGCTGTCGAGGTGGAGATGCAGCGCACTGCCAAGAACCTCGACGCAGTATCGCCTCCCGGCTGGCGGGGAACGACCGAGCACATGAAGGATCACCCGGAGATCACCAATCCATATGCTCTGGCGTGGTGGCAATACAAACGCGGCGAGACCTCGCACGTGGACGAGCCACCGGCCACCCCCAAGGTGCATGTGAGCAGGAAGACCGCAAAGGCGCGGCAGAAGTCGCTCGCCAAGAAAAAGGTGAAGAGCGCCGCCGACGGACTCGGCCCCGGTGCGATCCTGCGCAACTCAATCCGTGAGAAGGCGCTGGGAGTGGCTGCCAAGGCCTACAAGCTGTCCGGCTGCACCTCGTTCCAAGGCCTGCCCATCAGCATCGAGACCAAGAAGGGCGAGCGGCGCAGCGGCACCAACCACGACGGCACGCCGTGGAGCGTGCTCATGCCCGCCGACTACGGCTACATCAAGGGCACCAAGGGCGTGGATGGCGACGAGGTGGACTGCTTCATCGGCCCGCACAAGGATGCCAAGTTCGCCTACATCTTTCACATCGAGAACGACGCCGATCACTCTTATGACGAGGACAAATGTTTTCTCGGTTACAAGTCCGATGAGGAGGCCATGGTGGTGGCCAAGCAGGCCTACGACAACTGGGACAAGATATACCGCTCCACCACCATGCTGCCTATGTGGGAGTTCACTCAGAAGGTTTTGCATACCGGCGAACTGAAGAAGCCGGGTAAGATACACGCGGGGGCACTATGAGCCAGCCATTCATTCCGTGCTACGTGTTCGAGTCCGAGCTGCAGACCTTCGGACTGCCCAGCTCCGTTGCGCAGCCGGACATTATGAATCTGGTCTATCTGGCCTCCAGCATCATCGACGAGGCCTGCGGGCGGCTGGATGGCGATGGCAACGGCTCGCTGGTCTTCACCACCTATGCACAGCGCATTCTGATGCAGACGCGCAACCGCAATCTGGCCTTCATTCCCATCACGCCCCTCGCACCGGTCAGTCAAACTGTCTACGACGATCTCGTGTCCTTGGCCAGCGCCACGGGAGTGCCCAATTACTACCTTACCGGCAATCTGCAGGTGAGCACCCAGTACGGGCCTTGGGGCACGCTGTCGGGGCTTATCGGTGCCAGTGGACGGTACGGCTACACCCGGCAGGATATGAGCATCGCCTACCCCGACCTGTTCGCCTTTATCAACCCTCTCAATCTGGTGACCATGTTCGGCGGTCCAGCACCGTGGGTTCCCATCGACATCACGCAGACGGATTACGATTTCAAGTCCGGCGAGGTGTGGGTGCCTGCCGGGCTGCAGCTGCAGCGCTATTCCGAGGTGATGTTCATATACACCGCCGGGTTCGATCCCCGGGCCATGCCCATTGGCGTCAAGCTGGCTTGTGCCTGTCTGGTGAAGAACGCCATGGCACGCGGCGACGGTACCACGGCGCTGACTTCGATGCGATTGGGACGCTCGGGAGCTAATATGGAATTCGTGCCCGGCTCGCTGATTGATCCGACCGTGGACAATTTGCTCACCCCTTACCGCGTGGTCCGGGCACTTTAGGGAGCTTTTGGATGCACACCGACAGATACATCGAGCGTTTTTGGAAAAAGGTTGTCGTCTCCGGCGACAATGAATGCTGGATTTGGTCTGCTGGTAGGGACAATGACGGCTATGGCAGGTTTTGGGATGGGACCAGGTTGCGGGGGGCGCACCAATTTTCTTGGGAGATACACAACGGCCCTATACCAGCCGGGTTGTGCGTTTGCCATACTTGCGACGTTCGTCCGTGCGTCAACCCCTCGCACCTGTTTTTAGCCACTAATGAGCTGAATTCTGCCGACAGGGCAGCTAAGGGGCGGTCAGCGTCTGGTGACCGCCACGGCTCTAGGACCCATCCAGAGTGCCTTCAGCGTGGGGATGCTCATTGGGTTAACCGCCGTCCAGAGTGTGTGCCGTGCGGGGCGCAGCGCGCAGACTCTAAATTGACAGAGGATGACGTACGAGAAATCCGCAAACTTCATGCTGCTGGTGTACATTTGAGCCGTCGGCTGGCCTCCCATTTTGGTGTTGACCGCACCTTACTTTGGCGAATCGCAAAGCGTAAAACTTGGAGGCACGTGCTCTGATGGGCTACGGCGGACTCAATATCGGCCCCGGCATACAGCGCTTGATCGACGCGCAGATGCGCTATCTCAACGCCGCGCGTGTCCCGGTGTTCATGCGCTTCCGCAACTTCACCCCGCCGGACAACCAGATGTACGCGCAGCTGGGCTACGTCATCAATCCGCCCAGCCCAGAGCCGCTGACCACCGGGACCACCGACGTGCAGATCACCCCGACGCCCGGCACCCGCATGGTGTCCATGCACAACATCGGCATGAGCCAAGGCAAGCTGCGCTTCGGGGCGAGGGACTTCACCATCTCCCAGAGCTTCGTGGCCCTTCAGCAGCTTGCTCTTGGATTGGCAACTCCCGATCAGTTATGGTTGTCGCAGCAATTCGTGGGCCTCGTGGCCTACGGAGTTTTGTGGACCGTGGAAATGTACGCGTCCGACGACGTGGGCGGTGTTCCGGTGGTCTGGACATGCACCTGCAATGCGAACGAGCAGAGGTAAGGCATGAACCTGACGGCGGCGGTGGAAACACGGAGCAGGGGTCGCCTGATACAGGCCGGGGCCAACGACCGCTTTGCGCCGGTCCATCAGGGCGCGCACATGCACTTTATGAAGATCGGCTACATGCACACCGGCAACAAGATGCGCGGCGGCATATGCACCAGCGAGTATTTCAAGAACAAGGGCGGCGACACCCGCAATGTTTCGGTGCAGGCTGACGGGACATATGTGAAGACCTGCAACACGGCCAGCGGCACGCGGCGCAGCCGGGGCAAGATGGATGCCAGTGGAATTACGGCGTGGCGCGAGGGCGAGCCGCGTGACAAGATAGGGGAGTGGACCCGCGACAAGAAACAGGGCGGGCATGGCGGGCACTCTATGGGCCACCACGGGCATTCCCATGGGGCTCACCATGAGCGTGGCAAGCATAGTGGGCGCATGGAGAGAAAGATGCAGCGCCACCGGCAACGCAGGAGTGAGTAACGAGGAGACGATATGAGCAGGACTGTGCTGATCAGCAGATCGCAGCTTCACGGTTACGTGAACCGCATGATCCGGGCCACCGTGCTCGAAGACAAGGGTGCCACGCTGCGGGTGGTGGTGGATGGCCAGTCCAAGGTCATCGAGGTGAAGGCCGCCGAGGTCAGGGACGCGCCCAAGGTCTTCGGCAATCAGGCAGCGGTATCGCGGGGGGCGATTGTGCAGAATGCCATCCCCGACAGTCCCGGCTGTCTGGTAAGGATTCTGGGGAAGCGCGGCAGTAACCCGGCTTCGGGCCGGTAACTCAACAAGGAGAACAAGCGATGGCGAGCACTCAATTGATCACCGACACGAAGAGCGTTCTTAGCAACGGCCCGAGCGCTGCGACCACAGCAAAGGCAATCGCGGCTGCCGGTCCCATCATGGACTACACAGGTCAGGTGAACGGCCTGCTGACCATGCTCGAAGAGGCCAACCGCAACGCAACCAATTTGCTTACGGACACCGATCAGAGCACGGACGCTGCGAACTACACCCTGATCTCCAACATCCTCGCATCCCTGTCCTGATGGAGGACCGGGATGCCGGTGACCGCACAGATTACCGGAATCGACGCGCTGGTGGCCCAGTTCAAGGCGCTGCCGGATCGTGTCGATTCCGGTGTCAAGACGGTTGACGAACTCAACTACATCAAGGCGCTGGTCTGGGACCTCGGATATATTCATAGGGTCATCAAACCGGGGCCTAAAACCTTGTGGTCCGTTAACGTCTTTGGTGATGAGAAGGTCTTGACGATAACGGCCCCCACAGGGTTTATTCGCATCAATCGCAACCGTTATCGAGCCGTGCTGCAGGACGAGTACACACGAGCTGATTTTGCCCACCACCCCATTTCCCAGTGGGGTGAATTGGCCGAAGCCATGATGCGTAATGCTGCCCAGCGGTGTGCCGACATCATTTCGTCTTCCGCCCCCATTGACAGCAGCGAATTGCGTGGGAGTATCGTGGCTGCAGAGCCCGGTGACCCCGAACTTGGTGCTGGTGGTTTCTACACTTCTGGTCATGGGCCGTACGGAACATTTCAACTAGACATTGACACCTTTTTGCAGGGTTGAATATGGGCGCATGTACTGTAGCAGTGTGGGGTAGCGTATGGAGCTGAAGAAGGATTATCGCGGACGCGATCTGTCCCGGCAGAAGTTTTACCAGCATGATTTCTCGGGACAGGACCTGTCGAAGATGAAGCTGCGGCAGAGCCTGTTTCACCGCTGCAACTTCGACAACGCAGACCTCACCGAGGCTGATTGCGAGGGTTCGGAATTCTTCGGCAGCACCTTCCGCGACACGGTGATGTACCGGACCAACTGTAAGGATGCGAAACTGGCGAGTACCATATTCGAGCCCAAGGATTGTTTCGGCCTGACGCTTACCATGCAGTGCAAGACATTCGACAAGATGAAGGTCAGCCCGATGTGGTGGTACGCTTGGCTCATGTTCGCCTCCCTGATGATCCCGGGGAACGTCAAGGAGTCGGAAGAGCTGCAGAACAGGCTGATACAGGCCGTGGGTGCCGAGCGGTATTTACGGCTTCGTACACTCTTAGCCAAGAGGGAACTCTGAATCTATTATGATGATTTATGGCATTTACTAGCCAAAGCAGTTCGGAATTGCAGCGTAGGCTCTGGAGCGATGCAGCCCACAGAGCATTGCGTATACAGGCTCTACGTGAGACTGCAGCGGCTACTAACCCGACTCCTAAGCCAAAGCAAAAACCTCCTGCTGGAATGTATTGGCGGCGGTTTGGTTTGACTGGGTGGGCCTTGAAGCCTATCGGATGGTCCCCGACGCAGGGGTGTAAATGGAGCGAAGAAACTAAACAAAAGCAGTCTTTGGGGAATATAGGCAAACACACCACTTTTAAGCGTACAGACGCAGCGAAACGAAAAATTGCAAGGGCTTCCCGGCGTGCTTGGCGCAACGCGGAATCTGCTAATAATAGAATGCTTAAAATGGCCGAGGCGCGGGAGCGGCCAGAAACGAAGGAACGCTTTTCGCAGGGGATAAAGAGGTCCTTCACCCCGGAACGTCGTGAACAGTATCGACGAATGCTCTGCGAATCTTATGCTGTAGGGCAACGCACGCCGTCCAACGTACCACATCCGGGCTACCACGGTGAGCATGTAGCCACTCGTTTTGGGACGCTCTTCGCTTCCAGCAGCTGGGAGGCAGCTCGGCTTCGCTTTCTGGATAAGGATGCGTCAGTGGTGCGCTTGGAAAAGGAGCCTTTTGTTTGCCCATACAGCTTTGAGGGACGGCTTCGCAACTACTTCCCTGACTTTCTTGTGGAGCGCGTGGATGGCTCTATTACAATCGAGGAGGTTAAGGGCTGGCGCGGCCCAGAGTGGGCAGCAAAGGAGCGTGCTGTCAAACGTCTGTGTAAACGTCGTGGATACACTTTCAGGCTGCTGGACTCGTTGGAGGTGTGTGTTCTATGAGTGTACCCGTTTATCCGAGTTTTGTAGACGTCACCGATACGTTCTACAACTATGTCTCCCAGAAGCTCGCAGCGCAGACCATTCCCACCAGCGTGCCGGTGAAGATGATGGGCCTTATCAATGCGGCGGACTGGCCGCAGGCCGAGGTGGTGGAGGGCGGCATCTACCTGCTCTATCTCACCTCCGTGCCCATCGAAGAAGACGGCTCCCGCGCCCAGACCTACTACGAGCACTACATGCAGTGGGCGTGGCTGTTTCTGGGCAACGATCTCACCTCCGGGCAGGTGGGGCGCATCCGGGGCAGCCGTCACCGCGACGACATGGCAGTGGTCGAGGCCATGCGGCAGGCACACTTCCCCGGCTTTTGTTCCAAGCAGTTTTCAACCTGCGATCCCGGCACCGGAGTGGTCACCTTCGCACCATACAATCCGCAGGAGATGATTCACTGGTCGTTCCCCCGGCTGGGCACCAAGATTGCGTCGGCGCAGAGCGGCGTATTGTACGGCACTGCACCCTTGGAAGTATATGCGTGGAGCACCGTCAATCCGGTGGTGAACCCATGAGCCAGCTTGCTGTTGAGGCACTATATTGCGATTGGTACGCTTAGCTTGGGTTAGAGTGTACTTGTGTTTACTACCGCGATTTGAGCAAAGGAGTGCGACATGCCTCTACCACGTTCCCTTACCCAGACGTTGCGCCAAGGCCAACTGACAGTCGGCGCTGGCTGGCGCGCTTACTTCGCTCCCTTCAACCAAGCGCTGGCCGTAAGCACCAGTTCGACGTTGAGCGGGCCGAGCATCTATGATCTTCAGGTGTTCCAGAAACTTCTGGACGCCAACTTCCAGCCTATAAGCGGGCAGCCGTGGACCGATCTGGGATTCGCTGAAAACTTCAAGTTCACCGCCGGTTCCAAGGTGGGCAACGTGGTTGCCGGTTATCGTGGAGCGGTGCGCGCCAAGTACCGCGCCGAGGTGGGGGAGAAGATCACCTTCGACTTCCACGAAGCGTCGCGCATGAGCTTGAGCATTTCCACCGGCATGCAGGTGTTCAACCTGCTGGCCACCACAGTTACGGCAGGCAGCACCACCGGCCCGCTCTCCACTTCCGGCACTCCGGCCATCGCCATCGGGGCCAGCGGCTACTCGGCCACCGGCTTTGCGGGCGTCACCTCCGGGTACCCGGCGCTGTGCGTTCCCTCAGGCAGCGGTGCGCTGTTCCCGGCAGGCTCCATGATCGTTTGCGATCAGGACTACAACGGCACCTCCTTCGGATTCGTGGGCGCAGCCGGTGCCAACGTCTTCCAGAACGCGGTCAGCAGCGTGGACTTCATTCGCATGACGTCCGACTTTGTGGCGGGCGTGTCCGGCGTGTTCACCGGAGCCAATCAGGTCGGCGGGCAGGACGTGCTGGTGCTGACGGCCCCGTTCGTGGGCGGCGGCAACTATGCGCTGGGTTCCGGCGTGCCCTATCAGGTGCCTCCCAGCAACGCCAAGGTGCAGGCCATCAACGGCTACGCGGCCCGCGAAGGCGGCACCTTCATCAAGGAGTGGAGCGCGGTGTTCGTGCTCGACACCGTGGACAGCTCGCAGTTCCTGAAGTATTACCCGCGTGTGGCCCCCGATACCAACCCGGGCCTGATGGGTAAGAACCTGCAGAACGCCACCAGCCTGCAGCAGTACAGCCTGAGCTGTGCGCTGGAGGCCATGGCCTTCGACGACCCGCTGGATGGCGAGACGGTGGTGAGCTACACTGCCTACTTCCCGCACAGCGGTACGACGCCGCAGATTTAAGCGGTGGAGAAGTCTCGGAAATGGGGTCCGGTGGGGTGCCGGACCCCGATTTTTTAGCTGGGTAACGACTATTGAGTTGAGGAGACTTGTATGGACGAGCAGAAGGAATTTATTCCCACCCGCGAGCAGGTGGAGGCGGCCATCAACGCCGACGAGCCTGACGAAGCCCTTTCCGTATTAACAACCGAAGAAGAGAAGCGCATCGGCGCGAAGCTCATTCCCGCTCTGGCGGCGCGCATCAACGCCAAGTGCGAGGCTGATGCTGCGCGCAAGCTGGCCCAGCAGACACAGGAGCTGATCAGCCAGAACGAGCGCATGATGAAAGACGAGATGGAGAAGCTGCGCGCCTCCATCAAGCCGCCCGATCCCAAGGAGCTGGAGCAACTGTTGTCACAGGAGTACGGAGAAGTGGTGATCGAGCTTCCCCTGCGTGCTGGCAAGCAGACGTTCACACTGCGTGAGCTGCCGCAGGCCTGCGAGAAGAAAATGCTGGACATCATCGCCAAGCGCATCGTTCCCCAGCTTAAGGAACTGGCAGCGCAGGACTGGGCGGGCATGGCCTCCAATGCCGCCAAGCTGCAAAAGGTGATCGACATCCTTCCCGAGGGCATGGACATGATGGCGGAGTGCTGCGCCATCTGTCTGGACCCGTTCAACAGCGACGGCATCGATCAGGAGTGGGTGCAGAAAAACATCGGCTCCAATCGCATTCTGGGCATTATCCGGGCGCAGCTTGAGGTATCGAAGATTCGGGATTTCGGCTCGGCTGTCTACCAGCTATTGCCGCGCTAGAAGACGACGGCGTAGGCAGAAGCGCACTTCCAACGGTAGCAGCGGCAGCATCGTGGATGGAGGCGCTGGCAATGCCGCTGCACGAGATTCGCCAGCGGTTCACCAAGTCGGACATGGCGGTGATGGCGTGGCGCGCCACGGAGATGGCGGCGAATATGCGTGATAGAACTTTACCCAGCGCCCGTCTGCCTGAGAAACTGGATGGCGGGAGCTACAACTTCATGGAGAACGTGGACCATGATGAGATGCTGAAGCGGATCGAGGAGCGGCTAGGCCCCATCGTCTGGAAGATGACCGATGAGCGGGGTGAAATTGATCTCAGAAAGCTGACCGGGGATGAGGCGCTGACCTACATGCAGACGCTGGGCATCCCGGTGGTTAAGATGGGACGGTGACATGCCGGATACCGGATCAACTCTGCTGATGGCGCTGGGCCTCGATCTAGGCCCCTTCAAGGCTGCCGCCGAGACGATCAGGATCACCCTCGAAAATCTCAACAACATTGCCAAGCAGGTGGAGACGGTCGCGGTGAAGGACGCCGGGGCCGTTTCTGTTGCCATGGGTGAAATCCAGACCAAGGCCGAGGCCGCCGTGGCTGCCGCTATCGCGGGCTCGGAAGCTGAGAAGGGCCGCACCGCCGCGGTCGCCGCCACCGGGGCCGAGATGTCCTCCCAGATCGGCACCCAGGAGGGTCTGCTGCTGGGGGCCAAGGGGCTGACCGCCGAAGAGGAGCGGCGGCTGGCGCTGGCCAAGCTGCAGACCGCCGAGCTGCGCCAGCAACTGCTCGCCCAGCGTGCTGCCACAGGCGTGGGGCATGCCGGGGTCGAGGAGAACATCGCTGGTGGCCTGCTGGGCAATGTCACCAAGGGCATCTTGGGCGAGGGCACGGCTGGACGTATTGCCGGTGGCCTGCTGGCCGGTGCGGGTATCGCTTCAGCAATCCTGTTGGCCGGTGATGCGCTGCAGGGCTTCCTGAATCACCTCCGCGAGGTGACTGTAGAAGCGGGCAAGCTGACGGTGCTCGAAGAGGTGTTCAAGAATCTGGCAGCGCAGCGCGGCATAACCGATTCGGCGGCTTTCATGGACAAGCTGCGTGAAGCCACCCACGGCCTCGTTGGTGACATGCAGCTGTTGCAGAATGCCAACGTGATGCTCCGCTCGCACACCAAGCTGACACAGGATCAGATGGTGCAGATGACAGCCGACGTGACCAAGCTCTCCATCGCTGCCGGTCACGATGCCACACAGAGCATCAACATGATGGCCCGTGGACTGGAGCGCGGCAACCTCGCTTTCCTGTCTGCGACATTGGCCATTCCGGGCCTGCGTGAGGCTGTACGTTCGTTGGCACCGGGGTTGAGCACTGCCGCCCGCGAAGCGGCGCTGCTGCGTATTCAGATGGAGATGATACAGGCACAGGCGCGTAAAACCCCGGAACTCGCTGTGACGCTCGGCCAAGAACTGGCCAGATTGAAGAATGCTTGGTCGCGCGTGGAGGAGTCTTTCGGCAAGGGGATCAATGAATCTCCGGGGATGAAGGCCTTCATAGCCAGTGTGGACAACATCATCGAGCGCCTTGGCGGAGCACAGGCTGCAGCCTACAAGTTCGGCGCTGCAGTAGGCGATGCATTTGCCAAAGTAGGAACGGTTATCGAATTTGTGGTGACGCACTTCAATGCTCTGGTCAAAGCCTTGGAGCTTGCTGCGGAATTTTTCATCGCTGCGAAGATCGTGAAGTACGGTGAAGCGCTGTTTCTGATGGCTGGAAAAGCGGATATGGCAGCACTGGCTGTGGGCAGGCTCAAGGTTGCCCTTGTTGGATTGAATGCCGTTGCCCCGGAGTTACTGGCAATTGCCGGTCTCGTGATGCTCTGGCATGGTGCCACCGGCATGGCGGACGAGATACAGCGTCAACGTGACGCGCAGCGTGCAGCACGTAAGCCTGCGCTGCCTACCCAGCATATAAACATGGGTGCGCTGATTCCAGAACAGACGGAGGAGGAACCGCCCGACGAGCGTGAAGCTCTGCGCCGTCAGCTGGCTTTGATGCAGGAGAGGATCGCACAGGCCAAGGAGGAGTTGACCCAGAAGCGTGATCACATCCAGCAGATGAAGGCGCTGGACGATGAGGCCTACCAGTACCAGCACGAGTCTCTGGCTCAGCATCTGGCTCAGCAGCGCACGCTGATAGGGCAGGAATACGAGGCCGAGATTGCAGAGGCCAGAACTGCACACGATCAGCAGAGGCAGCTTGTTGAGAAGCAGTACGCCGGGGATGCCGACGTGCTTAAAGCCAAGCTCGCCACGCTCGATGCCGAGCTGGCTACCAAGTTGGAGCAGGCCAAGAACAAGTTTCAGATGTCCTCTATCAAGTTTCAGGACGAGTGGCTTAAAGATCAGATGGAGGCCCAGCAGCGGGCCATTGAAGGAGCGCTCAAGACCCAGACCGATGCACTGGCCCGGGCGCAGAAGGAGGCGCAGACCGCTTTCCAGCAGGGTGCCACCAGTCCTGATGAGTATCTGGATCAGCAGCTCTCCATCATCAGGCAGCTGGCAGACGCCAAGATCGACGCTGCCAATAGAGAATTTAGAAACGGTGTGGATAACGACGCCACGCGGGAGGCGCGGGTCAACAAGATCAACGCCGCCATCGACGAAGCGCAGTCCAAGATCGAGCAGATTGAGGGACAGGAAGCGCAGATGCGCATTCAGGCTGTGGAGCGCCAGTTTGCCCCGCAGCAGAAGCTGATCGAGTCCGCCATCGGCGCGTTGCAACCCGGTCAGAGTCCCGTCCAGTATCAGCAACAGATGGCGGCCCTGCTGCAGCAGGAGCGCGAAGCCCTCGACGCCCAGCTTAGCGCGCTGCCCCAGCTGTCCGACCAGTGGTTCCAAGTGCTGGACAAGATTTCGCAGGTCTACCAGACCCAGCAGAAGTACAACGACGAGCTGCGCAAGTCGCAGGACCTGCTGCAGCCCATTGCCGACGGTCTGAGCAGCATCACCAAGCTCCTCGGCACGGTATGGACCTCGCACTTCGTCAAGGGTCTGGTGGGCAGCATGGAGGGCGGCATCGCTGCCATCAAGGGTGCGACGCAGGCGGGCGAGACCATCAAGACCGCGTTCACCGGGAAGACCGCCGTGCCCGAAGACCCGGCGCTGGCCGCATTTCATACCAGCCTGAACGCCGCAAAGCCAGCTGTAGATACTACCACTGTGGCGCTGGGCGGTTTCAAAACCATGTTGATGCAGACCGTAGAGGTTTTACAGACCGCCCGGGACAAGCTGGCGGGTGAAACATCTTCGTCGAAGCGCCAGCCGGACGCCGCCACCGTTACAACTGCCGTGGCCGCTGCGAACAGCCCGGGACTCGGTGCTGTGATGTCGCAGATAGCAGGACGAGTTGGGATCAGCGCCAGTGGCCCGGTGGCGCAGGAGCAAAAACCGGCCAGCAATTGGGGCAACGGGAGCATGGACGAAAAGGTGCAGTCGTTCGCCACCGCTCTGACTGCGGCTATCGGGGAGCTGACCAACTTCGCCGACTCCCTGACCAAGGCCAGTTCGGCGGCGGCGGGGGCCTTGGGAGGGGGCACCGCCGGGTACGGCGTGGGGCAGATGGCCAACAACGTGATGTCCGCCCAACCGTTCTCGAACATGCTGGGCGGCATGGTGGGCAGCGCATCTACTTTCATGCCCTTCGTGGGAGCGGCGGCGGGCATGATCACCGGCATCATCTCCGGGCAGAAGAACGCGGAGATGTCCAGCGAGCTGAGCGAGCTGAATTCGCAATACACCTCGATCATGGACGCCTTCCACTCCAACACCGACAATCTGCAGGAGGCCATCATCCAGATGCAGGAACTGATTGCCGAGGCGCAGGTGGACGAGGCCAATTCCAAGAAGGGCGGCAGCGCCTTCGCATCACTGATCTCGCAGTACAGCCAGCAGCTCATCCAGCTGCAGGATCAGCAGAAATCAATCATCTCCAATATGGAGGTGCAGCTGGCCATCTTCTCGACGCCCAGCGGCATGCAGCAGTTCCTGACCAACCTGCAGAACATCATCGAGCAGTATGACAAGTTCTACGGCGCGGCGCAGAACGCCAAGCAGCTTGCGGATGCCAACAGCTGGCTGACGGAAAGCCTCAGCTCCTACACCACCCAGATGGAGAACACCTTCGTGCAGGACGAGGAGCAGGGCATTCAGGACGCGCTGAACCTGAACAGCCTGCTCAGCGAACGCAGCACCCTGATCTCCAATCTCAACAACTCGATTATGAACGTGCTAGAGCAGGGCGTGCTCACCCGGCAGCAGACGCAGGCGCAGAAGAAGGGGCAGCAGATCGAGCAGCTGGAGTCGCAGGCCAGCCTGCAGCTGACCTCGATCAACAACGAGATTTCGCTGGAGCAGTACAAGGTGGCCATCGAGACCAGTCTGTACAATCTGGCCATGACGTCGATGGGGTTGCAGGCCCAGCTGCTGAGCCTGCAGGAGGGGCAGGCGTCGCAGTCGCTGGCGGCCATCGCCGCATTGCAGCAGCTCATCGCCGCGCTGCAGGGCGGCAGCTACAACCTCACCAGCCTCTCCGGCATCCTCTCGCTGCTGGGTTACGGCGGCGCGGCGGGCAACATTCCGCCCAGCGGGACAACCAATCCGACCGCCAGCGCTGCAGGTCTGGACGCGCTGGCCGCAGCCGCCTACCAGTCGCGGGCCACACTGGGTTATGGCGCTTTCCGTGGCGTCAATCTGTGATGGGGTGAACGATGGCGCTGATAATGAACTATACCGTTGGCGGGGTCACCACCGACATCTCGCGCTACGTGGACTGGTCCACGGTGCAGATTCAGGAACAGATCAACATCCCCACTCAGCTTACCTTTGACGCCTACAACTACGACAATCTGTTTCCCAACCCGCCAACCCAGCGCGCCTATCTCCAAATTTATTCGACGTATTACAAGCGCAGCCTGTTCACCGGTTATCTGTCATCGCAGCCCAACGCGGTTTATCAGGGCCTGAAGCAGGGTGGTGGCGAGTTGTGGGAGTACCGCTTCCGGGGCGGCGGCCAGCTATTCAAGTACGAGTTCATCTGCACCTCCGACGAGCACCTGTTGAACTGCAAGGCGGTGCCGTTCATTCCTGCCTTCGTAGGACAGACACAGGGGCAGATTCTGTCCGCCTTGGCCAACATACTCTGCCCCGGCATGTATGACACTACGTGGGTGGGATCGGGTGACATCGAGCCCTACTACAACTACTCGCCCAATAACAGCTGGTGCGAGATCGCCAAGGACTTCGCCGACGGCTCGCGCTACCGCTACAAGGTGCGCGACAAGCAGATATGGTTCCAGCCCTACGGCGACGGGCCGCTGGGCATCTCCTACGACGAGACTAGGGGGGAGAGCACCTTCGATCCCAGCTCGCAGGGCATGCAGACTCAGGTGCTGGCCGTGCCAGTGGTCAACGATGTGACGATCATCGGGGATGTGGAAGCGGGCAACAGCCGTGAGGACTACTTCATCGGCGACGGCTTCACCGGCAACTTCCCTCTGCGTCACAAGGTGTTCCGGGGGTCGTCCACGCTGCTGCTTACCGACGACTGGACCGAATCTGATTTCAATACCCAGCAGTGGACGGTGAACGACCCGGCGGCCCAGTTCAATCTGGGGGCGGGCGCGCTCAACATCGTGGCCAACATCCCGCAGCAGCTGGGGCAGTCCTATATCCAGCTCAACAACGGGCTGGAACTAGCTGGCGGCATCGATCTGGAGCACGGCGAGTTCGGCTTCAACGACGTGAGCGAGGGCATCGTCGGCGGCATCTATACACAGTCTCTCTATGGCAATCAGACCTACACCTCGGGCAACTGTCTGGGCGGCTTCTACATCTCCACGCCGAGCAGCGGAGTGGTCACCAGCGCCTCGGGTGCGGCAGGCGTAGTCATCCAGCCGACGTGGGGCGGCATTCCGGTGGGGCCGCCGGTTGTCACTGAGGTCAACCACAATTACGTACTGCAGACGGTGGTCACCGCACCCCAATACGTGCGTTACAACCGCTGGTACCGCTCGCTGGGCGGCAATTCCTATGGCGGGGTGCAGACTTCGACATCGGGCGATGTAACCTTCGTCATTCAGGACTTCAACATCGCCGCTGCCACTGGCTTCTTCTACCTGCCCAACATCACCAAGACCACCATCAACGTCGCCTCCCTCCCGGCCTTTGCAGTGTATGCGCTGATCAACAATCAACAGCTGAACGTGACCGTAAACTACACCACTCTGGCCACCATGCCGTTGGGCAGTTTATCGGCCTACGAGGGGCCTAGCGGCCTCTGGCAACCCACCGGCCTCATCTTGCCCATGCTGCCCCCCAACAACGGCTCTGTGGGGCCTTACGGGGGCTATATCGGGCCAGTCCCTCCATGGCCTTCGGATGCCAGCGGCAATATCTACCCGCCGCCCCTGCCGCTGGGAACGGTATCCCATCAGGAGGTGCTGGGCAACGGCTTTGAGTTGCAGGCTGCGCAGGTGACGCAGGGCAATTCTGTGGATACGCTGTCCTTCTATGCCCAGAGTCTGCCCGCTGCGGGCACCCCGGTGCGCTTTCTCTCTTATGAATCACAGGCTGCGCTTTCCCGGCTGCAGGCCTCCGGCAGCATCGTGGAGGAGGCCTTCGTAGTGGGCGACGACGGGGTGCGCTCGGCTATCGTGTCCAACCTGAGTCCGCTGCCCCGTACCAGCGAGGACTGTGATGCGGCGGCGCAGGCGTTTCTCGATGACCGGACAGGCGTCTTTTACAACGGCACCTATACCTGCACCAGCTTCTTTCTCAATCAACTGTCCAGCGACGACCAATTCTGGCCCACCTGCGGACGCTATCTCTATCTCAACTGCCCGGCGCGCGGCATCGACCGGCAACAGATGCTGGTGACCCAGCTGACCATCACCGTGCTCGACCCGGTGGGCAGCGCCGCGTCCATCATGGTTCCTCCGGGGCAGGCCGTGGGAGAGGTCGGCGAGGTATTGAAGTTCAACATCGGCTTCGGGGCCGACCTGCATCTGGAAAAGGTGCTGTACAACTTCGTGGACATCCAGCCGCCCGGCGTGCTTTCTTCCAAGGACACCGCCGAGGCCATCAATCCGCTCTACACCACGCAGATCGACAACGCCTACCAGCCGGACATCTCCAGCATCATGGTCCATCCCATCACCGATACGGCGGCGCAGGTGACGGTGTACGACGAGATGGTGGCACCCATCGAGATTCGCCGCGTAGACGGCAACTGGGGGCAGGGTCCGACCAGTGACTACATCAGCACCTCAGCCAGCCCGACCTTCACGCTGGAGAGGCTGCAGTACGAGCAGATATGGTACATGCGCTTCGTGGACACCACCAGCGGCACCTACAGCCGACGTTCCAAGGTGGTGCGGATCGTGTACCCGGTCACGCCCCTGCCGCCCACTTTGATCGCCGCCGACTCCAACTTCGTACAGCTGGATTTCAATGGCGACATCCGCAATGTCTACGGGGTCGAGGTGCGGGTGCCGAATGTTACGGACGTTTATCCCATACTGTCCGTCGGCAGCTCCGTTGGATGGGACAATACTGCGAACGTCTTCTCTACCAGCGGAGGAGTCTACGCCTCCTGCCCCGGGTACATCGACGATGTTATGTCGGTGAACATTCCTCCCCTTCCCGACGCTTCCAGCATTGTGGGCATTTCCATCTCCGGCGTGGCCCTTACAGCGGACAGTCAGGGTGCAATAGAGATAAGTCTTGGCCCCGATACACGGTATGCCTTCATAGGGCCGCAGCCGCAGCAGTTTACGGTGGGAGACCAGTCCACCTTGTGGGGTCTGACCCCTGCCGAGCTGGCAGCTGGAACCTCCATTCTCATATCACCCGACACGATGCCCACCCAGCCCATGTATGTAAATAGTCTGGTGATGACCGTCTACTACGTGAATTCATACACGCCCATTGTGCAGAAGCCGGTGGAGTCCTATGGCGATCTGAACATCGATCTGACCAAGACTGTGAACACCTTCCCGTTTAGCAGCAACCGGACGCTGCTCGCTTACTTCTTCAACCACCAGTGGTCGTACTCCGAGCCGGTGGCGATTACCATTCCCGCACCGATTCTGCTCTTTGCCGAGGAGGGCTACCGATTCGGGCAGAGTCTGGACGTCATGTGTACGCTGCCCCAGCGCAACGACATCGTGAGTCAGACGTGGCAGGTGTTTTCTGATCCCAGCCTGAGCGCCACCAGCATGATCGTCAACCGGACCACCAACTATGCCGGGAGCCTGACGGTTAATGTGCCCGCCAGCAGCAGTCTCTGGGTGCGGTCCTCGCTAAGCGATTACGTCGGCAGCGGCGGGTGGTACCCGTCCGATTATGGGCTGTATGTTCCTCTGGGTGACCTGATCGCCTCCGACTATCTCGCTGCGCAGGGATCGGTGCCGCCCATACTTACTCAGGGCGGCGAGGGTGGCGAGGGCTATCAGACCTACGACGAGCCGGGAAACGTCAGCGCCGCTACCGAGGCTTACAACAACAATCCCTACGGTTATGTCGAAAACTCCAATTACTCAAGTGTGATCTCCGGCTGGTCGAGCGTTCCCTACGGAGCCGGAAGTACGCTCACTGCCACCATCAGCGCGATCATCAGCGTTGACGGCGAGGGCGGCGGTACCGGCGGAGGCTACGCCAATTTCGAGCTTTCCGTTGACGGGGGCAGCACGTGGTCCACGCCATGGACATTATCTGCATCGCAAAGTCCGCAGCAGGTGCAGACCACCTTTGCCAGCCCCGGCAATCTTGCCGATGTGCAAATCCGTATCTACGCCTTGGCTCATGCTAGCGCTGTGCCTCCCGGCGGCTGGGTGGATGTCCGGGTGCAGGCGAACATACAGGGCATTAGCGTTACCGATAATCTGGGCAGCACGGGTGCTCTTGTGTCCTATCACTCCACCTACGATTCGATCACTGTCACCACCATTCCCTTCACCCTGCTTTATCCCAACAAACAGCTTGTTGCAGTGCCGGAGAGCAGCGGCTACTACACCACAGCTAAGGACACCGGCTCCGGGCTGATGTCGGGCACAAAGTACGACTTCTACGTGTCCCTGTCCAGCTTGGCTTATCCCAACCCCACTGTTTACATCGACGGGCCGTATTCCAACACCTCGCAAGCGGCGCTGGCCTTCTCAGTTTCCGACGGACGCCTGCCGCTGAATGCCGGGGCGCTGCTCTTCTCCACGGCTACCGGCGGCGCTACGGGCTACGGAGCAGGCGGCGGCACCTATGGCGCGGGCAACGACGCAGTGGGTAGCCAGTATTGCGGCGTGCTCAGTTCGCAGGTGAAGATGGCGGACGGTTCGGTGAAGCTCCTGCGCGACACCTGCATCGGCGATCTGGTGGACAATGGAGTAGGCGGCGCGGAGACCATCGTGGGACGCCAGATCATCTGCGGAGAGAAGATTTACACCGTGCGCGCGGGTCCCTACACCAGTCGCGTGGCCGGGGGCCATACTCTGCAGACCGAGAGCGGCTGGGCCAACGTGGTGGAGCTGCGGGCGCGCCTCCTGCACGACGAGGCGTGGCTGGCCGTGGCCACCGAGATCGGTACCCTGCCACTGACGGAGATCGCTGATGAGGAGTCCGAGCCGGTGTGCCACCTGCAGCTCTCCGGCCCGGCGCACACCTACGTTCTGGACGGGCTGAAAACCCACAACACGCTTGTGAAGACAGCATAGCCATGACCCGCTTTATCGTTCTCCGTCATCCCGCCACCCAGCACCGGCTGGCCATCCACCGCTTCCTGCACGGCTATCAAGGCATGTCTCTCGATGAGAATCATGTGCTGGTGCTGGCCAATTTCAACCCCCGCAGCGTGGACATTCTTACCGCCCGCGAGGACGTGCTGCTGTTGCCCAGCGTGCTCGATCCGGTCACGGTTCACAGCCACGCCGCCAGCAAGAACCGGGCACAACACTTCGAGGCACTGCGCAAGATCGGCATGGACGAAACGCATACGACCGCGCATCTGGCCCGGTTCGCCGCTGAAAAATGCGGGCTGCATTTGGATATTTAGGACGGCTTTTGTCTACTATGAAGTATGCGGGTTCCCGTTCTGCTGACCAATCGCCGGGCTGTCTTTCCGCCTCTCGACGCAGAGGTGTATGACAGGCTGCGTGCTTTCTGGTCCTTCTCTCCCAAGGGGCTGTGGTACATGCCCCAGTACAAGCCCACCAAGATACTGCGCGGCCAACGCGACGAGACTGCGAAGCGAATTGAGGAGTTGAAGCGGCAGCGCCCGGTGAAGTCGTCCCGCATCCGGGCCATGGAAGCAGCAGTCAGGGAAGCCGACGAGCAGCTGAAGGGGATGTGGGACGGCAAGATTAATCTGCTCAAGCGGGGCGCACTCTCCGCCGGTCTGTTTCGTGCCACTTGGAAAGAGGCTGAGCAATCCACAGGCGTGAAATTCTTGTGGAAGAGGGAGCGCAAAACCCTGCCGCTCAAGCCCGGTCTTCCTCCTGCCGACGCCAAGTACGAGCATCAAAACGAGTGCGTGACCGCCATGCTGAACAACATCGAGCGCGGCGGCGGCATCGTGCTCGCAGCCACCTCCAGCGGCAAGACAGCCATTGCTGCGCGCCTGTTCTCGTGGCTCGACTGCGACTGCTTGTTCGTGGTTGATCAGCTGGACTTGCTCTACCAGCAGCAGGAGGAGCTGGAGGCTTGGCTGCATGAGAAGGTGGGCGTGGTAGGAGAAGGCCGCTTCGAGCCCCGGCGCGTCACCGTGGCCACCATCCAGACCCTGAACCACCACCGCCAGCATGCGGACTTCCGCAAGTGGTACGGACGGATTCAGGTGATGGTGGTCGATGAGCTGCACGAGCAGCTGGCGCGGCGCGACTTCAACGTGCTCGAAGCCATCGAGCCGGTGGCCATCTTCGGCCTCACCGCCACCCTGCAGCTGGGGGTCAAGGAGACGCGCCTGCGCGCCTATGCCTTCGCCGGGCCGGTGCTCTACCGCTTCCCCATCAAGGAGGGTGTGGAGCGCGGGGTGCTGGCCAAGGGCTACGCCCTGCAGCTGCTGTTCAAGCCCGAGGACTGCGCCAACATGGACTGGCGCGACGAGCTGCGCCTGCAGGTGCTCGAAAACGAGTTGAAGCTGGACTCCTGCTGGGAGATGGTTGATGTGCTGGTCAACATGATGAACCGGCATGTGATGGTACTCGTCGAGCGGGTCCGGCATCTGGAGGACGTGAGCGACATCTGCAATGCCATCCCCCACGGCGTGGCTTACGGCAAGGTGGACGTAACCATGCGCGGGATGGTCAAGGAGATGTTCGAGGCCGAAGACCTCAAGCTGATGCTCACCAACAAGGTGTTCAAGAAAGGCACGAGCATCAAGCGCATCGATGCCATGATTGACATGGCCGAGGGCAAGAGCAAGAATGACCCCGTACAGAAGTATGGCCGGGGCCTCCGGCTGCATCCCGACAAAAGCGAATTGATCTACATCGATTTCGGCACCGATGGAGACGGACGCTTCGCCAAAGCCGCTGCTTCCCGGCGCAAGGCCTTGCGGGACGCGGGTATTCAGGTGACTGTGGTGAAAAATGTATGCAGCACCGGTCAGGCCCTGCTCGCATTGCGTAAGTTTATCCGCAAGGTTGCCGCATATGACCGCCAATCAGACCCTGCAGTACAACACTCTCTCCGCTTCGATCAGCCTGATCAAAGACAAACTGGAACGGATTCGTAAGTACATCGCCACCACCTACAAGATCAACGGCGGGCTGCCCCCTGACGAGCAGTTCGCCATGCGGGTTCTTGCCAGCCGCTGCCGGGAGCTGGATCGCTGGTTCATCATCGAAACCTCTCCTCCCAACGATCCTGCACGACGCAACGCCGAGGCGGAACTTCAGATGGCTCACCGCGACACTGGAGAGCTGTTTCGCTGGCGGGTATCCAACCACAGCTTTGGAAGGCTGGGCTGCACCGGCTGCGAGTTCGATCTGGTGGGGCTGGCGCGCGTGCCTCTTACCGGAGTGTGCCACTGTGGGAAGGGTGTCCTGCATTCTTTGCTGGTGGAATCGCAGCAGGAGTTCGTAGAGGGGCTGGAGGGGTTCTGGAAGGGGGTAGGACTGTTTCAGGGCCAAGAATCGCTCTGGGGGGCCTCTGGGAGGCCGGGAACGGCCATTTTGGGACCTGGAGGGGGGATTCTGATGGTCTGTGAGGCCTGCGGGCAGTGGGAGGTGCGGCCATGTCCGGCTTCCTGATGTGCTTGGTGGAGTTTCTGGGCGGCTGGGCTTGGGGGTCCTTTCTGGGCCGGAGGAAGTACATCCGCTGGGAGGCCGAGCTTAAAACGCGGACGCGGGCGCTGCTGGAGGACCGGGGCAAATTGGAGGAGCGCTTGGAGGCGGAGAAGCAGAGCACCCGGAGCGTGGATGCCTTGGTGGTGGAGGACGCAATCAGGAGGGAGGCCCGGGCCAAGGCCGCTTTACGGGCGGTGTTGAAGCAGGATGGGTGCAGCGAGGCGGAGATCGCCATGGTGATGAGCAACGTGGACAACGTGAAAGACGGAGATTTGCAGGAGTGAATTTCGACGCGCCGGGTAATCAGATAACCTTCGGTTATCTTCTTACTTTTCATTCATCAATAGAGACGAAAGACAGATTCTATAGTATGGCTATAGGGTCTTTATGATGGCAGGGGGATGGCAGGATTGATAGGGAAGGAAGGGGGAGTATGAAACAAGACGCAAAGTGAATTCTCTAGTATGTGGACGTAGGCCGTAAGGGCCACAGGAGGAAACGATATGCCGAGGCTGGAAAACTGGAGCGTGGGACAGGCTGGTCCGCTGGATGCAGTGTTTGGGGTCATTCGCCTGAAGGGTGTGAGCGTGGGCGACGAGCGAATCGATCCGAACACCGGGAACAGGATGGAGGGGCAGGTGATCACCACTTCGCCGCTCAAGGAATTCAACATCGAGAAGCGGCAGGCGCAGACGCTGCACACCCTGTATGAGCTGGGTGCGGTCGAAGCGGGCTATGCTGAACACATCAAGGTCAGCGACCCCGAGCGGTATGCCGAGCTGGTGCAGCTGGGCTACATCACCGACAACAGCCCTGCCAACTGAGTTTGGCGGGCATGAAGGGCACAACCCCGCCGGGTAAGACGGGGTTGTTCCACGAAGAGAGGAGAAATCGTATGCAGGACATCAAGGATTTGCTCAAGGCGGAAATCGAGAAGAGCAACGTTTATTCCAAGCGCAACTTCGGCCTGATCACCGGCGACGGTTTCAGGGAGATGGTCGAGGACCTGCTGAAGAGCAAGGGCTTCACCATGTTCCTGCTCACCGCCTACATGACCAACATCATGGGCACCTCCGATCTGGCCGAGTGGGCCAAGAATTCCGGCAAGCTGGGATCGGAGATTACCATCGACGGCCTGCGCGACATGATCCGCGACAACATCGATACCTTCCGGCCTTTGCTGGAAATGCTCTACTGGGGCATCAACATCGGGCGCAAGCTGGAGCGCGACGAGCAGGATACGCTGCGCCAGATGGAGCAGGGTATGAGGCTTGATCCTGCCGACAAGGCCGAGCTGGATGCGATTCTCGCTGAAGCCAACAGCGAGCATGTGTGCCCGATCTGTCACAAGGCCATCGAGGATGGCGACGTGTGCGAGATGCCGGGTGGCCCGCACGCGCTCTGCGACGATCCCAAGCTGGAACGCCACAACCGGCTCAGCCGTTCAGGGCCTGACGGCTCGCGGCAGACTGGCTATGTGGACGACTCCGGCACGGAGTGCTGGCTGTGAGTCTGGAAGCCCCAATCTGGACGCTGGCCAACGAGATCAGCGGGATTATAGGCCGCTGGCTGGAGGAGCACGAAGGCAAGAAGTTCTTCGGCAAGTTCCGCCCTCTTGATCTGCTGCGCCTGACCAAGCTGCAGGTGTGGAGCTGGCGCTACCGGCTGGACATCGAGGAAATCCTGACGCTCATCCTGCCGCCCCTGCGTTCCGCCATGTCCGCCCGGAATCCCCGGCACAGGTACGTGCTGGGGGTCACCGTGGCCGCGCTGACCGGACGCGGGGCCGAGCAGATTCTGCTGAGCGAGCTGCGGGAAAACTATCCGGCCTTGGAGAACCGGGCCATCTGGCGGGATCAGGAGCGCCAGCGGCAGCTGGACCGGGAGCGCCGGGAGGAAGGGGAGGTGGAGGTCAGGGAGTCACGCTTCAAGGGGGTGCTGGAGGCCGAGTCGGTGGCCGATTACATAGAATCGTACAGGAAGCGGGCGCTGGCTACACGCAGGCGGATGAATGCCGAGCTGGCCAGTGCGAAACGGAAACGCAAGCGTTACCGGGGCAACCCGTGGCTGTGAGGTGAGCATGGGCTACTACATTCAGACGAACAGGAATCATGGCAAGGCGGAGGATATTGCCAAGGAGTACGGCGGATTTATTCTGCCCAACGCTCCGAAGAACTACGCGGACATCCCTGCCGACAAGGCATTGATCGTGGTGGTGGACAACGGTCCTTTTGAGGCTGCCGCGTTCGCCTATGATGCAGAGGAGTTCAGCGTCTTCACCGACCGGGAAGACGACCGGCCCAAGCAGTATGTGCTGATCGACCGGGAGGCCGCAGAACTGGCATCCGGCTTCCGCAAGGAGCCGAAGCCAGGGGTTGTGGGGTGAACCATGTGCCCCTTCGTCTGCGTGCGGCATAACTGGACGTCATATTCACATCCATGTCCGCATTGCGCCATGGAAAAACGGAAGTGAGGAGAAATCGTATGACAACGAAGAAGAAACCAACGTCTGACGAGGCGCAGAGCAAGGCGGTGGATGCTCTGTTGAACGGTTTTGCAGCCACTCTCGATGCTGTGGGCGTGCTGGTAGTATCTCTGCCGCGTGATCCCAAACTGCGTAAAGAGGGGGTTTGGCTGTCTGTGCTCGATAAGGGCCACTGCGCGCCGGAGCTTGTTGATCTCAGCGTCAAGCTGCTGCAGCACTATCGTATGAGGTCGCTGGTTGAGGCTCTGGTGGAGTCCGTGGCCAAACCTCCCAAGACGCGGCGCAAGAGGCTTACAACCAAAACCGGCAAGTAGGCGCTTATGGAAGCCACTCTACGGCGGCAGGTGCTTCGTGCGGCTGTCAGGGACCGGATGTTCCTGAAGACCGTGTGCCATGACATAGCGCCCGCCGATTTTCCTGACAAGGCCGAGCAGGTCGTCGCCGAGATCGCCCTGAAGTTCTGGGAGGATCACGGCGAGCCTGTCGGCGCTCTTCTGCGTTCCGACGCGGAGGATGCCAGCCGCCACCAGCACCTGAATCCGGAGGAGCGCAAGAAGCTCCGCCAGCTGGTGGATGAGATACAGGGCGCGCAGAAGGACCTTGTGCCGGTGCGCGCCTTGCAGGACCGGGTGATGGCCCTGCGCCGCGACACCTTCTATGAGAAGGCGCTGGACGACATCATCACTGCGCAGGAAAAAGGGAATCTGAACACTGCTACGCTGGAGGAGATCGTGGACCGGGCGCGCCGGGAGTTGTCGGATCGCCTGTATGTCGCCAGCGACTACCTGAATGAACTGGACAAGCGCATCCTGCGCCGCCAGATGCGCAACGAGGATGATCTGTATCCGCAGCTGATGATCGGGCCGCTGGACGACCGGATCAAGATCATCGGGCGCGGCCACTTCGGCCTCTTCATAGGCCCCTATGCCTCTGGCAAGTCCCTCTTCCTGCTGCACACCGCGCACGCCTATGCCTTTCAGGGCCTGAACGTTCTGTACATTACTCTCGAAGACCCCAAGGATGTGCTGGAGAACCGCATGGATGCCGCCATGACCGGCATTCCCATGGGCAAGCTGCACCAGCTGCCCAACCGGCTGCGCAGGCGTTTCGAGGAGATGCGCGGGCTGGTGCGGGGACGCATCAAGATCGTGGACGCCACCGAGGGCGGCTTCACCATTTCCAAGTGCGAGAAGCTGTGGGAGCAGCTGCGCGCCGACGGCTTTATTGCCGACGCTATCATCATTGACTACGACGAGGAGATCGGCTGCGAGGTGAAGTTTACCGGCGAGATGCAGCGCAAGCGGGAGTTTGAAGAAATCTACAAGCGCATCCGGCGCATGGCCAAGAAGCTGGACGTGATCGTGTGGACCGCTTCGCAGACCAAGCGCGGCACTGCCGACAAGAAGGTGATTACCGGCGACATGATCGGCGAGGACATTTCCAAGGCCAAGAAGGCGTTCATTGCTATTGGCATCGGGCGCTACAAGGACGAGGAAAACAAGAAGTACCTGTACGTGATCCGGCATCGTCTGGACCGCGACAAGTTCGGGGTCGATATTATGTCGAACTACGAGGCTGGAATCGCCTACGACGCGGAGGCCACGCGGCTGATGCTGAGGAGACCGAAGGCGTGAAGGGGATGAGTATGAGTGCTGCCGACGTTGTTCAATGCCTGAAGGGATTCTTCCCAGCTCCGGCATGGGCCTTTCTCGAACAGGTGGCTGACGGAACCGGAGCGCGCCAGCACCGCTGGGCCGATGCCGTGGCCATGAGTGTGTGGCCGTCGCGCGGATACGACATTCACGGCATCGAGATCAAGGTTTCGCGGTATGACTGGCTGCACGAATTGCGGCAGCCCAAGAAGTCTACAGCCGTGCAGCAGTATTGCAACCGCTGGTGGATCGCCACCCCGGACGACGCAATCATTATGCCCGGCGAGCTTCCTCCCACGTGGGGTTGGATGGTGGTGAAGGGTAAAACCATGAAGGTGGTGTCTCCGGCACCGCCTTTGAAGCCCAAGCCTGTATCGCTCGAATTCGTGGCCTCGATTCTGCGTAATGTGCAGAAGGCTGACGAGCATGCCATAGAGGTCAGGATCAGGAAGGAGCGCCACGAAGCTCACGAGATCGGTGGCAAGTACCATCGTGAGAAATACGAGAGGTTGCGGCAGCAGTGCGAGGAATTCAAGGCCAAGAGCGGCATTGAGATCACCGAGTATTCCGGCGAAGACATAGGCGAGGCTGTGGAGACTCTTCAGCGCTTGTCTGGGAATCTTGCCCGTGTGGCAGATGCCATCGACGCCTGCGAACGGGTAAAGGGAATGCTGAATTCTGTGATGAAGCTGGCTAGTCTCAAGGACGTGGTGAAACCGAAGGGGTGATTTATGAGTGCGGGCATTGATATTGCCGTGTGCCCTAGTTGTAATAGGGTGCCGTTCGGCGTCTACCAGTCCGCTCCCGAATTAATTGACGGAGAGTATCTGGTGTCGTTTAGTTGTGGCTCCTGTGGCTACTTAGCCGGTGTCAGGGTGCTCCCCAAGGGGGTCATCCCGGTGGGCAGCGCTCTGGTGAGCTGGAATCGTCTGGTCGAGGGTAGATGAGATCGCTGCCCCAATTCGAGGGATCGCCGGAGCACCTGCGCGGACGCGCCGACCTGCGCTTGCGTCTGATGCTGTGCGCTGAGGAGCTGCACATGCGCTACCCATGCGACGTGTACCTGTGCGGCTCCGGGCTACAGCGTGAGGACCCGGAGGACTGGGATGTGCGGGGCATATTCGCCAACGAGGTGTTCGACGAGCACGGGCCGAGCTACTGGGCGATGGAGGCTGCGCTGTTCACCACCGAGCAGGAGAAGCTGCAGGGGCTGGCCCTCGATGTGCGCCTTTTACCCAGCCGCCTGTTCTACCGCCTCGGGGCGCTGTCGCTGGACCGCCACGAGGCCTCTGCGGCCCCGGAATGGCCTATTCTGACAGCGCCCAGTCCCGAGGAGATCGCCTACGGCAAGGAAGTGATTGAGCAGAACAAGCATCTGCCTGACTTCCATGTGCTGCTGGGCTCGGTGATGTATGCGCGTGGCGACAAGCAGACGGCATTGCAGGCCTTCCTGAAGGCCGTGGAGCTGGAGCCGGAGAACCACGGGGCGTGGCTGAACGTCGGCAACATTCTCTACGACTGGGGCGAGTTCAAGCGGGCGGCGGTCTACTATCGACGCGCCCTGATCCTGAAGCCGGACTACGCCAAGGGCTACCTCAACATGGCCAACGTTCTGGTGCAGATGGGCAACACCGTTTCCGCGCTGCCGTTCTACGATCAGGCTCTCAAGATCGATCCCGAGATGGGAGCCGGGTATCACAACCGGGGGAACTGCCTGATTGCTCTCAAGAAGTACGACGCAGCGGAGAAGGATTTGATGCGCGCCTTGGAGCTGGAGCCCGATGACGAGCGGGTGTACAACACGCTGGGCAACCTGCGCACCAGTCAGGGGCTGGAGTACACGGCGGGCGCGGCCTACCGGACAGCCATCCTTGTGAATCCGAAGTACGCGCCGCTCTACACCAATCTGGCCAACATCTATGCCAACCTCAACCGCCAGCGTGACGCAATCGTGAACTACGAGCGCGGCCTGATTCTCGATCCCAAGAACCCCGGGGTGCGCTACAATCTGGCGCTGGCCTATCTGCGCGCCGGGGAGTACAGGCTGGGGTGGAGGGCCTACGAAGGGCGCAGCGACTTCCGTGAATTGAATGTGAAGAAGCGCGATTTCGGCAAGCCCAGATGGGATGGGAGCCCCTTGGAGGGCAAGCGGATTCTGGTGCATTGCGAGCAGGGTTTGGGCGATACCATTCAGTTTGCGCGATACATTCCGCTGGTGGAGCGCATGGGCGGGAAAGTGTATTTCGAGGTGCAGCACGGCCTGCAGAGGCTGATGTCTACCGTGGATGGCGCGAAGATGATTTGCACCCGTGGAATGCCGCTGCCGGAATTCGATCTGCACTGTCCTTTGATGAGCCTGCCTGCCATCTTCAAGACGGACATCGATACCGTGCCCCGCAACGTCCCCTATCTGCGTGCGTGGAAGTGGGAGGCTGAGCAGATGTGGCGGAGGTATCCGCTGCGCTGGCACGGTTCCGGTTCCTACCTGCGCGTGGGGATCAGCTGGGCGGGCAATCCCAAGTACAAAAAGGATCACGAGCGCTCTTTCTCGCTGAGCGAGTTTGCGCCGCTGGCCGACGTGGAGGGCGTGAATTTCTACTCCCTGCAGAAGGGACCGGCGGCGCAGCAGATCGAGAAGTATCAGGATCGGATCATGGTCTTCAACGCCTCGGAGAATGCCAAGGACTTCGCCGAGAGCGCAGCGCTGATCGATACGCTCGATCTGGTTATCAGCAGTGACAGCTCACCCATGCACCTCGCAGCGGCGATGGACAAGGAGGTGTGGCTGCTTCTGGCTTATCTCCCCGACTGGAGATGGATCGACGGGGAGAAGACACCGTGGTACCCCAACGTGAAAATCTTCCGGCAGACGTCGCCGGGGGACTGGGCTGGGGTTTTTCTAAGGGTACGACAAGCACTGGAGGAATTCGTTGCCGTGCGAAAGGGGGTGCGTGATGCCGCTCAAACCTGTTCCTAGACCCCCAATTCGTTACGGAGAAATTGACGGTGAGTCTGTAGCTTATATTCCTTTGACAAAGGGTGAGTGGGCTATTGTAGACAGACGTAATTTGTGTCTGGTTAAAGGGTGCTGGTGGCTTGATATTCGTGGATATCCTGTTCAGCGCCGGGGAGGTCGTGTACCAGTACCGATGCAGAACGTCATTATGCCCCCACCGCCCGGAAAGATTACTGATCACAAATTCGGCAACCCTCTAGACAACCGCGAGTCGCAACTTCGTTATGCAACTAGGCCTGAGAATTGCAAGAATTTGGCGAGGTATAGGAACAACACCAGTGGATATAAGGGTGTTCATTGGGATGCTAGAAGTGATAGGTGGATTGCGCAGATTTCTATTGCTGGGCGACGTGTTTATCTTGGATGTTTTGTCAGAAGTGAATTGATAGAAGCTGCCAAGGCTTATGACGCAGCGGCAATGGGATGCTATGGAGAGTTTGCGAGGCTTAATTTTCCTTGTGTGAAGGAGGGGTAATGAACGTGCTTCGGATTAAAGACGGAAAGGTGGATGGCATAGCATTAAGCAGCGCCACCCCGGCGGTGGCGGAGAGAACCGCGAGCATGCTGAATTCATTTTCAGGTAAAACCGGCTTCACATTTACGACGGATGGGGGAGCGAATGATTCTGATGGACATCTTATTGCAGGCGGGAATCAGGTATCGACAGGCCAAGAACAATCCCGATGAGGTGATGATATGCTGCCCGTTCTGCGGCGACGACGAGTTCAAATTCGGGCTGAATCTGGACAACGGCAAGGCGCATTGCTTCCATGGCCGCTGTGACTGGAGATCGAGCAGCGTGGTGTACACCGCCCGCGAGCTGTGCAAGGCGTGGGGCATCGACTTCAACTGGCGACTGCGTTTGAGTGCCGCCGAGGCCGATGACAGGGAGCCTGAAAGTATAGCGTTTTCCGAGGTCGTCCCGGCTGGCCTGCCTCCCGAATTCGAGCACTTTACTCACGAGGTTGATCTGGTGGGCGACGCCGCCTTTGCCTACCTGCGCAGCCGTGGTGTCACATGGGCCGAGGTGCAGGAGTACGACATTGGCTTCGCGGCGGTAGGCAAGTTCGCATGGCGCGTACTGTTTCCGGTGATCGGTGACGACGCCGTGATCTACGGCTGCGTGGGCCGCGCCTTTGCGGGAACGGTGTCTCCGAAGTACCTCAACACCGAAGGCATCAAGATTCTCTGGAACGGACAGCGGGTTGCCAAGCAGGCGGTGGTCTGCGAGGGTGTGCTGGACGCAATAAGGGTGAACCGGGTGCTGCACAGGTGGTTCCCCGACTCCGTGGCTGTGGCTAATCTGGGCAGCGCCATCACTCCCCAGCAGATTGCGCAGCTGGCCAAGTTCGAGAGCATGACTCAGTTTCCCGACTTCGACGCGCCCGGGGTGAAGGGGGCCATTCAGCGGGCGGAGGCCTGTACTGCAGCCGGACTGGCTACCAGCATCATCGAGCCAACCGAGATGGACGGCACCGACCCCGGCGATATGACCGACGAGATGATCGCAGCCTGCCTGCGTTCGGCGCGTCCATGGACCAAGATGCAGAAGTACAGGATGCGGCTGGCCGCATTGAGATGAGGAGCATATGCAGATCATTGTTATCGACGCACGTAATATGTGTTACAAGTTCGGCTACGTGGGCAAGGACCTCACTTCCTCCACTGGCGAGCGCACGGGGGCCATTCACGGCGTATTGATGGGCATGAGCGCTCTGAAGCGTCACTACCCGGACGCCAAGTTCGTGGTGGTCTGGGACGGTATGGACACCAACCATACGTGGCGGGTGGGCGTGTTCCCCGAATATAAGGCGGCGCGACGCGAGCCACCTTCTCCAGAGCAGGCCCAGCTGCGGGCGTCGGTGTTGAAGCAGATTGTCCTGATTCAGCAGATGCTGCAGGCGGTGGGAGTGGTGCAGATCGAGGTGCCCCGTCTGGAGGCCGACGACGTGATCGGCATCCTGAGCGAGAAGCTGACCGCGCGGGGCTGGCCGGTGACCGTGTACTCCTCGGATCAGGACTACCTTCAGCTGATTCCCTTCGGGGTCATGGTCATTACCTCAGCCTCTGCTATGCCGGTCAGCGCACAGGCGGTGCAGTACAAGTGGAAGTGCCAGCCGGAGGATTTGCTGAAACTCCGTGCGCTGCTGGGAGATACCTCGGACGGCATCCCCCGGGCGGTTTCCGGGGTGGGTCCGGTGGCTGCCGCCAAGTACATCGCTTTGGGTGTGGACCCCTCGGTGCCCAATTTCGACGGGCTGCCACGGACAGTGCGCGAGCAGGCGGAAAGACTGCGGCCCTCATGGCCCAAGATTCACCAGAACTGGCGGCTGATGAAGATTCTGCGCAGCTGCCACGACCCGGACTTCCCCAAGGAGCTGGCCGGGCCGGTTACCGTGGAGACGCGCCGGGTGCTCAGGGAGCTGGCCGGGCCAGTGGACCGGGATACCGCGCTTTACGAGCGGATGCTGAGCCAGATGGCGGCCCTCGATCTGCATCAGGCCATCGCCAACCGGCGGGAAATCTGGAACCTGCAGACGACCTCTTTGGAAAAGGAGGGGCGTGTGGTATGAAGCCTTGGGGTTCTGTATCAGCGGCAGAGCGTTTCTGGAGTCATGTAGACCGTAGCGCTGGTCCTACTGGGTGCTGGCCTTGGACGGGCCGCCGAATACCTCCTAGGGGGTATGGCCACGTTTGGTTTGGGGGCAGACACAGGGTGGCTACGCATGTGGCCTGCGAACTGGCTGGGAGGAAACTGCCTGCCGGTTTGTTTTGGCTGCACACCTGTGATAATCCACCCTGCTGCAACCCAGACCATCTGTATGCAGGTACCAAAAAGAATAATGCCGATGACTGCGGACGCAGGGGGCGTCGGGCTGTTGGTGAGAGGCACCCCATGCACAAACTGACGGTGGTGGATGTCAGGGGTATAAGATTATTGCGCCAAGCCGGAATGACGCAGAAGGACATCGCTGCACAGTTTGGGGTGACTCAATCGACTATCAGTTTGATAGTGCTCGGTAAGCACTGGAAGTAGGCGGTGTGCAGGTCGTGGACGCAGCCAAACCATTGAAACTGAACTGAATAAAGACGTTGCACATTTCTCCAAACGTGCTATACTAATGATGTTTGGAGGACGCACCATGGCAATGAGTAAACAGGACTTTATCGCGCTGGTGGATGCAGTTTGCACGGTTAAACGGCGTCAGGGATTGTGTGGGTCAACGGCCCTTATCAACACTTCTGGGGCTGTGGCTGTAGATGAGCTGGCTCTGGAACTGGCGCGAGTCTGCGCAGCTCAGAATCCAGCTTTCAACCGCGAGCGTTGGTTTGGGTACATCAATGACCAGTGCGGGCCGAGTGGCGGAGTGGTTGGTGGTGCGGTGCGCAACAAGCTGTTCAACGAAAGGGAAGGCACCTGCTAACGGTGAGGGGGATGATATGGGACGCAAAATTGTATTTCTCGACTTCGACGGGCCGATCATCCCCTCTTTGTCTTGGCGGCGGACGCCCGGCTTCGGCAGCTACGATGACTACGATGAAGTAACGGCTGGCTACATGATTGATGATGGGCGCGTGACGTGGCATGAGCCTACGGCGTGGCCTCCCTGTATCAAGGAGCTTAACCGCATCACTGACAAGACCGGCGCGAAGATCGTGGTCAGCTCGGCATGGCGGGCAGCTGGCTATGAGGCTGTCAGGGATGATCTGAAGCGGTGGGGTGCTACGGCTGAGGTCATTGACATCACGCCCTGCGGGTTTGTTCACTCTCGGACTTATGGAAAGGATGCCCCTCTGCGTGGCGAGGAGATTCAGCAGTGGCTGGATGCCAACCCGGATGTCAAGTCGTTCGTGATTTTTGACGACGACAACGACATGGCGCATCTGCGTCCGTATCTGGTGCTCACGCCGATGAGCACGGGCATCACGCGCGAACTGGCTGATCGGGCAATCCGCATTCTGGAGAGAGAGAGAGAGTTCCTAGTGGAGAGCCGCGATTACGTGCCCGGTGACCGGGTGGTGGTGGACCCCAAGGGTCTGGACCTCCCGGGCACCGTTAAGCGGCTGCGGATAGTAGATCGGGTGAGTCCGATCTACACCGTGGTGCTGGACGATCTGAAGGCCACTCCGACCGGCCTTTACTACGCCCGTGGCTTCGAGCTGGGGGCGGATAACAGTGGTAAAGAGGCACCTAAAATCGTGATTGACACACCGGGAGAGTGGTGTTCTACTAGGTGCCTCGATCCGTTTGAATACGTGGGGTAAGTTTATGCGTGTCTCGCCCTTGGTGGACAGTTGCGACCGTCTCATCTTCAAGAAAGCTGCCAAAACCTACAACCGGCTATCCCCCGAAAATCAGCGCTGGATCGACTTCGAAGACGTCATACAGGACGGCTTTATTGAGGCATGGCAGGCCGAGCAGCGCTATCGGCAGGACTTCGGAACCAAATACTCCACCTATCTCTATCGCGGCCTTGATCTGCTGTTTCATGGACGCTACCACGCCCCTTTGCAGCAGCAGAAGCGTGTGGCTCGTCTCAAAGAACTGGATGCGCCGGTCCCGGGCAGCGAGGACACGTTTCCCGATCTGGTAAGTCAGGAGCCGACGCCGGAGGAAATCTTTTCCGCTGTCTCCGGGGTGCTGCAGGTCTGCCATGCGCTTCCACCCGATGCGGTGAGTTTTCTGCTGCAGGTTGTCACCACCGAGACGGGGCAGATTACAAGACGTGGCTCGAATTCTATAGTATTGATACCGGAGGCCTGCCAGCGGTACGACGTGCGCCGGGAGGACTTGGCGCTGATTATGGTCAGCGCCTACGCCAAGTCAATGCTGGTGGAGGGTGTGGTGGCTGCTGCCGGACATCTGGGAGAGGACGATGCCAAAGTTCTGGAGTGCATCAATTGCCGGGCGTCCTTCTCTCTTAACGATGCCCGCAAGGGGCGCTACTCGGCTACCAGTCTGACCTGTCTTACGTGTCTGCGTGAGCTGCACGCAAGCGGGCCGGAACTGACTTGCTTCGGACGCCGTAAGGTGGTAAAAGGAAAGACGGTCGTGGAGGGATACTCCGAGGCCGATACCGAATGCCGTATGCACTGCCGCGACCGGGTGGCGTGCAGGCAGTTCATCGAGAAAGGGGAGAAGCGTATGACGACGGGAAATGTGGAGAATATTGAACTGGAGACTGAGGGCATCGACTTTACGGACATCGAGACTGGTGACATCGAGGTGCCAGCATCGCCGGAAGCGGCCCCCGCAACTAAGCCGAGGAAGGCGGCTGCCAAGCGTGCTGCGAAGCCTGCGAAGGTCGTAGAACCCGAGCCGGTCGCAGCCGAGCCCGAGGCACCTGTCAAGAAGGCTGTGAAGGCGGCACCCAAGAAGGCTGTGAAGGCGGCACCCAAGAAGGCTGCGAAGAAGGCAGCACCCAAGAAGGCTGCGAAGAAGCCCGTGCAGCGGTCCAAGAAGTCCACTGCCAAGATCGATCCCAAGGAAGCCAAGAAGCAGGGTCTGATCAAGCTGGACGAGCAGGGCCGTGACCTGCCCTTCAAGCCGGGTAGCGTGATGCGCTACTACCTCACGGAGGCGATGGAGCCGGGTGGCACAACCGAGGCGGCGCTGGAGAAGTTTGCCAGCAAGAACGGTTACAACCACAAGTTCCAGATGGCCGTGCTGCTTAGTGGCAAGTCGGGTGACAGCGGACGCCGTCCCTATCCGAGCACGCACACGTGGAAGGTGGAGCGGGACGAGAAGACCGGCAAGATTCAGGTCTACAACGTGCGCCGGATCGCCTTCTATGCCCGCATGGACCGGGTGTAGGCCTGCCAACATTAAGCCAAGCCGCCGTCACTTCGACGGCGGTTTTCTTTTATAGAGTGAAGTATGCCGGGATACATGGGCGGGAAGTTTCGCATCCGCTACCAGATTGCGGAGTACATCAACAGCCTGTCGCCACGGGTGTACATGGAGCCGTTCTGCGGCTTCTGCTGGGTGGGGGAACGGGTGCGCTGCCCGGTGCGCCATTTCTCCGACATCAACGCGGACGTGATCCTGATGTGGCAGGAACTGCAGAGGGGATGGAAGCCGCCGACGCAGATGACTGCCGAGGAGTTTGGTGCTCTGAAGCGCCAGCCCGGTCCATCGGCTCTGCGTGGCTTCGCGGGCACGTGCTGTGCTTACGGTGGCGAACTGCTGCGTGGCGGTTTCGCGCGGGACAAGCAAGGTGTCAACTATGCTGCGCAGGGTGCCCGGCAGCTGGGACGCCGCATACTGGGCCTGCGGGGAGCGACCTTCGCCTGCATGGATTATCGTGCTGCGCTGGACAGCACCGACGCGGATGTGGTGTATCTCGACCCGCCATATGCAGGCACTCGTGATTACGGCCAGTTCGATTCGGTGCAGTTCTGGACGGAGGTGCGCAGGCGTTCCGGTGGTAGGCGGCGCATTTTGGTTTCCGAGTACGAGGCCCCGGAGGACTTCACCGTGGTGCTGGCCACGCGCTCTCGCATGGGCTTGAGGGTGGGCAGCAGAAATGCGCTGGAGCACGAGCTGCGCGAGGAAAAGCTGTTCGAGTTCAATCCACCCGATAATAACCGGGTGGTATTCTCCTCCTTCGACGCGGGGTAGTTTTTATACTATGAAGGTATGGCTACCCAACAGGTGAAAATGCCCGCCAAGAGTTTCCGTGCCTTGATAGGTGCTGTATTGAAGTTCCCGCCCTCTGCCACGGTGGCAGCATCTCAGGTAATTCATTTCGGTGTGAGCCGGGGGCGCGCTCGTGCCTCCATTGCCGGTACGATAGTGTCCACGGCCTCTGTGGTGTGTGGAAGTGCCCTAGACGACTTCAGCTCCGATTACCGGCCACTGGAGAGCTTTGCGGAGCTGCTGCCGGACGACGCCACCTTGGATATTGAGTCCTCTTCCAAGGAGAGTCACGTACTGTTCAAGTGCGGCGGTCTGGACCTCAAGCTACCCTTAACCAAGGGGGCAGTGCTGCCCAGACCGAAGGTGCCGGAGCCTTTCTTCACGGCAACGGAGGAGACAGCTAAACTTCTGCGCTGGCTGGCGTCGGTAGCGGAGAGCGATGAAACCAAGCCTGACATGCACTGTGTGTACCTGCGCCACGGGGCGGCGATTGCCGGGGATCAGCAGTGCATCGTGATCATCAATCACAAGGACCTTCCCGACGTGGATTCACCACTGCCGTTGTGCGTGTGTGCGCAGTTGAAGCCCGGGGACAAGCTGGCCAATGCTGAGAACGGTCTTCTGGTGGTGAGCGGGTGCGGCGTGGCACAGGTTCCCCATTTGACGCAGACACTTCATTTTCCGCTGGGCGTGGTGGACCGGCTGGAGGCCGCGAAGATGTCGAGCTATGGGCGCTGCGACGTGGCCGCGTTGCGCACCGTGTTCAAGGAATCGTCGGACTGCGTGGCCCGCATCCCCAACGTCCCGGCCTGCATCACCCTGACCTTCACCGACAGCGGTATTCACGTGCTGGCGAAGAGTGACACGGCCTCGTTCCACACCAGTTTGTCCGGCAAGGTTGATCTGGCTGGCAAGATGCTGCTGGAGCTTTCCAAGGCCGAGGAGGCGTTGGCCGGATTCGACGGCGGCGAGATCGTCTGCAGTCAGTTGCTGCCCAAAGGTGAGGGCTTGCTGGCAGGAGGCGTAGTACGGGCGTTCTTCTCTCCGGTGCATCTGACTGGGGCGAAGTGAGCTTACTTCGGACGCGGCTTCGGCTGGGGCTTGGGTGTCTTGACCGAAGCCTGCATCTGCTTGATAACCCGACGCTGATCCCAGAAGCTCATACTGACGGGGACGTTACCATGGAATCTTCCGACATGTCAAATGAAGATGGTGTTACATGCCCTTTGCCGAGCTGACACAGGTGCGCAGAACCAAGCGGATTCGCAAGGACGCTCCGCGTGGTTGTGAAGCGTGCCCGCTGAACAAAATCGAAGGCATTAACAAGATCATGGGCACCATCAGGGGCAAGCGCATTCTGGTGGTGGGCCAGAGCCCCGGCATGACCGAGAACCGCGCGGGCCACGAGTTCGTCGGCGACTCCGGTGAATTCCTGTGGGTGGAGATGGACGCGGTGGGCCTGCATCGCGAGGACTGCGACATCTTCAACGTGGTGCGCTGTGTCCCTGCCGACCTGATCGAGGGCACCTACTTCAGCAGGCTGAAGATGCGCAGCCCCACCCCGGAGGAGATTCACTGCTGCTCCGTTCACACCGAGAACACGCTGCCCAAGGTCAAGGCCAAGCACATCCTGATTCTCGGCCAGATTGCGCAGAAGGCTTTTCTGGAGACGCGCTCGGTCCCGCAGCAGAAGATTTTCTGGAGCGAGAAGCACCAAGCAAAAATCTATCTTGCCGATCACCCCAGCTTCTTCATTCGCGGCTATGGTGCAGGGGCACGCATCGAGGCCTTCCGTTCCACTCTGAAGCAACTGGCCATCGACGCCAGCGATGGGGATTATGCGGAGAGAGCGGACGACAACTTCAGCTATCTGCGCGAGCAGCGATACCTGTTGATCTCCACAGCGAAGCGTGCGGCGTGGGCAGCTAATATCATTAAGGCTTACGCAGCCAAGGGCCGTCGCATCTCAGTCGATGTGGAGTACGACATTTTCGACGGCAACCGTTTCATTTTTGCCTGCGGCTTCTGCCCCCAGCCGGGACTGACTTTCGTTTTCGTGAATGACTTTCCTGCAGTACAGCAGGGTGATCAGGATCGGCGTGCCGTGCTCTTCCACCGTGACGCGCTGCTTAGTAATGCTGCTATCAAGAAGGTGTTCCATTACGGCTGCTCGGATATCAATGCGCTGGAGGAGGACGGGGTTACAGTGCAGGGCTATGACTGGGACACCAACGTAAGCGAGTATCTGTACTACCCGGACGAACACAACAAGTACGGCTTGGCCAACATCGCCGAGCGCCGCTTCCAGCAGTTCTCCGGCTACAAGCACATCATCTTCGACGACCTGTTCAATGCTATGCCCGAGGACGTGAAGGTTCCCCCGGCAGTGCGTGGCGGCTCCTACGATTCCAAGGAGACGTGGCTCAAGGCGCACGGTGGATTTCATCTGAGCCGGTTGCGTGCCGACACTCTGCGCCTGTACAACGGTGCGGACTGCGACCTCACCAAGCGCATCGAGATAGACAACAAGAAGAAGGTGCCGCATGCGCTGGTGAAGCTCTACATGGACCTGAATTTTCTGCTGCTCAGGATGGAGCAGAATGGCCCGTGGTTCGACGACTGGCAGCACAGGCAGGTGAGCCGGTTGTGGCCGTATCTGGAGCAGAAGGCGCTTGCTGAGCTGCGGGAGATGGTGGGCAGGCCGGACTTCAATCCCGGCAGCCCCGATCAGGTTTACGACGTGATCTACAACCAGCTGGGGCTGATATATCCACTGCGCAAGGGCAAGCCAAACACACGCAAGCAGACTCTGATGATGCTCTCCCGCGAGAGCCCGGTGCCCAGTGCTGTGCTGGGGTGGCGTAGATTGAGCAAGGCCCTGTCCACCTACATAGACGGGCCGAAGGCCGTGGCCGAGCGCTTCGGTGGCCGGGTGAAAACCGTGTGGTGGTCTACCGGGACGACCTCCGGGCGGCTGTCTTCAAGCGGCGGTGATGAAGGTGGCATGAACCTGCAGAATCTGCACAAGAACAAGCAGCTGCAGAATCAGTACGTGGCTGACCGGCGCTGGCGGCAGGTGTTCAACGTCATTGCCAAGATCAAGCGCACTTACCACAAGGATCGCTGGGAGACGGAGATTGAGTGCTGGGTGCGCCAGCACATGCCCGATCTTAAGACCTTCCTGATCCTCGACTACGGCCAGATCGAGGTGCGTGTTGCAGCGCAGGTGTCAGGTGATAAGAACCTGATTCACGACTGCGCCGAGTCCGACATTCACACCCGCGTGGGCGTGACCATGACCGGGTGGGAAGCGGACAAGATCAAGCACGATAACGCGACGCGCACGTTGACCAAGAACGTCCACTTCGGCATTTTGTTCGGCATTGAGAAGCACAACCTGTTCGACTTCATCAAGGCTATGAACCCGGATTTCGACGGCACCGAGGAGATGGTGTTCGAGGCCTATGACCGCTACTTCGCACGCTATCGCGGCGTGGCGCGGTACATTGAGCAGCAGCGGGCTCAGGCGCAGGGCTTGGGCTACTGCGAAACCATGTTCGGGCTGCACCGGGCGCTGAATGTCACCGACAAGTACGCCGACAACGATGAGGACGACGACCGCGAATTCTTTGACAGCTCCGGCGAGCGGCAGACCTCATGGCGCAATCAGTGTATCAACTGTGTGGATATGGGGACGGAAGCTCTTACGCAGCGTGGCTGGGTGCGCGGAACCGATTTGCGCCCCGGGGATGTGCTATTAACTAAGAATGCCGTTAGCGGGGCGTTGGAATGGCAGGCCGCAACGGATATTAAGGTCTACCCGCGTCATAAGTCTAAATTGATGCAGTTCAAGTCTCGCACTTTTGACTCTGCCTCGACGCTGGATCATCGTTGGCTTGTGAATGAAAAGAAGGGGAGGGTAAAGCGTGCAGACGTCGAGTGCAGACTAACATCTGAGATCACGCAAGAGATGCGTATACACCGGACAGGGGCGTATGCTGCCCCGGCAGTTTCTCCTTACTCCGATGATTTTGTGCGCTTGGCTGCTTGGTATTTGACCGACGGAAGTTGCTGTTCAGGAGAGGGGTATTCTAGATCGGCGTGTATGCTCTTTCAAAGTCGTGTGGGGAACGTTGCGAAAGTGCGGATGATAGACGCTTTGATGGAACGGCTGCGTAAGAATGAGGGTCTTCACTATAGGACTAAATCAAAGGCGCTGCGGCGTAGCGAGGTGGTTTGGCATTTTGCCGGGGACTTTGGTGTGCGTATGCGCGCGCTGTTTCCAGAACGGTGTTTGACCCCGCAGTTCCTGACGCAGCTTACTAAAAGGCAGCTTCACATTTTGTTGCACACCATGGTCCTTGGTAACGGCTCTGGTTCTGAACTCAGCACTTTGAAAAAATTGGGTCGTGGGAAGATTACCTTCGGCACCTCGCGTCGTGCGACTGCCGATGCTTTTCAGATGCTTGTTTCTATGAATGATTTGCACGCCTCGCTGGCTGTGCGCGACTTTTCTGTGTATAACGCAGGACGTAAAACCTACGAATCTATGCAGAACAATCCTCAGTCCGGCGCTCCTTATTATGTTCTGACACTGTGCAATCGCAAATTTGCTGCTATCTATCCTCAGCACAAATCGTTCGTGCAGAATGTTGGTGTGTGGTGCCCGATGGTTCCGAATACTTATTTTGTTGCTCGACGCAACGGGCATGTGTTTGTGACAGGAAACACGCCAATTCAGGGCACAGCTCATCAGCTGCTGGTCTGCGGTATGGTGAATCTGGTGCGCAAGCCGGAAGAGTATACGGTGCTGGGCGCTCCCAGCATGGACGTTCACGATGCGCTTTACATGATCGTGAATGTGCTGGAGCTGCAAGAGGCCTATCGCAAGGCCCGCTATCTGCTGGAGGAGGGGTCTCTGAGTACGGTCAAGTCCGACTTCCCGCATATCGACTGGAAGGTTCCCATCCGGGTTGCTGCCGAGGCGGGCATCCGGCTGGGTGGCCGTGTGGATTTGGAGGACGACAAGTTCACCGTGGGCGGCTATCTGCTCGACTGGTACGGGGTGACCAAGAAGCAGATGCTCGATCTGCATCAGCAACTGGCTGAGGTACCGGACGCCGTATGAATTCTCTAGTATGAATTGATGGCTATCGATTCCAATCTGTTGATCAAGCGCTTGGCTCTGGTGGACGAAAACATCCTTGCCGAGGCCGCCTTGCAGCCCCAGCGCTTCGTGGATGCCGCCCGCTACCGCGTGGAGGCCATGAAACAGCGTGCGCAGGCACAGGCTGAGCTGGAGTACCGGCGCAGCAGGCTGGCGCTGGCTGTACGGGCCAAGGTTGCTGCATCCGGGGAGCGTGCCACCGACAAGAACACTGCCGAGCGGGTGGAGAACCACTCCATGATCCGCGAGCTGCGCGCCAAGCTGGATCGGGCGCTGGAGGTTGAGGAGTTCGCTCGCCTGATCATGGAAGCCTACCGCATGCGCCGCGACGCCATTCGCGTGATCGCCGAGACGCAGATTGCCGAGGGTGTGAAGGAGAGCCGCGAGCTGGAGCACATTGAGCAGCGGCGCAAGGTCAATCGGGTGGCGCGCAGTCTTGCCGAGCGGCGGCAACGTGTAGAGGCACCAGCCAACGACGAGGTTGACCCCTACGACCCTAATCTCCGGGGCGAAGACTTGGAGGAGCCATGAGTATGAGTGACGATCTTGTAACGTATCCCGGGCTGTTCCGTGTCAAGTTGCTGGAGCTTCTTGCTCGTGCTTTGCAGCGGCAAAGTACAGCTGCCGAGGCAGTCGAGGTTTTGCGTATGCTTGGCTGCCCCGATAACGCTTCGGTGTCGGAAATAAAGGCCGCTCTCCAGCATGCTTTGGAGGTGATTTACAGTGACTGACAAGCCTCTGAGCAAGCTGGGCATCACTGGGGTCACGGTGAGCGTGGAGATCGCCGACAAGAACTACGGTTCCGGCCAGAGTGATTTCATGTCGGTAAGTTCGCGGATACCCGATGGAATGCCCGGGTTGCCGATGGATATGGACACCGTGATCGGCGACGGGCTGGACAAGTATTTTGCGGCATGGCAGACGTTGCTGCAGGCCGCGCTGGCTTCAGGCAGGATCGATCAGGCCGACTACATGGAGCAGACGCGCAGGTTTTTGACTAGAGTAGAGAAGGTTCGGGTTTTGTATCGGAAGATGGTTAAGGCGGAAGCCGTATGAGCGGTAATTCACAATTGGAGATACAAAACAATGGCTTTCGACGAAAGGGCTTATGCACGCAAGCGCGCGGAGCAGCGGCAGCAAAGCTCGTGGTACAAGCTGAAGGTGGGCGACAACCGCTTCCGCATTCTGCCCACTCCGCCTCCGAAGAAGATCACCTCGGAAACTGACCGGCTGTTCTTCAAGGAGTACGCACTACACCGCGACGTCGGGCCGCAGAAGGTTACGGTGCGTTGCGGCATCGATCCGGTCAGTGGCGAGGGAGAGTGCTGGATTTGCGACAAGCTGATCCCGCACCTGCAGGCCAAGAGGCTGGAGCAGCGGGCATCTGCACTGCAGGCCAAGACACAGTTTCTGGTGCAGGTGGCCAGTGTGGATGACGACGACAAGATGACCGGGCCATTTCTGTTCACCCCGGCCAAGACTGTCGCCGACCAGCTGCTGGCCTCGATCTTCGGCGCGAAGAAGAAGAGCTACACCGACCCCGTGCGCGGCTACAACATTTCTGTCTCCCGTACTGGTACCGGCAAGAACGATACCAAGTACGGCATGATCACTGCGGACGAGGACCCCACCCCGGTTCCCAAGGCGCTGCTGGACAAGCTGAAGCCGTTTGCGGAACTGAAGGAGGTTCCGATCTACTCGCAGGCCAAGCAGCAGGCTGCTTATAGTGGCAAGTCTGTGGACGAGGTTGAGCCTGAGCAGGAAGAGGAGCAGCCGCGCAGTCGCCGCAGGGCTGTTGCCGAGGAAGTGGAAGAGCCTGTGGAGGACATCGATACCGAGGCCGAGGCGGTGGATGAGGACGACCCTGACTTGGATGCCGATGAGCCAGTGGATGGCGAGGACCTGCCTGCAGAGGACGAGGAGCTGGTGGAAGAGCCTCCCGCGCCCCGTGCCAAGCCGAAGGCCAAGCCTGTTGCCGTGCGCCGTCCAGCTCCGGTAGAGGAAGTCGCGGATGAGCCCCTTGAGGACGACATCCCCGACGACATCGATCTGGATGCAATCGATGATGAGGGCGACGACGCCCCCGACCCGGAGCCTGTGCGGAGGCCTGCTGCCAAGCCGGGTCCACGGCCCGTGGCTGCCAAACCAGCTGCGCGGCCCGCGTCGAGGGTCTCGGCCCCCAATCCGAAGCGCCGGTAATCCGAGCAGCTAACTGAGGCCCGGAGCATCGGGCCTCATTCTTTCTGGAGATGCGACGTGATTCCCAAGCCCAAAGCGAAGCGTGCCGAACCTGCTGCGCCAGCCAGCGTGGCGGCACCCGTGAAGTCTGCGGTTCTGGACATCGATGGCAATGCCATTCAGACGCAGGTCCACAAGATGCTGGACACCCCGATCTTCGCGGTGAAGGAGCGCTACTGGCTGGATACCAAGTCACCGGAGCTGAATGCTACTTTCGGCTCACGGGAGAGGGGCATTCCTTACGGCAAGGTCTTTGAGATTTCTGGTTTGGAGCACAGTGGCAAGACTCTGATCGCCAACCTGCTTATGGGCATGGCTCAGGACGACGGCGCGGCTGCCGGGTACATCGATCTGGAGGATAGCCGCGACGGGGCGTGGGCTACCAAGCTGGGTGTGCATTGGAATGCTGTGACACAGTTCTACCCACAACTGGTTAGGCAGGAGAAAGGTCCACCGAAGCTGCTCGGTGTTGAAGAGATTTGCGACCGGGCAGAGAAGGCCATGTATCTGCTACACAAGAGGGCCGGAGCCAAGAAGCAGTTTTGGTTCCTCGACTCCGTGGCCATGATGGTGACCGGCAAGCAGGTGGATGCTGGCCTGACAGAAATCACTATGAATTCCAAGCTGGACCGCGCCGCATTTCTGGCTACCATGCTGCCGCGCTGGACGGGACTGGCTGCGAACTACAACGCCATGATCCTTGTCTCCAACCATCTGCACAACAAGGTGGGCAAGTTCTTCGGCGATCCCTACGAGACTCCCGGGGGCCGTGCCCTGCGCCACGTCTGTGCGGTGCGGGTGCGTGGGGCGCGCGCCAAGAACGGGCGGCTGATGCAGGGCAAGCGGGTGATTGGGCTGGCCAGCATTTTCCGCAATCTGAAGAACAAGAGCGGAGACGGTTCCGTGGAAGGCTGCGAAGTGGGTTTCAAGGTGCGCTGGGACAAGCCCCTCGCAGTGGTGCAGTTTATGAACGCCAACGAACTCAGAGGAGATGAGTAACATGGCAACGAAAAAGACAAGCGAGGCCCCCGAGGGTACAGGGGAGCAGACCGGGGCGCTGAGCCGCGAAGCTGAATTGACTGCTGCGTTGAATGAGGTGAAGACGCAGCTTGCTAACCAAGAATCTTTGTACCAGCACGAAGTTGGACGGCTGAAGGGCATCATCGAGCGGCTGCAGCACGAGTCCAAGAGCGTGCATCCCGACGCCACTCCACAGGGCGCGCTGTCCTATATCATCACCTATCTCGAAGCTGTGGCGGTTGGTGGAAGCGCCGGTTATCTGCGCAGCGCTGTGCATGTAGCTGCTGGCCGTTTGAACACCGATGATCGCATGAAGCTGCGCGAGTACGTGCAGCGTTTGGCCTCTGCTACTGACGCCGTGGTGCAGGAATCCGCAACATTCTTCGTGTAAGGGGGCCGTTGTGCAGTTTGTTTGCGGAGTTGTGGACAAGCAGGGGGTGCGCCGCATCCTTACCGCCGAGAGTACGCCGACACTGGAGAACATCGACGACGCGGCGCGGCGCATGACTGCTCTGCCTGTGGACTGGGGGCCGGAGGCCGATCAGGAAGCCAGCCGGTGGGCTGCGTGGATCATTCTTGATACTGTGACGGGCGCGGTTATAGCAGATCGATATTGCGAGCAATATGCTGCTGAGGTGGTCAGGAAGCTGAGCACGGATCGCATGTGGCTCCTACCTGTGGGCGAGGTCGAGGAATGGCTGAGAACCAAGCAGAAAGTAAACTGACGCAGCAGCTGTCTCTCGCGGCACGGCCCAGAACACTGGATGGCCTGATCGGACAGGGAAGAATGGTGAGCCGCATTCGTGGCCACATCGATACAGGCCGCTACCCCAAGGCGTGGTTGTTCTACGGACCCAAGGGGGTGGGCAAAACAACCACTGCGCGTATTCTGGCTCTCTCTTACCAGTGCTCTCATCAGGAGCTGTTCGGACGGCCATGCAAGGCCTGCCGCGCGCTGTGCCCGGAGGGGGTCTCTGCGGGCATCTGGAGCAACTTTCCCGTGCTGGAGATTTCCGGTGCGGCCATCTCGACGAAGGAAGAAATGGGCTATGCGCTGTCAGCGGCGCATGCGGGCATCATGGGCGTGGGGCGCTACCGGGTGTACATCATCAACGAGGTGCAGCGCTGCAGCAGCGCCTGCCTGAGCCTGTTTCTGGATCGCATGGAAGACACTCCCCGGAGCACGGTATTCATCTTCACCACCACCGAGGCCTCGCGCCTGAGCGACCCGTTCCGGTCCCGCTGCCAGTGCTACGAGCTGAGAGAGCTGGACGCCGATGGTGTGGGATTGATGGTGGGACGTCTTCTGAAGCGCATCGGAAGCGCGTTGCCTGCCGACCGGCTGGTGGAAGCGCTGCTTGACAGCAAGGTATTCTCACCCCGGCTGGTGGCGCAGGCTGTCGAGAAGTACACCGCCGGGTGCGACCCGGATGAGGCGGCGCTGGTGAGCGGCACGCCGGACGTGGACATCATGGCGCTGTCCAAGGCTATTACCCATGGAGACTGGCCGAGCGCCGCACAGTATTTGCAGGGAGCGCAGCGCAGCGATGCCCGTTCTTTGCGGGTACTGCTGATGAAGTACCTGCGCGACCAGCTGCTGGAGTCGTCGGAGATCGGGCCGAGGGCAACCACGGTAGCCAAGGCCATCGATCTCATGTCAAGTGTGACTAATGCCGAGGATGAGGTGGTATTTGCAGCCATCTGCTCATCTGCTTATTCTCTGACGAAGCTGTTCAGCCAGTATACGGTGTGAGGACGTTTATGAGACTGCTGTTCACGAGTGATTGGCAGGTTCATTTCAGTAACATGCTGGAGTGTGAACTTTCGCTGGAGGAATTGCTGGCCGCCGCCGACAAGTACAAGCCTGCGGTGATCATCCACGGCGGCGACATGAAAGAGGACTACTCGCCTGTGGACGTGGAGGTGGTGAAGTTTGCCGTCCGGGCAGTGCGCCGCATTCGGGAGGCCGGGCACCGGTTCATCATCAATCTGGGCAACCACGACCGCATCAGCCAGTCGAGCGAGTCCAAGGACTGGCTGGATGTGCTGGCCGCCGCCGGGGCTGAGGTGGTCACCAAGCCTGCCATCAAGAAAATCGGGAATTTGGCCCTGTGCTGCCTTCCGTTCACGGCGGACAGGGAAATGCTCATCAAGGGGGCAAAAGCCCTGCTACGGGCTTCTGCGGGCCACCACGGGCCTAAAATCCTGCTCTTCCATACCGAGATTGCCGGTGCGGTGCTGAATTCTGCTGGAAGGCTGGGCCACGGCCCCACCCCAGAGGAGCTGGGCTTCGATCAGTACGACGCCTGTTTCGGCGGCCATATTCACAACCACCAGAGGATCAGCGAGAACAGCTGGTATATCGGAGCCCCGTTTGCGCAGGACTGGGGCGACGCCAATTCCAGCCGGGGTCATCTGCTAGTAGATGTAGTACAGACGGTGGGGGTGAAGCAGCTGCGCACTGATATTCCTCACTGGTACGACGTGGGCTATCTGGAGGAGAACAAGATCACCCCCGAGGCCGGAGCCTACATCCGGTCCAAGGTGCCGGTGACCAGTCGCCGCATCACCGATCAGCTGCGCGAGGAAGAGGAGCGTATTCGTGCGAAGTACGGCGAGGTGCGGGTTCACACCGTTCCGGTGCTGGTGGACGAGACCCCTGATCAGATGGTGCTCAAGGGTGCCACCGACCGGGAGAAGATCGAGCAGTACGTGGCAGCGACCATCACCGAGCAGCACCGCTTCGAGCCCGCGCAGGCGGTCAGCTACATGGAGTCCAAGCTGCAGGGTCTGAAGGAGGGCGCGCAGGGCGGCGATCTGCATTTCGTGGGCGTGGAGGCGCATAACGTTCTGGTGTTCGAGGACGTGAAGATGCGGCTGGAGAAGCTGGGACTGGTGCTGGTGCGCGGGGAAAGCGAGGACTGGCCCGGGCGCTCCAACGGCACCGGCAAGAGCAGCCTGCTGAGTCTGGTTCCGATTGCCATGTTCGGGGTGGTGCCCAACAAGAAGCAGAAGGCCGATGCGTGGGCTTACGAGCGCGACGAGGCTCCGGCTACGGTGCGCTTGTTGTTGCAAGACGCAGCCAAGCGCAAGATCGAGATCATCCGGGGCCGCAGGCCGCACCTGATTCAACTGCGCATCGACGGTGAGGACAAGTCTTCAGGCATCCGAGGCACTGGCAAGAACGAGACACAGGGCCTCATCGAGCAGGTGACCGGCTACGATATGCAGATGCTGATGAACGCCGTGTACATCGATCAGGCGGTGGCCAACAGCTTCGTATTCGGCACCCCCAGCGGACGCATGGACCTGATTGCCCGCTTCCAGAACCTCGAACGCTTCGACAAGGCTCTTGCGGCGGTGGGCGCGGATTACAAGCGCTGGGAAGGAGCCGTACCACCGTTGACCGCCCAGATTGAATTATGGGAGCAGGAGATTGATGGGCTGAAGGACGAGCTGCATGCAATCGAACAGGAGCAGAAGTCGAACTGGGGCGAGCAGCTGAAGGAGGAGCAGGCCAAGCTGGGCAACCTCGTGGAACAGCATGCGGCGCTGTCCGGTGTGGCTGCCACCTATGCGGAGATGCAGCGTGAGCTGGACGATCTGCTTGCCGACCGTCATAGGGAGCTTGCAGATGTGGAGAAGCTGGACCGGCAGGTGCATGTGGCCAAGGACCGGGCGGAGCGCGGACGCGAGCTGGTGAGGGCTGGGCAGTGCCCCACCTGCGCGCAGCCCACCAAGAATCTGGGCGACACGCTGGTGAAGAGCTTCGAGAACAAGGCCAAGGAGATCGAGAGCATAGCACTGCGGCACCGGGACGCGGTAGACGGGTTGGACCGGAAGGTGGCCGATATTTCCACGAAGCTGGGCAAATTCCAACTGCAGATGACAGGATTGGAAGGCGAACTGAGCGTCAGCCGTGGCCGGGTGCGCGATCTGCAGAAGGTTGCTGACGAAGAGGCTGAGCGCAACCAGACCCGGGCGGCCAAGATCGAGCGCATGTCTTTCGAGCTGGCTTTGAAGAAGCGCTACCGCAGGGCGGCGGTCGCAGCGCGGCAGGAACTGATCGTCGGGCTGGAGATGCTGGAGTATGCAAAGAAGGCCTTTCACCGCAGCGGCATTCCGCTCTACCTTTCCGTGGGGCTGTGCCCGCTGCTCAATCAGGCTGCCGATGAGTACAGCGAGATTTTTACGGATGGCAAGCTCAAGGTGACCTTCCGCGTCGAGGACGGGGAGTTTGTGGTGGACGTGGTCAACCCGGTGGGCTCGGGGACCACCGAGGGCCAGTCTGCCGGTGAGTCGGCGATGGCTGGTCTCATCGCGGCATTTTCCGTGCGCGAGGCCGCGCCCAAGACCAATCTGTTGATCTTGGATGAGCCGGGCACGCATCTGGACCCCGAGGGGTGCCGCCAGTTTGCACGGGGAATTCTGAAGCTGAAGGACCGCTTCGAGACCATCATGCTGGTCACGCATAATGCTTATATTGCGTCACTTCTCTCTGGTGAAACGGTCTACACTGTACGGAAGCGGAGCGGACGAAGCAAGCTCTATCTATCATCAAGGAGAGGGTAATGAAGAACGAGGGCAAGCGTGAGCAGGGCAGCGTGAAGTGGTTCAATGCTGCCAAGGGGTTCGGGTTCATCGGGCGCAGTGAGGGTGATGATGTGTTTGTGCATTACTCCGGCGTGCGCGGAGACGGCTTCAGGAAGCTGGATGAGGGTGACCTAGTAGAGTTCTCTCTACAGGCATCCAAGACCAAACCGGGGAAGTTTGAGGCCATTGACGTAGTGAAGGTGTAAGCCTATGAGGATCGCAGTGGTGGGAGCTAAGGAAAGGGATACGGAGGAGGATCGTCTGCTGGTTGAGAAGCTGGTGGAGCAGATTTCCTCCGAAGCCCCGCACACCGTGTTCGTCGGAATGATGACGCACATCGGGGTGGGGCGGTTTCTCAAGGACAAAATTCTGCGGCGCGACGGCAACGGCAGTTTCTCCTTCTCCATGATCGAGTGCTCGGTGCGGGTCTTCGCCCGGGGCATGTCCAAGAGCGATCTGGTGCAGATTTATCTGGCGCGCAACGCCACGCCGTTTGAGATCAGTGACATGCTGATTTACCTCGCTTCAGAGGACCGGCGCGGCACCTGCGAAGAGCTGCTGGAGCGCTTTCATCATGCGGGCAGGCCGGTGCTGGTGCTGATGCCGGGTGACCCGTTGCCGGAGCGTATTCTGGAAAGCGCGGAGGTAGCATGACCTACCATTCGCTGAGCGACAGCGGGATGACGCCGGAGGAGCGCCGTCAAGAGGCCAATGTCATCATTGCCATATTCAATGACTGCGACGCGCTGGGTAGGCTGAGCCGCAACGAGTATGAATTCGTAGAGAAGATGGCGAAGGGCTTTCCGGTTTCGACGAGCCAGCTCTTCTGGCTCAGGGATTTGAAAAGCAAGTATTGCGAGTGAGGAGCGTATGAGCAAAGAAGACGTAGCACGGTACAGGGCGGCTGCCCATGCAATGCAGACTGCGGTGGCTATGAGCATGGAGGTCGATCCGGGCGATTGCACCCCCAAGCATCTTCGAGTGGGTGTCAATTCAGCTCTGTGTGATAGCGGAGCCATGGCCGCGCTGCTTATTGCCAAGGGTCTGATCACCCGGGATGAATACGAGAAGGCGGTTGCGGACATGATGGAAGCTGAGGTGCAGCGCTACCGCGAGGAGTTGGGTCTGCCGGACAACGTGATATTTTGGTGAGGTAAGCGTATGACAGTTGCTGTGTGTACCATGGGCTGCGACCGCAAGGCTGCAGAGGGCCAGCCATCTTGGCCTTATCTGTTCGATCTGGACGGCGATTACACCCTTTACATCAACTACGAGTCCACGCATGAAGACAGCGGGGCAAAGTGTGACGCCATTGCCGAGGTTGAGGCGCTTGCGCAAAAGTTTCCTCAACGGGTCTGGTCCTTTGACGAGTGGGTCTGGAACACACCTCACGGCACACTCTGGCGTCACCGTCCCCAGTACGATCAGGATCAGAACCGGCTGGCCAGCATCGTGACGGCACGGAATATGTGCGTGGAATATGCCATGCAGACCAATGCCAGCCACCTATTGTTCTGCGACGCTGACATCATTCCGCCCCGCGACGTGATTCCCAAGCTGCTGGAGCTTAACCGCGATGCGACTTGTGGGCTGGTGCATGGCCGTGGTGTCCACTCCTCCTGCCAGTATCTGTTTGGCGAGAAGCGGCGCTGGCGGCAGGGTGACCCATCCTACGAGGTCGTGGAGTGCGAGCACGGCAACATCGGCTTCACCATGATCTCGCGCAAGCTGTTCGAGGCGGTGCGCTTCCGTTACGGCATGTCGATGTATGCCGACGGGCGTAATTGCTTCACCAGCGACGATCCGGCCTTCCATGCCGACTGCCATCTCAAGTTCGGTACATGGCCTTGGCTCAGGATGGACGTTGAAGGAAAGCATGTGGGCGACCTCAAGGCCGAAGACGTGGCTGGCTGGGGCGCAGCGGAACCTGCGAGGTAATCATGCCCGTTTTGAATGCTACTGTGCGCGACTTCAACGTCTTCAAAACCAGTTGGCAGGGGCCTAGCTATTCACAGCTTGGCCAAGACGTGTGGGTGATTTTTCAATTGGGCAGGAAGGCCAACGGCTATTTTGTGGAGATCGGCGCTGGCGATGGTGTGATCAATAGCAACACCTGCATGTTGGAAAGAAAGTTCAATTGGCAAGGGGTACTGGTTGAACCACGTCGTTCTGCGATCCCTTCATTGCTTGCCAACCGTCCCCTCAGCGTGAAAATGGGGTACTGTGTGATTGGGAATAAGGCTTGGCCTCCGGGGCAAGAACACAGTGTTCCTTTTACTGAAATGCAGTGGGGAGATTTATCAGTGCAGGAGGGGTATGGGCAAGACCACATGGCCCTGCACCGCCAGCCGCTTGACACGTACCCTGTCTATGCTTACACGCTGGATGAGATTCTGCATTATGCTCAGGCACCAAAGCAGATTGACTACATGAGCATTGATACCGAGGGAAGCGAGTACGATATTCTGGCGGCATTCGATTTTAGCCGCTACGACATTCAGCTTTTGACTGTGGAGCACAACTTCACCGAGAACCGGGCAAAGACCCGTGCGCTGCTTGAGGCCAACGGCTACTTCTGTGTGGACTGGCCGGAGGTCACGGCTTTTGACGATTGGTTTATCAAGGAGAGGTGATGAAGGCGCTTGTAATTGGAGATCATGGTTTTGTTGGACGGCATCTCTGCCCCATGCTGCACAAGGCGGGGTACGAGGTATATGGCACCGAGGATTTCGTGCGGAACTTTTTGCCCGACTATCACTCCCGTATTCATTACGACGTAATCGTGCATCTGGGAGCCAACATCGTGAACGTCGATGACCGGATGAAGCTGGGCATGCACGGCTACGACGACATCCTGCTCGACTACGAGGTGTGCCGGTATGTGGAGCTGTTTCCGCCGACCAAGGCCTTCATCGCCATGTCCAGTTGCGCGGTGGATTACCCCGACGATCCCTACTGCATCGTGAAGCGCACGCTGGAGGCCTTCGCTCATACCCTGTTCAAGAAGGGCGTGCCGGTGGTGACCCTGCGCCCCTTCTCCGGCTACGGCCCTGATCAGTCCACCGAGTATCCATTCCGGGCCATCTTCGAGCGTGCCATGCGCCACGAAGAGCCGTTGACGGTGTGGGGTGGCACTCAGGTTCGGGACTGGCTGTGGATCGACGACCTGTGTGATGGCATCATGTGCGCCATCGAGTATTTCCCGCGTGGCGGCGTGTATGAGATGGGCACCGGCATCGGGACGTCGTTGCTGGAGCTGGGGGAGAGGATTGCGCGGGGCGTGGGCTACTATCCTCTGGTAATCGGAGATACAAGACGCTGCTCTTCCTCCAATTTCCGTGTAGCGTCTCAGCGGGGGCAGCACCAGTACGGGTGGATGCCCCGGGTATCGCTGGCTGACGGCATCGAAAAGTCCGTGGCCTACTTCCGCGCGGCGGGCAGAATTCCTGCCGTACTTGAAGACGCAAAGAAAATTGTCTAGTATAGTAGTGCGTGAGCCGAATGGCCTCTGTTCTCTGCTTAAGAAAACTCGGAGGCCTGACAACTTGCCCACGTCAAAAGTTTTGCGAGAGCCGATGTGATTCTGTTCTCTGGGGGCTGCGCCCGCAAGGGCATCTAGGTTCAAGTCCTAGTTCCCCGACGTGTCGGGGAATGGTGAAATGGTAGACACACAGCTTTTGATCGGAGTCCGACAACTTGCCCTCGCATGAAGTTCGGTATGAGCCGGATGAATTGGGTTATCCAACTTGACAATGGATGAGACTCCAATCTCATTTATCCAGTTCAACAACTTGCCCATACCGGAAGGAAAGGCACGAGCCGACAGAGGTTGGTTATCTGCCAAACTGCAGGTCGCGGGTTCAAATCCCGCCTTCCGGGCAACCGGATGTAGCTCAGCTGGCTAGAGCAGCAGAGGCCGAAAGGCCATACCCGACTTCAACAACTTGCCCGTGCTGAAAGTACGATGGGAGCCGACTGAGCTTCGTTATCTGGATAACGTGAGTTCGAGTCTCACCAGCCGCAAGGCTGTTCGGAGTTCAACAACTTGCCCCCATCCTAACCCGACGGAAAGCTGCAGGCCGGTTTGCTTGCAGCGTAGGAGAAACGGTGACACATAGCTATCTGAAGACCGCAACCAACCGCAAGGTTACCCCTCAGTCCCAGCCCATCCCCGGCAGCGTGCAGGTGGAGAACAACGCTGGCGGCTTCGTGTTTGAGATCGATGACTGGAAGCGCATGGAGCGCTTTCTGATCCTCGGTTCCGAGGGCAATACCTACTACTGCGACGAGCGCAAGATGACCGCGGATAACGTGACCTGCCTTGGCCGGTGCCTGAAGGCCGACGGCCATCGTTATCTGAAGCTGGTCGAGGACATCAGCGTTGCGGGCCGCGCCCCCAAGAACGATCCGGCGCTGCTGGCGCTGGCCTATGCCTTTGCTCAGGGCGATGTGGAGACGCGGCGTGAGGCCGCGCTGGTGCTGCCCAAGGTGGCGCGCATCGGCACCCATCTGTTCCACTTTGCCGACTTCGTGGACGGCATGCGTGGCTGGGGTCCGGTTCTGTGCCGCGCCGTGGCCGACTGGTATCTGGGCAAGAAGGCCGGTGATCTGGCCAGCCAGCTGCTCAAGTATCAGGCGCGCGACGGCTGGAGCCATCGTGACCTGCTGCGCCTGTCTCATCCCAAGAGCGATGAGCCGGTGATCAACGCCCTGTTTGGCTATGCGGTCAAGGGCGCTGAGGCGTTGTCCTATGGTGAGGACGAGCCCTTGCGCTTCGTCGGCGCGGTGGAAGAGCTGAAGCGGCTTCCCAAGCCTCCCGAGGCATCGAAGTCGGACGAGCACCGGGTGGTGCAGCTGATCACCGACTATCGCCTGCCCCGGGAGTGCGTGCCCACCGAGTGGCTGAATTCCAAGGCGGTGTGGGAGGCTCTGCTGCGTGGCATGCCCATGACGGCCATGATCCGCAACTTGGGCAAGATGTCGAGCATTGGATTGCTGGCTCCGTTGAGCAGCACTGCCCGCGACGTGGCGGCCCGTCTTTGCGATGAGGCAGAGCTGCGCAAGGCCCGGGTGCATCCGATTCAGGTGCTCATGGCGCTGGCTACCTACAAGCAGGGCCACGGCATGAAGGGCAGCCTGAACTGGACTCCAGTGCAGGCAGTGGTGGCTTCATTGGATGCCGCCTTCTACAAGGCCTTCCTCAATGTCGAGCCGACCGGCAAGCGTTTCTATATCGCGCTGGACGTGTCCGGTTCAATGGGCGACGGCAACGTGGCAGGGACTCCGCTGACTCCGCGCGAGGCCTCGGCGGCGCTGGTCATGGTGACCATGCGCACCGAGGAGCAGTATCACATCGTCGGGTTCACTAACGGTCAGTACCGCTCGATGTGGTCCAATGTCACCGGCCACGGTTCCGGCGTGACCGACCTGCCGCTGAATCCGAGCATGGACCTCACCACGGCAGTGCAGACGGTGAGCGGTCTGAACTTCGGCGGCACCGACTGCGCATTGCCCATGATCGATGCCAAGGCGCGGAAGATCGAGGCGGACGTGTTCTACGTGCTGACCGACAACGAGACGTGGGCCGGTCGCATCCATCCCTGTCAGGCGCTGCGCGATTACCGGCAGAGCACGGGCATCCCGGCCAAACTGATTGTGGCCGGGCTGACAGCCACTCAGTTCAGCATCGCTGACCCCAGCGATCCGGGCTCTCTGAATGTGGTGGGCTTCGATGCCAGCGTACCGGCGCTGATCGCCGACTTCGTGACAGACGGCAAGCAGGCCGTTCAGAACATCGAGGCCTGAAACCCTCTTGCACTTCTCTGCCGACACTCTATCATTGGGGTGTCGGCATCTTTTTGTTCGGAGTCTTTATGGCCAAGGCTCATGTCGTTGCTAAATACCTGCTGATGGGCGACACGGTGCCCCCTGCTGGCCCCACGGCCTTCGAGATGGAGGTGCGCAGGCTCAATCTGCAGCCGGATGAGTACAAGGCCTCGCTGGCCCTGAAGAAGTGGGTCAGCATCAACAGGCACCGGGTGTACGTGCCGGAAAAGCTGCTGGGCGAGTGGGGCTTCTTCGTAGACGCATAAGCGATTCTCTACCATGAAAGCGGAGGGAGTATGCACGCGGATTGGAAAGTGTGGGTGTTGCGTGGGGCTCTGCTAGCGGCGCTGGTGGTGTCTGCTTTCAGTCAGGACCGCCCCGGGTCTGTAATCCTGTCCAAGCCGGGCGAAGATGTGAAGCTGGAGCACGCGGTGGACTCAACCAAGGTGCAGGTAGCCTATGAGAAGGAAAAGAGTCTGCAGCTTCAGTTCCAGCTGGCTCAGCTGCAGCTTCAGTTAGACCTTAGCCAGCTGCAGTTGCAACATCTCCAACAGCAGCGTCTGCAACAGCAGCAGGGGGCCTTACAGGACCAGTATCAGGTGCTGGAGAAGGGGATCGCCGACTGGATCGAGAAGGTGAAGAAGGAAAATCATCTGGGCGACGACGTGAGCTACGACCGGGAGCACGACAAATGGGTGCGGATTCCCAAGCCAGCACCTGCGGCTAAGAAGTAACCGGCACCGCGACTTTGGAGGAACGATGGATAAAAGAGAGGTGACCCATGCCGACTAACTAGAAAGGAGTCGTCATGGGCAATGCACATGCGTGGAGGCACCGCCATGGACGGGGCAAACCCTGTCCCAGCGGTTGCAAATTCTGCGCGGCGCGTCCCTCGGTTGGAGACTATGCCAATTCGACGGGACACCGGCACAACCTCGCAGCCAAGAAGGGCGGGAAACGCAACCAGACCGTGATCGTGGCGGGCGGCGCAGGCCGCAGCAAAACGATGTGGGTCAAGAGACCGAAGCCGCAGCGCGGACTCGGCTCTTAACAATCTGGGCGCTGTACAAAACTGGACGAGGGTGAGAAGGGGTATCACACCCGCGTTCAGGCCTGCGAGACCAGCGCCCAGAACTTCCGAAAAGGAGAAGCGTATGGCAAAAGGGAATCTGTATGAGTATGTGGTCCTTCATCATCCCAAGGCGAAGAAGGACCTAGCGGGCAACGAGGAGCAGGTGAAATCCTCCATCATCACCGACGTAACGCATGTTCTGGCAGCCTCCCCGGAGGAGGTTTCCATTCTCGCCGCGCGGTCCATTCCGACGGAATATCTGGACAAGCTGGAGCAGATCGAGATCAAGGTCCGCCCTTTCTAGCCCAGCTGGATCGTAAGCGTGCAGCTGGGCAGTTAGCGGACGAGCGCAACCGGGAGTTCGTCAGGCAAAGGAAGGGCATCAGAAGCGAGGCGATGCCGGTGACGTTCGAGCAGCCAGAATTCCTCGGTGGTCAGCAGATGTTCAATGTGAGCGATGCGGTTGCCGGTGCGTGCCTCACGGCTTGCACATTTACTACCACCTGCGCCTCTCCTTCGCGCAGCTATTCGGCGAACCTCGTTGTGGATCGGTAGGCTTGCGGGCATCCGGCTCAACTGGGTGCCCCAACCCTCTCAAAACACTACAAATAAAGACGCAAAATAAATGCTCACGTTTCTGTAATTGTGCTATATTGGTGATGGCACAGTAGGGAGCTGGACTCCCACGGTTGCCGGAGGAAAGTATATGGAGTTGTTCAAGGCACACAACCAGTGGGCGATTCGTCCTGCTGATGAAACCTTCTCAAATGTGAAAACCGCTTTTGAGGCTGCCCGGGAATATGCCCGTACCGCCGCCGAGAAGCCTGACGTGCCTCTCACCTCGATTCGTGCAGAGGCCGACGGAGGCGAGGTATGCCTGACCGGCAAGGGCGGAGTCCCTGCCCGGGTAGGCAACTGGGCCTTTGGCCAGCTGGCCCGCATTGCCGAGGCCCCGGCTGGTTACCTGCGCACCCTGCCTGCAACGCTTGCAGTTCAGAACCTCAACTATGGTTTGAAGACCGCCAGCGAGTTGCACGCCGATGCCAAGGTCAACATCTTCGCCCACAAGAACGGCGATCTGCTGGTCCGGGCACTGACGTCCGACAAGTACCGCCGCATCTGGAACTATGAAGTGCTGGGCCGGATGCTGCCGCTGGAGGCCGAGGGCTGGAGCTGCCCGACGCCGTTCCGGGTGAGGGCCGAGCAGGTTGCTAAGCCTGATCCCACGGTCTATGTCTCCGACCACGATATGTTCGCCTTTCTGGTTTCCGAGAACCATAGGATTATGGAACCCGGCAACCCGGACGGTTTGGCTCGTGGATTCTTTGTGGAGAACTCCGAAGTGGGCGCGAGCGCGCTGCGTGTCACCACGTTCCTCTACCGCTATATGTGCTCGAACCACATTGTGTGGGGCGCTAAGGACGTGAGCGAGATCGCAGTCCGGCACGTGGGAGGCGCACGGGGCAAGCTGCAGACCATGTTCATCGGCCTGACTGAGTACCTGAACGAGTCCGCTTCTGAAGTGGAAGGCAAGATCAAGCTGGCCAAGAACCGCCTGATCGATGCCGACCCGGACAAGGTGCTGGATGCGATCTTTGCCAAGCTGCGCGGACAGATTTCCCGCGACGCCTTGCAGAAGTCCTTCCTGCTGGCCTCCGAGAACGCTGCAACGGACGGCGATCCGCGCAGCTTCTGGGGTCTTGCACAGGGCGTGACCCGCTACAGTCAGACCCTCGCCTTCGCCGACCAGCGCGTGCAGGTGGACGCGGCTGCGGCCAAGGTGATCGATCTGGCCTTCTAAGGTGTTGTTAGAGAAAGCGGACAAAGCGAACAAAACCGCCGCTTTCGCTACTTGCGGGTAGTGAGGGGCATCGGGACCTGCTCACCATGGTCGGCAGCAATCTCGACTACAACAAAAGCCCGGGGAGCAATCTCCGGGCTTTCTTGTATCTGCTAGAATTTGCGGTGTGCTATGCTGATTCTCGGAACAGTGCAGCAGGAGGAACCATGCCGACGAAAAACATGAGCGGGAAATTGGGCACGTCGCCCAGTCCCGTGGCCAACCGCGTGATTTCTAACAACAAGAACGTGCAGCAACCCTGTGGCAGCGTGCAGTCGGCGCTGGCCGGTAAGTTCACCCGCAAGCCGGTGAAAGTGGGATGACACCCACCTTTCTAAATCGGGAGATTGCGTCCCGGGCCGGACGCACCAAGATAGAGAACATGACGGCTGGTGAGCTGGCGGCCTTTGCAACTGCTGGCGGTAATGCTCTGCTACGCATGTACGGCGTGCAGTATTACTCAGCATTGGGAAGGAAGTCAGCGGAGAAGCGCAGCAAGAGGCCGACGGTATGCGAAGAGCCAAGCGCGGGCCGGTAGCGAAGCAGCAACCCAAGAACCGCACGCTTGACGATATGCAGCGCTTCTATCGAACGCTGGACCTCGCCGGTTTGTGGGAGGAATTCTACGCCTCCATAGGTTCATCTGGACGTCCCCTGTACAACACCGTCAGGCAGTTCGCCAAAGCCAAGGCGGTCAATGAAAAACAACTGGAGTTTCTGCTTTGGCTGTTTGGCCCGGAGGGGGCCGATCCGCAGGCTGACCTGTTGTACCCCTTTGCCAAGCCTCTGGACTTCGAGAAGAAGCGCGCGAGCGGCGGCTGGTTCACGGACGAGGCGCTGAAGGCCCACAGCCGGGAGATCGCCCGGGAGATCAGTGCTCTGGATGCGCTGCGCATGGCGGGCAACGGCATCACCATCAACTCACTGGTCCGCATGGAGAATCTGGCCCGGCGGCTGGATGAGGATTTTGGGGGCCGCTTCTTCGTAGAGGGCCTGAGCATGAAGCAGAATCTGGAACGGGCTTCGGAGTATGTCAGTCTGCATGCCCGGCTGCTGAACATGATCGCGCAGGCGCAGGACATCTACGCCAAGAGCCACGGCATCAACTTCGCCGACATGAGCGGCTTCGAGCGGTTGCTGGCGGCGCAGGCCATGACACTGGCGGCCAGCAGCAATGCCCGCGAGTCGAGGGCTTTTCAGGCTATTCACGATATCACAGAGATGACTCTGGAGAAGGCTGCCAAGCACGGCTTTGAATTGCCTTCTGAGATTACCAACAAGATTGTTACGATAGAGGGTAAGAAACCGCCCAAGTCCAATGTGATGTAAGTCTATTCCGGTTGTCAGTCGTTCTCGTGCGACGTATGGCTTTGCGAAGGAGAGGCTGACATGAGGAAATGGCTGCTGTGGATCGGCCTGATTGTGCTGGCCCGTGTGCTGTCTGCGCAGACAGTGACGGTATCCGGCAGCGTGGTGAATCCCGACGGCTCACCTTTCAAAGGAACCTTCATCATCACGCTGGCCAAGAGCACCGTGGTGAACATCTGCACCACTCCGAATCTTGTGGTGCCCTCCTACATGAGCATCCCCGTGAACGGGACTTTTCCCTCCACGGCGATTTATGCCACGCCCTGCCTGTCTCCGAGGCTGCCCTACTTCGTCCGCGTGGTGGATCAGTTCAACCAGTCCGTCTACAGCGACAACTGGTACATCCCGCTGACCCTAAGCGGCACCGTGAATGTCGGGTCACTGGGCGACGTAAAACTGGCTTCAGGCATCACAGTGGCCGTGCCGCTGGCCATCATCTCCAACCCCAGCGGGAACCAAGTGATTACGCAGCCCCCGGGCACGTCGCTTACCATTAACAATCTGATTGTGGGCGGAACGTCACCCATTGTGCAGAGCGTGATCGCCTGCGGCACGACGACGACCTGTGCGAATACCGGTCAGACCCTCCCACGTATTGTGTGGGGCACGGTTACGCTTTCCGGCGGCACTGCCTTGGTGGGAAGCATGCCAGCGTGGACCTCTACAGCATCTTTTGCCTGCACTCCAAATGACCTGACCACGGCGGGCGCAGCAAAGATCACCAACACCTCCGCGACCAGCATAACGGTTACCGGTGGCACCTCTGACGTAGTGAACTACGTCTGCGTTGGAAACTGAACGGAGAAGAGCCATGTTCAAAAAGGCTTGCCAACTTCTGCTCGGGACGGCGATGCTGCTAGGTTGCATTACAGCGCGGGCGCAGACCCAGCTGACCGGCACCGTCAATCTTCCCAATGGTCAGGGCTTCAGTGGGGTGCTGCGTTTTTCATTGGCTCAGGACGCTTCTGTGAGCAGTGCCAGTCCGTGTCCCGGGCCGGAGCTGGTGGTGCCAACTGAGGTGGTGAACGTCACCGTTACCAATGGGACGATGGTGAGCCCTCCCATACTGGTCAGCTCTTACTGTACGATTCCGCTGGGCGTCCCTTATTACGTGGTGGCCATCGATACCTATGGCACCGCGGTGTTCACTGATCAGTGGCTTATCAGCGGCTCAGTATTCGACGTGGGTACTGCTGTGTCTTCTAACTCTTCCCCATCTGGTGGTGGTTCTGGTGGCACCGACGTTTGTACGTTTGGTCCCGGTGACACAAGCAGTGTGTATTGCGGCGCTGGTAACACGATACCGACGGCCAATCCTGCTAACACAAATGTTCTGGGGTATGACAGTCTGAACAACGGCAGCGCTATATCGGGGCAGGTGGTGGCGATAGGCTCCACGCCGATTTCCATGGCAACCGTCGGGATGATCACCACCGATGTGGTTGCTATAGGCAACAATCCTTTTAACAATATCAGCCCCGAAGAAGTTGGGTCTTCTGACTTGGTGGGGATTGGCGATAACGTCGGTGCCAATGCGACGACGTTGTATCATGCTGTGTTGGTAGGTGACGCAGAAGGAAGCAACAGCGACTTGGACAATATAGTTGCCGTGGGTTTTGAAGATGCGGAAGGCATACAAGCTGATAGGGTAGTCGCCATTGGCTACAGCAACTTGAGTCCTGTAGGAAACTGCTCAGTGGAAACAACCTATGCCATAGGCACATTCAACGGTGTAGGTTGTGATACTGGAAGCATCTACGAGACTGTCATGCTGGGCGATTATAATCTCAATGGTGAGGAGCACAACACCGTAGCAGTTTCTGAATCAGTTCACATCGGGGATAGCGCCTCTTTCATTGAATCCTATTCTTCAGGTACAATGCAGGAGATAGTTGTACTCGGCGACCATAGTAACTACAATTCAGCCTGCATCGCGTGCGAGGCAGTTAGCGAGGCTGATGTAATTGCTATCGGCGATCACACAGCTACAGGCACTGCTATGCAGAGTGCTACTAATCTTGTTGCCATAGGCAATCATGCTGTCAATACAAGCTCCAGCAGCATAAGTAACATGATAGCTATAGGCAACAGTCCCGCAGACAGCTCCTCCGGGTCAAATCATGTTGCCTTGGGAAATAGCAGCGACACGGCAGTATCTGGTAACGACGTCATAGCGATAGGTGACAGCGCGTTGCTAAGTGGTACGTCCTTAACGAATATCATTGCTATCGGTAACAGTCCAGCGACCACGGTGTCAAGCGATACAAACTTCGTAGCTATAGGCACTTCGACAGGATCGGGCAGTTCCGGCATTTCAAGCGCACTACTAGCAGGACAAGATGCTGGTGAGTCTTTGACCACCGTGACCGACATTGTGGCTATCGGTGACAACGCTGCGTCAGGCACCAACGCCACTAACGACGTGGTTGCTATCGGCGACAACCCGGCTCTGAGTTCCACAGTCAATGAGCTTGTTGCTATAGGTGATTCGGTAGACCAGAATTCGGCTGGCTCCGATCACGTTGTCATAGGTGACAATGCGGGGCCGTGTACAACCCCTTCTACCCTGACAGACATTATTGTGATTGGCGATCACGCCTGCGCGGACGGCTCTAACGAGGCAGTATTGGGGTCGGCCTCCCACACCACGCTGACCAAGCTGTATGGCGAAGTGGACATCGAGGGCACCGGCACCACCGTGACGACCTACACGCCGGGGCTCTTCTCCACACTGCCTACCTGCAACAGCGGCGAGGAGGGATCGGAAGCAGCGGTCACCGACTCAACCACCAATACTTGGGGCGCAACAATCACCGGCAGCGGTGGCGATCACGTCAAGGCCTACTGCGATGGAACTAACTGGACGGTGGAGGCGAAATGAAGCGCTGTCTATTAGGCTTACTCTTTACGTTGCTGCTGGCACTGCCAGCATCGGCCAGCTTGACGAACGTGTACATTGCCCAGTCGTCTGCTGGTAGCGCAGATGGCACTTCATGTGCCAATGCTTACGCTGTGACGTTCTTCAATACTTCAGGCAACTGGGGAAGTGGCTCAAGTCAGATAGGCCCCGGTACTACGGTGCATTTGTGTGGCACGTTCACTTTCTCTGCAGGAGCTACCGCCCTGACGTTCAACGGTAGCGGCACGAGTGGCAATCCCATTACGCTGTTGTGGGAATCCGGTGCTGTGCTGCAGGCCCCATACTTTTCTGCCGCGACCTTCGGCATCAACGGCAACGGGGCATCCTATGTCGTGATCAACGGCGGGACGAATGGTGTCATTCAGAACACCGCCAACGGCACGAGCCTCACCTACCAGCAGCAGAGCACGTACATCGGCGGCTTCGGCAGCAACTTTCAGGTCGAGAATCTATCCATGCCCAACGTCTATGTTCACACCGCCAACGATGACGGGGGCGGGGGATCATGGGGCATCGAGATTCAGGGCCAGAGCAATGTGACCATCGGTCCGGGGAACAGCTTCTCCCAGTGCGACGTGTGCATTTTTGATGACTGGACCAACGCGAACAACTCCAACCTGACGATCTATAACAATAATTTCAGCCATGCCAATCAAGATATGGAGTTCGGCTTCTACCCTGCTGGCACATTTACCAACGTCTACATCTACGGCAACACGGCGGACACTTGGAACAACTGGGACACGGCGGACGACGCATTCCATCACAACTTCGTTCACCTGTTCACGAACCTGTCCGGCGCGAGCATCACGGGCGACATCTGGATATACAACAACGTGGCCGTGGGCAATATCGGAGCCAACGCCACCTCGATTGTCTATCTGGAGAACAACAACGGCGGGGCGGGCGGCAGCATCGGAACAAGCTACATCTTCAATAACGTATTCTCCAAGACGAACGCGAATGTGCCCACCTCCACCGGCATCGTCTCCATGCTGGGCTTCAACGGCGGGTATATCCTGAACAACACCATCATCGACGCGGGCGGAACGGGCTCTAATGCATACAACTGCATAAACATTTATCAGAACGGCTGGACGGTGAAGAACAACATCGAGCTGGGATGCGGCACCTACATATGGCAGCAGGGATCGGGCATCACGGCCTCGAACAACGACTACTACGGCGCATCGGTTCCGCAGTGGATTTACATCTCCTCCTACTACAGCGCGCTCAATTCATGGCAGTCCGGCTGCGGCTGCGACGCATCATCGATTTCATCCAATCCCAATCTGAATGGAAGCTACGTGCCGGGATCAGGCTCGCCGGTTATCGGAGCTGGTGTAAACCTGTCGAGTCTGGGCATCACCCCGCTGGACAGCGACGCAGCGGGTAACGCGCGAGGGTCCGGCGCGTGGACCATGGGAGCGTACAACAGCAGTGGCGGTGGTCCCACCTACACCTTGACGGTGACCAACACCAACGGCAGCGTCTCCGGCACTAATTGTTCGACGGGCACATATGCTTCCGGCACCGGCATAGGAGCCTGCACTGCATCCCCGAATTCCGGGTACACCTTCAGTGGCTGGAGTGGAACGGGATCGTGTTCCGGCGCATCTGGTACAGGCACGGCAAGCTGTACGCTGACCAGCAACTCGACTCTCACTGCGACGTTCGCACCGGTCGGTTCCTATAGCCTCACGGTCACGCACACCAACGGCACAGTCAGCGGCTCCAACTGCTCGACGGGCTCATACAGCTCAGGCACCAGCATCGGCGCGTGCTCTGCGTCGCCGAATAGCGGCTATACCTTTACGGGCTGGAGTGGAACGGGGTCATGTTCAGGCACATCGGGTACGGGAACAGCATCGTGTACCTTGAACAGTAACTCGACGCTGACCGCGACGTTCACTGCCATCGGTTCCTACAGCCTCACGGTTACGAACGCCCACGGCAGCGTGAGCGGTACAGATTGCGCGACGGGAAGCTACAGTGCCGGGTCGGCCATCGGTGCCTGTACAGCATCACCAAACACCGGCTACACCTTCACGGGCTGGAGCGGTACAGGCTCCTGCTCCGGTGCCTCGGGGACAGGCACGGCCTCGTGTACCTTAAACAGCAACTCGACGCTGACCGCGACATTTACGATCAACACCTACACTCTGACGGTGACCGCACTCGGTGGCAGTGTGAGCGGCACCAACTGCGCGACGGGGACATACAACTACTACACGGGCATCGGGCCTTGCACAGCCACGCCGGGCGGTGGCTACACCTTTACCGGCTGGAGTGGCACGGGCTCCTGCTCTGGCGCTTCAGGAACAGGCACCGCATCCTGTACGCTGACAGCGAACTCTACTCTGGTGGCGACGTTCAGTGGCGCTGCAGCGACACCCACATTCTCGCCCGGAGGAGGCAATTACTCCAGCACCCAGACCGTGACGATCTCGGATGCTACTCCCAGCTCCACGATCTACTACACCACGGACGGCAGCACGCCGACCACGGGCTCTTTTGTATATTCCACGCCCCTCAGTATCAGTGTCACTACGACAGTGAAGGCGATTGCCACGGCCAGCGGTTACTCGAACAGTGCCGTGGGCAGCGCGACGTACAACATTGGTCCTGCTCCGCCAACGAACTTCCGCGTGGTCGGGGCTATGAAGATCAAGGGGGGATTCAAGGTGGCTCCCCACTAGGAGGTTTTTGTGAAGCGCATTTTCTCTACGTTCCTTACCGTTTTCCTGCCTGCTTTGCTGCTGTTAGGTCAGAGCAGTGTGACGTTGAACTGGACCGCGAGCGCCAACAGCACCCCGGGCGACCCCGGCACGGTGAACGTGTACCGTGGTGGGTCGTGCAATAGTTTCGCAAAGATAGCATCCGGGGTGGCTGCGGGTGGTCCCTATGTCGATACGACGGTGGCGGCACCGGGCTCCTATTGCTACTACGCAACCGCACTGATTGACGGCTTGGAAAGCGTGCCCTCGAATTCTGCGGCGGCGACACTCGTAGCGGGCAGCACGGTCTGCCCTTCAGTTACGGTGGGATCGCAGGTACGCGAGTTCTGCACATCCTCGGTCAGCTGGCATGCGGCGACGAGCGGTGCCAACATCGTCGTGGAGGCCATCGGTGGCGGCGGGAGCGGCAACTACGGCTACGCGGCATATGGCTCAGGCGGCGGTGGCGGGGCATATGCGAAAGCCTCAGTGGCTTACACGTCCGGCGCTTCTGTCGCGGTGACGGTGGGAGCCGGGGGCGCAGCCAGCAGCACAGCTACAGGCAATGCGGGTGGTGCCTCGTCCTTCGGTTCGCTGGTGGTGGCCAACGGCGGGCAGGGAGCCACGAACACGGCCACAGCGGCGCTGGGAGGCTCTGGAGGCACTGGCACTACGCTCTACAATGGGGGCGCAGCGGGCACGCCAGCCCCGTACACCGCGTTTGGCGGTGGGGGTGGGGCGGCAGGCCCTAACGGCGCAGGCGCGGCTGGCGGGGCTGGAAATGCCGCTACGCAGCAGCCGGGAGCAGGCGGTGGCGGCGCATCGGGTGCCGGTGCAGCAGGCAACGGGCCGCCCAGCAATGCGACGACCGGCGGTGCTGGCGGGGCTAATCATCTGGCATCGATAGCCGGAGGTCTGGGAGGCACGGGCACTTCTGCGGCAACCCCGGGCAGCGGCGACGTGAATGGCGCTTCGGGAGGCGGGGGTGGAGCAAATTTCACCACCAGTCCCAACGGCGGCAACGGCGGTGCCGGGCTGGAATGGGGAGGCTATGGCTCGGGTGGCGGAGGCGGTGGAGGTGGTGGCATGGGCTCCGGCTCGACGAGCAATGCCGGGAATGGGGGAACGGGTGGACTTTATGGCGGTGGCGGGGGCAGTGGCGGATACACGCCCGGTGGGACGCAGGGTAACGGCGGAGCAGGTGCGCCGGGCATCGTGGTCATCACCTACACGCCCAGCAGCGGGGGCAACAACTACACTCTGACGGTGACAGCCACCAATGGCAGCGTGAGCGGCACAAATTGTGCGACGGGAACCAGCAAATCGGGGACCAGCATAGGCCCATGCACGGCGACGCCGAACAGCGGCTACAGCTTCACCGGCTGGAGCGGCACAGGATCGTGCGCCAGCGTTTCAGGAACAGGCACCGCATCCTGCACATTGACCGGCAATTCAACTCTCACTGCGACGTTCACCCTGATCCCGGTGACAACCCTTCCCGGTGCGAGCACATGCACTGGCGGGACGCTCAGCTCGGTGACCATTCCCATCAGCGACACCAGCTGCACTTCGAGCACCTGCGGGTTCTCCATCTACCGCAATACCGGCGTATGTCCGGCGACGCTGGCCGGTTCCACAGGCTGGACGCTGCTGGCTACTCTGCCGGGCACCTCGACCAGTTATGTGGACAGCACGGTGGTGGCCGGAAACACCTACGCCTACGATGTGGAGGCTACATCCACGACGACGCCGACCACGTACAGCGGCCCGTCCAACTGTGTGAATGTGACTGCCGTGGCCTGCCGACCGCAGCCGCCAGTGGCGGGAATGCCGTTAGTACACTAGGAGGAGCAAGCGATAATGCAGCAGAGGCACGAACAGATCAACTTGGAGAAGGCCCGCTAGAGCGGCGTAATGCAGGAGGTGGCCCTTGGATCCCAAGACAACTGAGGAGCGCTTGACCGCAGTGGAGATCAAACAGCAGCAGATAGCCAACGTGGTGATACCCGCTGTCGGTCAGGCGCTGACGGAGAGATTGGCGCGTATCGAGAACCGCTCCGAACCCAACTTTTTCGAGAAGCAGCTGTTGGACGGACAGAAGGAGATACGTCAGGAACTGAGCACCATGCGCACCGTGCTGACCGAGGTGAAGGCCGCCTGTCACTTGAACTGCGGCGACGGGGGACGGGTGGACAGGGTGATCAGCGATGTGGATGCACTGAACGCCAAGGTGGACGACATATCCGCCGACAACAACAAGGCCAAGGGCATAGGGGTCGCTGTTTTATTCATCGGCGGCCTGCTTCAGGGAGTCGTGGACTGGGTTTTGATGAGGCACTAATGCACCGACACATCCATGCCGATGACGCAGATGAACAAAGAAGACGCAGGTTGAAGAGGCGTGCGCTGGCAACCATCCTGCTCATGTCCCCGTGGAAGAGCCTGCGCCTGCACATCGGCATGGCGACGCACGATCTCAACGATTACTTCGATTCCATCGATTCGGTGCTTGATTACAAGGTGATGAAGGACGCCATGAGCCTGCCCGGATTGAAGCAGAAACTGAACAACTCCATCAGCAAGCTGGTGCAGGCGGCATTGATCAGGGGCTACGACGACGGAGGATCATTGGTGGGAAGGAAGGCGGGCAGCTTCTACATCGCCGACGCCAAGGCCCGGGCATCATATCGAGCGCAGGAGATCAGCGACCAGATGAACCTGACGACCAAGAAGTGGCTGGCCGCTGATCCCCACAACGAATTCGCACTGAGCGGACAGAGAGCGGAAAGGGCGGCAAGGTACGAGGCCGCAAGGGGCTACTATCAGGGAATGATGGACGCCACCATGGGCGAGGGACTGCTGAAGAGCTGGGTGTGTCTGGGCGACGATCCTTGCGAGGATTGCCTAGCCAACGAGGAGGACAGCCCGATTGCCATGGAAGAGGTGTTCCAGAGCGGAGACTATGCGCCGCTGGCCCACTTGAGCTGCAACTGCGTGATCGATCTGTCACGCCCCGAGGAGGACGCACTGTGAACATCAGAGAGCTTATTGCTGCAGGCACCAGCGAAGGCGCGAAGAAGGGCTGGGATACACGAGGACGTGGCCGGGCCGATGACCAGATGCAGCACATCAAGGACCTCTACCGCGAGGGACAGGGTGCCAACTACCCGGTGGACCCGCGCTACAAGCAGCGCTACCGCGACGAAGGTGACAAGGGCAGGACCGAGCAGAAGGCCATGAACAAGGCGCTGGCTATTGCAGGCTGGCGCGAGGCCACAGTGAAGGACATGGGCAATCCCCTCTACTCGAAGTTCATGCAGGACGCCACGGAACGCAATGCCGATCCCGGGCAGGCACTGGAATACGGCCTCAGCCCCCATGAGGTGGTGTTCGTGAACGATGCCCGGCCCAATGAGCTTATTACGACGGACAGAAGCGGCACCGGAGCGGGCAACGAGAACTGGAATCACTTCCGGGTGTATCAGCAGGGCGAAGCAGCGAATCCCAACATGCAGCACACCCCGATTTATCAGGTGAAGAGCGGCAGCGGCGTGCACCAGCTGGCCGAGCATCTGCGTGGAGGAGCGCCGCCCCCGGCGATGCGTTTTTCGGCGGACGTAAACAGGAGGAAGAAATGAGAATCAGGGACCTGATCGAGATCAACGCCTACGGAACCAAGGCGGGATACAAGGCGGCGCAGAAGACCAAGACCGACGGGCCTACTGACCACATGGCCGAGTATCACCGCCTGATGCAGGAATCGGCTGCCCATCAGCGCGCCGCCGACGCCTTGAACCAGAGCCATGAGGACGCGGATTACCCGCTTTACAAGCAGCATGCCAAGAAGGCGTGGAAGCTGGGCAATCAGGCCATGGAGCACTTCGGCAAGCTGACCAAGGAACAGCGCTCCATGATGGAAGACCAGCACTGGCAGCAGTCAGGCCAGCAGGTGCAGCAGCAACAGCAGCAGGGATTCGGACGTCAGCGCCAGCAGGGTTTTGGCAGGCAGCAGCAACAGGGCGGGAACAAGCAGTACATCCAGTCCATCGCCGCCTATGCCACCACCCGGGGCATCGAGGCGGCGTGGTCCAAAGCCAAGAGGTGAGCTGTGGCAAACTTCGACGTGGCATTCAATTGGATGATGGACAACGAGGACCAGCCGCGCAGCTACGCCCTCGTGCCCGATCCGGTGCCGGTGCGGCCCAGTGATTCTGCGGACGTGGCTGCCGCCAAGCGTGCGGCCTACGCCGTCAGCGGCATCAACTCGTTCTGGCACACGAATCAGTACATGGCCATCAGCCGGTTGCCGCAGGAGCAGCGTGGCCCGGCGGTCGAGTCCGCCTACCAGACAGACTTCTGGAATCAGTGGATGGCGGGCTGTGATTCTGACGAGGTGGTCAAGCGGGTGCTCGATTGCGAGGTCAACAACGGACCCGGTACCGGCGTGAAGCTGCTGCAGGAATCCATCAACGCCATCACCGGAATCGACATGACTGTGGACGGGGCATGGGGTCCGAACACCATGGCCGCCACCAACAACTGCAACGAGGCGATGCTGGTGTCCCAGTTCAAGCGTCAGCGCGCCGCACTGTATCAGGGCATTTACAAGGAAGACCCCAGCGTTCCGATCAAAGCGTGGCTGGCCAGAGCAGCGAAGTGAGGTGGAGATGAAGCCGCAGATGATCAACGGGTTTCCGCGACGTGCAATGATCGAGAAGATGACCCCCATGGAGCGCCGCCTGCGTGATGACATGATCATGGTGGAAGCGCTGGGCGCACATCCCCGGCTGACCGACGCGGTGGTGCTGCTGGAGTCGGCCCGCGAGGCGGTGGCGGACTGGGTGGAGGAAAGCGGCTACACGGAAAGAGTGGGCGTGGGAAGAAAAGTTGAATTACTATGACAAGGCGATGATTGAAGCCGTATGCTGAGTTGGGAAACAACCGGAATGCCCGGGACAGAAACTTTGAGGAGTGCATCATGCGAATTTCCCTGTTAGGAGAGGACCTTGCCAAGCTGGTGGCCGCTGGAGACGGCTCCATGGGGCGTTTCAAGACCGGGCGTAGATATGATCTGGTGTGCGTTCATCTGCTGCGCGTGGGTTGCCCCCGTGAGCTGACTGCGGCCAAGGAAAACAAGCTCAACATGCCGGTGGTGGTCGAGAAGAACCGACGTCATCTGGGTGAGCTTGCGGCCACGAAATACTACCCCGAGGCGGTGGTGGTGTGCGGGGAATATCGCCGCGCGCAGCTGCTGGCTCAAGGCATTCTCGACGAGTACGGCTGGGTGGAGCGGGGAGCGCTGGAGGTGCAGGATGCCGACGTGATCAGTGCGGGAGAGCTGACCGGCACGCTGCAGCGCCTGATACAGGAACGTCACTGCGGCCCGCGCGTGATGATGGGCCAAGCCTACCCCATCCTCACCGAAGTCCATCCCTATCACAACGCCTGCACCTATGAGCTGGGCGGCAGGAAGTTCCGCCAGAACTACTCGCTCAACGGCGACGTGAGCCTGAGCGGAATGCCGCTGAAGATCAACGCCAGTTGCCCGGGCATGGACCGCCCCCAGACCGGCGGCCACTTCACGAGCAGGCCGATGCCGCTGGCCAGCAATCAGGTATCGCAGTTCCCGGCAGCCAGCGCCGATCTGGTGCGCATGATGATCCGTGACGTGTCCAGCGAGACCAACGTGGTGGACAAGATGCTGAGCGCCATGCGGACGGGATTGTACAAGCCTCTCAAGCCCGACTTCGCGCCGGTCAACCTGTCCGACGACGGCAAGATTCTCGGGCCGCTGGTTTCAGCAGGCATAGCCCCGGCGGACTTTGTGGTGTGGGCGGACAAGTACATGGAGAGCCGCGAATTCTCCGATACGCGACGCAAGAAGCTGGCCAAGAGCGGAGCAGCGATGCCCCACGGCGGATTCCCCATCGTCAACCGTGAGGATTTGTCCAACGCCAAGCGTGCCATCGGACGCGCCAAGAACCGCGCCGCCACCATCGCCCACATCAACAAGCGGGCCAAGGCGCTGGGCGCGCCGGGATTCGGTGCAGAGGCGGACATGGGCTCGATGCCTTCCGAGGACGAGGTGAAGGCGCTGGGCATCGGCTTCCATCACAAGATGGGGCACAGATCGATGACCAAGATGCACGACGTGGGCGGGCCTAAGAAAGTGCATTTCAAGGTGTGATCATGGACTGGCGATTGTGGGCTGGATTGTTCGGAGTCGGTTTGCAGGTTTTCGCAGTGGTGCTCTGGTCACAGGCGCTGATCATCCCTCCTGCACACACTTTTGTGTGGATTGCGGGCCAGCGTTACGACGTGAGAATCAGCGACCAGCTGGAAGGCCCGGTGTCCAAGGGCGGCATTCTCAACCTCGAACTGATCGACGGCTACTCCAGATGTTCGGTGGCGGGCACCCCCGGGGCTATCGGCGTGAACAGCACAGTCATGCCGGTAACGCAGGCCAAGGTGCTGATCCACGAAGTGATTCACATCGCGCAGAGCTGCGACAAGCGCAACCTGCCACTGGATGAGAAGATCGCCGAGGACGTGAGCGATCTGTTCAACAGCCCGCTGGGACCGTTCGTGATCAAGGAGCTTACGCCATGAAGCTACGGGATGCGATAACCGTGATGGAGCTGATTGAGACGCTGGAAAAGTATCCTCCTGAGATGCCTGTGACAGTGGACATACTTACACCTGTGCGCGGGGGATACCACGGCGAGCGTGCCCGTTTTCTCCTCTATGATCTGCAACCGACCCCGGACGGGCCGCCGGGCCGTATTGTCTTCGGTGTGGGCGTGGGCCTGCAGGACATCTGAAATGTGAGGATTGCTGTGAACATCCGCGACTACATCGAGATCATGGCCGACTACAGCAGCGAGCACTACGAGACGTTTCAGGCTCCTACGCCCATTCCCCACACGCACCCGCCGTACTTGAAGAACCCCCAGAAAACCAAGCTGCAGGACACGATGCAGGACGGCTGGCGCAGGAAGGACTCGAAGCGCAAGAAGAAGCAGGCGCGGCGGGACATGAAGCAGACGCTGCGCAAGACCCTCAATCAGGGCAGGCCAACGATGGTGCGCCATGCCCATGGCGGCGATCCCAATCTCTGGGCACCGTCTCAAATAGCGGATTTATGAGGAAAGTTGATGTGAGCAAATTTGCCGTGGTATTTTCTGGCTGCCTTGTCATAGGCTTTGGCTGCTTTGATTTTCTGTGAAAAAGGGAAGCGCCCGATGTGCTTGAACTTTCCATTTACGGTAATGCCGACGCACCACTTTTTGCTGGCTCTATCCAAGCTGACGCCTTTGTACCCGCTTGTGTTTGTGGTGGGCTTTTTCATGTTCTTCTGGTTTTGGCTGTGTGTGCATGGGGTGAGATTACTTTCACGATTATTCATTGGGTCATTATCGTGGTGGTCGCACTCTTTTTCTGGTGGGCAATCTATCACGACTTTGTGCAGCCACTCCCACTTTCCGTTACGGATGCGTGCTGCATATCCTTTGACGTACTGCCAGCGTCCTGCAACCTTGGGCCAGTTCTTGGCGTCGATGATTGCCTCATGGCCATCGCTTAGGGGTATTGCGTATGTTTCGCTGTCAACTACTCGGTACATGGGGCGTTGCTTTACTGCACCATGTCCCTTGACGAATTTCATGGGCTGGCCCTTTATCCAACCCTTCGACGCCCGGTTGCGTGGAGCGAGTTTTGTTTCCTCTCCGCAGCCGCATTGGCATAGGCCGTTGGGAATTGACATTTGCTACCTCACCATACTCAGTTCTACTGTACCCTAAATTGGGTACAGATCGCCGATCTGTAAAGGAGACGACATGCACTCTCTCATGTTTCTGCTGGTGCTGGTAACCATCACCGTTCCGCCTGCCGCCAAGGTGCTGGCCATCGTGGCGGTGGTCTATGCGGTGATACAGGGCCTGAAGCAGGCCCCGTGGTTCGCCCCCTATCTGAACGGCTGGGTGGCGGTTCTAGTCAACGTGCTGCTGAGCGCCGGGGGCGTGCTGGTCATCACCTCGCCGGACCAGCTCTATACCTTGGCCACTCTGCAAAACCTGCTTTTGGCCATTTTGGGGTCTGCGGGCGTTCACGGCACCATTTCCAAGGTGATGATGGGCGGGAAGGGCTAGGAAACGCGCCTTGGGGCCTTGGCGCTCGATTGCGGGGCATTCTGGAAGGGGGCGAACATGAGTTTTCTGATGCAGAGCTTTCATCATGTCTCCCGGTCGCAGTATGGGGCACTGTGCGTGCGCGTCAGGGAGCACCTTGGGGTGAAGGTCACGGCCTACGACAACCGGGGCTCATGGACCGGGGCGGCCCTCACCGGTTTCTACACCATCGATTGGGCCTATGCGCCCAAGAGTTGCGTGCTGATGGTGCGCTGTGTCAGGAAGCCTCCCCTCGTTCCGGGCTTTCTGGTGCGACGCAGGATCGAGCAATTCGTGATGCAGGGTTTGCGAGCAGCCCCTGTCGAGGCAGAGGCGGAGAAGGAGAAGGGTAAACATGGAAAATCTGGCGTTGAATCGTAGGACGTTCCTGAAGCTCTCCAGCGCGGGCGCGGCAGTGGCGGTGGTCACGGTGCCAAGTTCCGTACTGCTGGAGGGGTGTAGCACCAGCTGGATTACGACGGTGGAGAAAGACCTGCCGGTAATCGTCAACATTGTGCAAAGCATCATAGCCATCATTGCCGAGGCCACTGGCAATGGGACGCTGGCAGCCAGCGCGGCGGCGCTCATGGCCAACGCCTCCAATGTGCTCAACGCTGCACTGAATGCGCTGAGTCAGGCGGTGACGGCCTACAACGCGGCCAAGACTCAGGGCAATCTGGACGCAGTGATCGCGGCCCTGCAGTCGGCGCAGTCGGCGGCCAGCGGTGTCATCACAGCCCTGCAGACAGCCGGTGTGCCGGTAAGCAGCTCGATTGCCACGGTGGTCACGGCGGGCATCGGGACGGCCATCGTCATCCTGTCGTCGATTCAGGTGCTCATCCCCGGCGCGGCTCCGGCCTCGGTGGTGATGAAGGCGCAGGTCAAGGCAGGTCTGGGCAAGGTTGCAGTACCCGGCACCGATACCCTGAAGTACGGCTACAACTCGGTGCTCTGGCTGCATGGCCTCAGCACGCACGCTGTCTAACCCCGACGGGGGCGGTGAGCAGCCGCCCCTTTCGCTCTAGGAGACACCATGAGCTTTCTGCCTGTATCAGCCGGGGGCCGCCGCTATGGCCGGTTCCGTGATAATCCCAATCACCCGGCGCGCACCCTGCGCCTGTTCCAAGCCGATCCGGCGGTGGTGCTGCCGTCCAAGGCCGACGTGTGGCGCTTCAAAGGCCCGACCCGCGATCAGGGGCAGGAAGGATCGTGTACCGGCCAGATGGGAGCTGAACTGCGCGACGCGCTCTATCGCCAGTTCTTCACCTCCGAGGTCAACCAGAGCGTGCCTGCCGACCGGTTCGAGGCCAGCGCGGAATTCATCTACCTGTGCAACCTGATTGCCGACGGCAATCTGGGCGCGGATGCGGGTTCGAGCATCCACCAGACCTTCATCAGCCTCAACCAGAAGGGTGCGTGCCTGAATTCGCAGATGCCCTATTCCGACAGCCAGTATTCGACGCCGCCCACTGCCGAGCAGTTTGCCGACGGGCTGGTGTACAAGGGCGGCGCATACCACTACATCCCCGATCTCGCCACCATGAAGAGCGTGATCGCCTCCGGCTACAGCTTCGGTTTCGGCATCAGCGTGTACCAGAGCTTCGAGAGCGACTGGGCGCAGCCGGGTATGATGCCGGTGCCGGACATCACCACCGAGCAGCTGCTGGGCGGCCACGCGCAGCATGTCATGGCCTACGACGACACGCTGGTGTTTCCCGACAGCAGCGTGGGCGGACTGGGCGTGCAGAACAGCTGGGGTTCGGGCTGGGGCATCAGCGCCCCGGGCCACTCGGACGGCGGCTGCTACTGGATGTCCTACAAGTTCGTGGAGCTGAACGATCCCAACAACGGCCCTGCGGTCAGCGATGCGTGGGTTATGCACCTCGGTGCCCCGTGGGTTCCCAAGCAGTAGCAAGACCGTGGAGAGTGGAGAAGCCCTGCTGGACGTAGCAGGGCTTTTCTATTATGGAGTGGAGGAACAACGTATGAGTCTGGTTTTGAAGTCGGTCGAAGAGGAAGCAGCTGCTTGCCGTGAGCGGTGTGCCGGGATGAAGGTCGGGGACGTGATCGTGCTCTGTCATCACGACACCTTATTCACGACGCCGACATGGGAGCGCGGTAAGGAGGGACTATGCCTGAGATAGCGGAAGATTTGCGGGGATTGTACGACGAAGCTATGATGCGATCCGAGCAACAGATCGTAGCGATGCGTCCATCTTTGGTTCAAGAACTCATCGAGCGTACCAGCACGGCGGAAGCGCGGGTGAAGGAGCTGGAGGACGCACTCAAGGCATCGAATGATGGCCCGGTCCCAGTCGGCCAGAAGTGGAGTGATTACGCAGCAAGCCCCGAAGGTCAGCTTGAGTATGCAATGGCCGAAATCGCCCGCCTCAAGGCACCGGTAAGAGATGGGCAGACTGTGTGGTTCCACGGTACCTCACAAGAAAATGCAAAAAGTATAGCGTTGAAGGGCTTTCGAGAAGGCACGTGGTTTGCGCGGAACATGGAAACTGCGGTGGCCTATGGCGGCCCTTACGTGTTCTCAGTCCGCGTGTCATTCGACGTCGAACTGGAACGCTGGCAGGTGTGCTGTGCAAATGCCCTTGCCCCGTGCCAGATTGAAAAGCTGACGATTGTCGGTGAGGAGAAAACCCTAGCACAGTTAGAGGCCGAAGTGATAGCTCGCGCACAGAAGGGAGATGCGAATGACCCATCCGAATAAAAGCCATTTCATCGGAGTTCTGACCAAAGTGGACGAGCCGAGCAATAAAGCGCCCTCTGGTGCGCGGGGGCACACTGTGGTGCTGACCAAGCAGGCCGCAATGGACGCGATCCCCAGCCTGCTGGGCATGGGAGTTTGCTTTCACGCCGAGAGCAAGCATGTGGTGGGAGCCAAAATCGGAGTTATCGATACTGCTGAGTTGCACGGCAATGAACTTGTGATCACTGGCTACCTGTTTGCGCGGGACGTGCCGCAGATCGTAAGCCAGATAAGGGCCAGCGCCGAGTACGGCATGAGTTATGAGCTGGCCGATGCGCACGTGGAAGACATGCGTGCAGCAGTGTGGTACTTGACCAAGGTGACCTTCACCGGGGCCGCCATCCTCCCCCGCTGCAAGGCGGCCTACAGGACTACGGACTTTGTGCTGGTGGACTAAAAAATTCTTACACGTTGAACCGGAGGCCCACCAATGATCGATGAAGCGAGACTGAAAGATATATGCAGCAGGCCACCAGATTCTTACTCACCGGGAAAAGTCCTGACGCCATGCATTATCGCAGACGACGAAGAAATTGATGCGGCGTTTGACGAACTCCTCGCAGCGCGTGAGGAACTGGAGCGGCTGCGCTGGCGGAGGATCACGCCGGAGAGCCTGCCGAATGCCAACGAAGAAGTGTTGGTGTGGGATGGGGATTCTGTTCACTTGGCGCTCTATCGGCCCGATTCGGAAACATACCGGTTCGACTGCGACACTTATGGCTTGGAAGAAAAAGAAGTTGTGATGTGGATGCCCATCGCTCCACCCAAGGAGGAAGCATGATCGAAAAGCTGGAACGTTACGCTCAGGATGGCACGCCAGAGCCCGAGGGCTGGATGTGCTATTACCGTGTTGCCCGCGCCAGGGAGGATGCGCTGCTGGAGGCGCTGAAATCTGTGGGGGATGAGTTGCCTCAAGGCGGTTGGTGCTTCTGTCCAGCTTCGCATGCCGGTGCCAAACACACATTCGATTGCGCGGAAGCAAACCAGCTGATACGGGAGATCGAGAGGACGCGATGAGGCGCTTCTGGGTGTTGTTCCAGGCCTTCTGGTATGGCGTATTCCATCCTTTCCTGACAGATGCGCAGCGCGAGGCCTACGCGCGCCGCGAGGCCGCCCGGTATATGGCACGTTTGACAGAACGTGATATACTGGACGAGATGAGGAAGAGGAGACTGATATGAAACGAATTGTCAAACTGGGATTGCTGTTTGGGCTGGGCCTGCTGGTAGGAGCAGCTTTCGCACAGGGTAATGCCATGGTGCGGGTGGGCAGTGGGGTGATGATCAGCGCAGCAAAGGATGCGCCCCCGGCGTCCAGCGTGGTGGATAAGGTCAAGTACCCCGAGCAGTTCTATGTGGGCACTTCGCAGACGGTAGGCGGCTGGGTTGTCATGTGGCTGGGCAATGCTAGGACGAACACGGCTTACGGCGTGGTGGGCAATGCTTGGAGCGCTGTCTTCTACCCCAATCAGTTTGTCGCGGGCCGCTTCGAGCGTGGTGGTTCGGCCATTGAGCTGGCTTACGACGACAAGGGCAGGCAGAAGACCAGCACATATCTTGTCAAGCAGACGGCTCTGCTGCCGCCTCAGCCTCCGACTCCGGGTGCAAAATGATGGAAAACAAAATCTATCAGGTGACGTTTGACTACTATCGGGGTGAGTGGGTGGCCAAGGTGTTCCTCGGGGGCGTGCTGGTGGCCGAGGGTCGTGCTTACAATATGGTTAGCGCTGTGGGCGACGCTTTTGAAAAGCTAGGGGAGCGCGATGATTGTCATTCGGAACGTCAATCTGCTGGGTGACACGCTGTACACCCTGCGCCCCATAGCCGAGCTGCACATGCAGAAGCCCTTGGAGCAGATCGTGATCGGCGTGGGACAGGACTTGGCGGGTGAGATGGTGCGCCGCCAGTTCCCCATGCTGTCAGTGCGCGACGCAGGGACGCTCTCTCCGGTGGAGAACGCCCAAGCCATCGACCTGACTGCAGGACGTGCCGCGCAGCTGGCCGTTGTACAGCTATACCAGTATCATCGCCGGGTGCATATCTCGCAGTGCTTCGCATGGTTGCTGGGAGTGAACACCGATCACTGGGTTGGGGTGCCCGCGCCCCTGACTGGATGGGCAAACATCCATCCGAGAAACACCGACGTTCACTACGCGCTCATCGCTCCGTTCTCGCGTTCCTGTTCGAGGCACGTGGGCATGCGTCCCAACAAGACCCCGGACCACGAGCGCTGGATGCAGGTGATCGAGTGGCTGCGTGATGAACGTGGTTTGCAGCCCACCATTCTGGCTGGGCCGAATGATAACTGGACTGGTTTCCAGTGTGCCAAGACAACCGCCAGCGACCTTGACGACATGACCAATCTGCTGCGTCATGCTGATTTGATTCTGACGGTGGATAACGGCATCGGCCATCTGGCCAGCGCTCTTGGCTGTAAGACGCTGATCCTCTGGCCGCCCATGTCCGGCGTGGATTTCATCGGGCCTCTCTATAATAAATCGACACGGCTGTTGTTCATGCACCCCGAGCGGGTGCGCGGCGATCAGCTGCTGGAGATCATCAAGCGCGAGGAGAAACTGGTATGAGCCCCAATATGCCGGATGAATCAGAGCAGGTTGATATTGACAAGCGCCAACGTGAGGCTGAGCGACAGGCCGAGGAAAGGCTGGCCAGCAGGATTGTGATGTCCATTCTAGGAGACGTAACTGATCGCCGGGGATGGAGGCAGGAGTGGGAGCAGTTCGATTCCGATGTGCGGGCGGAAGTAAAGCGTGAGTGGAAGCGGCTTATCCTGCGCGAGCTGCGTAGAAAGGAGAAAGAGTAATGAGCAAGACGTTAGACAATACCAAGAAGTGGGAGGTCATCTCTCCCGAGGGCTATGTTCTCGGCATGGTGGCGTGGCATGCGCCTTGGCGGCGCTACCGCTTCTGGTCGCTGAGCGGCACAGTGATGAGAAACATCGATGGCAAGTTCAGTACAGACGGGTGTGAGATATTCAATACCGTGTCCGGTGCGGAGATACCGCAGGACGAGCCCTTGTTTCTGCTCCGCGCCCGTGATCGGAATGCTGTGGCCACTCTTGAGGCCTATCGCGTGCTTTGCAAGGAATCCGGCTGCAACAACCTGCACATAAAGGGCGTGGAACAGACCATCCGCAAATTTCAGGACTTTGCGGACGCACACCCGACAGCTATGAAACAGCCCGGCGTGACCCGCGATCTGAAGCTGTGAAGGAGGCAGGCGGTGCCCATTCGCATGACCAAAGCTGAGCTGCTGGCCGTTCGTGTTGAGGAGCGGGCCAAGATGCGCGTGAAGCAGAAGCAATCAGCCTTCATGCGCCGCACCCTTTCCATCTACAACGGGCAGAACAAGCGTATAGAGGCTGCCAACGCCGGGGCGCTGCCCTACACCCTTGCTGAGTTCCGCAGCGCAGCCCAGCGGGCTCTGGACACTGGCTGCTGCTTCTATTGCGGCACCAAGCTGACAGTGCGCAATCTGACTCCTGACCACAAGGTGGCGCTGGCGGCCTGTGGCAGCTGGAATCTGGACAACCTCGCGTGGTGCTGCCAGAGCTGCAACTGGGAAAAGGGACGGCTCAGCGCGACCGAGTTTCAGGAGCTGCTGCTGTTCCTCGACGAGCACCTGAGCCCGGCATCATCCGCCGACGTGAAGCGGCGCTTGAGCATCGGTGGCAAGTGGAGCTGGAAATGAAGCTCAGGATGGACTCGGACGACTTGTTGAAGGCGGCGCTGGTTTTGATCTGGCCTGTGACAGGATTGCTTATCTGGTTTTTAGGGGTGGGCAAATGAACCCCGGCTACGTGAGGACGGCGCTGATCTTCGCCATGCTGCTTATCGCCATCGTGCTGGGCGTGACAGTGTGCCACAGGCACGTTCGCCCACGTCCCCAGCTTCCGCCTGCCCTGACTTCTTCAAACAGCGTGCTCATCGTGCATGATGCAGAGGGCCGTACCATAGCGATATGTGACCACTACGACGACACAACCTATGTGGCCAGCAAATGCACTGTTGTATCGGTGGACGGACTATTGTCGGCGATGGCTCTGATGGAGCACCAGCGCAGCAACAAGGAGCAGTCACAGCGTTACGTGATTGATTACCTGCTGGGCAAGATCAGGGAGTTGCAGGAGCAGCTGGGCGTTCCCCACGCCCCGACTGGCATACTGGAGAGGGACCTGTGATAACCGATTCGACGTGGTATGAGGTGGAGTGGCGCATCGCAACCCACCCCGCTAATCCGTGGCACCGTTACTGCGACGATCCTCTGAGCTATGACAATGCTCTGGTTTTCAAAAAGGACCATGAAGCGAGCGGTCCTTACGAGTGTCGCATTGTGCGCGTCACGATGACTCGTGAGGTGATTGACGAAGCTGCTTGGAAGGGATTCTGACATGAAGACCAAGCCTCTGCCGCCGAAATTGAAGGCACACTACGAGCGCAGGAACAAAATTTGGAAGGAGGCTGCTATGCCCCTTGGATCGGAGGTGCAACGCGCATGCTGACACGCCAAAATTCCGTATGTTTTCTAGGAGCTTGGTTGGACGCATGCGCGTGACCATGCTCTTTGGCGCTTCTACTACCCGCACCAGAACATCCCCGGGTCGAGCTTCTACTGCTTCGCCAACGCCCCTAACTTCGACGTGATCGCGGGCTGCGACGTGGTGGTGGTGCAGCGCTGCTGTTCCCTGCCCCAGTTCAACTTCATCAACACCTGCCGGAGTCTGGGCGCGAAGATCATCTACGATCTGGACGACGATGTGTGGGACCTGCCGGAGTACAACCCCGCGCACCAGCCGCTCAAGCAGATGCGCGAGGGTTTCATCCAGTGCATCCGGGTGACCGATCTGGTGACCTGTTCCACCAAGACGCTGGCCAAGCGCATCAAGGCCAACGTGAAGCACATGATCAACCCGGCCACGCGCCGGGAGATTCCCATCGTGGTGTGCGAGAACTGGATGGAGGAGCGGTTGTACGCGACGCCGATGCCGCGCCCCGAGTTCATTGTCGGCTGGAGTGGTTCGAGTTCCCACGTGGGCGATCTGGAGCTGGTCTACGATGCCCTTAAAGGGGCTGTAGAGGCCCGCCCTGATGCCGTGGTGGAGTTCCGGGGCTGCGAGCCCAGCGACCGCCTGCGCACCCTGCCTAACTTCCAGCACCGGCCATGGTGTCCGGTGGCCGAATTCTCCGCGCGCATGCCGGTGTGGGGCTGGAGCGTGGCTCTCGCGCCGCTGACCGACCACGCTTTCAACGAGGCCAAGTGTCTCGCGCCCAGCACATCTATTATCGGCAAGAAATGTGGCCGCTTAGTGCGCACCAATTTAGCCGACTTTCTCAGTGACGGTGATAATCACATGCTGCCCGGTCCTGATGGACGATGGAGGCGTGTTACGGCATGGGAAAAACAGCCTTTTGGGGCAGCATTGTCTGTGCACATGAAGGGCGGTGACATGCTGCATGTGACCCCCAAGCACCGCTTTATTCTTGACGACGGAAAAGAGGTGTGCGCTAAGGATATTAAGCCCGGGATGATTTTGCGGGAGGCGGACCTGTCTCCGTTAATCGACGATTCTACGGGTCTGCTTGACTTCGAGGCAGGTTGGTTTGTCGGGCATTTTATCGGTGACGGCAATTGGGGTATGCAATGTGGATCAGGAAAGCGGGGAGGGAATAATCAAGTTGGCTTCGCATGCCATGCGGACCAGAATGTTTTGCATCACAAGATCAGGAAATTTGCTGAGAAGCATCATGCGGTGGTAACTGAGTCCGTGATCAGTGCGCGTGGTATCCGTCTGGAGGTGAGTGGAGCGTATGTACATGGTCTGTTGCGCCAGTGTGTGATTGGGTCCACTAGCCAAGACAAGAGGCTGTCTGTGGCTGCGTGGAATGCGGGCAGGCAGTTTTTACAGGGTGTCCTGATAGGTTGGCTGGAGGCCGGCGGAAGTTATGCCAAGCCAACTTCAGCTGAGAGGTCTGGACGACGCCCCGGTACATGGAACTTCAGTATAACTCGTAACTGGGGATGGCTACGTGACGTGCAGGCTATGTGCTCAGTTCTGGGCTACAGGATGCGCTATCGACGTGGTTTTGCTTCTTGTAAGGGAAAGCAGTTCAAAGTGGTGCGCGGGTCGATCAACCTTGCATACGTCCCTTATCAGTCGAACGTCTCTCCATTCGAGGTTGCAAGTGTAGAGCACATTCGCACTTCTACTATTGCTGTGGAGGTTGAGGGTGACCATCTCTTCGTCTTGCCCAGCGGTCTCGTCACGCACAACAGTGCCATCAAAATGTTTGAAGCCGCATATTGCCGCATTCCATGCCTTGCCAGCTGGTCGAAGCCTTATGACGACTTCACCAGCCACGACCCCGAGCTGCGCTGGTTACTATGCGCTGGTCAAAGCGCTTGGCAACCCAAACTGCGTGATCTGGTGTGTGATGAGGCGCGACGTATCGATCTGGGAAACCGGATGTACAACGTCCTGCACGAACACTATTCCTTCGACCGGCCCCACCCCGGGTGGGCCGAGGCGCTGAGGATGGTAAGGGGGCTGTGATGCGCTGGTTGATGAAGTTCTTCGTGCATCTGATCGATCTGCTGACCGGCTTGGCCATGCTCATGCTGATGTTCATCGGCGTGGTGGTTGCGTTGCCTTCTGCATTCGTTCACGGCCTGACCGACGAAATCCTCGGAGAGGAGGGGTCCGATGGAGCTGCTAGTCATTAGCCTTGTCTTCTTGGGTCCGCTGGCCGTCTACGTGCTGGTGGTGGCTTTCCGGGCGTGGATCGAAGTGCGCTCGACGCCCAAGGTCGATTACTTCACCTGTGATAAGCACGGATCGTTCCCCCTGAAGTGGGCCATTGACATGCCCATGGACGACGGAGGTCCGCCGCACAAGGTGTGCTGCTTCTGCTTTCAGGACGCCTACAAGCGCGCCGATTCAATAGTGCGAGAGCAGGAGCAGAAGGCGACGATCCACTGATTCCCTATAGTGAAGTGAGGTGTTCCATGGAGCATGACCTTACAACTTTCGAGTTCGAGGTGAACAGCGACACGGCCATGATTGCCATGGTCGTCGGTGACAATGCCACGGTGGAGCTTGTGACCGGGGACGAGTCTGTGGAGCTTAGCGGCAGGAAGGATGCGCTGCTGCGCCTCCTTTGGAAGTGTGTCGAGGCCCTGAACGGTGAGCCGTTGCCTTGCGTTACCACCTCGGTATTGGAGCAGCTGAATGAGCCCCCGCAACGATGATTACGAGGCCAGCCTTTCCAAACGGGCCGCAGACCGGGCAATCGATGCTTTGCAGGGTTGCACACTTACCAAAGAGGACGCACTGAGGATTGCTGAAGCAGTGCTGCAGTGTGTGCGGCCTGATCCTGTCGCAGAGCTGCCGGAATTCAGAGAACCATGGGGATGGAATGTGGGGGAGCTTACTGATGGTGGCCACTGAGGACATCCTGTTCATCATGCCCAAGGACCGCGAGCTGCAGTTCCCGGCCATGGCCGCGCTGCAGTCCTACGTGAACAACTACCAGATGAAGATGGAATCCAACTGCGTGACGACGGTCATGCCTGAGTACCGCTTCCGCTACCAGACCACCATGAGCCCGGAGGACTGGGAGCTGTTCGCCAAGCTGGGCATCGCTCTTGTCCAGCAGCCGGAGCAGATCAGCTTCCCCGACTCGGTGATCGAGATGAGCGACGCGAAGATTCTGAGCTTCTACAACTCCGAGAAGCATGCCGCGCAGGTGTGCGCCGCGCTCAGCGGGGTGGAGGCTCCGCCCTATCCCAAGGTGAAGCAGCCAACGCCGGGGCTGGCGAGCGGGGTGCTGTGCATCACCGACTACCCGGTGCCCCACACCCTGTTGGAGAAGGTTTTGCAGTGGAGAGGCGAATATAGTGTGCAGCTGATGATCTCTGAAGATTGGACGCGCCTGCTGGACACGACCACGGATGCTGCGCCCACTCCGGTTTACGTGGGCACGCAGAGCTGGCAGACCTATGCTCTGTCGGCCATGAATCTGCCGGTGATCGAAATCCTGCCCAAGGGGCGCGGCCTGAACTGGCTATCGAAGTGGAAGAATTCGTTGTATCGTTTAGTTGAGGAAGATCAGCTGGCGCGCGTGCCCGACGCGCTGCGCAACATCGAAGCCACGCTAAAGTTTCTGGAGGAGAAGCGATGCCGTTCTGGTCAGGATCAAGCCGCCAAGGAGGCTATCGCAACCCCGACGGAAGCTACCGCATCATCTGCGAGAGCTGCCGCCAGTATATCTGCGACTCCCAGATTCGGATTGGAAAGGTCACATGCGCCCTCTGTCAGGCAACCCTGAACGGACAGATCATGCCTGCCGACGCCATCGAGGCCTACAAGCTGGGCACCTTGGGCCACCGGGACAGGCAGGTGACCGGCGTCAATGTGAGCGACGAGGTGACAGCCGGTGGCGAGAAGTTCACCCTGCGCTCACTGGGCGGTTTCGTGGCCCATGCGCTGGGCTTTGCGAAGACCGAGGAGAAGCCGCTGGAGAGCGTGCGGGTGGCCAAGATCAAGAAGCGCGGACGGCTGCTTGAGTCCGTGGACTTGGAGAAGATGGAAGGCGGTCTGGGCAGTATGCAGGAACTGGACGCAGCCTTGAACAAGGCAAAGGAAACCAGATGATTGAATTGTATGTGCATCAGTACACGCTGCCGGATGGAAGGGCGCTTACCGAGCTTCGCGGCGACGACCTTAGTCCCGATATTTTTGGTCTCATGTGGGTAGACGCACTGCGCCACGCTGCTGTCATGTTCAAGGTGCCCGAAGAGAGAATTTGGGAGATGGTGGACAAGGAGCGCGCATGCCCCACCACGACGCTTTCTGAAGTCAAGCCGAATTGAGGTCTTTGATGCTTGTCAAATGCTTGGGTTGTGGCGGCACCTTCGACATCCCTGATCTGGCTCCGGCGCAGATCATCAACATGCCCGAGGTCACTCTGATTGTGGCCATTCACACCCAGCGGACACAGTGCCCGCAGTGCAACACGGACACGCTGCCGGTGGTGATGGAGGTGAGCATGGCGGTGGCTGCGGCTCAGGCTCCGCCGCCGACGAAAGAGCAATCCCGTATCATTGCACCGGGTGGTTTTCACATTCAGTGAGGTGGGTATGGAAATGTTTCTGTTGTTCTTAATCGCCGCATTTCTGCTCGTGCTGGTGTGGCGGAGTCTGGGGCCAGAGGAGAAGCAGGTGGTGGAATCTAGGAGTCCTGAAGTGCTCAGGATGTGTGTGGACGACACGTTGATCCTGTGGTGGGAGAAGCCGCAGGCACCAAGCACCATCGCAGTGGTCAAGAGCACCTTGGAGAAGCACTGTTCGGTGGTGATACTGAACGGCGTCGCCGCCCCCGAAAATGTACTCGTGGTCGGGGACGGGACCGATTACGAGCCTGATAAGAAGGCAGGGAGCTAGGCATGGCGGACATGGATATTCGCGTAGTCAGTGTGGAAGAGAAGCTGGAAGAGATCGACCGCCTGAGTCAGGAGCTGTTTCAGGAGAACCGGGTGTTCACCCCGCTCTACCCTTGGGTCTTCGTGCTGGTATGCACCAAGGCGCAGCAGGTGGGTCATATCATTCTGCCCGACAAGCAGAACAAGACGGTGTGGGAGGGCATCGTGCTCACTACTTGGAACAGCAGACTGGTGGAGCGCGGCTACACCACCAAGGACGGAGTACGCATGATGCGTACCGTTAGGGAGTGCAGTGAGCTGGCTCCCGGCCACCGGGTAGTGTTCCCGCACTGGGCGGGCGCGCCGGTACCGGGCTACGATCCCGAGCGCTTCCGGGTGGTCAAGGAGATTGGGCGCGACAAGGACGACGGAATCATCTATGGGCGGATTGACACCTATGAGCGGAGTACCAAGGCGGTGACCGATCTGCTGGAGCTGGTGAAGCAGGTGCATACCGGGGAACCGTGGCCTGCGCTGACCCCGGAAGAGGCAAGGCTGCTGGTAGAGAAAATCGAGGACCAATACGTTGTCGTGGACCGCGAGACCAACTCGGTCACCCTGTCAGGCCGATGAAAGCTCACCGAACGCGCCTTGGGGCCTTTACGTGCGATCCCGGGGCATTCTGGAGCCGACATGGAGCAGCGATTTGGCACACACGCCCCTGTAACGATCTGTCAGGCCCACGATGACCTGCTGAAGGCCAAACTGGGCGAGGCCGGGCTGCTGTCCTACACATCCGCCAGCGGGGAAGAAGCGGTGGACCGGATGTGGCTGTGGAGCGCAGGAGACCGGTGCATTGCCAACTACGACCCATTCCTGCTGGCCTATACCGACATCGTGGACAGCATGATCCGGGTATTCGGTCCACGTGCATACGAGCCCGGCGCGCCGGAGTGCATGCTGTGCTACATGAACGAGGCAGCCCGCAACGGATGCGGCGATCCGCTTTGCGAGAAGAAGCATGATTCCGGCGACGACTGGGTGCAGTACGCCGTGGACGACCAGCTCCGGCTGGCCGAGCAGCTGGGACTGATGGGCGTCCCCGAGGCTGTTCTGGAGGAAGACCGATGACCCAGTACAAGGTTGAATACCTGACGCTGAGCGGCGGCAAGGTTATCGCCGCGTACAAGCTGGTTTGCCCCGATTGCCACAAGCTCGATCTGGAGAGCGAGATCGACACAGAGACTACGCCTTGGACGGCGTGGTGCAGGCAGGGCCACGAATTTCGCGTTGACCCGACGCCTGATGCATAGCGGAGGTTCCGATGTTCGGCAACCGTCAAGTTGTGAAACTTCTAACCAACATCCTTGAGGAGATGAAACAAATGAGCACCCAACCCGGATTGACTGCACTGACCCAAGCCGTGACCGATCTGACTACGGCGGTAACCAACATGAGCACGCAGGTGACTGCTGCCACCACCGAGATCGCGGCGCTGACCGCCCAGCTGGCACAGAGCGAAGACCCCGCAGTACAGGCTGCAGCGGCCTCTATCGAGACGCAGGTGGGCAACATCAACACCGCTGCTTCGGCGCTGCAGGCGGCTGTCGCTCCGCCCGCTCCAGCCCCGGCACCGTAAGTTCGCTCTTGTACGACGTCGTTCCGGTAAGACGCTAAACAACCGGAAAATCCCAACTGAGAGGTGTTCCATGGAAATCGAGAATGTAAATCAGGTGCAGGTCCAGTCCACCGCTACCGAGGCCACCGACGATCTGCCTGATGAGGTCCATGCTGTCCTCAAGGACGAGCCTGAGTACAGGATGTGCTTCAACTACAGCATGCTGCGCTACGATGCCGAGCGCCTGCTGGGTGACATCTTCGTCATCCTCGACGCATCCATTGTCAACAAGGACCAGAATCGATCTGTGAAGCGATTGATTCAGGAGAAGGTGAGCGATGTGGTCGATGTGTGGCAGAAGAACGCTTACTGCTACAACGGGGACGTAGCACAGTCGGCTCCTTCGCTGGTCGTTCCGGTGCCCCCGCATCCCATTTACCGGTAGTTTGCTGTTCATCGGGCCATGCTTTGGATGTATTGTCCGGGCATGGCCAACCAGCCCGACAAGTCCCTCTGCCACGATCAACTGGAAGCATTGCAGGCCATGCGCAAGGCTTGGGGCTCCTACCTGTTTCTGGCCGCCATGTTCTGGATTCTCCAGAAGGTGGACGACATCAAGACAGCGGTCGAGCGCCCCACCCGGCTGGTGCCCTTCATTCTCAATCCCATTCAATTGCACATGCTGAGCAATCTGGAGCGCCACAACCTGCTGCTCAAGGCGCGCCAGATCGGCGGCACGACGTTCTTCCTGCTGGTGCGTGGATTGCTGGAGGTCATCACCAACGAGGGCACCAACGCGCTGCTCATCTCGCAGAGCCGGGAGTATGCCGAGCTGCACTTTATGATCGCGGCCAGGGCCTACCGCTACTTTGGAATGAGGAACCCGCATGACGACCGGGAGAACCAGATCAACATCTCCTACCGCCAGAATCTGCTGCACACCAAGTACACCAATCGCCGTGAGCTGTATTTTGATCAGATTGAATCGCGGCTGGCTGTGGCTACGGCGGAGGTCGAGGAGTCTGGTCAGGGCGCGACGTTACACCACCTGATCTGCAGCGAGTACGCACGCTGGCCCAAGAATCCGGCGGCGACGCTGGCCAACGTGCGCGGCGCTCTGGCACCCCGGGGAACGGTGGACATCGAGTGTACCGCCAACGGCGCGGCGGGCAGCTTCTTCGAGAAGTTCCAACTGGCCCAGCTCAATCCTCTTGCATCCGACGCCAAGAGCCACTACTACAGCTGGTACTTCGCTGAGGACTTGGACATGCAGATCGATGACAAGCAGAAGGAGGAGATGGAGAAGGACATCTCCGAGGACGAGCTTAGGCTGATCGCCCAGATGCACCGCGAGCTGACCGACGTGGCGTGGACTGGGGTGCAGGCCAACAGGGTCTTTGTATGAGATACGGATGCGCCAAGGCGGATGCGACGTGCATGTTCTGCTCCCGGCGTGCATGGATCAATTTCTGCGACAGCACCGGCACTCGGTATCGCTCCTGTGCTGTCTGCTACCATCTGTTGACAGACCCGAGGTGGAGCAACCGTAATCCGTGGCCCCGCGACGGGCAGAGAGCTTGCAGGGGATGAACCTGAACGAACCCACTGCCGAAGAACAGAAGCTGATCGACGAGCTGGGCATCACTCCGGAGATCGTGCGGCTGTACTTGGGGCGGATCGCGTGGCGCAGGCAGGCCAAGCTGGACTTCCCCGGCGTGGAGTTCGACGAGAAGTTTCCCGAGAGCTGGATTACTGCCTTCGTGGTGTCCGGCAAGAGCTACTTCGACCGCGACATCCTGACCGCGCGACGCCGCGAGCTGATGGGCTTCCAGCCCTACAAGACCTTTCAGGGCGGGCAGGCCAAGTTCCTCAAGAAGCGGCTGCCCGGACGGCGCTATGTCATCGGGGCCGATACCGCGCAGGGCGAGTCCATCTCCGAGCAGGAAACCGACAACTGCGCGGCGCAGGTGCTTGATCTCGAAACCGGTGAGCAGGTGGGCAGCTACTGCGCCTGCGTGCGCCCCGAGGACTTCGCGTGGGATTTGTCCGACATCGGCAAATACTATAACGACGCACCCATCATGGTGGAGCGCAACGGGCAGGGCGGCACCACCATTCTGACGCTGGCGGGAGAATGCCGCTACGCGGGTGTGATGAAGTCCAAGGAATGGCTGAAGCGCGAGCGCAAGCTGGTAGAGTTTGACGGATTCCAGACCAATGTGCGCACCCGGCCTGTGGCTCTGAACTTCGTCAACCGCTGGGTGAAGGACAGTCCCGAGCTGATCAACGACCTGAGCTTCATCGACGAGGCTCTGGTCTTCGTGCGCAATGAAAAAGGCATCCCCAAGGCCACCCCGGGCGCACACGACGACCGGGTGATGGCCATGGCCATGGCACAGGCCGCCCGGGCCATGCTGATGGCCTACTGGCCCTCGCAGGGCCGTGAAGGCTACATCGACGCAACCCGCCTCTAAGACGCAACACGTTTTCACTATAGTGGGGTAGAGGTGTGCGATGGCGGAAGCGAGAAAAATAAACGTACCTGCTGGTGCTGTGGTGACGCTGAAATCAGGCGGTCCCAGAATGACCGTGCGGGAGCGTGTAGCATGTGCCGCTGGTGAGGTGTACCGGTGCGTGTGGTTCGATCAAAATGAGATGGTTCACGAGGCGGTATTCGACATCAACATGCTCTTCTGCGTTTGACACGTTTATTGAAACGTGCTACACTGGTGCTGTTTGGAGACGGAGAAGGAACATGATCAACTTGGATGAAAACATCGTAGGTATCTGGTATGTGCAGCTGAGCGCGACGTCGGACTGGATGTGCGGAGTCAGCAAACTGCCCGATGGCAAATGCGCCGTCACCTACCGGTTCCGTTACTACGACGGTGACCAGAGCAAGGACACCTTTGAGGACGGCGATACCGAGCACTGGTATGCTGGCACAGCCACCAGCCGGGAGGTGGGCATCGAGATCGCCCGGGCTGCAAGTGCCTATCTCAAGGGCAAGGGGGCCGTGGGCGACGTCTATGAGTGCCTGAACGATAAGGGCATCAAGGACTTCACGGAGCGCTTCACTAAGATGCCGTTTGTGCATATCAAGACAGTCACCGCCGAAGAGGCTGCGAAGTACGCGCCCGATCAGGTGAGCACGAACTAGGACACAGCACATTTTCACTAAGGTGGATGTATGAAGACTGGCGAGGAGTTGATCGGATTGCTGCCTGAGTGGATCGTGCGCCGGGTTGCCGGACGGCGCAGCCGTTCGATGCTGGGACAGGCGCTGATGATCGCCTACCTTCAGGGCATGCGCGACGTGATGCAGGAAGATCGCGCAGCCCTCAGCCGGGAGCTTGGCGCGGATGGAAAACCGAAGGGGTGAATTGTATGGCAACCAAGGAAATCAAGCTGGAGCCGCTGAAAGAGGGTGCGCTGAAGAAGGCCATTCTCGATCTGCAGGACCTGAGCGAGCAGTACGAGGAGCTGGACAAGAAGTGGGACGCGCTGGCAGAGAAGATTCTGGCCACCATGCCACCCCGCGACGTGCGCCAGTATGGCGAGCTGCGCTGCACCATCGTGCAGGCTTGGCAGCGCCGCGTGGACTGGAAGCGGGAATGCCTCAAGCTGGCCCGCGAGCTGTTTCCCACGGCCTCGGCTTTCAAGGCCTTCCTGTACAGGCTGGTAAAGGCCTACAGGAAGAAAGCCAACAAGCCCAGCATCAAGCTGTCGATCATCAAGGGTGGGGGTGAGCAATGACCCCGGACGAGTATCTGAAGATCAGGGACTGGCTGACGCGGGAGGAGACCGAGGCCAAGATTGCGCGTGCGAGGATGCGCCTGCCCAAGGCCACTGAAGCGCTGTTTCAGTTGGAGAGGGCGCTGAAGGCCGAGGCCACTGCACGGGTTCTGCGCAGAGTTCTCAAGATGCTGGACGCTTTACCAGAGTCGATGCGCGAGGACGAGTCTGCTGATCCCGAGTCCGAGAACTACATCGGGCACAACCGGGCGAAGGCTCTGGGCGTTGCCAAGTGTTTATGCCATGGCGGGAAGAGGGACATCATGTGCCCGTTCCACGGGAGATGACGATGAAAGAAGTGTTGTTCAAGGACGGCAGGGTGGTGAAGGTCGATGCGGACATGCTGTTGTGCCCGGAGGGCGAGGTGGCTCTGTACAAGCGCAACGGCAATGGCAACCAGCACGTGGTCAGCTATCCCGCTGAGACTGTCAAGGACGTGCGCGACTATCAGGATCATCCGCTCAAGATTCTGGCAGTGAAGCTGCTGCAGGCTATGAGCAAGACCGAAGCGCACGGCAGCCAGAAGCTGTGTGAGCTGGCCGGGGTTAAGTATTCCGACGCAGTGATCCCGGTTCTGAAGAAACTGCGCGAGGCAGGCAAGGTCAGATTTGAAGCTGGAAAGTGGCTGAGGGTGTGAGGGGGAACAACGTATGACGACGGTAGCGGAAGCAAAGAAGTGGGGATACTGGCGGGGCTGGACCGAGGAGCAGCAGAAGAACGTTCGTGAACTGCTGATGGACCGGGACCTGCCTTACGCGGAGATCGCGCGGGCGTTCCCTGTGGAGGGCGGTGTTGCCGCGATCAAGACCTATGCCGGGCACGTGGGTGCGCCGGAGCGGGCCAAGCGCGCTTACACGAAGAGGGGCGATGCTCCTCTGGCAATGCCCAAGAACCTTAGCGCGGTGGAGACGCAGATCGAGATCGTGCGCCGCAAGCAGGCTGAGCTGGAAGCCGAGCTGAAGCACTTGCAGGACGTGAAGCAGGAGATGTCCATCCGTTTCGAGCGCGACGGAGGTGATGTGTTGGTCTATGGCGTGGCCCCCCAGCCGCTGCGGGCCAGTATCGAGCAGTGGGTCACCTTCCTGAACAAGGAGGGCGCGCGCAAGCTGCGCGATTACATCGTTGCCACTACCAAGAGCACGGTTGTGTGAGGGCGCTATGTGGACGAAATTGCCGAAGTGCGACGTGTGTGGCAAGACCAAGGGCGTGGGCAACAGGTGGCTGCTGGCGGTGCGCCATACCTCCATCAAGGAGTTTGGCCGCTGCCGTCTCGCGGTGTTCGACTGGAGCGACGCGCTGGCGGCCAAGCCGGGCGTGCTGCACATCTGCGGAGAGGGCTGCCTGTCCACTCTTTTCAGCCGTGCCATGGAGAACAGGACGAGCCCCAAGATTGTAGAGGTTAAAAATGTCTAAGATGAGTTTGAAAGAGGCACTGCAGCGACGTGCCCATTTGGTGGCCACATACGTGGACCTGCAGCACACGCTGCTGAACGTGCGCCTCGCGCTGCGGGAGCTGCCCTTTGTGGGACACCTTCGTCCACAGGTGGTGATTGAGCTGTGCCGCCGCTGCGGCCAGCCTTTCAGCGCCCGGGATATTCGCAAGCACGAACCGCATTGCAAGGGGAAGCTAGTCAAATGATTCTCGGTATACCCAGCGACGCAGCCTTGTGGGAAGTGGTGGGTGCGATACAGGTGTGCCAGTCAGCGGGCATCGCCGACGTGGAATACAACGGGGGTGACGAGAGCAGCCAGTTTCTGGAGCTGACCGGGCTGAAGCAGGCGGAATCGGGTACGGCTGAAAAGTGGCTCGATCTGGGCAGCGCCATGCGCCAGCTGGAGAAGGCCAAGGTGACCTACCCCGATCTGCTGGCCGATACCGTGGGTTTGAAGATTGGCGGGGGCAAGGCACCCCTGTTTCCCGGGCTGGAAACGGCCCAAGGCGAGGCCGGTGGCATCGTGGTGAGCCCTTACCATGTCCACGACTCTTTCCGCCTCCCTTGGCAGATTTGGCGGGGTCTGATCAAGCACCTGCGCACCTACGGGCTCCCGGTACACCTGCTGGGCATGACCGGCGAGCGCGCCGACTATGCCAACTTCACCGAGGGCACCGTGCTGAGCAGCCTGCCGGTGGCCGACAAGCTGCGGGCGCTGGCGCAGGCCAAGCTGGTGGTGGGGGTGCCCAATGCTTGGACGTGGGCGGCTGCGGGCTACGGCAAGAAGGTGATCGTGCTCCATCCCGATGGCATCCCCCATGAGAGGTGGTTCGGCTTCGAGGTTCAGCCCCGTACTCTGGGGCGGCTGCTCTACGACGCGCAGCAGCTCCAGCCTGCCGTGATTCTGGCCGGGATGCGCAAGCTGATCTCGATTATGTGACGGAGGACTGCAATGAGCTATAACATTTCTCTTCTTGATCCGGTTACCAAGGACACATTGATGCTGGACGAGCCACACCAGTTTATCGGCGACCTCTATATTGCAGCTGGGTGTGTGCTGTGGCTGAACGTCACTTGGAACTACGCATCGCACTTTTACCGGCTGCTCGGAGAAAAGGGTATCCGCGTCATTTACGGAATGACCGGCGCAGAGTCCATCCCGGTTTTGCAAAAGGCAGCCGACCAGCTACAGGACGACGTGGATCGTGACTACTGGCAGGCGACTGAGGGTAATGCTAAGCGGGCGCTTCTCAACCTGATCGAGATGGCGAAACTGCGCCCGGATGGCATCTGGAGTGGTAATTAACCCGCTGAAAACACGACGCAAAAAGGTGTTGCACGTTTGTTGAAACGTGCTATACTGTAATTGCACTCAGGGCATCCAAGAGAAGCGGAGATGCCGGGGCCTCCGGTGGGTACCGGGGTCGGATAGGTTAACTCCGACACCAATTCGGGGCATAGAACCGCTGGACCTGCTGAACGCTGTGAACCTTACCAGAGGCGACCAGCTAATAGGCACATCCATTCGGGCCGGTTTCATAAGGCTGGTACCTTCGGGTTCGACTCCCGTATGCCCCAGCCAAGTTTGGGAGTGACTATGCAGGATCGTAAACAGTATCGTGAGGAACTGGAGCAGACGCGCAAGCTGCGCGCCGAGTTCGACGGGCACATAGAGAATGCCATCGTCGAGTTGCAGGCGGCTCTGAAGGCTGCTGGTGACGACTGCCTGCGTGAGTACAAGGCGCTGCGTCTGGGAGCCAGCTCTGTGAACGAGCGCTGGCTGGATACGGAGTTCAGTCAGGTCATGGCCAAGATCGACTGGCTGAAGACCGTCAAGCAGAAGATCAGCGATCTGGACGAGAAGATCAGGGACATGGTGGTTACGCTGGCTGATGAAGAGGTATGGAAATGAGAAGCGAGATCGAGTGCCGGGAGTGCGGCAAGGTGATCGGCGAGCATGTGACGTACCCGTTGACCTGCAACGGACAGGACCCGCCGGAGGACATCTACTTCCATGAGGAAGCGGTGGTGTTCGACGAGGCGGGCAATCCGTTTTGCAGCCCCGAGTGTCAGATTGAGTATTGGATTAGAAGATGAGACAGGGAGAGAACCGTATGACGAATGAAGAGAGGCTGGCAGAACAGGTAAGGGTGATGCGCAAGGCTCTGATCGAGATTGAACGTTGCAATGCTTGGAACCCCGCTGACGGGTCCCTGAAACGCTGCGAGAACATGGCCCGTATAGCGAGGGAGGCTTTTGACAAAGTGCATGTGTTGGACAGATACGGAGAAAACTGTATGACCCCGGAACAGAAAGCTGAAATCGACGCGATGAGCCAGTATGACCTCTGCCGCATGTGGCGGTTTGCCCCGGTAGGGGAGCCGCTTTTGCGGGGTGATACCGGTGATTATTTCGCCAAGCGCTTGGAGGAGCTGGGCGGCTTTACGCCGGAGATCAGCAAGCGTCTGGGCTGGTAAGCAAGACGCAGGGCATTTTGACTACAATGCAATTGAGGTGAGGAGGAACATCGTATGAGCACCACGCAGAATCTAGAGGCTCTTCTGGAGCCAGTGAAGCGCATGAGCAAGGACTTGGCCGAGGGTGCCAAGACCCTGACCGTGCGCGAGGCGCGCTACTTGGTAGACGCTTATTACATCATGCAGGAAAACCGCATCCGTTCGGCAGCGCAGGTTCGCACCCTGCGGGAGAACGGCGAACCGCACGCCGTGATCGAGTATCTGGCAGCGCAGGACGAGTTGCTGGAGCAGCAGATCAAGCGAGCGTTGGACAAGTGGACGGACGGATCGCACATGGGACGCTGGCTGAAGGCCATTACAGGCATCGGCCCGGTGATCGCTGCTGGTCTGCTGGCCCATATCGACATGCAGCCGTGGACCTGCGGGCTTCATGCCGTGGACCGGAAGGTCAAGTCCTGCACCGAGAAGGAGCCGCATCCGGGTCCGCAGTGCGGGCACAAGCGCATCGAGACGGTGGGCCATATCTGGAGCTTCGCCGGTCTGGACCCCTCGATCACCTGGGGCAAGGGTGAGCGCCGCCCCTACAATGCGCAGCTCAAGACCATCTGCGCCTTCAAGCTGGGCGAGTGCTTTGTGAAGACGCAGAATCTGGACACCGGCTACTACGGCAAAATCTACGCCACGCGCAAGGCCGAGTATCAGGCGCGCAACGAGCGTGGGGAATATGCCGAGGTCGCCAAGAGGGCGCTGGAGAGCAAGAACTACAGCAAGGACACGGACGCCTACAAGGCCTACTCCGCTGGCAAGCTGCCGCCCGCGCACATCCATGCCATGGCCCGGCGCTTCGCGGTGAAGATTTTCCTCTCCGCGTTCCACGCCGAATACTACCGGACGCTGTTCCACGAGGAACCGCCCAAGCCTTATGCGCTGGCCATTCTGGGTCACGCGCATGACCTCAACATGCCCGGGATCGATGTAGAATGATCCCGGGTACCACCCATCACCGTTCCAGACAGCATCATGGAAGCTGAGTGAGCCAAAAGTACGACAGCATCAAGCACGCGCAGTGAGTCAAACATCGCGTTAGCATCACGTGATCCGAGCGAATCACTGGGGACGACGGCAACCAAGCAGCCGCGTGAGTCAGGAGGACCGACAGTATCACTGTATGAGAGCGAGTCAAATGAAGGGACAGCAGCATGAATCGAGAGCGAGCCATCGATCTTGACGGGGCCATTAATTGGGAGCGAGCCAACTAGAGGGAAAGCAGCATCTATTGGGAGCGAGCCAAGTTGCTTGCTAGTATCAGGCCAAACGAGCGAGCCACTGAACGCGACGACATCAGGGACTAAGAGTGAGTCAAGGCAAAAGACGGAAACGGTGGTGGGAGCGAACCACGAGTGCCGACTGTTTCAAAAGGCGAGAGTGAGCCACGAGGGAAGACAGAAGCAAGCTACCTGTGCGAACCACGAGGTACGAGGGTGCCATTGGGTGCGAGTGAACCACGTGAAGTGACAGGACCGAGGAGTTCGTGTGAACCATGCAAGACGACCGGAGCACAGAACTTGAGTGAGCCAAGGAAAAGGACAGGGGCAAGTGACTAGTGCGAGCCAAGGTGTTCGACAGGGAACATACGCGGAGAGCGAGTCAAGATGGGCGACAGGATCAGCGAAACAGAGCGAGCCATGACGAGCGACGGGATCAAACAATGAGAGTGCGCCATGGAGTGTGATGGGATCAGGTGAACGGGGCGAGCCATAAGGATTGACAGCATCAGCGGAGATGAGCGAACCAGTTGAGGGGAAGGCTTCAACGATTCTGTGTGAGCCATGTAATGAGACGGCATCAAGATACCAGAGCGCAACGCCGTGGGCCTCGGTTCACGGCGTTCCTGTTTCCGGCCAGTTTGCTGTTGTTGCAGGCCTGTGTGCTGCCTACGATTGAGGCATGCTCGCCTTACTGCGCAGGCTACATCTCGCGTTTCAGGCTTGGACCATCAATCGCCTTCGCATCCGGCAGGCGGTGAAGGCTTATTTATCGCTGCATGCGCAGGAGTTGTCCGTCACCCCGCTGCAGAATCTGCCGCTGGTCCGGGCTCAGCAAGCAGCGGAAATTCGCTTGGTCAAGGCAGGCAAGCTGGACTCCATTGTGGACCGCAAGAGCTGGGCATTCCCCTATCTCCCTAGCTCGGTACAGCGTCTCAGCATGCCGGTGGCCAAGTCCACCCCCTACAACCTCCGGCGCTTCTCCCGCACCCCGGTGGCGAGACGGGCCATCAACCTGATCAAGAACTCGGTCACCGCGCAGGCGTGGGACGTGCGCCCTATAGAGGGCGTGCCGGTTGAGGATGAGGAAGAGCAGAAGGCGCGCATCAAGGTGGCCAAGAAGATTTTCACCCATCCCAACAATGTGGACTCCAACCAGAGCTGGGTGGAGATGGGCGTCGAGGATATGTGCATCATGGGAGTGTTCGCCTCCGAGATCAAGCTGACGCTCGATCCCGAGCGCCCGGTGAAGCTCTGGGCCATGGACGCGAGCACGGTGCGCATCTTCGTGAGCTGGAGTGAATCGACCACCGACCTGCCCCACTACGCGCAGATGACCGGCCTGCAGGGCGAGCGCGGCGCGATCCTCTTCTACGACGACGAGATCATGTACATCAAGGACAACCCCGCCACCGACAACCCGTTCGGACTGGGCAAGCTGGAGGTGGCCTTTCAGCAGCTCAACGACCTGCTGGGCGTGCAGCGCATGGCGGGCATGGCGGGAGCCGATCAGGTTCATAAGTGCTTCCCCGGCGACACCGAGGTGCTGACGCGGCGCGGTTGGATTCCTTGGCGGGATGTGGGGGATGCCGAGGAGTTCGCCACGCGCAGTTCGGACGGCAAATTGCAGTGGCAGCGCGCCCTTGGTTTTGTGCGGGAGCAGCACGACGGGGACTTGATCCGGTTCCGCAACCGGGAGCTGACCATCACCGTGACCCCCAATCACCGGATGTACGGGCAGCGTTTCACTAAGGACTGGAGGACCGGGAAGCAGATAGCGGGGCCAGCTGGATTTGTCGAAGCCCGCGAGCTGCTCGATGAGGTAGCCCGTCGGCCCGGTAAGGGCTGGCGCGGGCGTGCGAAGCACGCACCGTCGCTTTACGACTTCAGGATTCCCACGCGGACCGAGTGGACGGACGGTGTTCTGCCCGCCCCGGTTTGCCGTATTGGGGCGAGAACCTTTGCTTGGGAGGACTGGGCGGCATTCCTCGGGATATGGTTTGCCGAGGGATCGTGCATGAGGTCAAACGGCGCGGATAAGCCGCGTCACGGGGAGTACCGTGTACAGATTGCGCAGTCGCTGAAGACTAACCCCGCGAAGTATGCCAAAATCAAGCGTCTGCTCAAGCGCATGGGCTTCTCTTATGTTGCGAAACCCGACCGCTTCCTTTTCAGCGATCGCGACGTGTGGGCGTATCTGGTTGGGTTGGGCGACAGCCTTACCAAGTCCGTGCCGCAGTGGCTCAAGGATGCACCGACGCCGGTTATCCGTGCATTTTTCGACTGGGCGATGCTGGGCGACGGCACTGTTCGCGGGCGCAAAAGAACTTACTACACGGCTAGCAAGCGCCTTGCCGACGACATGCAGGAGCTGTTTCAGAAGATCGGCTCCAGCGCCGCTGTACAGCCCTACATCGACGGTAAGAGCCAGATGTATGCCGTTGAGGAGATGCTGCGGTCTGACATCAGCATCATTCCGGCTGGTTGCCGTGGGAAGGAGCGCATGCCACAGCGGATTCCGTACAGCGGTATGGTGTACTGCGCGACGGTTCCCAACGGCACGTTGTATTGCCGTGAAAATGGCTATGCGTTCTGGTCGGGCAACACGTGGCTGTGGTGGGAGCAGCCGCAGTGCTTCTCTGACGACACCGACGTTCTCACCAAGCGTGGCTGGATCAAATGGGAGGATGCCCGCGAGGATGATCTGTTCGCCACGCGCAACGCGCACGGAGTTTTTGAGTGGCAGCGTGCCTCTCGTTTGTATCGTAAGCGCTATGTCGGCGATATGATCGAGTTCAACAACCGGAATCTTAGCGTCTGCGTTACGCCCAATCATCGGATGTACGGACGCTTTGCTTATCAATACAGACAGGGTGGCAAGTATCAGTTGGACTTCACGCCGGAGGGGCTGGTGCAGGCTGACGATATTTGTGCCCGTGTCGTGGCACGCCCCGGTAAGGGTCGGCGCAAGGGTGATTCGACTAAGGCTCCGTCTCGCACGCCGTTCGACTTCCGTATTCCCGTCCGTTCCGAGTGGGTTGGTTCATTGCCATCCGCGACGTTTAATTTGGGGGCACACCAATTCGACTGGCACGACTGGGCGGCCTTCCTTGGCATCTGGGTGGCCGAGGGATGGTCTAGCGGGTCTACTGTAGAACCCGCAGGGCGTGTGTATTGTCGCGTCGGCATTGCCCAGTCGAAGAGTGCCCATCCTGATGTTTACCGGGACATCGAAGGGCTCTTGCAGAAAATGGGGCTGCGTTTCGCAAAGACTGATCGCGGCTTTACTATCGATGATGAGGATTTGTGGACGCACCTTTCTCCTTTGGGGAACAAGTATTCCAAGTATGTGCCGGGCTACATGAAGAATGCTCCGGTGTCTGTCATCCGCACGTTCATCGATTGGGCTGTTAAGGGTGACGGCTGGAGCACCCATGGGGAGGGACGGCGGCGCGGCTACTTCACGGTAAGCAGGCGTCTTGCCGACGACATGCAGGAGCTGTTTCAGAAGTCTGGTACTGCGGCCTCGATTTACGAACGGCCAGCCGGGTATATGAAGCTCCCCGGTGGCAGGTGCAGCCTGTGTGAGCGGGGCTACACTCTGCAGGAATTGGACGACGCTGAAGTGAGTCTCATCCCCGGCATAACACGTCCGGGGCGTAACAACGGCATCCCGCGTCATGTTGCTTACGATGGCGTGGTCTACTGTGCCACAGTTCCTAACCACACTCTGTATTGCCGCAGGAACGGCAGGCCATTCTGGAGCGGTAATTCAGACGCGGCCTACCAGATTGTCCGGCGGCACATTCAGAACGAGCTGGAGGGACAGGCCAAGGTATCGATCATCGGCGGCATGAAGAAGCCCGAGGTGATCGAGGTGAATCCGGTGATGGAGGCCGACCTGCTTCTGAACTGGCAGGAGATGCTGATCCGTATGGTGGCCAACGCCTTCGACATGACGGCCATGGCACTGGGTGTCGAGCACGACGTGAACCGCGCCGTGGGCGAAGTGCTCAAGGATCAGGATTTCCGTTCCGCCGTGGTGCCTATGGCCAAGCGGCTGCAGGAGGGATTTACCCGCAAGATTCTCCACGAGGCGCTGGGCTGGGTCGATCTGGAATTCGCCTACCTGCAGCTGGACGATCCCGATCTTGAAACCAAGACGGACATGAATGCCAAGATGTATTCGGCCAACGCCCTCACTCCCAACGAGTGGCGCAAGAGCGTGGGCAAGCAGCCGCTGAAGACCCCGTTTGCCGACATGACCCAGTTCGAGGCCATGATGCTCAACCAAGAGCTGATGGCGCAGCTGCAGAACCGGGCACAGGAGCAGCAGCAGGCCCAGCAGCAGCCCGCCATGCCTGCCGCGCCCGGTATGCCGCCCGCGATGCCCGGAGGGCCGGGAAGGGGCGCTGGCGGGGCCAGCAGCTATGCTCCACGCATCTCGCAGGGCCAGATTTCCCGGGGCGGACAGATCATGTCGCCGAAGCCCATGGCGCTGCCCAAGTTCCCCATTGCCGGGTCGAAGTGGAACGCCCGGGAGATCGCCAAGATGCCGGTCAACGATCTGGCCGACCGTATTGACGGCGGACAGCTGCCGGAGCCGCAGAAGCTGCTGCCGCAGATGGAGCAGCAGGAGCCCAATATCCTCGATCAGATGAACGACGAGGTGAAGGAGTATTTCAAGCATGTGCTGCAGGAGGACGAGGATGAAAAGAACGAGGCCACGCCTGATGAATATCTGCAGATGTGGCTGAAAAAGCTGCGCAAGCGGGCGAAGAAGCGTGATGCGCGTTCCGATGATATGACAGAATATCTGCAGAACGTGAATCAGAAGTGGCGCATGGCGCAGCCCTCGAAGCCCGGTGCCAAGACCTATCGCGCGGTGAAGAATCCCGGCAAACCCGGCACCCCACCGGCAGCAAGGAGTTTGTGATGGAACTCAAGGATATTTCAGGCAACACTGTCGAGATTCTTCCCGACTCTCGCGCCCGTGAAGCCAAGGACGTAAAGCAGATGTCCGTCCCCAACATCGGGATGGTTCACTGGGTTCCCATTTTCTGTGCGAACTGTGGTACAGCCGGGGGGCGCGTGCCGGAAGAGAATTGCACATTCGCCTTTTACTTATGCAACAATTGTGTGGAGAAGTGGGGGGCGGTGGCAGGTACATACGCCGTTCCCGACGATGTATTCTGGGCAAACGTGCGTCGAGAACAGCAGGAGAAATATGGACGGCAGCTTCTTCCTTTAGAGCTTGAGGAAGTGCTGAAGCACGAGAACAACAGCCTGACCAAGCTAGTGCAAGAGCGGGTCACCGCGTAAAGGAGAAACCCATGTTTGTTTACTCAGACGTCCCGGCAGCGACAGAATCGCTGACGACCAACACGTTCATGTACACCACGAGCAGCACAGCCGGAAACCTGACTGACTGCATGCGGTTCCTGACCGGCGCATCGCGCCAAGCGGGCATTCAGTCGCTTTACCTGACTGGCCGTGGCGCAGGCCTCACGTCGATCTCGGGAATCAGCGCAAGAATCATCCGTCTCCAGACCGCCTCGACGGTGGGAACGGCAGCAACACCGAGGCCGCGCGATCTGACAGCTCCGGCATCGACCATCACCATCTCCAGTGCTCCCACCATTGGTTCGGGCACCGTCTCGGTGCAGGTTGCAGTGGGCTGCGGCGCGGCTGGCCCCGGCGGCTGGGTTGCTCCCAACCCGGACTCTGCCATCATGCTCTCGGCCAACGGTGGCATCAACGGCAACGCTGATCTCATCATTGGTTCCAACACCGTGTCACTCAACTGTGACGTCGATGTGGAGCACTTCGAGTAAGAGCAGGTTACTCGGACGTCGCGGATGACCCAAGAGTGGCGAGGTCGCGGGATGATCTCGCCACTTTTATGCTGCGGGTGGTGCCATGCCTGAGAGCAAAGCGCATAGCATTGAATGGGCGCTTAAAGTTGCTGGTTGGATGAGCGAACAGGAGCTGTCCTATCTCGCCGACGCGGCCAGCAGGAGCATGCTGATTGCCGAGATCGGCAGCTGGAAGGGACGGAGCACCTGTGCTCTGGCTGCCAACACCGAGGGTCTGGTGGTTGCAGTGGATACTTTTCAGGGGTCGCCGGAGCACCAGTGGGAGCTGGGTCAGCACGAGCCTCAATGGCTTATCGGCGAGTTCATGCGCAACACGTACGGCCTTCCGGTCGTGTCTGTGGTTGCAACTTCTGTTGCGGCAGCGTGGATGTTTCAGTGCCACCGGTTCGACATGATCTTCATCGACGCCGGGCATGAGCCACAGGAGGTGGAGCAGGACATCAGATCATGGGGGCCGCTTCTGAAGACGGGTGGCATCCTGTGCGGCCATGACTACCGGAATGAGTACCCCGGAATCATGGAGGTTGTAAAACGTCTGGTACCACAATTCAGAGTCGTTGATTCTATCTGGACTACCGAGGTATAAGACATGGAAAAGCACGGAACACGTCTCGCTAAAGATCAGTGGCCTGCTATGCGAATCGACCTTGCGCCGATCCGTGAAAATCGCAGCCTGATGATAGCCATGCCCGCCTACGGCGGCAATGTGCATGTCAACACCGCTCTCTCGCTGTGGGGTCTGGAAACCCTGCTGATGCAGGCAGGCATCCAGCACAACCACATCGTCACCTACAACGATCCTTATGTCAGCTTCGCGCGCAACCGGCTGACCGCGTTGTTTCTGCAGAGCGACTACACCGACATGCTGTTTGTGGATGCCGACGTGGAGTTCAATCCTGCAGACGCGCTCGGGCTGCTGCACTTCGACAAGGACATCATCGGCGGCACGTATCCCCGGAAAGAGATCGACTGGGAGGCTGTGAAGCGCATCGCGCAGGAGAACCCGGGCATCGAACCGGAGAACCTTGGAGTGGCAGCGGGCGTATTCACCACCGGCTCGGTATGCGATACGATGCACCCCTTCGTTCCCACCAAGACGACGGAACTGGCGACGGGTTTCATGTGCATCAAGCGGTCGGCGCTGGAGCGCATCGAACCATTCTGCCGGAAGTACCGGGTGGGGCCGATGGACCGGCCCAAGCAGCAGAGCGCGGAAGTCATCATCAGGGGTGACTGGATCACCGACTTCTTCCCCTCCGGCGTCATCGGAGAGCAGTGGGTGGGAGACGACTTCCAGTTCTGCCGCAAGGCGACCGAGGCGGGCGTGGACCTGCATGTGTGCAGCTGGATGGAGATTGCTCATCATGGAACGCACCGGTTCCCCGGCAACATGCACATGGCGTGGCAATATAAGTACAAGAGGGAAATCGAGGCGGCCCAAGAGTCTGCCGTTTAGATCACCCCTTGCATAGCTCAGTGGGCGGTGGGGGATGGTGATTGCCTTCAGCAACGGCGCATGCTCGACAGGCAGTTTAATAACCCTCGCCCACTTTTCGGGCCACCCTGCTCCCTGCGAGGTGGTCTGATGGCGATCACCCTAGTCCAGTCCAGCGCCACCGGCACCATCAGCTCTACAGGTGCCGGGCACCTGCTTGTCGTCACGCTGGTTCACGGTGCCGCCGCAGTCGTTCCGGCGCTGACGGACAACATGGGGTCGTCCTACGACTTCATTACGAAATCCACTACGTCCGAGTTAACCGTCTCCATTGCTTATCTTCTGGCCACTCCTTCGGGCATCACCTCCCTGTCGTCTTCCAACTGCACGATTACGAATGTGTGCGAATACTCGGGAGGAGCATTCACCCTCGATAAGTCTGCAAGCAACAGCGGCTCCGGTACAGGAACATCAGCAACCGCCGCCCTGTCCAGTTCCCTGACGCCGAGCGCGGCCAACGAACTGGTGGTGGCTGCTGTGGGAGCCTATGCGGGCACCCATACCGTCTCTTCTTTCTCCACCCCCACCAACTTCACAGCCAGAAACTCCAATGGCACCACGACCGCCACGGCAGCCGAGGAATTCGACTGGATTCAGACCACGGCAACGGCCACGACGGCCTCCTCCACCGTCACCTACAACACCAGCAGCGGCACCAAGTATTGGGCTATAGTGGTGGCGGCTTTCACTGCCGCCGCCACTGCTGTTGTAGAAGAGATCAGCGACAGCTGGTGGGGTGGTGTGCGCCAGTGCGCTGCCGGGGTGGCTCTCGCTGCGGTTGTCGCCGCCGGGTCGCTTGCTGTTCTTGCCGAGTCCACTGTTGACGGCCTTCCTGATGAGCTGCCCTCCTCCGGTTCGGGCAGCTACACGCTGCAGGACTCATTCACAGGTACGGATTCTTTTGACGTAATTGTTGGTTACACCACCTCCTTCGTCTACACTGCGCAGAACTTCACCGCGACCAAAAACTACACTCTCTCCCGAGTTGATCTTCTTTTAAAAATTGCGGCGGGCAGCCCTGTCTTCAGCATGACTGCCAGCATCTACTCCGATTCCGGCAGCACGTCGCCCGGAACGAAAATAGGGACGGCCTCCTTACCGGTTTCTGCCTCCACCGTGCTTGCCAACCCCGGCAGCATGATCCCCTTCGAGGGAATGAGCGTTCCGATTGTCGCCGGAACAACCTATTGGGTGGTCATCGAAACCAGTTCATACGACAGCTCCAACTATGTGGGCTGGGGCTCCTATAACACCAGTTTATCCACGAATGCCGCCGACTCTGCCCCTGATGGCGTTACGTGGTCGCAGGTCAACAGCTACGCGCAGGGCATCCTTAACACCTACAGCAGCTCGGGTGCAGCTGTTGTCGATGAAGACTTCTGGATCAACCCGGTTGCTCCGGTGCAGGCAGCATTCAACTGCCCCCAGCACTGGGCATTTGAGCAGCACGAATCTTACCTGCCGAGTTGGAAGCCGGACGAGGATTACTGGCAGAACGAGGTTGATCCGGTCGTTGCTTCGATGGGTGCTCTTTACCTGCCTGACCCTGAAGAGATTCCTGCGCATACACTGCGTGGCACCGTCGATGAGGACTTCTGGGATAACCCGGTAGCACCTGTAGCAGCTTCCCTACTCTGGCCGCAGCCATTCTCCTTCGCTTTCTGTGATGACTGGGTGCAGTATGTCGTGCCGCCCAACTTCCTTGACGAAGATTTCTGGCTCAACCCTGTAGCGCCGGTTACCCCGGTCGTGCCGAATCTCAGCAGTGCGGTTGCTAATGGGCAGCAAGACGAACTGTTCAGCGCAACCGGCTACATACTGCAGGAGTCCTTTTCAGGCACAGATACTTTTGACAACTATATCGGCTACGGCTTCTCGAATCTCTACACAGGTAAGACGTATCGCGCGGGTGTCTCATACACCCTGAGCAGAATTGACTTGTTCCTGAAGATCGGGGGTGGCAGCCCGTCCTTCAACATGACCGCCAGCATTTACACCAGTGTTGGCACATCACCTGCTATTCAGCCCGGAGTGCAGGTGGGAACGGGCTCCTCGCCTGTTGCATCTTCGACCGTATCTGCTGGCGGAGGTCTGGTTTCCTTTACAGGGCTGAATGTTCCGATTGTTGCCGGGACGACATACTGGGTGGTTGTTTCTATCGATGCACTCGGCGGCACAGACTACGTTGATTGGGAATCGTACACCTCCTCCTACGCACCCGATCAGGCCAAGTATTCTGCCGACGGCTCCACGTGGTCTGCTGTTAACAGCTACGAGCAGGGCATTTTCAACACCTACTCCAGCGGTGTGGCTGCGGTCATTGATGAGGACTTCTGGCAGAACGAAGTTGATCCGGTTGTCGCCTCGATGGGTGCTCTTTATCTGCCGGACCCCGAGGAGATTCCTGCCAACAAGCTGTATGGACAACCGGACGAAGACTTCTGGGTTAATTCTGTAGCTCCAGTCCCGCTTGCTTTTAGTCCGCTGCCGCTGTGGTCCTATGATCCCAGCGACATTGATTTTCAGCAGCAGGACGAAGACTTCTGGCAGAATCCAGTTGCTCCAGTTCAGGCTACTCTACTGGCACCCGCGCCATGGTCATTTGAGCAGCACGAGCAGGCCACCGCCCTGCACGGTCAGCCTGATGAAGACTTCTGGGTCAACTCTGTAGCTCCAGTACAGGCGACGCTGCTGTATCCAGCTCCGTGGCAGTTTGAGCAAAATGAACAAGCGGTTTTGTATGGTCAGCCTGATGAAGACTTCTGGGTCAACTCTGTAGCTCCAGTACAGGCGACGCTGCAGTATCCATCTCCGTGGCAGTTTGATCAGGACGAATCTCCTACGCTGGAGGGACAACCAGACGAGGACTTCTGGATCAATCTCGTAGCTCCGGTACAAGCAACTCTGTCGTGGCCACAACAGTGGACGTTTGATCCGAGTGAACAAGGTGCAGGTCTGCATGGTCAACCAGACGAGGACTTCTGGCAGAACCCAGTTGCCCCTGTTCAAGCTACTCTAGGACGTTTGTATCTGCCGGACCCCGAAGAGATCAGCGCAGCCACTTTGTACGGTGTGCCTGAAGAGCTGTTCTGGCAGAATCCTGTTGCCCCGGTTCCTGCAACACTGGGCAAGCTATACCTGCCGGACCCAGAGGAGATTCCTGCTGGCTACTTGTATGGTCAGCCTGATGAAGACCTCTGGCAGAATTCTGTAGCTCCTGTTCAGGCAACTCTGTTGTGGCCCCAGCCGTGGACGTTTGATCAGGATGAGCAAATTACCGGAGATCATGGTCAGCCTGATGAAGACTTCTGGGTCAATCCTGTAGCTCCAGTACAGGCGACGTTACTGTACCCGCAGCAAGGTGCCTTCGAGCAGCATGAGCAGGCCGTTCTGTCCGGTCAACCTGATGAAGATTACTGGCAGAACCAAGTAGCCCCGGTCCCGGCTACCCTTCAGTATCCGCAGCCGTGGGTATTTGAACAGAACGAGCAGGCTGTTCTGTCTGGACAACCCGATGAGGACTTC
>Ga0335069_10000148_pt1 | contig 118679 bp, 98 predicted proteins | sample Lox_Sample_11_FD_206714 | JGI IMG/M metagenome (GOLD analysis project Ga0335069, IMG submission 206714) | Soil microbial communities from Loxahatchee National Wildlife Refuge, Florida, United States - Lox_Sample_1.1 | ecosystem: Environmental > Terrestrial > Soil > Wetlands | place: USA...
AATGAATCCTACGGTCGCTTTGCCTGGATCTATGACCTGGATGGGAATAAGATTGAGCTCTGGCAGCCGGGGTCCGCAAAGCCCTAAGGGCCTTCCACCGCACTTACTCAATCGGTTTTCTGTCGCTACGGTCCCGTAGTCGTAAAATGGCCGGAAGTGCTTTGCGCCTAGTCATCTCAATATCCACATCGGCCGATTCCACCACAGCCCCGCCCCTCTTCGCTTTGACGACACGCTGCTTGCCTTAAAAATCCAGCTTGTCGATATTCCTCTTGTCGATCAGCAGTGGCGCGCCCAAAATAATCTGGCTCCCGCTGATCTCCAGCGCCCCCAGCCTCCCCGCCTGAAACATCGTCGCACCCGCCGGCACTTTATTCTGGCTGAGCATCGTGCCCGCGTAGACCGTCAAATAACCCAAGTTTTTGGTATTCCAGAGGAAAATCGTCTGCACGGAACCGTCATGGATGTACGTCTTGCAGATTCCCGGCAGTGACAGCCCGATCACGTCGACATCCTTGCGCCCGGATTGACGGATCGCCTCGCCCGCGCCCGGAACCGCGGGCGCCGAGATCGCCATCACCAGTTTCACGGAGGGATGAACCTTCATGATCGTTTGCGTTTCCGAGAACGCCTTGTCGCGATCGTCGTCGCTGGGACGGATCGTCACCAGGTTCAGGCCGGGATGCTTATCCGCCTCGCGCTTCTTGATGAAGTCGATCCACTGGTTCTGATTGGCCGCGGTCAGAGCGCCGGTAATAATGGCGAAATCACCCTTACCGTTCAGCAGGCGCGCGGCCTCGTCCGTCAGCGCGTTGCCGATGCCCTCCGGCGTGGCCTGGTTCAGGAAGTATTCGCGCGCGTCCGGTTCCGCGTCGGCATCCCAGGTCAACACGTGAATCCCCTTCTGCCGCGCCTTGCGAAGCACAGTGGAAATACCCGCCTGATTTTCGACGGCCACCGCGATCGCGTCCACGCCGCGCGTGATCCAGCTCTCCACGACCTCGTTCTGTTTGGCTGCGTCGAGCCCGGTGGGGCCGTCCCAGATCAGCTCGACACCCAGTTCGCGCGCGGCTTCCTCGGCGCCAGTGCGGCAACTTACGAAGTACGGGTCGCCCTTGGCCTTCGGCATCACCGCGATCACCGGTGTATGCCCTGCGGTTGCCGCAGTGGCCGGGGCCGCTGTCTTCAATGACCGCACGAGCCACACATTCGAGCCGACCGTAATCAGCGCGCCCACCAAAATCGCCGCGCACAGTATCGCAACCTGGCTGTTTTTCATCTGTTCAACCTCTTCCGATTGTGTTTCCCCGCGAGCCCGCAGGCGGTCCATAGCAATCACGAGCACCAGCACCGTGCCCGTGAGAATGCCAGTCAGTTCCGATGGCAGCGCCGCCAAATGCAGGCCATTTTGCAACACCGATATCGAAAATAAACCCAGCACGGTGCCCAGAATCGTCCCTCGACCTCCGGCCACCGATGCGCCGCCCAGTACCACCGCCGTGATCGCGTCCAGTTCATAGCCCGTACCCGCATCAGACTTCGCCTGCCCCAGATGCGCGACGTAAATCACCGCCGCGACGCTCGCGGCCAGGCCGGAGAGGAAATATACCAACCCGATCCGCCGCGCCACGTTGATCCCCGCGTAGCCCGCGCCCTCGCCCGCGAACCCGATCGCGTACAGCGCGCGCCCGATGACCGAGCGATGCAGCAGAAGCGCGTAGCTTGCCAGCGCGATCAGGAACACGGGCGCTTGCGCGGGAACTCCTAACAAGTAGCCCTGCCCCAGGAACAGAAACGACTTCGGGAATCCCGAATAATTGACCGCACCTCGCGTGATCCCTTCCGCGATGCCTCGAAACGCCGAGAAAGACCCGAGCGTCACGATCAACGGCGGGATCTTGTATTCAGCGATAAGCCACCCGTTGAGTGCCCCGCCCGCGCATCCGATGGCCAACGCCGCCCCGATCGCCGCCGCGACGGGCCAGTGCGCATCCATCACCAGCGCGCCGAATACCACGGCGCACAGACCCATCATCGAGCCGACGGACAAATCGATCCCTCCGGTCACAATCACCGGCGTCAGCGCCAGCGCCAGCAACCCAAGCTCGACGCTGAGGCGCAGCACTTCCATGAAGTTCGCGGTGGTGAAGAAGTTGGGCGCGACCAAGGCGAAAATCGCAATCTCAGCCGCCAGCGCCGCGAGCACCGTCAACTCACCTTTAAGGAACTTAAGCGTATTCGGCAACGCGGCCTCGCAAACGCCCGCGCACGGCGTCGAATCCCACCGCGCACAAAATAATGACGCCTTGAATCGCGCGCTCCCAATACGCGCTGAATCCAAAAAACGACAGCGCCGGACTGATCATGCCGAGCAGGATCACGCCCAGCAGCGTGCCGAGCATGCTTCCCCGCCCTCCCGTGATCGCCGTTCCGCCCACCACCACGGCCGTGATCACCTTCATCTCCATGCCAATTCCAGCGTTCGAGGGAACCTGGTTGAAGCGGATGGAATTGAGCGTGGCCGCGAGGCCTGTCAGTGCCCCGGTGATGGTAAACACGGAAAAGATCACTCGCGCCGCGTCGATGCCCATCAGCCGGGCCGCGTTCTCGTTCGATCCGACGGCGTAGATCGCGCGGCCGGCAGGCAAATACCGCAGCATCCACGCGGATGCGGCGAACAGTCCTGCCGCGACGGCGAACGTCACCGCGTCGCTGGCCGCTTGCCTCATGCCCATCCACTGAAACGTAGGAGGCAGATCCTGCACCCAGGCGCCCTGCGTGGCCCATCGCAGCGCATCGCGGAACGCCACCATCGCGGCGAGCGTGACCACGATCGACGGGATGCGCGCGTAGGCGACCAGCGCCCCGTTAATCGCGCCCAGCGCGGCTCCCAGCACGCACGCGAGCCCGTACACGCCGGCTGCCGGAAGCCCAAGCTTGGCGATTTCGCCCGCCGCCACGCTCAACACCGCGAACATGGTGCCCACGGAAATATCGATCTGCCCGGTAAGGATCACCAGCGTCATTCCGAGCGAAATGATCAAGACCGGCATATTCGCCAGCGCCAGATCGCTCAGGTTTTCGCGCGTGAAGAAGCCCGGCGCCAGAAGTGCCAGCAGGATCGCCAGCGCCACGATCGCCAAGGCCACCGAAACCTCCCGTTGAAAGCGTTTCACGCGGCATGCCCCAGCGCCAAGGATAAAATCGCCTGCTGCGTCGCGTCTTTCCGGTCCAGGATGCCGCGAATTGCTCCGTGATGCATCACGGCGACACGGTCGCTCATGCCGAGCAGCTCAGGGAGTTCGGAAGAAATCATGATGATCGCGAGGCCCTTCGCCGCCAGCTCCGCCATCAACGCGTGAATCTCCGATTTGGAGCCCACGTCGACACCCTGCGTCGGCTCGTCCAGGATCAGCACCGAAGGCTCGATGGCCAGCCACCGCGCGAGCGCCACTTTCTGCTGGTTGCCTCCGGAAAGCGAACCAGTCTCCACGTCCACGGACGGTGCCTTCGTGCGAAGCTGGCGCACAAAACCCTCCGCCAGTTCTCGATCCTCCGCGTTGTCGATCAGGCCGTGCCTCGAGACGCGCCGCAGATTCGCGAGGCTGGTATTGGCCGTGATCGACATGTCGAGGATCGCGCCATGCCTCGGCCGATCCTCGGGAACGTAGCCGATCCCAAGGCGAATCGCGTCGGCGGGCGAACTGATCTTCACGCTTGTGCCGCCCAGGAGGATTTCGCCGGTGTCCGCCGGCGTAAGGCCGAAGATCGTCTCCGCAAGCTGCGTCCGCCCGGAGCCGACCAGACCAGCGATCCCCAGAATCTCGCCTTTCTTCAGATCGAGGAAGACGTTATGGATGCCGGCCGCGCGGCTCGATACGTCGCGCAGTTCCAGAATTGCCTCGCCCAGCGTGATTTCGCGCTTGGGAAAGATCGAGCTCAGCTCCCTGCCCACCATCAAGCGGATCAGTTCGGCGCGATCGACTTCGCCTAGGTTCTTGGTCGCGATACTCTGGCCGTCGCGCAACACCGTGACGCGATCGGCAACGGTGGCGATTTCTTCCAGGCGATGAGAGATATAAATCACACCTGCGCCCTCTGTTCGGAGCCGCGTGACAACCGCGAACAGGCTCTCTACCTCGCGCTCGGTGAGCGACGCCGTCGGCTCGTCCATAATCACGATACGGGCCTCCGCTCCGATAGCTTTGGCGATCTCCACCAACTGCTGCTCCGGCATGCTGAGCGTCGCGACGAGCCTTTCAGGATTGATTGACGCGCCCGCTCGCTCCAGCAACTGCGCCGCGCGCCGCCGCCGCGCGTTCCAATCGAGCCTCCGCCACGGGTGCCCCGTCTCGAGCGCCAACGCGATGTTTTCGGTCACCGTCAAGTCAGGAAACAACGCCGGCTGCTGATAAATCGCTGCAATGCCCAGCGCCTTTGACACGCGCGGGTCCATGTGATGGACCGCCTCGCCGCGTACCTTGATCACGCCCGCGTCCGGTTGCACTGCGCCTGTGATGATCTTGATCAGCGTCGACTTTCCCGCGCCGTTTTCGCCGATCAGCGCGTGCACTTCGCCGGGGCGAAGCTCGAAGGACACGTCTCGCAGAGCCTTGACGCCAGAGAAGGCCTTCGACACGGAGATGGCTTCAAGGACGTGATCAACCACTTGACGTAATCGTTATGATACTGAATGTGCACAAGGGAAGAATCAAGCAGTCACTGGCCTATTGGTGCCTCAACGGAACGCACTGGAATTGGGACATCGAACTCATCTGCCGGACCGCCAAATCGCTTGGATGCGCGAGCGTGGAGCTTGCTCCGCCGGACTTGTGGCGCATCATTCGCTCTCATGGCTTGGCGAATGCCATTGCGCTGAACGGCATGCCCGAGCCGGTGTTCGCAAAGGGTCTGAATAACCCCCGCTACGCCGACGAAGTCATCGCTCGGACCAAGTCCATGATCGAGAGATGCTCCCACGAAGGCGTGCCCAACGTGATCGCCTTCACCGGACATAAATGGATCGATGCGGACGATCCGGAGAGCGGCGAGATTACACGCGAAGAAGGTGCGGCCAATACGGTAAAAGGACTGCGGGAACTGGCGCGCTATGCCGAGCCTCGCGGTGTCACCGTCTGCCTGGAGCAGCTCAATACACGCGACGATTCGCACCCCATGAAGGGCCATCCCGGCTATCAGGGCGACGATATCGACTACTGCGCCGGTATCGTGATGCAGGTCCGCTCGCCGAACGTGAAGCTACTGTTCGACATTTATCACGTAGGCATCATGAACGGAGACATTATCCGGCGTCTCAGCCAGTATCGCGATTGGATCGGCCACATCCACACGGCGGGCGTTCCCGGCCGCGCCGAACTGGACGATCAGCAGGAGCTGTTTTATCCGGCGATTATGCGCACGCTGGTCGAGATCGGATACCGGGGCTACGTCGGCCAGGAGTTTATCCCGACGCGTGATCCGGCCGAGGGATTAGCGCAAGCCGTCGCTGCCTGTGACGTGTAGTTTTCTAAGCGTACAGCGTTATCCCATTGCCCGCGACGAGTCCCGCACGCGCAACGTCGCCGGCAACCTGATCATAATCGGCGAAACGTCCACACCGCGATTCTGTACTCGATGCAACAGAATCTCCGCCGCCCGGAAGCCGATATCGTAGGCCGGCTGCACCACGGTGGTGATCGAGGGCGAGAACAGCTCGTCCACGGTCAACTCGTCGAAGGTCACCATCGCCACGTCGCGCGGCGTCGATAGCCCGCAATCCCGAAGCGCGCGCAGGACGCCGAGACCCGTCGGCCCATTGGTCGAAAGAATCGCGTCCGGCCTCGCCGCCGGATCCTGCAACTTCGGCGCACACAGGGCTGCGACGTCTTCCGGTCGGAAATTCCCTTCCCAGACAAAGCTCTCTTCCGCCGGAATCCCGGCCTTCCGAAGCGCGAGACGATATCCTTCCAGGCGCCTCTGTTCGTTGCGGAGCATCAGGGGACCAGTAGCGATGGCGATGCGCTTGTAGCCGGCGGCGATCAGGTGCTCCACGGCCATCTCCGCCGCCTTGCGGTCCTCCGCCGACACCGTATCCACATCCTCGCGATCCGGAATCCGGTCCAAATAGACCACGGGAACGCCCGCCTCCACAACCTGCGGAGCGTGAGGGCCAGCGGGAGCCGGCGCGGCGGCAGCGAGTAGAATCCCCTCCACGCGTTGGGAGCGCAGCAGGGAGAGCAGTTCCCTCTGCCGGTCCGCGCGATCGTCCGAGTTCACTGCGATCAGCGTATAGCCGTGCTGGCGCGCCGCCGTCTCCGCGCCCCGAATCACCTTCGGGTAAAACGAAATGGTGAGATCCGGCACGATGACGCCCAGGGTGCGAGTCTTGCTGGTCTTGAGGCTCCGCGCGATGTGGTTCGGGTGGTAATCGAGCTTGCGGATCGCCTCCTGGACCTTCTTGCGCAGAGGCTCCGTGACCGGTACAGCACCTGTAATGACATGCGAAACGGTCCCGACGCTCACCCCCGCCAGTTCCGCTACTTCTTTGATGGTTGACAAGTTATCGCTTCTTCAAATAGTGTTACAAGTTTCAATCTTACTCATTTCCAGGGCGTTTGCGCACCTTCACCCACTTGCGGCTGGCAGCCGAGCTCAGAATCGCGTCCGTTACGTCGTCGGTCGCCATCGCCTCCCGGAAGGTGGGCGCCGCCTTCTCGCCTTTGCCCAGAGCCGCGAGGAAATCCGCCACCTGATGGATAAACGTGTGCTCGTAGCCGATCTGTAGGCCCGGCACCCACCAGTGAGCCATGTACGGATGCTCGCGGTCCGTAATGTGGATGCTCTTCCAGCCTCGCGTCAGCCCCTCGTCGCGATGATCGAAGTATTGCAGCCTGTGCAGGTCGTGCAAATCCCAGAGAATTGACGCGTTTTCCCCGTTGATTTCCAGCGTATAGAGGGCCTTGTGTCCGCGGGCGTAACGCGTGGCTTCGAAGGTGGCAAGGGAGCCGTTGCGGAAGCGGGCAAGCGCCAGGCTCGCGTCATCGATCTCTACCGGCTGTACTTTTCCACTCAGGCTATGTTTGCGTTGCTTGATGAACGTTTCGGTCATCGCCGATACTTCGTCGATGCCGCCGTTGAGCCACATCGCGGTGTCGATCGTGTGGGCCAAAAGATCGCCCGTCACGCCACTGCCGGCTACGTTGCGGTCCAGCCTCCATAGCCCCTCGCCGCCCTGTGGGAGTTCGCTGGAGATCGTCCAGTCCTGCAGAAACTTCGCGCGGTAATGGAATATGCGCCCCAGCCGCCCCTGGTCGATGAGGTACTTGGCCAACATGACCGCCGGCACGCGGCGATAGTTGTACCACACCATGTTCGCCACGCCGGCCTTCTCCACAGCCTTCACCATCTTTTCCGATTCGGCGGCGTTGCGGCCCAAGGGCTTCTCACACATCACCATCTTGCCGGCTTTGGCCGCCGCCACGGCGATCTCCAAGTGCGTATCGTTCGGGCTGGCGATGTCCACCAAGTCGATCTCCGGCGACGCCACCATCTTGTGCCAATCCGTCTCCACCGATTCGTATCCCCAGTTCGCCGCGAACGCCTTGGCTCGCTCCGCATTGCGGGCGCACAATGTCTTCAGCACCGGCTGAAACGGCAGTTCGAAGAACAGAGGAGCCTTCAGAAACGCATTCGAATGGGTCCTTCCCATGAACCCATAGCCGACCATTCCAACGTTAAGTTTCTTCATGGCTGAATCCCGTCGTTCTCAATCCCAACCATGCGCATCGCGCACCGCAATCATCACGCTTAGGACGTCGTTCCAGGTTTGTTGATCCAGCATCACGGCGTTCGGGAACATGCAGCCGTCCCAGCAGATGTGCGGCGTGGCGCGCGTCACTACTCCGTTGTCGTCCCTCAGCCACGCGCCCGCATCGCGCACGATGTCCAGCTTTCCGCTCGGGTCGAACGGCAGGCAGTGCTTCCCGGTCTTGTCGTGCGTGCCTGCGCCTTTCACGGTGCCGTCATTCTGCGCCACGTGGAAATCGATGGTCCAGGGCCGCAGAGCGCTCGCCACCTTGCGGTAGGCCTGCTCCAAGTCACCCTCCACTTTGTCCTCCGGCGCATTGTAGCCCACGGTAAACAGCATTGTGTGCGCCATATCGGCTTGGAAACCTAGCGTTTTCGGCCGGTTCACCATATCGAGCAACTGGACGTTGCGCCGCCAGCTATGCATGCCTCCCCAGCAGATCTCGCCCTCGGCCGCGAGCCTTTCGCCGAACTCCTCGGCGATCGAACACGCGTCGCGGAACGTCTCGGCGATGCGCATGGTGTTCAACTCCGGGTCCTTCAACCACTCCTCGACACCCGTCGCCGAATCGATTCGCACCACGCCGGTCGGCCGAATGCCCAAATCGCGAAGTTTTTTGCCGATCTTGCAAGCCTTCTTCACTTGGGTGAGGAAGGCCTGACGCTCGGCGTCGTCTCCCATGGCCGACCCGCCGCCCGCCGGAGGCCATACCGGAGCCACCAGCGAGCCCACATTCAACCCCTTGCCCGCGATGTGCGCCGCCAGCGCTTCAATTTCCCCGTCGGTCGAATCGACGTCGATGTGCGGCGCGCAGAGGAACAGATCGACTCCGTCGAACTTGACGCCGTTGACCTCCGCCGACGCCGTCAGATTCAGCATCGTTTCCAGATCGATGGGCGGCTCCGAATCGGGTCCCTTGCCCACCAGGCCCGGCCACATGGCGTTATGAAGTGCTGGACGATGACGCACATTCCCTCCCGGTTTTGAATCGTATCAAACTTCTTAAAACTGGGGACAGACTTCTCTGTCCGAGGCGCCCATCATTCCCCCGCAGCCGCATCCTGCGCCGCCCGTTTTCTGTCCACTTCTACCTGCCCAAAACCAACACGCCCCAAGGCCCGCCCGTCCCCTTAACCTTCTTGGTGACGGTCTGCGTGGCCAGATCGACGACGGAGATATCATTCGACGGACCGTTGGCCGTGAACAGCGTCTTGCCATCGGGCGACAGCGCCAATCCCCATGGCCTCTGACCGACTTCAATCGAGCCCGTGGGCTGATTCGTCGCCGTATCTACAACAAAGACCTTCTTCCCTCGGCCCGTAGTGACGTACAGCTTAGAGCAGTCCAGCGACAGCGCCAGGCCCATCGGCTTGATCTCACCCGGCTTGCCCAGCGGAATGGTCTGCATCACGTCATTCTTCACAGCATCGAACAGCACGATCGCGCCGTCAGGCTCGGCGTTTACATAGCCGCGCTTGCCGTCGGGCATGAAGACAATGTTGCGAGGCCTGTGGCCCACCTTAAACGACGTCACCAGCTTTCCTGCGGCCGGATCTACAACGGACACAGTGCCGTCACCCTCTGACGTGGAGTAAACCAATTTTCCGTCCGGCGTCAGTTTTACGCCCTCTGGTTCCTCGCCCGTCTTTACGGTCCTCGTGATTTCACCCGAGGCAATATCGATGAAGCTCACGCCGGCAGCGTCTTCATTCGACACGTAAATCGTCTTCCCGTCGAGCGACACATCGAAATTCTCGGGATCAGACCCGCCCTTCAGAACCTTCACCACCTTGTTCGACGCCACGTCGAACACCCCGATGCCGTCGGCGTTCTTATCCGGCGGCGGCAGCGTGCTCTCGTCCACTCCCGGCGGCGCTGGGGGCGATCCGCTCAGCGCGACGTAGATCGTCTTGCCATCGGGGCTGGGATGGATACCCCGCGGACGCTTCCCCAGCGGAACCGTCGCCACCACGTCCATCGTCGCCGAGTCGATGACCGTCAAATCGCCGGAGATTTCGTTGGTGACGTAAATCCGGTATCCGGAGGCCTTTTCCGTGTGGGCACAGCCGAGTAGCACCGCGAAACATGCGCAGACGAGGTATTTCATTTACTCTCCCTTGAAGATGAACGCCACTTCGACCTTGCCGGACGCGGGAACCGTCACGTGCTGCACCGCCGAGCCCAGTTCTTCCTGCCAGGCTTCGATTGTATATTCGCCCGGCGGGACATTTTTCAATTCAAAGGTACCGTCGGTTCCTGTCGCCGCAAAATAAGGATGCTCCACCACGCCGATGAACGCGTGCATCCAGGAGTGGATGTTGCACTTCACCCGGATCATGATTTCGCGGTCGGTGAATTTGCGCCGCAGCGGAGGCGTTCCTTCGGCTTGGCTTTGGTTCCATTCGCGGTTCACGTGCGCCCGAGGGTGGATATTATGCGTCACCGGATCGGAGTTGGTCACTTCAAACGGCTGGCCGACCTGAATTCCCAGCACACGGGGCTCAAACCAGCAGCCTTTCTGGTCCATCACGGCGGGCTGCGTCGGAGGCTCGAAGGTCTTTCCGTCGAGGCCCTCCTTTATGTAGACGAACACGTTCGCCAGCGTGCCATTCTTGTTCACGGCTACAGGCTTTTCCACGACCGGGGTCGAGTGCTGCCCGGCGCACTTCATCTCTTCCGTCATGTCGATAGTCTTCGCCGCCGGAGCCTTGCCGGAAAACAACACTTTGCCGGTGACCACACCCGCCGTCGCCGGATCGACCTTGAAATACTCAGGCTCCTTCACCGCCTGTTTCGGCTTCGAGCAACTGGCGAGCAAAACCAATGCCGAAGCAATGTATGTGCTCTTCATCGGTGTTCATCCGTGTTCATCGGCGGCCTGCCGGTTAATGATTCCAGAAACGCCACCAAATCCGCCCGCTCCTGACCGCTGAGCTTCAACTCCTTAATCTCAGGATCCAGCTGCGGGTTTGACGTCCCCCCGCCCGCGTAGAAATCCACCACGTCCTTCAACGTCTTGAGGCTGCCGTCATGCATGTAGGGAGCCGTGAGCGCGACGTTTCTCAGACTCGGTGTGCGGAACGCGCCTTTATCGCCCTCCACCTTGGTCTGCTCGTATCGTCCAAGATCCGTCATTTCACCGTTTGGATTGATCCCCGCGCCGATGTTGTGAAATTTACCGTCGCCGAACAGAGCGTAGGTCTCGCCGATGATATGGCATGTCGAGCAATTCCCTCGTTTCTTGTCGACGAAAATCTTCATGCCGCGCTGTGCCGCTTCGCTTAAGGCGGTTTTGTCGTCCTTATACAGGAACCGGTCGAAGGGCGAATCGCCGCTCAGCAAGGTTCGCTCATAGCTCGCCACGGCCATCTCAACCTTTTCGATGGTGACCGGCCCAGGCCCGAACGCACGCTCGAACTCGGCCTGATACGCGGGCACCTTTTCGAGTTTGGCAACCACCGATGCATGGGTTTCGCCCATCTCTATAGGATTTGCAATCGGCCCGCCTGCCTGTTCCTCCAGGCTTGCCGCCCGGCCGTCAAGAAAGAGCAGCGGAGCATAGGCCGCGTTCACAACCGTTGGCGCATTTCTCTTGCCGAACTGGCTTCGGAAGCCCTTGGCCGTCGGCATGCCGTCGGTGAAGCTGAGCCTCGGATCGTGGCAGGACGCGCAGGACACGGTATTATCGGCCGACAGGCGCGTATCGAAGAAGAGCTTCTTGCCCAGCGCGATGGATTCCGCGGTGGGCGGATTATTTGGCGGAATCGGCACCGGCGGCAGCCCCAGCGGCGCCTCAATGCTCACAGGCTTTCCGGCGACGTGCACGGGACTCACCGAATTGCAGGAGCACGCCACGAGGGCCAGTGAAAGCGCGAAACCGAGCCGGAGCGCCACGTCAGAAGACCAGCAGGTCTTTCTTAGCCTCGATCTTCTTAAAATCGAGGCCGGGAACCTTTCGCAAATCGTCGATCGTCTTAAAATTCCCATGATCGGTGCGGTATTTGATGATCGCCGCCGATTCGGACCGCTTTAACAGCAGCAGAGATTCGAGATCAACCGCGGAGGCTGTGTTCACTCGGATGGGCAAGGGCGCGTCCGGTCCAAAGTGTTTCGCCAGATAGGTGAGGATTACGTCGTAGCTTTCGTCGGGAATCTTCGCGCCCATACCCGCCATTTTTTCGAGCGTGCCCGCCCACTCTTCCTCACCCTGGCGAGCCGAGACCGCCTGCTCGACGGAGTGGCAGGTGGCGCAGTATTTGATGGTCTCTTCTTTGCCGGGCCCCGACGGTATATCCGCGGACGCCAACCCGGCGCAAAGAAGCGCAGCCGCAATCAGTCTCATCGCCTTCCAGTTTATCGCTTGCCTACTCCCTCGGCAGAGTGTACCCGAACGCGTACAGCGTACCGTCATGCGTGCCGACGTAAATCTTGCTCTGGCCCGCCGAGAGACCGGTGGTGGAATAGCCTACAATCGTTTTGCCGCTCGACCATAGTTCCTTGCCGTTGGCGATGTTCAACGCATAGAGCACCGCCGGCGCCGTGCGCGAACCCGAACTCAGCGCGAAGACAACGCCGTTGACGATGATCGGAGGCGCGGGCGAGACCAGCTCGCGCGACGTCCATGCCAGTTCCAGTGCTCCCGAAGCAGACACCTTAAACGCCTGGATGGCGTTGCCCTTCGGCGCTAGAAGCCACCGTGTGGTCACAATCTTCATTCCCTCGTGGCAACCCTCCGGAGGACAGCCCGTCGGAACTTCCTCCCATGTCGCGAATGCGCTGCCCAGTTTGCCCGTCCCCGCATTCACGTTGCCCACCAGATTCATCGCGGAGTCCAGCACCAGCACGTGCCCGTGAACGTTGCCTGCGGCTACGAATTCCTTATCGTCGATCTTGAATACAAGAGGCGCCGTGATGAACTCACCTGGTCCCTGTTGCTTCAGTTTCAGCGTCTTTTGCTCCAGCGCCAGCAGACCTTCACTGGTCGTCGCGAACAAGGTGCCGTCCTGGGAAAATGCCATCCCGATCACCGATACATCGCCGGTTTTGTATTCGTACAGCATGTTGTCGGACAGGTCCACTGACCACACGCCGTTCAGGACGCCGCCGCAATTGTCGGCCGTTCCCGCGTACACCACGTTGCCGACCGAGATCAGATCGCGAACCTTGGCATTGGCGCGGATGAAACGAGCCGCAGGAGCGATATCCTCGCCCGTGTGCTGGTTCAGCACGTGAATCAAGCCGTCGCTCGAGAGCGCGTAAACGGTCGCCGGCGTGCGCTTTGGCCTCGGCATCGTCGGTACCGGAGCCGGCTGCGCCATGGCACCGCGGCCCGGCCCGGCCATTCCCGGTCCACCCGGGCCGCCGCGCCCGCCTCGCCCTGCCCCAGGAACCGGAGCCGTCAGCGGAGCCGCAAGCGACAACGACGCCGTCATGCCCGCCGGGCAATTCGCGGTGCCGTTCTTTACTTGAGTAAGCAGCGAATTGTACGGGATATGGTTCTCCCAAAAAATCCTTGGGTACGGGTGATCGATCGAGTACACCGTATCCGTGCTCGTGCTAACGAAAATCAAGTCTTTAAAGCCCTTATAGGTGATCAGCCGAGACGCAACCACCGGAGGCGTGGGCGTTCCGTTCAGCTTCAATTTCCACAGCGATTGCATGATCCCGTGCTCAACGGAATCGGCCGAAAGATGAGCATCGGTGCGCACCGAGCCCGAGCGTTGCGCATCCCCGCCGCCAGCCAGCCAATCGCCGCCGCCTCGTCCAAACTGCGCGTGCGCGATTGCGCAGCTCAGCAACGCAAGGAAAACCACGGATTTCGGGCTCATTTGCCCTCCAATCCGAAGCAGTACAGAATGCTATCGAACGTGCCGAGATAAACGCGGCCATTGGCGATGGACAATCCTCCAAAGTGAACGAACGACTTGATCTGGTCGCCACTCGAATACAGCTCTTTGCCGTTCTCCGCTTCAAGCGCGTACAGCACCGCGTGCGTCGAATCGTGAATGCGCTCCGGGCTGTTGTCGTCCAGGCCGCGATCGGGATATGCCTGTTCCGTATCTTCGCCGCTGCCGTAGGCGTACACCACTCCGTTGGCGATCACCGGCGGTTCAGCCAGATCCATGTCCCGCGATATCCAGGCCGGGTTCAGCTTATATTTCCCGTCCTTCTCTTCCAGCTTGAACGCGACAATCGCGCCGTGCGTCACCGGCCCGTGAGATACCGGGAATTTGTAGTCGGGATGCACCGGACCCCAGAACGGGCTCAAGATCCATCGCGTGCCTTGCGCGTCCTCCCAACTGGCCAATGCGCCCCAGATGCCTGCGGAAGCGAAATTCACCTCCTCATTGCAGATCAGGCCTGTGCGATCCAAAGGCGTCTGATGATCGTCGCCTCCGGCCGCCTTCGTGTCGAGCAGATAGATGCGGCACTCCTTGCTGGCCGCCACCATCAGTTCCTTGCCCTTGTATTTGAAGATCGCGGGCGTCACCTGCATGTCCAGGTCGCGGCTCTGCAGCCAGGCCCAGTTCTTCGGAATGTAGTAATCCTGCAGCTTCAGCTCGTTGCCGATCACTTTCGCGCCGACCAGGCCGTTGCCATAAGTCTGCGTGGAAGGATCATAGCGGCCGTCGCCCGTAGGCGCCCAGGCGACTCCATTTTCGTCGATCGCCGCGCCGGTGCGTCCCCACAAGCCGCCGCTCTTGGGATGAAACGTCATCACCTTGTGCGCCGGATCCTTCACATTGATGGCCCAAATCTGGTTGGGATTGCCCGCGCAGCCCTGAGCGGTGGTGGTGAACAACACGTCGTTCCAGAAATTCAACGCATACGATTTTCCATATGGATAGCCGAACTGATACGGCGGCGCAAGGTCCTCTCCGTCAGCGACGTTCAAGGTGTGAACCTGGCCGTCGCCGGCCATCGCATAGACCGGCCGCCTCCCATTCGCATCGGGAGGCCCGATGACGGGAGTCGCAGTGAGTCCGGCCGGGCACAGCGGATCGGTGGGGCGTCCGCGGCGCGCCGGCGGGGGATATTCGAAGTGCTTTTTCCAGATGATCCGCGCCGTCGCGACGTCAATCGCGTAGATGTTATCGGAAACGCCGGCCACAATGGCGATCTGCTTCGATCCGGAAGAGGTGTTGATCTTGTCGACGATCAGCGGCGGGAACAGCGAGTGCATCTCAATCGGCTTGTTGTCGAGCTGGATTTTCCAGACGATCTTGAGGTTCTTGACGTTGTCCTTATTGAGGATCTTTTCGTCTTTTTGCCAGGCGGTGCGTTGGGGATTACCGCCATCGGTGGGCCAGTCGGCCGCCCGGGCCGACGCACAACCGAGTGCAATCGCGACCACAAAACGGGTAGTTCGCATGAGGCTCCTGTGTTCCTTGAAACGATTCATTTCTACACAAATTACGGGTTTGTGTCAAGGATTCTTTTTCGGCTTCCACTCCCGGGCGAGCCTCTGCGCCTCGGCGATCTGTTCCGGCTTCAGGTGCGTCGCCACCGAGTCGCGCATTTCAACGATGGTCTGGCGGTCGTTCGGGTCCACGCGCTCAGCGGCAATGATGAACCACATCTCGGCCTGCAAGTCGTCATGCGGCACGCCCTTTCCGGAGTGATAAAAGATGCCCAGACTGGCCTGGGCGTACGCATTGCCCTGCTCGGCCGACTTGCGATACCAGCCGGCGGCCTCGGCATAGTCTTTCTTCAGCCCGCTGCGTCCGGCCTCGTAGTTCTTGCCGAGAGTGAACTGCGCATCGGGATCGCCTGCCGCAGCGCGGTCCTTCAAGGGAGGGCGTCCGGCGGGAGGCTGGGCAAGAGCAGCGGTCGCGAGGAGGAAGAGGAGGATTCGCATTGAGGCAGTGTATCGCAGGAGCGGCCGAAGTCTGCTGCAGGCATGCGCGAACCTCAGTTCGCCGCGATCGAGTATTTTAAGCTCCGCTCGGCGTATTGACCGTCCTGCCGGACGATCACCTTTACTTCGAAGTCGCCCGCTGCCGCCGCCGGCTGGATCGCCATCGGCACAGCGCCCGAGGCGTCGGGCTGCCCCAAGGCCGGAGTTTGTGTTTCGATGACGCGACCTTCTCTCAACAACTGCACGACCATCGATGGCTCCGGTAGATTCGGCTCCGGATAGGCCACGAAATAAATGTACGGCCTCGCGCCGGCGGGGAGGGCGGTATTTACGAAAGGCTGGGCTCGTTTCCCGGGAATTTCGAACGGATCGGCCGGATCGGGGGCGCGATCCAGCGGATAGATGCGAGCCACCAGCGCGATATCGCTTAAGCCGGGGCCGGTCTCCTCGCGGTTGTTGATTTTAAACATCGTCGTGCTGACGCGATGCCCTTCTTCATCCACCACGGCAGCTTCCACAGTGTAGCGGCCCGGCGCGAGGTTTACTGCGCGTTCGTAGATCATTGTGTCCGTTTGCAGGCCTTGGAAGACCTTGTCATCGACGCCCGAGTGGACATCCTTGCTCACGCGCTCGACGATGTTTCCGTGCTCGTTCTTCACGAGCGCAAGCAGATGCGCACGAAAACGGCGAACGTTCGCGCTTTTTGCGGCCGTCAGACTGAGCACCGGGATCTCAAACGCGATGGCGTATTGCGCGGTTCCCTTGCCTGACCGGAAGCGGAACGCGCCGGCCTCAAATCCGAAGTCGAACGGCAGAGGCTGCCGATCCAGCGCCTCGAGCGCCGCCATGTCGCCCGGCGTCAGGGAACCTTCGCCAGTATCAGGCACGGCGTAGTATCCATTCCGTGTCTGGACGCGCAGGCCTGCGTCCGACAGTTTCACTTCGATCTTGCAGAAATGCCCATCGATGGAGGGCGACGCCGGTCGATAGGAGACTTCGTAGTGCGTGTCGACCTCCTCCATTACGCGAGCCAGTTGCACCTCGGTGTTGTTGGTGTTGGCGATGACGAATCCGCCCGTGCTTTCCGATATCTCGCGCAGAGCCTCCTGCGTGTTGGCGCTCAGTACGGCGGATCGGACGTAATCGGTCTGGTGCATCGACTCCGCCATCCGTGCGGCAGGCGTGGAGGGCGAACTGGTGCTGCTGCCTCCGGGCGCGTACGGATTCGGCACGCGAGGCCCCAGGCCAACCGTCGACTGGCCCTGGCCCAACATGGCAGCGCTCTGCAGCAGAGCGCCGGAAGCACTGGATGGCGTGGAACCGGGCGTTCCCAGAACCGCCTGCGTTCCTCCCTGCGCCGAAGTGGTCCCTTCGGCGCACTGCGGACGGTCCTGGCAACCGTTCAGGCCGTATACGTCCATGCCGTAAAATGTGACGCCGCCCTTGTTGGCCTGGGCAATCAGGGAATTCCAATAATCCAGCTGATCGGTTGGGCGGGTGATGCCGGTGCTCATCAACAGCACGGTCTTCTGAAACGGTAATTGGCTGAGCTGGCGCACCAGGCGAACCAACGCGTCGATCTCACGCAGGCCGGCGTTGACCGCCAGCCCCATATCGCCGCGCACGCCTAGAGGGTCCTGGAGGCTGGAGCCGTCGGTATTCGTGGGGACTCCAACCGGGGGTGGGCCTTCAATGGTCGCCGAACCGGGCGCGCCTCCTGGCGGCGCGGGAATCGTGATGGTAACGGCATTCGGGATGGGGTTGAGAGTGTATCCCAACGTGGCGATGCTCAACCCGTTCAGCACCGAGGCGCTGCTTAGAGACAACGAGGGCAGCTGATTCACGGCGGCCAGTTCGATGGCCTTCAACAGATTTTCGCGGTTGTTGGAGAACGGAAACACAGGACGGAGGCCGCGGGAATCAAGGCTGAAAACTCCGATATAGGTGTCCGGCCGCAGTTCCTTGTTGACGAACTTCCGCGCGGAATCGAAGGCGAATCCGCGAGTCTCCGGATTCAGGTCGTGGAGGATCAGGCAGACCACGTTGATGGTGCGCAGCGGATGAGTCGAAACGGCCGACGGTGAGGCGGCCAATGCGGGCGAAGGCGTCCCGCCAGGTGCGGAAGCTGCGGCACGCACTTCATGGCCCGGCACCAGCCGGAAGGCCTTGATCTCCTGCTTGACGCCGTCTTCGAAAATCGACAACTGCGACGCGTCGAGCTTGGTCACCGGCTTCCCGTGCGCATCGCGCACCACGAGTTCAAGGAGAACTTCCTGCGTCTGGCTGCGGAAATCGGTGCCTTGTTGCGCAAGGCCCGTTGCCGCCGCCATCGCTGCCGCAATTAGGGTGCGCATACGCGAAGTCTATCGCAAACCCGCGCAGCGCGGTAGAATCCCGCGATACACTCTCGAGTAGGGAAATGCGATGGTCACCGCGCCGAGAGATCAACTGAACATGGCGGGACGCTCTCGTCCGTCCCCGGTTTTCCCCCGGTTTTCCCAACCTAGAGGGAAACGTTGTGCGTAACAAAATAATTCTCTGTCTGGCGTTTTGGTCGGTCGACAGCGTCGCCCAATGCCATGTGCCGCAATTTCGAGCGGGCAGGATATTTGTGCGCGAAGAAGATACAGTAATTGAGAGCATCAGCATGCCATTGCAGGCCTTTCGTCTTGGTAGTCTTACATGCCTCGCGGCTAGTATGAAAGAGCGCTACCGAGGTCGCAAGAGTATACTGATTTACGTTTATAGTTCACCCGAGGCAGCCCAGGTGGACCCACAACCGATAGAGGCTAACGAATGGGATGCGTGGGCATCTCGACAACTGCATGCATTTTATATGTTCGATGCCTCCAAGCACGAAGAGTACATCAAAATCCTGCCCGCTGGCGGGAGCTGGGTCGTTCCAGGGGGACCCTATAGTACAAGGATCGATCTCCCGGCAAAGATTCCTCCTCATTGCCGCGTCGAAATCAATAACCGATGTTTAATCGCAACGGACTACCTGACCTACCCAGCCGAAGCGCTGAAAAGGAGGGAGACGGGCACGGTTGTCTTAGCGGCGACGATTACTCGCGGTGGCAAGGTCGATAGGGTCCGTGTCGTTAAGGCGGAGGCAGCTTCGCCGGAAGCGGAAAGCTTGCTCACGAAGGCCGCAGTGCTAGCCCTCTCAAGCGGAACATTCGAATCCTCCCTTCACGACGACGTCGTTCGGATTACGTATTCGTATGTGATCGATGACTCGGCGCGCTACACCGACGGAGAGAAAGTCGAATGGGCTCTTCCGGACAAGATTACAATCAGCGCCAAGCCGCCCGATTAGCAAGGAAAACCGGGAAAACCGGGGGAAAACCGGGGGAGCCGGGGACGGACGAGACCGTCCCTGATGGGGCTGAGAGCGATCTGACGGATACCGCACTATGCTGATATGCCTCGGGAACCTCGGGTTGTCGTCACGGGCGTGCCGCATCACATCACGCAACGCGGCAACGCCCGCCAGGACGTGTTTACGGCTGACCCGTTGCGCCGAGCCTACCTGGAACTGCTGGCGGAGCACGCCGGAGCAAGCCGGTTGCGCGTCCTAGCCTACTGTTTAATGACGAACCACGTGCATATTGTGGCGATACCGGACACGAACGCCTCGATGGCAAATGCCTTTCGCCATGCGCATGGGCGGTTCTCGCAATACTGGAACACGGAACAGAGGCGGACCGGCCATGTGTGGCAAAATCGATATTATTCCTGTCCGGTTGAGGAAGCTGCCGTGGACCGCGTGATCGCCTATGTGGAGACCAATCCAGTGCGGGCCGGCATGGCGGCGCGAGCCGAGGACTTCGAGTGGTCGAGCGCGCGGGCGCATGTGGGCAAGACGGACGAAGGTCCGGCGATGGATTGGGAGTGGTGGCGGCACCGGTGGGCGCCTCCGGAATGGCAGGCCTTCCTGGAGGAGTGGGCTGGCACGCCGGCCGAGTTGAGGACTATCCGCGAGGCGACCTATACGGGCCGGCCGCTCGGCTCCAAGCGGTTCGTCGCGGAACTGGAAGAAAAGCTGGGAAGGCGGTTGGAGGCCCGGCCTGGTGGAAGGCCAAGACACGAGAACGGAACGGAGGAAAGTCAACTTGCCTTATGGTCGAGCGAGTGATTCGAGCGGAGCGGGACGGTCTCGTCCGTCCCCGGTTTCCCCGGTTTCCCCCCTCGTCCGTCCCCGGTTTCCCCGGTTTCCGTCAATCAAGCCGTAGCGCGGGCAACGCGGCAGCAAGTAGTCCGCAACTAAACAACACAAGTCACCGATGGCAGGTCATTGGAAATGGCAACATCAAAATTCGCTAGAAGCTCTCTCGTCTTGTTCGCTGCTTTCACCTCCTGCGCGCACGCCCAGCCCGGGGACGCACCGTCATACAACTACGTCGCACGCGCCAGACAATTCCTGCGGGAACTGTACCCGGACTTGACCCGGCAGCTTTACGTCACGATTCGCGATCACCAGCCAATGGACGGGTCGGACATGTTGGCCCTGTTCGACATCGAGCTAAGCAAGCCGAAGTGGATGCCCGGAGGAGCTCCGCCAGGAGCACCTCCGGAGGTCGAACCCAACATTTGCGGCGAAGGCTGTATTTGCGAGAACCCAGTCCTTCATGGCAATTTTGGATTCAGCGGGCAAGGCGAACACCGGGAGATGTTCATGGCATGGATGGCGGGCCCATACCTCACTTGCCGCTTGGATAGGCTCCTCCAAGTGGTGGGCAGACACCCCGAGTGGACGAATGCGCGAATTCTGGCCGAATTAAAATCGTCCGGCGCTAAATTTGGCCCCGATCGGAAAGAGGAGCTGCTTCGCGTGCTACCAATCGAGAAGCTGAGGCCATTCGTGGGGAAAATGGAAGTGAAGTCGGTGGAATTCCAGTTTCCGGAATTGATATGGCTGGTCCGAGCAACGTGGGACGGGCGATCCGACGCCAGTTGTACCTTAATGTTGGAACCTTTTGACGGGAAACTGAAGCAGTTCAATCGGTCTCCCATAGCCCCTAAGGAAGACGCGAAGTAAGAGAAAGCCGGGGGGAAAAGGGAAAACCGGGGACGGCCCGCGTGTTTCCTACTCGGGAGCTGTTTCTTAGGGGGAAAAAGGGCCAGACGCATTTTCTGAGAGACTTGGCTCTTGTTCCGCCACTACCCTGAATGCCACGGCGCGCTCGCTTTGTCGAGACTGGAGTTCCGCACCCACGTCACCCAGCGCGGCAATAACCGTCAGTAGGTGTTCGAATCCACCGTCGACCGCCCAGCGCTATATCGAGCTTCTGCGCGACCGCTTCGGCCGCCGGCGCGTCCGCGTACTGGCTTGGTGCCTGATGACCAATCACGTGCACCTTCCGTCACTTACGCCCCTGCTGGACGTCGCGGCGAAAAGGTAGCTTCTTGTCACCAAGGCCTGCCAAAGTGCATCGTAGATTTAGATGCGAGATTTTTTGCCCATCATCCTCTTCGCGGCGGCGTACATTTTGGTGATGCGCTTCGTGCTCCCGCGATTGGGTGTACCCACTTGAATGTCTGATTCCTGCGGCGTCGAGTCTCGACGCCAAGACAAGAAAAAGCAAGAGGGGTTAAAGCCTTAGCAGGCTGGAGCGAAATCCCCTGGCTCACGCCAGGGGCTGTTCCCCCGTCGGCGTCGTGCGAAATGCGTTCAGGTGGGGCGGACGCCCCCGTCCGCGACGGACCCCGGGTCCGGCTAGGCGGTTCCACACTAGGCCGACGGGGGCGTCGGCCGCGGTTCCAGTTCGAGGAGCAAACCGATATACTCAAGCCGATGAAAGAATCCTTCCTCACTCGCCGGGCCTTCGTGGGAACGATGGCGGCGATGGGGCTCTCCGCAGCCGACGGGTGGACCGAGTTGTTCGATGGGCAGAGCCTCGCGGGCTGGCGGGCGAGCGAAAACAGAGCTTCCTGGAAAGTCATCGACAATCAAATTGCCGCGGACGGACCGCGGTCGCATCTTTTCTACACCGGTTCGGTGCGCGGCGCGGACTTCCGTAACTTTGAGCTGGAAGTGGAAGCGCTGGCGCGGCCCGGATGCAACTCCGGAGTCTATTTCCACACTGCGTATCAGGAGCGCGATTTCCCTTACAAAGGCTTCGAAATCCAAATCAACAATACAGCCACCGGCGAGGCAGGCTACCGGGAGCGCAAGAAGACGGGATCGCTCTACGGCTTGCGCAATGTCTATAAAGAGTTCGTCGCCGATGATGAGTGGTTCAAGATCCAGGCGGCGGTGCGCGGCAAGAACGTCCAGATCCGGCTGAACGGGATGCTCGTTGTGGATTACACCGAGCCGGTTCCGGCGGTGATTCCCGATGGTCCTGAGAAAGGCCGTTTCCTGGATCACGGCACGTTCGCCTTGCAGTGCCACGATGAAGGGCCCCATGCGCGGTTCCGCTCGATTCGCGTGAGGCCCTTACCGGACGACACTCCATCCCCTGATCCTTCGCCCGAAGCGGACGAAACGTTCAAGAAGATCATCCAACTGGGCCGCCACAACATTCCAATGGCGGACTTTCATGTGCATTTAAAGGGAGGCCTGACGCTCGACCAGGCGCTGGCCAAATCGCGGCGCGACGGGATTGAGTATGGCATCGCCATCAACTGCGGCCAGGGGCAGCCGTATCCGGACGATGCGAGCGCGCTGCAGTTTCTGGAGAGCATGAAAGGCCAGCCCTGCTTTGTGGGGATGCAGGCCGAGGGACGCGAATGGGTGAATATTTTCTCCCGCAGCGTGGCCTCGCAATTCGACTACATCTTTACCGACTCCATGACCTGGACCGATAACCGCGGCAAGCGCATGCGCTTGTGGATGCCCGAGGAGGTCGGCGAGATCGCCGATGTACAGGAGTTCATGGACACGCTGGTCGCGAGGGCCGTCGGCATTCTGGAGCAGGAACCGGTGGATATCTACGCCAACCCGACGTTTCTCCCGGACTCGATCGCCAAGGATTACGAAAATCTCTGGACCCCAGCACGCCGCGCCAAAGTGATTGAGGCCGCTGTGCGGAACGACGTGGCGATCGAGATTAACAACCGGTACAGGCTGCCGAGCGCCTCGTTTATTCGCCAGGCAAAGGCGGCCGGCGCGAAGTTCACCTATGGCTCCAACGATACGGGTCCCGCGGACCTGAGGCGCTGCGAATACGGGCTGCAGATGACGGAAGAGTGCAAGCTCGGCTGGCAGGACTTCTTCGTGCCGCTCTCCTGGCCAAAGGCGATCGAGCGCAAACGCTCTGTTTTGAGGGCCTAGCGCCCAGCCTTGCGCAATCGCGACCAGTACCACCAGTTGGTCTGTTCCGGCGGCAACTTGGGATTGCGAGCCTGCTCGATGGCGCAGCGGTAGGTATCGAGCAAGCATGGATCCTGCCGGGTACCCGTTAGCTTGCACATGCGATCGTACAGCTTCTGCGCATCGCGCGACTTCAAATCGTTAACCGAGCGGATGCCCAGCTTCGAAATCCTGGAGCATTTTCTTCCCAATACCGCGAAGATCCTTCAATTGCCGTTCCATAGCTAACCCCCGGGCTAATTTCCGCCCACTTCCTTTCGCCATTTTTCGAGCAGCGTTTGCAGTTCGTCCGCGATCTCCGGGTGCTCCCGCCGCAGATTCCGGGACTCGCCCGGATCTTGGTCCAGATTCGATAGAAACACGGCGTCCTCGCCTTCCAGGGGTCTTTCGCCGGCGAGTGTGCCGTCGTACACGATGCCGTTCAGCACCAGCTTCCAGTTGCCCTTGCGAATCGCGAGTTGCGGACCCTCCGCCCAGGCGACGAACTTGTGCGGGGACTCCGCGCCTTCGGTCAGTACCGGCCAGATGTTGCGGCCGTCGAGGGTACGGTCGGCGGGAGGCGATACGCCGGTGACGTGGCAGATGGTGGGCAGAATATCGGCGGTGGTGACGACCTTGTCGATCATCTTTCCAGGCGGAATCCTGCCGGGCCAGTTCACCAGGCCGGGCACGTGCATGCCTCCGTCGAACGTGCTGAACTTGTAGCCTCGATAGGGAGTGTTCCTCCCCGCCGTGGCGGCATTTTGATTCAAACCGGCACGCCTTTCGGTGGTTGCGCCATTATCGCCAACCAAAAACATCAGAGTATTTCCGCGCTGGCCGGTGCGTTCGAGCGCTGCAATCATTTCGCCGATGGCATCGTCGGCGGCAGCGAGCATCGCGGCGTAGATGCGGCGCTCCGGCGGCAGGTTCGGGAACCGCGCCACATATTTTTGCGGCGCGTGCATGGGATAATGCACGGCATTGAACGCTGTATAAAGGAAAAACGGAGTCGAGCGGTTCTTCTCAATAAATGCGACGGACTCTTCACAGATTCGCTCCGTCAGATACCGGCCGTCATCGAACATTTCGTCACGATTTCGCCACAAGTCGTGGAAATTCACGCGGCGCGGCTCGCTCCAATAGAACCGGTGTGAGTAGTAATCCACGCAGCCATCCAAGAATCCATAGAAATAATCGAAGCCGTGCGCGTTCGGCACTGTGCCGGGAGTGCTGCCCAGATGCCACTTGCCGGTCAACGCCGTGGCGTACCCCTGAGCCTTCAGGAGCGCCGCAATCGTGATTTCCGAGGGCCGCAGAGGATTGCCATTGTTCGCTACACCCGCGCGGATCGGGCTGCGGCCCGTCATCAGCGAGGCTCGCGCCGGGGCGCAGACGGGAGCGTTCGAGTACCAGTTGCGGCAGACCGTTCCGCCGGCGGCCAGGTTGTCGATGTTCGGCGTTTTCAGATCACTGGCGCCCAGATAGCCGAGGTCGTGCACGCCGAGATCGTCGAATAAGATGACGATCACGTTGGGTTTCGATGGATCCGCGGGCCTCGCCTGCGTGGTGGCCAGCGCGCCGCCGATGAGCGATCTTCGCGTCAGCATGAGGGAAACCTCTCGATGTTACCTCATTGCACGGCGCGTATTGTCCCATTGGTGAAAGAATGTTACTGGCATGACGCCGGAAGCCAAGCTCCGGATCGCCTGGCTGCTGCTATGCGCGGCGGTCGCGCTGCACGTCGCCGACGAGGCGGTGCACGATTTTCTTGCCGTCTACAATCCCACCGTCATTGCGATGCGCCACTCGGTGCCCTGGGTACCCTTGCCGGTGTTCACGTTTCGTGAATGGATCGCTGGCCTGGTGCTTGCCATTCTGGTGGGCGTCGCCGCGACGCCCTTCATTTCGCGCATACGGCCGACGGCTTATGTGGTCGCTATCCTGATGATTGCGAACGGCCTGCAGCATACTCTGGGAACGATTTTCGGCCGGACGGTTCCTTCGGTGCATTTCCCGCGTCCGATGCCTGGATTTTATTCATCGCCGGTGCTGATCGCAGCATCCATCTATATGCTGATCGAGTTGCGAAGGGTCTCAAAGGCCTCCGGCAACACGCGATAATGGCTTCACGATGTTCTCAACTATCCGGGAGCAGATCGATACCGTGTTCAAGCGCGATCCCGCGGCCCGCGGAGTCCTGGAAATTCTGCTTTGCTACCCCGGTTTCCACGCGGTTTTGATTCATCGCCTGGCACACGGCTTGTATAAGCGCGACTGGTTTACGCTGGCCCGCATCGTGTCGCAGTTCTCCCGGAACATCACTGGAATCGAGATTCACCCCGGCGCAACGATCGGGCGGCGGTTCTTCATCGACCACGGCATGGGCATCGTTATCGGCGAGACGGCCGAGATCGGTGATGACGTGCTGATGTACCAGGGCGTCACGCTCGGCGGTACGGGCAAAGACACGGGCAAGCGCCATCCGACCATCGGCAACTGGGTGGTAATCGGCACGGGTGCGAAGATCCTGGGCAACATCAGGATCGGCGACCACGTAAAGGTGGGAGCTGGCAGTGTCGTGGTGCGATCCGTTCCCGATCATTCGACCGTCGTGGGCGTCCCGGGCCGCATTGTGGGCGACGCCAACGCGGATCTCGACACATTAGAGCATGGTAAATTGCCCGACCCGCAGGGTCAGGCTATCGACGATCTGCAGAAGCGTGTGGCGGAGCTGGAATCGACGCTCAAAACGATTACTCGTGATCAAAGTACTTCTATTAAGCATTAGGCTCGTTCCCTACTGGGTCGAACCCTGCACGAACCCGGAAACACTATGCGTGGCGGGAGACCAGCAACTGGCTCGCTGGGCTTTCGAGGCATGGGAAAAGGCTTCTCACGGCCGTCTCCATTTCATCGGGACCAGGGATCGCGATAAAGCGGAGATTCAGGTGGTTTGGGCCACTCCCGCGTCCGGGCTGTACGGAGAAACCGTCGGCCAGGTTGTGAATATCCGTATCGCGGCGGACGGAATCAGGGACCCGCTCCTTCGGGACACCATCGTCTACCTGACGTGCTTGCATGAGGAAGGACACGCTCTGGGGCTGGAGCATACCGCCCATTTCGACGACATCATGTATAACTTCCAGTACGGAGGCGACATTGCGGAATACTTCGGGCGGTATCGCCGCAAGCTGTCCGTTCGGGAGGACATTCGAAGGAATTCGGGTCTTTCGCCAAGCGATCGAGAAAGAATTTCGAAGTGACTGTAAGATGTCCCGGCGATATCCGCGGAGTTATAACCGCTGAACACAATGACCGGGACACCTTACTAAGGTACTGCGTCATTCAGCCAGATAACGTGTGAGGCGCATCACTTTACTCGGGACGGCTCAGGATCGCGGCTAGCCGGTCCTTGGTCAATTCATCGTCTGGATTGGCGGCGAGAATTTTCTTGTACTCCGCGACGGCGTCCGCCTTACGCCCTGCCCTGGCGTACGCGTTTCCCAGATTAAATCGCGCGTTGGGATAATCCGGCTGCAACACGAGGGCGGCCTGGAATTGCTTGATCGCGTCCTGCGTGCGCCCGAGCGAACCGAACGCCGATCCCAGGAAGTTGTGGGCCTCCGCGCTTTGCGGGTCGAGCTTCACCGCCGTTTGCAGCCTCGGCAGCGCAGCTCCGGCGTTCATGCGCGCCATCAGCACCGTGCCCAGATGCAGCAGAGCCGGAACATCGTTGGGATATTTTTCCAAGCGATGCTCCAGGATGGCCTGCTGCAACTCCAGGCGGCTTGGAGTCAGCACCTGCAGCCAGAAATGCGACATCTCGTCGGCCGCATGGTTGCCTTCCCGCACCCTCTTTGGAGGATGGTTGGGATTGCGTGGATTCTCCGCCGAATTGTCGTAATGGTAGCGCATGGAAAGCACCGTGCCAGCGGGCAACCGCAAGGGCTCGCGGTAGCGGTATACGGTTTGCCAGTTGGGGTCCCAATTATTGATGCGGAGGAGAGGCTTCCGCTCGCCGGAGGGCAACGTCGCGTAGGCGTCGATCACTTTCGCCAGGTTGTGCGCGTGCGGGTAGACGGCGAGAATGGTGCAGTCGCGTGGCAGCTTGAAATCGTCCGAGACGACGAAATCCCGCGCGCCGGCGGGGATATTCAGAGCGCCGTCGTGCTCAAGCAGCAGCAACTGCGGGGACCGCCGGGGCTTTTGATCGGTGAAGTAGAGCCCCACCTGAGGCAGCACGGACTCCGCCTTGCCGCTCGGTTGCAGGTGGACGTTCAGCAGAAGCTGGTTGCCGGGATCGAGTTCCCACGAATCTTCATCGGCGGAGGGCGCTGCGCCCGCTTTCCAGAACAGGAAATGGCCGTCGTCGGGGTCGAAGGCGGTGCGCTCGATGACCGGGTCCATGCCAGGCCCCTCCTTCGCGGAGCGCGCGCGATCCACATATAGATTGGCGTGATGAACCAGTTTTTTCCCGCCCGGCCGGATCTCGACAGCGCGCACATAACGAGGGGTCTTCAAATCCGGCTTCAGGATGAAATTCCAGTACAGCTCCGTGCCGCCGGCGGGAACAGAAAACGGCGCGGAAGCCTGGACGATCAAATCCGGCGGGCCCAACTGCCATCCTTCTGTGAATTTGGGCCGCGGCGGCGCCTCGCCCGAGCCTTCGGGAGCGCCTGCAGCGGCCCAATCGGCGAGGAGTTTCAATTCGGCGGCCGTGAGGCGCTGCTCGTCATCGAAGGAGCCAAAACCGGGCTCAGGCAGCCATGGCGGCATGTAGCGGCGCCCGGTCACGTCGGCGATCTGGCGGGCGTGTTTTTTCACGTCCGGATAGGTCAGCAGCGAAAACGGCCCAGCTTCCCCCGGCCGATGGCAGGAAGCGCAGTGATTGTAGATAATCGGCGCGACGTCATTGTTGTAATCAACGGCGTTGAAATCGACGGCAAACAGCGGGCCGCACAAAGCAATTACCGTAAATCGATAAGAGAGCATCCTACGGCGCGTGTTTCCGGATGGGCCACCGGTTTCCCGGCCAACACCGAGGAAATCGCATCCTCCAAATCGTGAACCTGCGCTGCGGACTTCGCGACGCCAGGCGAGGGGAAGCGGTCGTCGATGCGGCCGTGGTATTTCAAATTACCCCCGGCGTCGAATACGGCGGCTTCCGGCGCGATGGTGGCGTGAGCCCTCTCCTCTAATTTATGGCCTGGGTCGCGAGTGGCATTGCCAGGGAAGCCGTACTCCGTCATGTGGCGTTCAATGTCGGCGCGGCTTTCGGCCAAGTCCTCGTAAACCATGTGAAAGGAGACCGGGCGGCCTTCGAATTCCCTGGCGATGCGGCGCAATTCGGGGGCGTAGCGGTTGGCAATGGGGCAGTCGGTGCGGACGAAGATGTAGACCTGAATATCCGCGGCGAACGACAGAGCCCCGCAAAACACGAACGTCGCGAGGCGGATCATTAGTTTCACTTTACTCCAGTTCTGCACGCCTGGCGGGGCGGAATCGTCATGGGTCGATATGATCCTTCGTGTCGACCTTTACACCAAAGCCGTCCTGACGGCGATCGCTCTGCTTCTTGCTGCCCTGGCCATGAGGCCCGAGGCCGTCGAGGCGCAGCAGAACGAAGCGCCGAGCCTCTTTATCGAGCCCGGTACCACCCCCATCCGCAACCTGAACGGAGGAATCACCTCCGATGGCAAGGTTGTTATCAACATGTCAACCGGCGAAACCTGGGGATACCCAACTCACGGCAACGGGGCACCGTATCCGATCGAGACGCTGCCGACGGACGGGCGTCCTTCACCGGTGAAGCCGGTTTATCTGGGCAAGTTTGACTTTTCTCAGTTTCGCCGCAGGTAAATCGTGTGCCGCCCTGGCACACTTGGGACCGGCAACCACACCGCCGGGGCAGATGAGGCCCTGTTTTCCCTGCTGCCCTTCAATTGCAAGGGATTTTGGAACCGGGAGGGCGTTGTCAGCGTCCCGCCTAGCAGAGTAAACTTGGGAGAGGTGTTTCCAGGCATGCGGCAGTCCTTTCTATTTTTCACGCTCACGGTGATGCTGACGGCGCAAACTCCGCAGACGTCCTCACAGACGGGGTCCAGTTCAGGCACGCCGCAGAAGCGCGAGACCATCGCTAAGCCGATGACGGAAAAGGAGCGCAAGAAGCAGGAAAACAAGCTCAAGAAAGAGTTGGAGACTCCCTACAAGAAGTGGCTGAACGAAGAAGTCACCTACATTATCACGGACGAGGAGCGCAAAGCGTTTAAGTCTCTTTCGACCGACGATGAGCGCCAACAGTTCATCGAGCAGTTCTGGCTACGGCGCGACCCGACGCCGGATACCGAGGAAAACGAGTACCGCGAAGAGCATTACCGCCGGATCGCGTATGCCAACGACCGCTTCGCTTCGGGCATTCCCGGATGGAAAACCGATCGTGGCCGCATTTACATCGAATATGGGCCGCCGGATGAAATCGAGTCCCATCCGTCGGGCGGCACGTATGAGCGTCCCTATGAAGAAGGCGGCGGCAGCACGTCGACCTATCCATTCGAGCAGTGGCGCTACCGCTACATCGAAGGCATCGGCACAAACATCATTTTGGAATTTGTCGACACGACGATGTCGGGCGAATACAGACTCACCATGGACCCTTCGGAGAAAGACGCGCTGTTGTACGTTCCCGGCGCTGGCTTGACCATGGCAGAGCAGATGGGCATGGCGGATAAGACGCAGCGGTTCCAGCGTACCGACGGCACGCACCTCGGCACCGGCAGCCAGCCATTGCCGGAGAGCATGAACGAGTTCACTCGGCTGGAACAGTACGCGAAGATCTTCAGACCGCCCGCCATCAAGTACAAAGATCTGGAAGCGGTGGTGAGTTCGAGCATTAAGTACAACCTGCTGCCGATGAGAGTGCTGGTGGATTATATTCCCATCACCGGCTCCTCGGTGCTGACGCAAATCACGATCCAGTGGGACGTAAAGGATTTGCAGTTCAAGGACAAGGACAACACCTCGACGGCGACGGTCAACATCTATGGCCGCATGTCGACGATCTCGCGCAGGCCTTTGGCTCCTTTCGAAGACGTCGTCAACGTCACCCAGCCGACTGAGATGCTGCAGAAGCTGATTGAGGCGAGCCCGCATCGCATTTATCAGAAGACGATTCCGATGCAGCCGGGGCGGTATCGCCTAAACATCGCGGCGAAGGACCTGGTGGGAGGAAACACAGGGACATACGAAATGGTCCTGGATGTGCCGCATATCGAAGACGACGTTCTCGGATCCAGCACTTTGATTCTGGCGGATCAACTGGAAAAGGTTCCGACCAAGAGCATCGGCACTGGCATGTTTGTCATTGGAACCTCCAAGGTGCGGCCGCGCATCGGTGAGACCTTCAGCCGCAAGGAGAAGATGGGCATTTACATGCAGCTTTATAACTTCGAAGCGGACGAGAAAACACACAAGCCGGAAGGCGAAATCAACTATGAAATCGTCAAGGTGGGCGCCGCCAAGGACGCTCCTGTGCAGAAGGTGTTCGACTTTAGCGAAGATGTGAAGAATCTGCAGGGCGGAGCTTCCCAGGTGACCATCGAAAAGCTGCTCCCGCTGGCGGATCTGGAGCCAGGCCAGTATAAGCTAAATATTAAGGTGACGGACAAACTGCGCAACCCGGTCCAGACGTTGACGCAGACCGCCACATTTACGGTAAACTGATATTGTAAGAAGGTGTTCCCAGAGCATGACGCGAACGCGGACGACTTTATGTGCGCGTAGGACCCTGATAGGGTTGTTGTGCCTGTATCCGGCTGTTGTCCTTGCGGGCGGTCCGGTGGCCTTTTCCGGAGGAATCGCCGGCGAGGTGAAGTCCGCAGCGGGCATTGCCGAAATGGGCGCGAAGGTTCTGCTCTATGACCGGCATGAGCAGCTCGTCCGGCAGATGCTGACCGACGATCAGGGCCGGTTCGGGTTCGCTGCGCTGAACCCGGACATCTATTCCATCCGCGTGACGCTGGCGAGCTTTGTCCCCGCCGTGCGGCGGAACATTCAGGTGAGCGCGGGTTCGGAAAGCCTCCTGCAGATTCACCTTTCCGGCATTTTCAGCACAGTGGATGTCTTGGCATCCGGCGCACATGGCACGCTGATGAGCGACGACTGGAAGTGGGTGCTGCGTGCCTCACCGCCGACGCGTCCCATCCTGCGTTTCCTGCCGGCATCGAGTTCGCAGTCGACGAACGCACGGTCGCTGGCCGATGTTTTCTCCGGCACCGAGGGCATCGTGAAGGTATCGGCGGGTGACATCGACGGCCTGACCGCGCCCGGCCAGGACCTTGGCACGGCGTTCGCGCTGGCGACGTCCATTTACGGAAAATCGAGGTTGCAGGTCAGCGGAAACCTGGGTTACGCGATCAACGGCGGGCTTCCGGCCGCCGGGTTCCGCACCACCTATTCACGCACCAGCGAGAGCGGATCGAGCCCGGAGATCACCTTCTCCATGAGGCAGATGTACCTTCCCGGACGCGGCGACGCGATTCCGCTGTTGCGGTCGGCCTCACTGGGCGCATTCGATCACCTTGAACTTGGCGAAACATTCCGGCTGGAGTATGGCTTCAACTACGAATCGGTCACGTTCCTGGATCATTTGAATTATCTCAGCCCGTTCGCGCGGGCTACATACAACCTCAGCGACAGGAGTTCGCTGCGCGTGGCATTCAGTTCCGGCACGCAGCCGGGCCAATTGCTGGCCAGCAATGCCGGATCCGCCGACGCGTTGAACCAGAGCTTGACCGCCCTGGCGATGGCGCCGCGCGTTTCTTTATCGGACGCGCACACCCGTGTGGAGCGCCGCGAATCGTTTGAGGCGAGCTACCAGCACGTGGTGGGCAGCCGCACGTATGCAGTGGGTGCCTATCACGAGGCCGTGTCGAACGCGGCGTTCCTGCTTTCAGGGCCGTCAAATTTCCTACCGTCGACGGACCTGCTGACGCTGCCGGATTCGGAAAGCCATGTTTTCAACTTGGGCAACTACCAGCGGACTGGCTACTCTGCGTCGGTGACACAGTCGGTCGGCGAGCATTTCGACGTGACGCTCGATGGAGGACGCGGCGGGGCGCTCATCACTGGTTCCGGGGGCGCCGTGGATGCGGAATCGTTGCGCGGGTCGATTCGGACGGTGCAAAAGACCTGGTTGTCGGCCCGTGTGACAAAGACGCTGCCCGTAACCGGCACGCGCGTGATCAGCAGTTACGGCTGGACCGATTTCCACGCGCTGATGCCCTCGCATGTGTCGCTGACCGAGCCTTCCAACCTCGGCGCGACGCAGGATATCGGATGGAATGTATACATCCGGCAGCCTTTGCCTCCACTGCCAGGGATGTTCGGCAATTTCGGGCGTTTTGAGGCGACGGCCGAGCTTCGCAACCTGCGGGCGCAGGGGTACCTGCCGGTGATCGTGAACGATCAAAAGGCCGTGCTGACCAATTCTCCGCGAGCCGTGCGCGGCAGCCTCAGTTTTATTTTCTAGACGCCTGTGGCTGCTGCTGCGTCATGCAGTGCAGCGTCCCCAACCCAAGCACCAGATCGCGGCAGTAGATCCCGATGATCTTTCGCTCCGGGAATAAACGTGTCAGTCCGTTCAACGCCGCCCGATCGTTGGCATCGCCAAACACCGGCACCAGCACAATCCCGTTGGCGATGTAGAAATTCGCGTAGCTGGCGGGCAGGCGCTGCCCGGCAAAATACACCGGCTCCGGCATCGGCAGCGTGACGATCTTCAGATCCTTTCGGGCACGCAGACGGGCGAGGTTTTCCTTCAACGGCTCGTGATTCTCGTCGGACTTGTCAGGCTCGACCACCGTGACAACCGTATCCTCCGAGGTAAATCGCGCCAGATCGTCCACATGGCCATGCGTGTCGTCGCCGGCGATGCCCCGGCCCAGCCAGATCACTTCTTTGATACCGAGATAATCGCGCATGGCCCGTTCCAGGTCCAGCTTGGAAAGGCCTGGATTTCGCGCCTGAACGTCGGATAATAGGCACTCCTCCGTCGTCAGCAGCTTGCCCGCGCCGTTCACGTCGATGCTGCCGCCTTCCAGAACGATCCCCGGAGAAAACCGCTCCAGCCCAAGTTTTTCCCCGATGAATTGAGGCACGCGCGTGTCGCGCTCGTAATTCTCGTACTTGGCCCAGCCGTTAAAGCGCCAGTGCGTGATGGCGACATCGGACTTCGTCTTGACGAACAGAGGGCAATAGTCGCGCGTCCAGCTTCGGTTGGTCGGGTGGTGAAAGAAGTCGACAGCCGCGAGATCCGCCTGACAGGCTTTAAGCATCCTTCGCACGCCGCGCTCGGCCGCTTCATCCTCAACCAGAATCCGCACGCGCTCCACGCGAGCCAGATGGCGGACGATTTCCCCATACAGCCATGGAATTGGCGCGAATTTGCCCGGCCAGTCCGATTTTTCATGCGGCCAGGCGAGCCAGGTTGCCTCATGCGGCTCCCATTCGGCCGGCATGCGCAGCTTCTTCATTTGCCGGTTCATTTGCCGATCCAGCGGTTCACAATTGGGCCGTAGGCGTCTATGCGGCGGTCGCGCAGGAAGGGCCAGTTGCGGCGCACTTCGTCGGAGCGGCGCGGGTCGCACTCGACGATCAGGATCTCTTCCTTGTCCGTCGAGGCCTGAGCAATGATTTGTCCAAACGGATCCGCCACGAAGGACGATCCCCAAAATTCGAGGCCGTGATCCGGCGGGCCTTCATAGCCCACCCGGTTCACCGCGGCGACGTAGATCCCGTTGGCAATCGCGTGCCCGCGCTGAATCGTGATCCATGCGTCGCGCTGCGCGGCCCCATATTGCGCTTTTTCCGAGGGATGCCAGCCGATCGCGGTGGGATAAAAGAGAATATTTGCCCCCCCCAACGCGGAGATGCGCGCGCCTTCGGGATACCACTGATCCCAGCAAACAAGCACCCCGATGCGCCCGAATGGCGTATCGAAATTCGTGAAGCCAAGGTCGCCCGGCGTGAAATAGTACTTTTCGAAATACAGAGGATCGTCCGGGATGTGCATCTTGCGATAGATTCCCTGAATTTCGCCCTCGGTCGAGAGAATCGCAGCGGTGTTGTGATACAGGCCCTGCGCGCGCTTCTCGAACAGCGACGCAATGACCACCACGCCGTGCTCGCGCGCGATCTTGCCCAAGGCGGCGGTGGAGGGCCCGGGGATCGGCTCGGCCAGATCGAACAGGTCGGCGTTTTCCTCGCGGCAGAAGTATTGGGCGCGGAACAGTTCCTGCAAACAGACGATCTGCGCGCCGCCCGCGGCGGCTTCGCGCACCTTAGCCTCGGCCTTGGCAAGATTCTCGGCCGGACTGGGCGAGCAGGACATCTGCACCAGTCCTATGCGGAATGTTTGATCGGTGGGCATGAAGTTTCATTGTCGTAAATTTGAGAATTGGACGGCACAGGCTGCGGAAAAACTCTTCCGCCTGCCAATTGGGCCACCGCGACCATCGGGAGCGGGCGTCGTTCGGCATCTGTTGTTAGAATGATCGGCTATGAAGATCACTCCCCTACTGCTTGCGTCCACGCTCGTTGCCGCCGATCTCGCACAGGAGGGACAGCGTTGGTGGTCGCACATCCAGGTCCTCGCCGACGACAAAATGGAGGGCCGCAACACCGGCAGCGAGGGGCACAAGCGCGCGGCGCAATACGTCGCCGGCCAATTCGATAACGCGGGTTTGCAGCCGGGCGGCACACAAGGATTCCTGCAGCCGGTGGCCTTCAATGTCACCCAGATCGACGAGCCGCAGTGCAGCTTGCTCGTCGCGAAGAAGGTAAAGGATGTCTGGAAGACCACGCCGCTGAAGCTGGGCGAAGATGCAGTCTTCATGGTTCGCGATGGGCTCGCGCCGGCGATCGACGCCCCGGCCGTGTTCGTCGGCTACGGCCTTTCGATCCCCGAGGCGAATTACGACGACTTCTCCGGCCTCGATCTGAAGGGCAAGATTCTGGTCTACCTGGCGGGCGGTCCGGCGAACGTTCCCAGCGCGCTGCGGGCGCATTATTCCTCGCGCGGAGAGCGCTGGAAGGCGATGGAGAAAGCCGGAGCAATCGGTCTCGTCGAGATTCCTAATCCCAAGTCCATGGATATCCCCTGGGCTCGCGCATCCCTGGCGCGCTTTATGCCGACCATGGCCATCTCCGATGCCAAGTTCGAGGAAATCCACGGCCTGAAGTTCGCCGCCCGCGTGAATCCGGCGCATGCGGATAAGATTCTCGGCGATTCCGGCACTTCCTTCGATGACCTGCTGCAACTGGTAGACAACCGCCTGCCTCTGCCCAAATTTCCGCTGAATCTGAACTTCCGGGCTAAGGTGGCGATCAAGAAGTCGCAGGTGGAATCGCAGAACGTGGTCGGAATCATGCCGGGCAGCGATCCGAAGTTGAAGAGCGAATACGTGGTGTTCAGCGCGCACCTGGATCACGTGGGCGTCGGCGAGCCAATCAACGGCGACAAGATCTACAACGGAGCCATGGATGACGCGTCAGGCGTGGCATCGCTCATCGAAATCGCCAACATGATGAAAGCGCAAAAAACCAGGCCCAGGCGCAGCGTCATTTTTCTGACGGTGACCGGCGAGGAAAAGGGCCTGCTCGGATCGCGCTATTTTTCGGTGAATCCGACCGTGCCCAAGGATGCCATCGTGGCGGACATCAATATGGATATGTTCCTGCCGCTGTTTCCGCTGCGCTATCTGGAGGTGCAGGGACTCGGGGAATCCACGCTTGGCAACGATATCCGCGAGGTTTGCCAGAAGGCCGGCGTCGCGGTACAGGCCGATAAAGAGCCGGACCGGAACCTGTTCATCCGCAGCGATCAATACAGCTTCATCCGGCAGGGCGTGCCGGCGCTGGCGTTCAAGTTCGGCTACGAGAAGGGCTCGCCCGAAGAGGCCGTGGCGAAGGACTGGCTGAAGAACCGTTACCATGCGCCGTCGGACGATCTGGATCAGCCGGTGGATAAGCCAGCCGCGGCCCAGTTCAACCGTATTCTGTTGGACTTAGGCACGAAAGTGGCCGACGCCAAGGACCGGCCAAAGTGGAATGACAACAGCTTCTTTAAACGGTTCGCCACCGGGGGAAACTAAGCCCGCCCCGAGCTTTACGTTCGCTACCCTCATCCGGAAGTCGAACAAAATACGACTGAATCGCTTCGCAGCGGCCTTCTCGTCCTTTCGATCCCGGATCGCGTGAGCTGAAATTATCCGTGATCCTGCGCTTTAGTCTAGCGTCGTTTCGAGATTAGAGGAGGACTTCCCATGAACAAGCGGACTCTGAAGGCCATTCTGGTGCTGGCCCTGCCCGCCGCAGCCTTGGCCGACATCACCGACAAGACCCTGACCATCCCGATCGGATCAGCGGTAAACATGGAAACGGGCGCCGTGGTCAGTTCCGGAGGCGACCTCAAGTGGGACGGCATCACCTTGACCCCACAGGGCGGCGCCAAGGCAACCTACATAGGATCGGGTGATGCCCTCTATCAGAGCCTGAATCAGCAGAGCCTGCAAGCCAGCAGCCAGCTTGTGAACACGCTTCCGATACCCGTTGGAGGTTTGACCGGAGGATCTGTACTTGCCGTGTTGACCACCGCCGGCCACTGGGCCAAGCTGGAGGTAACCACCACGAGCACACCCCTCAACGTTCCCCTTCCGATCAAATTCACTACATATGGGGCGGGCTCGGGTGGCGGCGGACCGACCATCACAATGATCCAGAATAACTACAGCTACCTCGTTCCGGGACTCCCGAATTACGGCATCGCGCCCGGAGCGCTGTTCATCATCAAAGGATCCGGTATGGCGAGCGCGACTACGGTTTCCTCACTGAACGATCCCGGCAAGGGTATTCCGACATCGTGGAACGGCGCGAGCATCTCCGTGACAGTGGGCGGCGTGACCGCCAGCGCGCCGATCTACTACGCCATTGACGTTCAGATCGCGGCCGTGCTGCCTTCAAACCTTCCCGCGGGCACGGGAACGCTAACCCTGACCTACAACGGCACAACGGCAACTGCGCCCATCACGGTACTAAGCAGCGCGCTCGGGCTCGATACCTATTACGGCACCGGCAGCGGGCTCGGTGTGGCGACCAACGCGATCACGGGCACCGTCTACAACTACACGAATTCGATTCCTCCGGGGACCACGGTGGTGCTGTGGGGCTCGGGCCTCGGCAATACTGGCGATAGCGACACCACGAACACTTCGACGCCGCACGCCGTCGCCAATCCCCCCACGTTCTATATTGGCGGCATTCAGGTAACACCGTTGTATGCCGGGAGGTCGGTGTATCCCGGCGTCAACCAGATCAATTTGACGATTCCCGCCAACGTCACGCCCGGCTGCGGCGTATCGGTGGTCGCGGTGAGCGGCAACATCGTCAGCAACACGGTGACGCTGCCCGTGGCGGTAGGCGGCGGAGTATGCAACGACGCGGTGACGGGCCAGAACGGAACCACGATCACAAACCTGGCGGGCAAGTCCAACTACAATTCGGGCGCCCTCTTCATCCTTCAGGCAAGTTCGTCGGGGCAGGTGAACTCAATTGCCTCGGCGACCTTCCAGAACGTGCAGACCGCAACGTCGGCGAACGTTTCCGGGGTTACCTCGATCGGAAGCTGCACGGTAAGTACTGGGGCGAGTGGAAGCTCGGCCACCTCGACCGGCCTGGACGCGGGGACGATTTCCGTAACGGGACCCAACGGAACACAGACACTACAGTCGTTCCCACAGATCCCGGGCGGTTATCTTTCGCAGCTGCCCGCCGGCTTCATTCCCGCGTCCGGCGGCACCTACACCTTCAATGGCACCGGCGGCGCCCAAGTGGGCAAATTCACCGCGTCGGTTTCCTATACCAACCCGATGGTTTGGACCAACTCCGGTTCCATCAGCTCCGTGATTCGCTCCGCCGGGCAGACGGTGACCTGGAGCGGAGGGGCCTCGGGATCGTATGTGTGGATCGTCGGCAGTTCCTCCTCTTCCACGGCTTCGGCGAGCTTCGTCTGTTACGCCCCCCAGAGCGCGCTGACTTTCACGGTGCCTTCCTATGTGTTGCTGGCGCTGCCGGCGAGCAACAACGGAAGTCTCGGGCTCCAGAATGTTACGCCCCCCGTGTCCTTCTCGGCCTCCGGACTGGACTCGGCCTGGGCCTTCGCGGGTGTCTCCTTTGGTATTAGCCCAAGCTATAACTAATCACGAAGAACCGGTCTGAAGGACCCCTATTGACGTACGACGGTCATCGTAGTATGATCGTCGTACGTTATGGATCATCCCCCCAGACCCACCGACGCCGAACTGGAAATCCTCACCGTCCTCTGGAGCCGCGGGCCGTCCACGGTTCGCGACGTGCATGAGACCATCGCGGCGCGGAAGCCTACCCAGTACACGACCATCCTCAAACAGATGCAGGTGATGGCAGAAAAAGGCATCCTCCTGCGCGAGGATAGCCAGCGGGCTCACGTGTACAAACCGGCGCGTCCGCGAGAGTGGACGCAGAAGCAACTGGCGGGAGATATTTTGCGGCGTGCGTTTGAGGGTTCGGCCAAGAGCCTGATGATGGGTGCGCTGGCGTCGCGAAAAGCTTCCAAAGAAGAGCTGGCCGAGCTGCGCGCGCTGCTCGATGAATACGAAGGGAGGGCACGATGACGGCATTTATCCATGGGCCGGCCGCAAAAGCGCTTGGCTGGACGCTGGTTCATTCGTTATGGGAGGGCGCGGCGGTCGCGGTGGTGCTGGCCGTCGTTCTTGCCCTGACGCGGTCGGCGCGAGTTCGTTATGCCGCCGCGTGCCTGGCGATGCTCGTGCTCGCGGCAGCATTTTCGATCACGTTTTGGCATCTGATGCCGGACCAGGGCGCACTGCTTGCCGCGCGGATTCCGCTGCCGGACGGTTCCCTGCCCCCGGCGGGCCCGGGCGCGCAGCCGAGTTCCTGGCAATTCGCGGATCTACTCCCATGGCTCACGCCGCTTTGGCTGATTGGGGTGGTTTTGTTCCAGGTGCGTTGGATCGCCTCCTGGATGGCGGCCTCGAAGATGCGGAGCGTAGGTGTCTGCACTGCTTCCGACGCGTGGATCGGACGGCTGGAAGGCCTGCGCGGCCGATTGCGGATGACGCGGACGGTTGCCCTGCTGGAATCCTGCCTGACGGACGTTCCGGTGGTGATCGGCTACGCCAAGCCGGTGATTCTGGTGCCTCTGGGATTGCTCGCCGGGCTGCCGGTGAGCCAGATGGAGGCGATTCTGCTCCATGAGCTGGCGCACATCCGGCGCGGAGACTATCTGGTGAACCTGCTGCAGACGTTTGTCGAGGGGGTGCTGTTCTATCATCCTGCTGCGTGGTGGATATCGCGCGTGATCCGCACCGAACGCGAGAATTGCTGCGACGATCTGGTGGTCGCCACGCAGGGCGACGCGCATGGATATGCGTCGGCACTGGCGGCACTGGCCGAAACTCAGATTCAACAGGCGACTCTGGCCGCAACGGGAGGTAGTGTAGTGAAACGCATTCAACGTTTGCTCGAGCGGGGCGAAGGGCCTCGCGTGGCTCCGGCGATTCCGGCGGCCGTTCTGGCCGTCACGTTCGCCGTGGCGTTGGCGGCATGGCCCGCGCCGCAGGCCGCGAAGCAGGCTGTGTCCCCGTATCAGAAATGGCTCGACGAAGAGGTCGTCTACATCATCACCGCGCAGGAAAAGCAGGCGTTCGCGGCGCTGCGCACCGATGACGAGCGCAACAAATTCATCGAACAGTTCTGGGAGCGGCGCAATCCGGCGCCGGGTTCCCCGGAGAATGACTTCAAAAAGGAGCACTATCGCCGCATCGCTTACGCCAGTGACCGGTTCAAGACAAGTAGCGCGCCCGGATGGAAGACGGATCGCGGGAGGACTTACATCCAGTACGGGCCTCCGGATGAGATCGAGTCGCATCCGTCAGGCGGTAAATATACGCGTCCACCCAGTGAAGGCGGTGGGGACACGGTCACATATCCCTTTGAACAGTGGATGTACCACCTGATCGAAGGGGTCGGCAAGAACGTCATTGTCGAGTTTGTCGACAAGGCTGGAACGGGCGACTACCGGATGACGACCGATCCCAACGCGAAGTCTGCGTCCGTCGGAGTGATCGGAAGCCTGATCTACTCGTCCATGGGTCCGGGCCCGCACGCTTCGGTTTCTCTACGGTCCGACGGAGAGATGACCGTGACCGTGCCGATCGAGTTCGACGCGAACCAGTACCTGATCACTTCGAAGACGGTGAAGGCCGACGGGACCAGCATCGGCACCGCGCAGGCGATCGCGGTTTCCTGCAAGGTGATGCCGAACGACACGGGCTGCGTAGGGAACAAGTTCGAGACCCACGGACCAAATACGCTGCCACCCGGTTCGTACACGCTCACCATCGCGGTGAAGGACGCGGGAAGCTCGACGGAGAAGAGCTACGTCGTGAAGTTTTCCACGCATCATAACGAGCGATAGGCACTCGTGTGCCGCGGTTTTGGCTCGCATGCTCACGCATGCGGGCTAGGAGCGAAGGGGACAGACCGCTGTGTCCACTGAACACGATTTGTTGAAGGTGCGGTAATTGTGGGCCGGGGACACAGTGGTCAGTCCCCTTCGCCAGGGAAAATTTCCCCGTAAAGCGCGTTTTCACACAGACTCTCTCGCCAGGGTTTTACAACCCCGTCCCGTAAGGGCGGGGACAAACTCGGCCCGCTGTGGTCTCCACGAAAACATAGTAAACGGGCTAGGGAGAAGCTTGGGGAGGACTGTCCTGATAAACTGCTTCTCATGCTCTGCCGCACGCTTGCCCTGATTCTGCTCTCGCTCTCGGCTTCGGCTGCTGACGATGAACATCCCACCCTCGCCATCGGCTCCGCCGCGCCCGATTTTTCCCTGCCCGGCATCGACGGCAAGACGCACACGCTCGCCGAGTACCGTAGGAGCAAGCTGCTCGCTGTGATTTTCACCTGCAACCACTGCCCCACGGCGCAGCTTTATGAGACGCGCATCAAGAAGCTGGTGGACGATTTCCAATCGCGCGATGTGGCGTTCGTGGCGATCGAGCCGAACGATCCGCAGGCGATCCTTCTTTCGGAGTTGGGCTACACCGACGTCAGCGATAGCCTCGAGGAGATGAAGATCCGCGCGGCATATCGCCACTTCAATTTCCCTTATTTGTACGACGGCGACACGCAGTCCGTTTCCCGCGCCTATGGACCGAAGGCCACGCCGCATGTGTTTATCTTCGATCAGGCCCGCAAGCTGCGCTATGAAGGCCGCGTGGACGATAGCCAGAGGGCGTCGCTCGTGAAATCGCAGGACGCTCGTAATGCCTTAGAAGCGCTCCTGGCCGGAAGACCCGCGCCGGTTGCGCACACGCCGGCGTTCGGCTGCTCGACGAAGTGGAAATCGAAGATCGACAGCCAGATGGTGGAGACGAAGAAGATCGAAGCCGAGCCGGTGACACTCCAGATGGCCACGGCCGAGGATTTGAAGAAGCTCCGGACAAATCCCACCGGCAAAGTCCTGCTGATTAACTTCTGGGCCACTTGGTGCGGCCCCTGCCTGAGTGAGTTTCAGGACATTGAGAACACGTGGCGCATGTTCCGCCGCCGCGACTTCGACTTGGTGACCGTCGCTGCCAATCTTCCGGACGAAAAGAACGGGGTGACGAAGGTCCTGCAGGCGCAGCACGCTTCCAGCCGCAACCTGATGTTCGCGACCGAGGACACCTACGGCCTGCAGGCCGCCTTCGATCCCCACTGGGAGGCCGGCGTTCCCTTCACCATGGTCATCGCGCCGGGAGGCAGGGTGCTGTATCAAAAACAGGGCGAGGTCGATATTCTCGAGGTCCGGCGGGCAATCCTGGCGAACCTGGAAAATGAGACCTACGTTGGGCACCCGGCGTATTGGGCGCAGAAGTAGCTTACTTCTGTACCGCTCCGCCCTTCATCACGAATTTAACTTTGCGGATGGCGGAAATGTCGCTCACCGGGTTGCCGTCCACCGCGATCAGATCGGCGAGCATGCCCGGCTTCACCTCGCCGATCTCCATATGGAGCACGCGGCCCGCCACCGAGGTCGCCGATTTTAACGCCTCCGCCCTGGACATACCGTAGTCCACCATCATTTCGATCTCGCGTGCGTTGTCGCCGTGCGGAAACACGCCGACGTCGCTGCCGCTGAGGATGGTTACCCCGGCATCGAGCGCAGCCTTAAAGCTGGCTCGCTTCCGAACTAGCCCCGGCGGCTCCGGATCGCCCTTCTTCCAGCCCGCGTACTGCGTTGTCGCGTCGCCGGCGGCGAGCGTCGGGCACAGCGCGACCTGATGCTCCACCATCAGCTTCCAGGTTTCGGCGGTTCCACCGTCGCCATGTTCTATCGTTTCCGCGCCCGCCAGAATCGCGCGGCGCATGCCCTCGGGCGTACCGGAATGGACGGCCACGGGCACGCCCGCGCTGCGCGCGGTTTCCACCGCGAGTTTCATTTCTTCCAAGGAGAACGTCGGGCTCGAGCCCGGATGCGGACCCCAGCGGTAATCGCCGTACAATTTGATCCAATCCGCGCCGTGGCCGATCTGGTCACGTACCACCCGAATCAGTGAATCCACGCCGTCTGCTTCCTCGGCGCCTTGCGGCACGCGCCATTCCAGAGCGAATCCCTTGGGCGCGTAGCTGCCCGTAGCGACGATGGCTCGCGTGGACGCCAGGACACGGGGGCCGGGAATGATGCCCTGATTCACCGCCTGCTTCAGCTCGACGTCGGCATAGCCCGCGCCCTCGGTGCCCAAATCGCGAACCGTGGTGAATCCCGCCATCAGCGTCGCGTGCAGATGATTGACCGCCCGAGCTGCGCGCAGAGCCAGACCTTCGTGCATCACCTGATCGTTCCAGGGCGTCTCGTTATAAGCGTGCAGCAGGATGTGGGAATGGCCCTCCACCATGCCGGGCATCAACGTGAGGCCGGGCAGATCGATGGTGGTCGCGCCGGCCATGTCGACGCTGGGCCCGGCAGCCTGGATGCGGTCGCCCTTAATCAGCACGATCCAGCCTTCATGCATCTCCGCGCCATCGAAAACACGCGCGGGCTTCAGAACAACGGGAGGCGTGTTCGCGCCTCGTCCCCTGCCCCTTTGTGCAAACACCAGCCCTGGCATTAGCATCAACAATCCGACCACGATACTTTTCCGCATGAGGCAATTATAATGACCCGGTGACCAAACGCGCCGCGAGCGCGGTGCAACAAAATTCATGAGAGCCCTCTAAACGATGCGCACGCTATGAACAGCGTTCATTAGATCGCAGCGTGTATGATCGCTTCGCGATGCCGCGAATCAGGGTTTCCGCTACGCGGTCGATCAGCCGGTTGGATTCGACAAACAGAAATCCGCAGGCGGTGATCAGCAACGACGTCACGCCATGGACTCCGGCCCACAACGCTTGGGAAATTTCGGCGACGTCGCCCGGCTCAAGCATTCCCGCCTCCATTGCCGTCTGGACGCCTTTTACAAGCTCGCCGAAACAGCGCCCGCCGGCGGTGAAACGGAAGGTCTCCTCGCCATTCGTTTCGCGCGTGCTGATCATGAACGTGATGAGGTAATGATCGGGGTTATCCAGGCCAAATTGCACGTAAACGCGCAGGCCGCGGCGCAACCGGTGCAACGGATCCGCCGCCGTATCGCGATTGATGGCATCGAGTTTCCGTTCCAGGCGCGAGAAGGTCTCATCGCTAATGTGCTGGAGGATATCCGCCTTGTCCCGGAAGTAGAGATAAATGGTGCCGGGAGAGTACTCGATTTTCTGCGCAATCTTGCGGATAGAGACGTTTTCGTAGCCTTCCTTGACGAACAGAGTTCGCGCGGCCTCGAGAATCTCTTCCCGGATGCCTTCCTTTTCGCGTGCCCGCCGTTCGTGAACGCCCATAAGAACCCTAAACAGTGTTCAGCGTAGGGCTGACGCAAGGGAATGTCAAGCCAGAATCACTCGTGACACCCACAGGCCTTCGCCCGGATGCCGTCGGTGCCTTCTTTCAGGATGATGGGGACCATTGCCAGCCCAGCGACGGGGTCCGCCCACCACCAGCCGAGCGTCGCATTCAGCAGCAGGCCCACCAAGAGGATGGCGGAAAGATACGCACAGAGGTCGGCCTGCCGGGAATCGGCCATCATCGCCGCACTGCCGATGCCGCCGGCGACGCGCCGCTTGGCTTTTGCCAGAAGAGGCATCACCACCGCGGAGGAGGCGGCGACCACGATCCCGGCGACGCTCTTATCCGGCGTCTTGTGCAGGATCAGCGCGGCACCCGACTCATAGGCTACATAGAGGCCCAGCGCAATGAAACACCAGCCGACGATGCGCAGAGCCGTCCGTTCCGCGCCATCCATGCCATCGTGGCGAAGCCTCCACAGCAGCGCCGCGCCGGAGGTCATCTCAATCGCGCTATCCAGCCCGTAGCCGACCAAAGAGACCGAACCCGCCATTAGCCCCGCGACGATCGAAACCAATCCTTCCAACGCGTTGTAGGCGACGGTGAAGTACTCCAGCCTGCGCCCACGCGAGATGGTTTGGCTTCTTGCGTCCATGGGGGGCGAAAATCCACTTCATTCTAGCAGTGTCCGAAGATGGAAGATCGCGTGCACTACACAGAGCGAGGTGATCTGGAGCCTCGACTAAGGGGCTCTTGAATCAGGAGAAATCATCATGACATCCGCAAATGCCTCAACGAGGGAAACGTTCCAGCTCGGTGCGATCCGGACCATTCTGCGCTCGCCTGGGCCGTGTGCCACGATTTTATTTTCGCCGTACCGTCCCGGCGAGCAGGACGGCTCGCCGGCGCTTATTCTGAAGACGTATGTTGATCAGTTCGCGAGGGCATTCGACCGGCGGCACATTTCGCAATCTGAGGTATCGCGTTTCATGCAGCCGTTGCAGAGCCTGCTCGCGGACCCTACCTTTGAAGCCGGCTCACACCTGGGAAGGGCTGTTTTCTGCTCCCCATCGGTATTCGAGGACTTCCCATTAACCCAGCCGCTGCCAGCGTCGTGTAGCCTGGGAAGCTGCTTTGTAATTCGAAAACTGGCGGATGAGCTGGATCGCCCGGCTGTGTTTTACTTACTCGTTCTTCACAAGACGGGTGTGAGCCTTCTGCATTGTGAGGGCCCTAGTATGGAGACGGTTCCGCTGCCGGCGGGCGTGCCTGCAACGCTCAAGGAAGCATTGGACATGGACTTCCCCGATCACGACCTCGAGAACCGCTCTGCATCCGGAAGTTCGCTGGGCTCGATGCGCCGCGTGCGCTTCGGGACGGGGGCTGATCGTGACTCCGCTTACTTGTCCGACTACTATAAGCACGTCGACCGGGGCTTGCGCGAACTGTTCCGCGAAGGAGATATGCCCCTCATCCTGGCGGGAACGCTGGAGGATATCGCCAAGTATCGCGCCGTGAACACGTACAAGCATCTCGCGAAGCATGGCATCGCCGGGAGTCTGGATCTGAAGCTTCCGCACCACCAGTTGCTGCAACAGTCGTTGGCGGTGCTCCGGGAGGAGAGCAACGAGCGTCACGCCGCCGCGCTGAGCGAGGCCCGGGAGCACTTCGATCCGGCCCGATTTACCACCGATTTCGACACGATTCTTCCGGCCGCCTTCGACGGGAAGATCAGCCGGATCTATGTGAACGAGAGCGCAGGGAAAATCGGCTCCTTTGAGCGGGGCAGCTTCAGCAGTTGGGAAAACGAGGACCTGCTGAACCTGGCGATGGTGCAAACGCTGGTCCATCACGGCGACGCATGTGTGCTGCCCCGGGAGATGATGCCGAATCATTCGCCAGCGGCCGCCATCCTGCGTTTCTAAGTTGCACGAAAAGCTATACTTGTTGAGTGCCGCCGGCCCGTCGCCGGGGACTGGGTGACTGTGCGCAGAAATGGCGCAGAACTTGTGGTTTTTGACGCTTAGGAGGAAGCGGAAACCATGCGATCGCAGATCAAGCTGGGTGAGATCTTCGGGATCAAGATCGGCTTGCATTTCAGCTGGCTCCTGATTGCGGCGTTGATTACCATTTCCCTTTCCTACCGGTTTCACGAGACAAACCCGGCCTGGAGCAAGGAATTCGTCCTCACGCTCGGCATCGCCACGGCGATACTGTTTTTCTTTTGCCTGCTGCTGCATGAGCTGGCTCATTCGCTGGTGGCCAGAGCCAGCGGTATGCCGGTGAAGGAGATTACGTTGTTCGCGCTGGGCGGCGTCTCGCAGATCGCAAAGGAGGCGGGAAGCGCGAAGACCGAATTCTGGATGACGTTCGTGGGTCCGCTAACGAGCGCCATCATCGGAGCGGTCTGCCTTGCGACGGTAAAGATCCTCCCGTCGGCTTGGCAAGCGGTCACGGCCATGCTTTCGTGGCTCGGCTATATCAACCTCGGGCTGGCCGTCTTCAATCTGGTGCCGGGATATCCCCTGGACGGGGGCCGGATCCTCCGCGCGATTGTCTGGTGGCGTACTGGCGACCCCGAGTATGCCACCCGCGTCGCGTTACGCGTGGGGCAAGGCATCGCGGTCCTGTTCATCCTGCTCGGCGTCAGCGAATATCTGGCCGGAGGAGGGTTCAACGGCATCTGGATCGCATTCATCGGCTGGTTCCTGCTACAGGCGTCCAGCGAGAGCCGCCTGCAATCGACGCTCAAACGGTCCATGGAAGGCGTGCGGGTGGCCGACGTGATGTCGCGCGACTGTCCGGCCGCCGACCCTCATTTGAATCTGGAAAACTTCGTGGATCATGAGCTACTGCGCACGGGGAAGCGCTGTTTTGTTGTCTTCGAGAATGGCGCGCTGGCGGGCCTTATCACGCCGAACGAGGTGAACCGGATTCCCCGTCCGAGATGGCCGATGACCACGGTGGACGACGTGATGCGCCCAATCGAGGACATCCATACGATCGCGCCCGATGAATCCTTAGAAAAAGCGCTCGAGGTGATGGCAACGGAGGACTTAAATCAGGTTCCCGTCATTGCCAATGGCGAGATGAAAGGTCTGCTTTCGCGCTCCGACATCGTGAACTTCTTTCAGACGCGGGCCGAGTTGCACCTATAGAGGCGGTCGCTGCTCTTGAAACTAGTAAGATGTCCCGGTCATTTTGTTTAGCGGTTGAGTCCCCTGGCTCACGCCAGGGGTTATGAGCCCGCACGTTAGTGCGGGTGCCCGGTGTTCGGCAGGGTAGCGACGTATTCGTCATAGTCTCTTTTGGAAGATGCTTCCAGATCCCCGATCATGGCGAGCTTATGTTGGATCGCCGCGATGGTTGCCGTCTTGTAGGGCGAATCCGGCCAGCTTTCCACCACGCTGAGCCTGTAGAGTTCCCATTGACGCTCGTTCATACTCAGGGAGAGCGGAGCAGGAGGTGCCAAACACGGGCGTCCATTCCGTGACTTTATAGGTCGCCTTGCGTCCGCTCTCAAGCGCAATGCTACGTTCGGCCCCAGTTGCCGTCAATCACCCTAAGGTACTGGAACATAAGACCTACGCCATCAATCTCTTCCGAAAGCCGCCGCTCTAATGTGGCGGACGGAGTCGGTCGATTATAAGTTCAGGAAAGAGGATCAATCGAATGGCACGAAAAAAAGCTAAAACTTTGCGAACCGAGAATGACGCAACAGAAACCGTCCACGCATTGACGGAACAAATCGCGTCGCTCGCGCATGCGCTTTGGCGCGAGCGAGGCTGTCCGCACGGTTCCCCGGAAGAAGACTGGTTCAAGGCCGAACAAGAAGTCAAACAACGGCGCAAGGGTGAACTCCTGGCTCTGCTGCACGATGTCCGCACTTCGTCTTAAGAGGCCAGGGAGAAACATGAGAAAGCTGAAAAATGCGGTCTTGAACGCGAGAATTGGGCTCGACACGCGAGGCCAGGACCTCATCGAGTACGCTTTGATGGCGGGTTTCGTGGCCGTGTCCGCAGGCGCCATCATGCCGAATGTCGCCCAGAGCATCAGCACGATTTTCAGTGAAATCGCGTCTGTGATGAAAGGTGCGGCGTCTCAAGGCGGTCCGCCGGTAGGATAGGCTGTTCAGGGCAAAACAACGAAATTCTGGTGAGCCGGGCGGGGATCGAACCTAGCAAGCGGCGTTCGACGAAAAGCGAAACTTTGCTCAAAAAAAGGGGCCGCAATCGGCAGGACTGCGGCCCATCACAAAGGGCTAGAAATGGTAGATCTTTGTCCTAGCGGTTAACTAGTCCGAAAACGGCTGTAATTTTACTGCACGTTACGAGGAGGATTCGGAACTGGTGCCGCCACTTGTACTGCCATCGGCATCGGACGAATCATTCCAAAACGGGCCATCACGGCCATAGTGCGGGCCGCTGCGCCAGTGAACGACAGTTGAATCCCGGCCTCGAACGAGCAGCCGGTTTCTGCCCAGTCTCCACCCTCGTAGATCAGGGTGGACTTTTTGTTGAAGCGGCAATTATGGAAATGCTTGCCGTCAAGCACCACCGCCTTGTCGCTGAAATTTTCAGCTTGAATTAACTCCATAAATCTCCTTATCTCTTGAAATTGGACTTTTCGGCATCGTTGCCGCTAATCGATTGGTCGGGAAGAATGGACGTTTGGGATGCCGACCCCTATCTATACGCCCGGCATTCAAAGTACCACTAGATACAGGGTGGACTTAGAAATCGATGACACTATTGGATCAGATCAAATTGTCGAGCGCAAGGGGGTCTCTAAGGTTGAGCGATTACCTGATAACACGTTGCTCAATTGCATCGCAACAAACGGGGTTGCTGGTTTCACATTTCGCGTGTTCTTCGCCAAACGAACGAAGCGCAAAAGGTTCAAATACCCCTCAAGCGCAGCCGTGAAAGAGCGTGACCGACCCGCGCGAGATTCCAAAGGAATGGGACGCCAACCTCGCCCTATCGCCGCCGTATCCGCAACCACTAAATCAGCTGACTCCACATAACCTCAAAAACAGAATTGTGAACGAGTGTGCCAACAGAATACGAGACTGGGCCAGCGAGTCCCGCGAGAAGCTCCAAGGCCTCTCGACACATAGGAACACTTCGGCTAACGACTACGATCATCGCGGGGGAAGGTAGCTGCATGCGCTGCAGAATACCGATTCGATTCCGCAATCTCTCCTGCCATCCGTCATCCCTGATATACACGACAGCTACCGCGAACGCTCGATCTCCTTTAACGGCAAAGAAGCTCATCGCGGAGTCACCGCTTGCTGAGATCGAAAAGCCCAGCAGCCCAAACCACGCCCGTACCGCCCTTTTGGCCCTAATCACTTCGGGTAGCAGGTGACGTCTTGAAACGGGCGCTGTCGTTTCCTCTTTTCTAATCTCTGCCACTGCCGTCGCACTTGCGCCGAACATCTCCAGCAGACGTGAGAACGTGATGATATGAAATGATTGGCCCCTTGATGCGCGCCGGAACTCGTCTACTAGCTCGAAGCGTGGGTACAATTGGCGCTTGTTGCTGTTGTGCCACCAATCAGCTTTTTTCTCGCCTGTGACGAAAATAACGCTCGCGCCGTAGGCCTCTCCGATCTCTAGAATCGTTTGCCATATAAGGAAGTCGCCGATCCCCTCGTCGTCCTTTGCCCCATCTTTGTAGCCTGGTGGAATCTTGAGTGAAAGGCGGTCAACGTGACACTTGCGGATTTCCTCGTTGCTCTTTTTTGCAGATATCACTATCTCCGAGCGAAATAGCTCGTGGTAAAGAAGGCTTATCGGATCATTCCACTCCCACGATTCCACCTTATCAATCAAATCGCCTAGCGCCTTGTGATACTCCTTCGCAAGCGTATCGAGGTTTTTCCCCACCGTTTGCAATGTCTGATATTCTCCAACGCTTTCTAAGATAGGGTAATCGTCCTGGCGAAACGCCTGTTGTTGGGATTGCCGATTGGTTAGTTTTTGGTGCAGTTCGGCAATTTTTCGGACGCGGTTATTTGCGAACTCGCGCGCCACTTGTGCAGGAATGAGAAGACGCTTTTGTTCAATCAGCTTCTCGTAGGTCGTCTTGATCTCCGAGAGCGTTTTTGACCCCGTCGAATAGGGCAACAGCAGAGTGTTGGTATCCAAGACGACGCATGCGGAATTTTTGGTTTCTTCCAGGGGCGTAAACCGCGCGGTGAAGACTGCGGCGGCCTCTGGAAACACGCCCTCCGCAACGAAGATTTCCGCTTCCGTTTTCGCGTTGGTCGTTGAATTGTCGCCGGTAGAATCGGGTTTCGACATCAGCTATGCGCCTGACTACTATACCGAGAATCTAGCATCGAATGGGCGTCTGCGCGTCCGCTTGGTTTCTGCCGTTGCGATTTGGGGAACACATTCTGCGAGATTGAACCGAACCCTAACGGCCTCTCGTACTCAAGATGCGGTTGATTACGACACCGTGCCAAGGTTTTCCACTCCTGGTCGGGACTTGGTCGTCATTCAACCGAGCAGCAATTCGGTCAAACCCGAGTCCACCGGCTCGCAACGCCAACAGGCGCGCCACTACCTCTGTCTCACCCTCGTAATACCCAAACGGCTTTCGGCCCTCACAGTGTCCGTTCTTCAACCGAGCACGGGCACGCGCACCGCGTCCGCGATGGTGATTCCCACGGCTTCCGGCTCCGGGTCGAACTTGCCCGTCAGCAAGAAGTGTTGGACAAGTTGTGCCGCCGTTTGGAAATCCGCCGTGCCTAACGATCGGTGAATCCTCTTTCCGCCATGCCGCCCGTCCACCCAATACGGGCATTTCTTACATGAAGCGCCCGATTTGCATCCCTGAATGTGCCGCCGCCGATGTCTGAGCATGGCACCATCCGACACCCGATTTCTTGGCGAACCCGTACCCATAGTGTCACCGCGAAATATCGAGAATCTGTAACTTATTTATTTATAACGGTTAAGTAATGGTGAGCCGGGCGGGGATCGAACCCGCGACCACCGCATTAAAAGTGCGATGCTCTACCAACTGAGCTACCGGCTCTAACGTGGAAGAAATTCTATTGTAGCGCGCGACCCATTGCGGAAGCCAGCTTTGCCAGACCCGTGCGGACGTCGCCGCCGAGGTGGATGCGCAGGGCGCGGCGTCCGCGTTCGGTGAGAACCTGCAAATCACCGCGAGCCTGCGCGGCTTTCACCACGCCGAACGTGTATTTCTGGCCGGGAACCGGAAGATCGGCAGGATCGTCCGCGGTAATCTGCAGAAAGACGCCGGTGTTCGGTCCGCCTTTGTACGCCTGACCGGTGGAATGCAGGAAACGCGGGCCGAAGCCAAGGCACGTCGCGACGCGCTTCGTATCGCGCACTGAGGTGCGGATCGCCTGCAGCGCGGCCTCGTTTTCTTCGCTCATCTGGATGTAGCCGAGCAGAGCGAAATAATCGCCCGCCTTCAGCGTGTTCAGATGTTCGCGCACCGCGGCTTCGAGGGTCTTAGCATTCGTCGCGCCAAACACCGCCACGCCGTCCTCTACGAACGCGGGAGTCTCCGCCGGCAGTGAACCTTTTTCTTCAAACTCTGTCGTTAATCTGCGAGTCGCGATCTTGCTCGCCTCCACGTCCGGTTGGTTGAACGCGTTGATACCGAGAATCGATCCAGCTACCGCCGTCGCAATTTCCCAGCGGAAGAATTCCTGACCCAGATCGTAGGCGCTGTTCAGGGAAATACGCACTACGGGCTGCCCTGCTTCGGACAGTTTCTCGACGGCCTCATCCTGCGCAGCGTCGGGCGCGGCATCCAGGCGCAGATACACGAATACGCGATCCTTCCCGTACACGGCAGGCGCGCCGAGCGCTTCGCGATCCACCGGAATCAGGCCCTTGCCGTCCTTTCCGGTCGATTCGGCCAGCAACTGCTCGAGCCACGCGCCGAGATCGTGAATTCCAGGCGACGCGACGATGGTCACTTTGTCGCGTCCCTCCTTGGCAAGCGTGCCAAGCAGCACGCCCAGCAAGACACCGGGATTCTTCTCCGCCGGGGCGCACGACGAGCACGCCAGAGCCATGTTCGACGCGCCCTCCAGGAACTTGGCCGTGTCGATACCCATGGCGGCTCCGGGTACCATGCCGAAATCCGAGAGCGCTGAATAGCGCCCACCGATCGAGGGCAGCCCGAAGAAGATCCCTCGGAATTTGTCGCCTTCGGCCACCTGCTGCATCTTTGAACCGGGATCGGTGACGGCGAAGAAGCGGCTGCCGTCCCGGCCGGAGCGCTCGAAGAAATACTGCTTGAAGATATTCGGTTCCAGCGTCGAACCGGACTTGCTGGACACGATGAACAGAGTCTTCTTCAAATCGATCTTGGACTCAATGGCGCGGATCTGCGCCGGATCGGTGGAATCGAGCACGTGGACTTTCGGAAAGCCCGGCTGGTCGCCGAAAGATAGCTTCAGCACCTCGACGCAAAGGCTCGATCCACCCATCCCGAGCAGCAGAATGTCGGTGAAGCCGCCGGCCTTCACATCGGCGGCGATCTTCGCGAACTTTTCGCGATTCTGAAGCTGAGCATCGGCGATGGTTAGCCACCCCAGCCAATTTGCTTCATCCGAGCCAGTCCAGATCGACGCATCCTTCGCCCAAATGCGGCGCGTTTTCCCGGCGATGCTCCAGGCTTCGAGTGCATCTTTCACCGCGGACGCCTCTTCGAAACCGAGCGAGTACGCCATCGGACTCACGGGCGCGACGGGAATCTTGCACTTCGGGTCGACGGTGTTCAGTAACTTGTCGAAAGGCTCGGCGAAGAGCTTTACACCTTGCAGAACCAGATCCGATGTGACCTTATCGATGGAGATCCCGGCGGCGGCGAGTTTCGCCATCACGTCCTTGGCCTCTTCGATGCCGGATTCGAGCGAGGCGCGCGCTTCGCCATGATCGCGGAACGCATCGAGCGTCGCGGGAGGAATGGTATTCACCGTATCCGGTCCGATCAGTTCCTCGACATAGACAACGTCGCGCATCTTCGCGCTCTTGGTGGAAGTACTGGCCCACAACACTCGCTGCGTCATCGCGCCGCGCGCTTCCAAAGCCTCCCACTGCGAGCCGGAGAAAATCTCCAGATACTTTTGATACGCCAGCTTCGCGTTGGCGATGGCCACTTTGCCGCTCAGTGATTCGAGCGAGGGATCGCCCTTAATGTAGCCGTCGATGGCCGTGTCGATGCGGCTGACGAAGAAACTGGCAACGCTGGCCACGCGCGACGGGTCGGCGCACTTTTCGAGGCCGCGGATGTAGGCGTGCGCGACCTCGGTGTAAACGTCAGTGGAGAACAGCAGCGTCACGTTGACGTTGATCCCTTCGGCGATGGCCGCCTCGACGGCGGGAAGTCCGGCCGCGGTTCCCGGGATCTTAATCATCAGGTTGGGACGATTTACGGCCTTCCACAGCCGCCGCGCCTCGTCGAGCGTGCCTTGTGTTTCATTGGCCAGGAACGGCGACACTTCCAGACTGACGTAGCCGTCGCGGCGATTGGTGCGGTCGTAAACGACGCGCAGAACGTCGGCTGCGTCCTGCATATCCCGGATGGCGATGCGCTCATAGATGGCCTTGGCGTCGAGGGTCGAATCCTTCTGAAGTTCGGCCAGGAAATCCGAGTAATCGTTGCTGCCGACGATTGCCTTTTCGAATATCGCCGGGTTGGAGGTGACGCCGCCGACGCCGTCCTGCTCCACCATGCGCTTCAGTTCACCCGAGGTGAGCAGATCGCGTCGGATGAAATCGAGCCAGACGGATTGGCCAAACTGCGCCAGTTCAGTGAGACGGTTTTCGACAGGTGTGGAAGGAATCATATGGTCCTCTATCCCAGTTTAGAGGGATTCCACGCGCGAAGGATTCCTGAAATTTCGGTTATTGTTTTACAGTCTTGTGACGACGGGCGTGGGCGGCTCCTCGCCGGGTGGCGGACGATTTGGAGCGGTGGCGCGCCGAGGGCCGGACGGGTTTCCGCACGGCTGCTGATCCCCGGCTCTGGGTGGCCCCGTGTTTGCTGTGATGTGGCTTCGTCGCGGCGCCGGCAGGCAGAATCAGGGCGGTGAGCAGGCAGAGGATGGTAAGGATATGTTTGATCATAATCCCCTTGTCAAAAGGTACAAAACATTATGACACGTTTTTCCGGGGCCGATCTGATATGCTCTCGGCATGAGATTTCCTCGTGCCACGCTTGTGCTTGGAACCGTGTTGCTCGCGGCCGCCTGCACCGCTGCACAGCCGGCCAGCGCTCCCCCGGACCAGAAGGAAATCCGCGATTACCGGTTGAATATGGACGTCATCGATCGCAGTGTTCGTGCGTTCAGGGCCATCACGGGCGATCCCGCAGCGAAGAAGTGCGGCAGCTCGAACGGCCCCGGGGCCGCCACGCTCGACGAGAGCGAGAAGCGCCTGAACGCCTGTCCGGCCGCCCTGGTTCATTTGAAGGAGGCCGGAGTCAAGCCGCGCGAATTCATGATTGTGACTATTGCGCTGATCAGCGATGTGACGGCCGTCGGCATGAAGAAAGACGGAACGCTCAAGAGGTATCCGGAGTCACTTTCTCCCGAGAATGCGATGTTCATCGGACAGAATTTTGAACAGGTCCAGGCCAAGATGAACGCCATGGCAAGCGCCAAGTAGCAGCGGCACGGGGCATTCTCCTTGGCAACTTCCCGCAGTGTTGGAGGGCGTCGGGCGCAAACGATCCGGCATCGTTCGCAGCGGCAGGGGCGCTGTTTTGTTCGGCATCGCGGCCGTGGCATGCTTCCTGCTCGCGCGTGGATGCTTCGCTACTTAATGTCGACCTCAATCCCCTGCTGGCTCGATGCGCCGTTAATGGCAATGATCACCAGGTCCTGCGGACCCGATGCCACAGTGCTCGGGATCTGTACGTTCACCTGATAGACGCCGACTTGGCCCGGAGCCAGGCCTGCAAAGGATACTTGTGCCGACACTCCGCCGACGTATACGAGGATTGGATAGTAGGTGTAGGCCAAGGGCGACGCCGGCCCGGCTGTGCCAGCAATGACCAAGGGACTCGTGATGCCTAAGCCGACCGCATAGAATGTCAGGTATGAGCCCTTCGGCGCCGGGTTGGTTGCCGAGTTGAGCGACCCGTCCTGATTCGTCGCGTTTACATGGGTCGCAGTTTCGCCGCTCACATAGACCGCGGGCTTCGCCGTGCGGACACCGATGACGATGATGTTACTCGACTGCCCCTGGTAGTTCACCCAGATCAGCGCGTTGGTACCGGGAATCTCTCCGTAGGGCACAATCACCTCGGCGCGAGTGGCGGAGGCATACGAGATTGCGGCCGCGATGCCATCAATGATCACCGTCGTGCCGCCAAGGTTATTGGGTAAATTGCCGGCCGGCGCGCTCACACCCGGGTCTGGTCCGAGCCCGGAACCGAATATGATGATCCGCTGGCCCGGCGCGATCATTCCGGGTAGCAAGCTCGCATCGCTGAACACCGCATCCGCGCTGATGCTGGGCCCAGAAACCGGGGTTCCGGTAATGGTGATGCTTATGGCTTGGATCGTACCGGAGTTGCCCGGCGTGCCATTGTTTTGAATGGCCAGCCGCCAAAAGCCGAATGAGGATTGGCCATTGGAATTTGCGAGCGGCTCGTTGCCAGCGAAGGGCCCGCGCCCAGCTTCGGCTGGACAAAACGAGGCGAATTTGGTGGACGCGCTGTCGTCAAAGGTCGTGTTGATGTTTTGCAGATTGCCGCAGTTTCTTTCGAGCAGCTTTGTCCTCGTGCCATAGGGAGAGTAGAAGAACACATTCAGATCTCCAACCTTCGGGTACTCAACCTGCAGCTGAACCGTAACCTTGCTGACGTTCAAAGCCTGGTTAACAGGAATTTCAGCCACGGTGAAAAAGCCGGGGCTATAGACAATAGGCAGCGGCTCGCCGGGGTAATTGAATGTAGCCGTTTGGCTCTGCGCAAACGCGCAGGCGGCTCCAACAGCAAGAAAAGACAAGATTCGAGTGGTCATTGCCGAGAGCTCCTTCTGAACTAGCTGACGATGGCATGATGCTGGAGCAACCTGTGAGATTTAGTTTTCCAGCGAGCAACGGAAAAGGAGCCCTGCGAAATCACGCAACTTATTGGAATAGATGCGGTCGGTGTGTTTCCGCACCTTCACTTCGGCCAGACCACATAGTCCGCATCCGTCGATATCATCCGCGGCGATTTTGAGCCCGGCGCTGGATGCACCTCCACGCGGTCGAGGATAGCATCCTTCACCTGTTCCAGAGAAAGGCCGTTTCGCCAGGTCGTGGCATGGGGCTCCTCCCAACCGATCTCCACATTGCTCATGCGAAACCCGCGCGCCTGTCGAACCGTTAGGGCCGTCGCGGTATGTTCGTAGGGAGCGCTGGGATCAGACGATACAAACAGCTTGATATTGTTCAACCGCACCCCCTCCAGCCAGCTTGTTGGATGGCCGTTGATCACGGAAGGGCCCGTGCCATGCGCCACCACATTCTGAACAATTACATTTCGAATCTTGCCGGCAGCGGGTTCATTGGCACGCTTCGTTCCGTCCACTTCACTACGCCTCTTGATGTTGAAATGCAGCGGATCTCCGTCGCCCCACCAAAACCAGTCAAACCGCCGCGTTTCGATGGTCAGGTTCGACAACACCACGTCCTCCACGATGCCGCCATCGAACACCATGAACGCAATCCCCCGGTTGGAATTCGTAATCACCACGTTGTCGATGTTGACGCGACGGATCGCCTTGGAATTTCCGTCGCAAAACTTGATCGCGCTTGACGCCGAAGACAGCCGGCAATTGGTTACAGTCACGTTTTCCACCGGGAGCGCCGGCCCCCAAATATCCGCCGAATAGAACACGAGCGCGTCGTCGCCGGTTTCGATGGTGGAGTTGGAAATGCGAACATCCTGACAACCGTCGGGATCGATGCCATCGGCCCACACGCCGTCCTTCTGGCTGGAATAAATGTAGACACTGTCGATCGTCAAGCGCTTGCAGGCGTAGGGATTAATGGTCCAACTACGCGAGCGAAGAAACTTCAGCCCGGTAATCCGCACATCCGTGCAGCGCAAGAGCAGCACCATGCGCGGATAAATCTTCTCGTCGGGGAAACCAAGCGGGAACGGGCGCATCAGTGGTTTGCCGGTTGCCTCCATCAGGCGCTGGTTGGAGAGGATGTAGAAATCGGTGATGCTGTTCAGGTGCCATTCATAGGTCGATTGCCCATCGAGCGTGCCCCGCCCTTCGAGAGCGATATCGTGCAGGTCCTCACCGGAGATCAGCGCGGACTTTGGCGATGGGTCGAACTGCGAACCGTCCAGGGAGGCGAATATCGTCGCTCCGGCTTCCAGGTAGAGCCTCACTCCAGAACGCAAGTGGAGTTGGCCGCTGGTATATTCGCCAGGACCAACGTAGACGGTCCCGCCACCCGCTTTCCCGCAGGCTTCGATCGCGTGCTGCAGGGCAGGCCGAGCGTCCTGTGATTTGATCCCTGTCGCGCCGTAATCTTTCACATTGAAGACGGGGTGGGCACCCAGCAGACTAGCAAGCATTGCGAAGAGGAGCGCGATGCGTCGTGGCATCCCTAGAGACTATCGCGTTTCGCTGCGCTATTTCGGGCACCGGTGCTTTGTGTTCCCGGAAACCCTGCTTAATGATTCATGCTCTGCCGGAGGTTGACGAGTACCTGGTCCGTAGCGTCCAGCCGGACGAAAAAGCCTGCCCGTGGGTACTCATAATCGAGGATGATGTAGATGGTGATCGTTAGAATAAGCGCGAAGCCCAGCGTGTGGATCCAACTGCGGGCCTTGCCACTGGCGTCATAACCAGCCAGCAACGAACAGATCATTGGGACCAATGCGAGAAGCACGAAAACGATTCCCGGGGGATGCGTCTGCAAGGCTACCGCCCGGGTCGTCGTGATATCGATCATCGTATTCAGCGATGCCAGGATGAAAGCGGCCGTCGGAGGCGGGCACCCCTCACGGCAGGCATTCACGGCGTGGGACCAGATTTCGTGTTGCAGAGCCTTGGCCCGGTCCATTTCGATCTTGGCAGAGTCCGAATAATCCCCGATCTTTTGATAGAAGGCCAGTCTGGCATCCAGATACTGGCGGAAGCTTTCGCGCTGGCGCGCCTGCGCGTCGGGTGGTAGCAGATCGATGCGTAGATACGCGGTCTCAATGGCATTGGTCTCGGCCACAATCAGCAGCCGCTTCGCCTCGAACCGTGTGGATGCGCCGGAAAATGTGAATGCGATCAGAAGGCCCATTAATGCAAAGACGGCGCCCAGCAGCGGGCTGAATGCCTTACCTGCGCCTTCCGCAGCCCGTCTCCCAAGCCGGAGGCCAAGTTCGAGGAATGAGAGCATTCCGGCAAACAGGAGAACCACGACAAGGACGATTTGGAACGTAGTCATTGAACCCTCTGCAACCTCGCGATGAGGCTGAGCTCACTCCGCCGCGACAATATTCACACGGCAACAGATGCCTGCCGGGAAAGAGGCGGTTTATTTTAGTTGAAGGTCCTTCTGTGGCGGGCCTTGACGCAACCCCGGAAACTCAATACGCTAGTACCCGAAAAGGGGTAACATTCATTATGGACCGCCGCCGCTTTTTTGGAACCACCGCTTCTCTTCTCACCGCCTTTCAGGCTGGCTCGCTGGCCAAAGCGCAGGATGCCATCTCCGCTGTAAATGGGAGGCCGGCGGACACCGTCGCTCGCGACGAAGACTTCTGGTTTAATATTCGCCACGCGTTCACGGTCGATCGCAATATGATCAACCTGAACAACGGCGGCGTGTCCCCGGCCCCAAAGATCGTCATGGACACCGAGGTACGCTACCTGGAAGTGGAGAATCTCAACCCGTCCTACTACATGTGGAATGTGCTGGACCCCGGCGTGGAGACCGTCCGCAGGCGTCTGGCCCGCATGTTCGGCGCGGACCCTGAGGAAATCGCCATCACCCGCAACGCCAGCGAGGCGAACGAGATTATCCAGCTTGGCATGCAGTTGAAGGCCGGCGATGAAGTGATCACGACGAATCAGGACTACCCGCGCATGATCACCACCTGGCAGCAACGCGAGCGTCGTGATGGAATCAAACTCAAGCAACTCACATGGCCCGTGCCACCACCGAGCATGGATTATCTGGTGAAGATCTTCGAAGACGCCATCACGCCGCGGACGAAGGTAATCCACATCTGCCACATCACCAACCGCACCGGCCAAATCTTCCCGGTGAAGAAGATTTGCCAGATGGCGCGGGCCCGCGGAATCGAAACCATCGTCGACGGCGCCCATGCCTTCGCACAATTCCCCTTCACTCACGCCGATCTCGATTGCGATTACTACGGCACGTCGCTGCACAAGTGGGTGCTGGCACCTATCGGCACGGGCATGCTCTATGTCCGGAAGAACAAAATCCCAGGCATCTGGCCCATGATGGCCGCGCCAGATTCAATGCAGGACAACATCCGCAAGTTTGAGGAAATCGGCACACACCCGGCCTCGCAGCGCAATGCGATCACCGAAGCCATCAACTTTCACGAAAGCATCGGTGCGGAGCGCAAAGCCGAGCGTTTCCGCTACCTCCGCAAGCGTTGGTCCAATCAGCTGCGCGAGCTGCCGGGCGTCAAGATTCTCAATAGCGAAGATCCGGAACAATCCTGCGCCATCGGCTTCATCAGCGTCGACAAGATCGATGCTCCCGCTTTGTCGAAATACCTCTGGGACAAATACCGCATATGGACGGTGGCGATCGTTTCGCCCGGCGAGTACCAGGGCCTGCGCATCACGCCCAACGTCTATACGACGCTCGAAGAGGTCGACACGTTCACCGAAGTGATGACAACGATCATCAAACGCGGCTCGATCCCGGCCTAGTCCCGGCTACGCTGGCCTTCCTTGTTGACCGAGGCTATCGATCCTTAATACACTTCCCTTACTGTCTGGCAGACATGCGAAAGGGAACGATATGAATCGAGGATCGGTTTTTGCTGCACTATGCCTCGGTGCGATGACTCTGGTCGCGCAGCGACGCGGCGGGCAATTGGCCGATGTGGATCAATTCCGGTTTCGTTTTGTCGGCCCCCTGGCCGGCAACCGTGTGGCGGCCGTCGCGGCCGTGCCGGGGGACGTGAACACCTATTACGCCGGTGCCGCGTCGGGTGGCATTTTCAAATCCGTCGACGGAGGATTCGGATGGACCCCGATCTTCGACGATCAGCCCGTTGCCGCTATTGGCGCACTTGCGGTTTCGCCGTCGAATCCCAATATCGTGTGGGCGGGCACCGGGGAAGCCTGGGCTATCCGCGACGTGGACGTAATGGGCAACGGCATGTACAAGTCCACCGATGCGGGCAAGACCTGGCAGCACATCGGACTGGAAGAAACCGGCCGCATCGGGCGCCTCATTCTGCATCCCACCAATCCGGATATCGCCTTCGCTTGCGCGCTCGGACGCATGACGGGACCGCAGCAGGAGCGCGGCGTCTACCGTACCCTCGATGGCGGAGAGCACTGGGAGCGTGTGCTGTTCGTCGATGAAAATACCGGCTGCAGCGGGCTCACCATGGACGCCAAGAATCCGCGAGTATTGTTCGCCGGAACCTGGCAGGTGGAGATGCACACTTGGGGCGAACTCAGTGGAGGCCCCGGCAGTGGCATCTACACCTCCCGAGACGGGGGCACTACTTGGAAGCGCGTGAACGCCGCTGGCCTGCCGAAATCGCCGCTCGGAAAGATCGACGTCGCGGTCGCGCCCACCGATTCAGACCGGGTTTATGCGCTTATTCAGACAGCCGACCAAGGCTCAATGTGGCGCTCCGATGACGGAGGCACGACCTGGCGAGTCGTCAATTGGGACCGCGCATTGATCGGCCGCGCCGGTTACTATATCCACCTGGCGGTTTCGCCCGCCAACGCGAATGAGGTCTTCGTATCGAATAGCTCCTTCCATCAGTCCCTGGACGGCGGCGAAACGTTCCGGCCGACTCAATGGGGAGGCGATAACCACGACATCTGGTGGGACCCCACCAACCCGGACCGTTTCATCATCACTCACGATGGAGGCCTGAACATCACCACGTCGCACGGGCGCGGATTTAATCGCGTCACGCTGCCGATCGGCCAGATGTATCACGTGTCTGTGGACAATCAGGTGCCCTACTATTTCTACACCAACATGCAGGACAACACCACGATGCGCGGGCCAGCCGTACAGGTGGGCTTCGGCGGATTCGGGCGCGCTGCCGAACCCGGTTGGGACCGCGGGATGGGCGGCTGTGAATCGGGGTTCACTTATGCGGACCCCACCGATCCAAGCGTCGTCTGGGCAACTTGCTACGGCGACGAAGTCACGCGCTGGGACGCGAGGACAAAGCTCGCCCGTTCGGTGAGCCCGTGGCTGCACACGCTCGATTCCCCTCCCAACGACACGAAGTACCGCTGCCACTGGACTGCGCCTCTGGCGATCGATCCGTTCGATCACAACACGGTGTATTACGGCTGCCAGGTGATTTTCCGGACCACAAATGCCGGTCAGAGCTGGAGCGTCATCAGCCCCGATCTCTCCACGCAGGATCCGAAGTATATCGTTCCCTCGGGCGGCATTGTCGGGGACAATCTCGGCCAGTTTTACGGCGAGGTGGTCTTCGCCATTGCGCCGTCCACCGTGCAGAGAGGCCTGATTTGGGCGGGCACCAACGACGGCAAGATTTGGTACACCAAAGACGCCGGCGCGCACTGGAACGACATGACGAAGAACGTCGGCATGAAGCCCTGGGGGACGATCACCAGCATCCAGCCGTCATTTTTCGATCCAGGCACTGCGTATGTTTCCGTCGATTATCATCTGATGGACGATCGCCAGCCGTTCATCTATAAGACCGTCGATTTCGGCGTGACTTGGACGAAGATCACCGGAGGCCTGCCGAGCCATCCGCTCTCCTATGTGCGAATCATCGCCGAGGATCCGAACTGCAAGGGCCTTCTGTTCGCGGGCACCGGCAACGCATTATTTTACTCGCTTGACGACGGCGGCCACTGGACCAATCTAAAGAACGGCCTGCCGCCTGCGCCGGTTTCCTGGGCCGTCGTGCAGAAGCAGTTTCGCGATCTTGTGGTTTCCACTTACGGCCGAGGCATTTATATCCTGGACGACATTACACCGCTGGAGCAAATGGCGAAGGGCGTGGGCGGCGATACGTCGGTGTCGCTCTTTAAACCGCGCGAGACCATTCGGATTCTGGGCGGCGGGCGAGTGTACGTGAACTATCAGCTGAAGAACGCCCCAAAGGGTCCAGTGCAGGCGGCGATTCTCGATAACGAGGGCAAGGTGGTGCGCGAGCTCCGAAACGCGCCGGGTCGTCCGGGCCTTAACCGCACCACCTGGGATCTGCACTACGACCCTCCGCGGTTGATCGCGCTGCGCACGGTTCCGCCCGAGAATCCACATATTTTCGAAGAGCCTCGCTTCCGCGGGCAGGACTCAAGGGCTATTACGCATTGGGGTGCGGCTCAGGCCCAGGTGGGCCCGGTGGTCGCCCCCGGCTCGTACAAGGTGCGGATCAAGGTGGATGGTGAGTCGTATACGCAGCCGCTCGAAATCGTGAGGGATCCGAGCAGCACCGGCAACGATGCGGACCTGAAGTCCCAGGTAAAGCTGCAGCTCCGCATCCGCGACGATCTTGACGCCACGTCCGACATGGTGAACCAGATCGAATGGATGCGGAAGCAGCTTGACGACGTACAAAAGATGCTCAAATCCGACAAGACTAAGGCCGATCTCCTGAAGTCCGTTCAGGAGATGGACCAGAAGATGCAGGGCGTCGAATACAAATTAGTATCAAAGGCGCTGACGACCAGCGACGACAAGTATTTCATCGCGGCGTACAAAGTTTATTTCAACCTGATCTGGCTGAACGGAGAAGTCGGCACCGGCGCGGGAGACGTCGCCGGAGGTGCGGATTACAAGCCCACCGATACCGCTTGGACCCTGACCGACATGATCGAAAAGGATCTTGCCGCGGCCACAGCGGAATACCAGACGCTCATGGGGAAAGACGTCCCGGCGTTTAACCGGACCCTTGCCGCCAGCGGGATTACTCCCTTGGCTGCAAGCAGCCCAAGCGGGAATCGGGAGTAGCGCTCTTGCTGTCGCACCACCGCGGGGACGGTGCCCTGAACTAGAATTGAGCCATGGTATCGCGGAGGGCATTCTTCTCCATCCCTGTAGCCTCTGTGCTACGGGCCCAGGAAAGGAGGCCGGGCATGTTCGCCGACGCCGAAGCCTACGAGCGATTCATGGGCCGATGGAGCCGGCTGGTGGCTGTTCAGCTGGTGGAGTTCGCCGGCGTGCCGCAGAGTGGACGGTTCCTCGACGTTGGTTCAGGCACCGGTGCGCTGGCCTTCGCGCTCGCGGAAACGAGGACCCAAGCTCGCGTGCGCGGGATCGACCCATCAAAGGAATACGTCGATTACGCGAATGGTAGGAATCCGTTTCCAGAACGGGTCGGATTTGAGACCGGCGACGCCCAACAGCTGCGCTTTACCGATGCAAGTTTCGACGCCAGCCTCTCGCTGTTAGTGTTCAATTTCATCCCCGATTCGAGCAAAGCCCTACGGGAGGTTCGTCGCGTGACCAAACCCGGGGGACAAATCTCAGCGGCCGTCTGGGACTATGGCGATGGCATGCGGATGCTACGGGTTTTCTGGGACGCCGCCGTGGCCATCGACCCGAAAGCCGAGAAGATGGACGAGAAGCACATGCCGCTGTGCCGTGCCGGTGATCTGTCGGCACTTTGGCGGCGAGCCGGCTTGACGGACGTCCGAGAGCAGCCGCTTACGATCACGATGAGATTTGAATCGTTCGCCGATTACTGGGATGCATTTCTCCTCGGGCAGGGCCCTGCCGGCACGTACGTCAGAAGTCTTAGTCGCGATCAAACACGGGCCTTACGCGACGAAGTGAAGAGGCGAGTGTCGCCAATAACAGACAACGTGTCCATCTCACTCTCCGCGAGAGTTTGGTCTGTGCGCGGAACCGTCCCGAGGACCCCATAGATGTGGGGTCTTAGGAGAATCGACTCAGGCAGGCTCGCTGACGCGCGACGACGCGTGATCTGAGCAGATCCTGGCAATAGCTTCGCGATACTCCGCGATCAGGCGCTGGCACAGTTCGGCTGCCGGCGGAATATCGTGAATATCCCCTACACCCTGCCCAGCCGACCACACGTCTTTCCACGCCTTCGCTTCTCCCTCAGCGGAGATCTTCATCTTGACGGACGATTGCAGATTGTCCGGATCGGCACCGGCGGCGATGATGCTTGCGCGCAGGAAATTCGCGTTTACGCCGCTGATGGCTGGCGTGTACACGATGTCCTCTGCGGCAGATGCGAGAATCATCTCTTTGTGGCCGGAGGGTGCTAAGGATTCACGCGTGTTGATAAAGCGCGTGCCGAGATATGCGAGGTCGGCGCCCATCATTTGCGCTGCGGCGATTTGACGCCCGTTCGTGATCCCGCCGGATAGAATCACCGTCTTTTCGAACATCTGGCGAATCTCCGCCACAAACGCAAAGGGATTCAACAAACCGGCGTGGCCTCCGGCACCCGCGCAGACCGCGATCAATCCGTCCACGCCGGCGTCGGCGGCTTTGCGAGCATGGCGAAGGTTGATGACGTCGTGGAACACGATGCCGCCGTAGGAGTGAACTGCATCAACAACGTCGCGCACCGCGCCTAGCGACGTAATGACGATTGGCACCCGGTGCCGAACCGTGATCTCAAGATCGCGACTCAACCGTTCATTCGTCTTATGGACGATGAGATTCACACCGAAGGGGCTGGCAGTATTGCCTGTCAAGGCCTCGATGCGGTTGAGACGCTCCCGTATTTCCTCGAGCCATGCCGCATACCCTTCACTGGTTCTCTGATTGAGCGCGGGAAAGGTGCCGATGATTCCGGACCGACATGTTTCAACGACGAGATCCGGACCGGAGACGAGGAACATCGGCGCGGCGATCGCGGGAATGGAGAGCGTCTCCCGCCAGGAGGGGTTGCTGAATGGCATTTTTCTATTGTGACTGGTTGATCGCCGCGACGTCTCTCACACTGGACGGCTAGAGGGAAAAAAGAGGCGGGAGCCGAAGCTCCCGCCGTCCTCTTAACGATCGAACCTAACTCACCCAACGCGGCGAAGGGCAAAGGCCCCGAGCAGCGACACCGCACCCAACAATCCAATCAATGGAAAAGCGGATGCAGTGTGAGGCAACTCCACCGGAGTCTCTACCGGTACGGGCGCCGGAGGAGGCGCTGGAGCGGCTTCCTTGGGCGATTCAACCGGAGCAGGAGGAGGAGTCACAGCAACCTCCACCGGCGCGGTTTCGGTGATCGGTGCGGTCTTCATTTCCTCAGGAGCCACGGCCGTAGTTGTCGGCACCTCCACCTTTGCGACAGCCGCGATCTGCGCGGACATACCCTTTGGATACGCAAACTCCTGGCCAAAGTTGTCGCCAGGATAGAACCAGGCCCTTAGAGCGGGCGGATTTCCGGCCGGGACCTCCCAGAACACGAACTCGGTTTTGTCGGCAGTTTTCAGCTGATAGTTCGGCATTGCGAGAATCGTGGTGATCAAGTGCATCCCGTCCTTATCGAAGATCTGCACAATATGCCTGTCGGACTGAGATTCGAGCAGCTTGAAGGTATAGGTACCCGGCGGAAGGACTGTATTGGGGACCTGTATGGTCTCCTTGACAGTCAGTGTCGTTTTTTTGTTCCATTCATCGGCGCTCGCGACAGGCGCAAGAACCAGCGCGGCAGCCAGTGAGGTTAAAGCAAGAAATCGTGTTGAACTCAACATTTTTCTACCTCCTTTTTCATTTCGGTAGACGCTATGGAAGGTGCATGTGGACAACCAAGAAGCCTAAGTGATTGATTGTTCGTGAGTGGGTATAATTCAAGGTGGGAACTGCGCAAAAGTTGGGTCCTGCCATTGGATATGGCGCGCCGAACGGCGGGTTGGCAACTAACATGCAATTATACAGTTACAACGTGTCACTGATGCGTGCGATTTCACCCATTGTCGTGGCCATTCGGCTCATTTCACCCACATTTGGGTTATTCCTGGGCCACCTTCCCATTTGGGCTCAGGAGGAAAAGCCTTTCACGCTCAAAGCGCACGCGGAGCTGGTTCTGCTGGACGTGAGCGTGAAGGAGGCCAAGGGCGGGTACATCTCTAACCTGAAGAAAGAGAATTTTCAGGTCTATGAGAATGGCAAGTTACAGACCATTGCGCATTTCAGTAGCGAAGATACGCCGATCACCATCGGCTTGGTGATCGACGGTAGCCGAAGCATGCGGCCGAAACGCGCGGAAGTGCTCAATTCGGCACTAGCCTTCATCGATGCCAGCAATCCTCGCGATGAGATGTTCGTGACCCATTTTAACGATCACGTCCGCCATGGATTGCCGCCCGGACTCGCGTTCACTGACGATCGAGACGTGCTGCGCAAGGCCTTGTGGACCGGGCGTTCGGACGGCATGACATCGCTCTATGACGGCATTCTGGACGCATTGCACCAGCTCGATTCCGGCAAGCAGGATAAGAAGAGCCTCGTGGTCATTAGCGATGGCGGCGATAATGCCAGCACTCACGGATTCAACGACGTCCTCGAGGCGGTGCGGGCGACGAGAGCGACCTTGTACATGATCGGTATCTTCGACGCGGACGATCCGGATCGGAACCCAGGCCTCCTCCGCCGGCTCGCCTCGATCAGTGGCGGTGTAGCGTACCTCCCCCAAGATCTTTCCGAGCTGGAGGCAATCTGCCGTGGAATTGCTAAAGATATTCGTAACCGTTATTCCATCGGATATGTTCCCATGAGAGCCGATGATAAGGCTTCCTTGAGGACAATCCGAGTCTCCGTCAACGGAGGGGGACCGCAGAAGCTAATCATCCATGCGCGAACGCATTATTTGCTTCCCGCGTTGCCGTGAAGCTGAGGATCGCCATGCCGCGGGCCCGCCTCCTCCGCATGGTTCGAGCGCTCCTGTTCATCGCCGGCGTCATCTGTTTGGGGATATATTGCTACTCCTACATCTATCGGACCACGTACCAGATATACGAAGGGTGGCGATTTGATCACGAAACACCAGAAGTGGCACCACCCGCTCCCGTGGAAGAGAGACCCGCGCCGCTTCCTGCCGTGCTCCCAGATCCGGACCGGGGCACACCTTCACCCGAGCCTTCCCTCAAGTCTTCACTCCCTGCAGGAATTATTGGCCGAATTTCCATCCCGCGTCTTCACCTTTCGGCGATGGTCGAGGAAGGCTTGGACGCACTCACGCTTACCCGAGCCGTGGGTCATATTCCCGGCACAGCGCTGCCGGGTGAACCGGGAAACGTTGGCATTGCCGGTCATCGCGATACGTTTTTCCGCGCGCTGAGAGACCTTCAGCCGCAGGATGAGATCGATTTCACCACGCACTCCGGCCGCTACCACTATGTCGTCGAGTCCCTCAGAATTGTCGAGCCGGACAACGTCAGCGTACTCAAGCCAGATGAAGGCCACACGCTGACCATCGTGACCTGCTTCCCGTTCGAATACATCGGCAAAGCTCCGCGCCGCTTCATCGTGCGCGCGGTCTCCGAATAACAGGTGGTGATGCGCCTAGACGGCCCAAGTGTCGGCGAGGACGCGCTCGAAATTCCCGCCGAGAATCAGTTCGATGCTCCGGTTGGAGTATCTCCGCCGTACCAGGCCTTCCGTCAGGTCGTAAATCTTCTTCCCGTAGTCGATTCCGTCGAGGTCATATTTCCTGGCGGGACGAACTGAGACATCACGTCCATCTAAATCGACGTCACTGCCGATGCCGACGTGCTCCACCCCGACCAATTTGGCGACGTGGTCAATGTGGTCCAGCACGTCGTCCATGGTGACGCGCCCGGCGGGCCGCACGAAGGTGCGAACCATGGTGATTCCCATGACACCCCCTTTAGCCGCCATTCGCCGAATCGCTTCATCCGTCTTGCACCGGGGACTGCCGGGGACGAGTGTGCGGCAGTTGGAGTGCGTCACGAGAACAGGCTTACGGGACATTTCGATGGCATCGATTGTCGTCCGATCGCCGCAGTGGGAAATGTCGACGGCCATGCCCACCGCATTCATTCGCTCCACGATTTGAGCGCCGTATGGACTGAGCCCGCTGTCGAGCGGGTCAGAGGATCCGCCGCCGATTCGGTTGCCGCTATAGGTCAGCTGGGAGACTCTCTGGCCAAGTCGATAAAACCGGTCCACATCGTCAACGGTTCGAAAATGTGCGGAATTTTGTTGGCCGATGAGGATGCCAATCTTACCCATTCTCTTCGAGTCGTTGAAATGAGCTGCGCTTTCGATGAGCTGAAAACTCTCTGGGTGAGCATTGATGAATGTGTTCCACCCCAGGATGTCTCTCAAGGACTCCGTGTATACGTCGCCGGCGATGTACCCAACAGCGGGGTGAAACACGTTGATTCCCGAATTTCTAAGCCGTTGAAAATCGGTCTGCCGGAATTGGCCCGGATCGGCCTCCCAAGCCGACAGTCTCCCGTAGTTCAGCGTCAACAAGCCCAACATGTCGATGACGGTCGAGCGGCGAACCAGATCCAGCGTGAGAGCGGAATATTGGGCTCCACTCTGGGCAAAGAGGGAGAAGCGGCCGGAGTTGACCATCGGCGCGGAAAGAGCCGCACCCTTCAGAATCGACTTAAGGACCGAGCGACGAGAGATCATCAAGCGACTAATCTAATTAGACTAGCACACCCCTGAAAGCCAGGACGGATCACTCGCCGATCATTGAGAAGGCCAGGCTTGCGGCGTGGAGACGGCCGGCTTCACCTGTATCACGAATCGGGGAGGTTGGCCTTTTTTGACGTTCTACTTCTCCCCGAATGCCAGCAACACATTTCCCGCACTCCCACCCCAATTGCCATAGCCGGAGGGGACGTAAATCATTCCGTCGATCACCACCGGACCGGGGCCGTCCATGGATCCACCCTTCGCCGGAACACCATTTACGGTCTTGAACTCCCGGACGGTATCGAAGTCCCACAGAATCTTGCCGTCTTTAGAGGAATAAGCCCGGATGTGTCCATCAACAGACCCGGAAAAGACAGCGCCGGGGATCGCCGTGATCGCGGCCGACTGCGCCGGACTGCAGGTCTTGCGGTCGCCGCAATCGGGTGGCGCGGCGCTCCAGATTTTCTCGCCCGTCGCGACACGGAGCGCAAAAAGACCGCCTCCGATTTTTGGATCCGCTTCGAAACGCTTGCCGCTGCCAAAGATGGCGGCCGCGTCCTTGAAGGTGACGTCCGACAACGCCACGTAGACGTTGATGCCATCAGTCGCCATGCCCCATTGAATGCCGCCGAGCGGACCGCCTCTGCCGATCCGAGTCTGCCATTTGATCTCGCCGCTGTGATCAAGATCGAGTGCGTGAACCACCGCGGACTTCTGCCCAACGATGAGGAGATTTCCCACGATCATCGGCGAGGAGCCGATGTCGTGGTCGGGCCCCACCGTCTGGGGACAGTTCGTCTGGTCGACGGCAACGCAAGCGATATTAAACGTGTCATGTTCGGTCAACTGCTTAGACCAAACGATCCTGCCCGAATCGAGATCCATAGCGAGAATCGCATCGCTCGTATTGGTTTCGGGCTCCGAATGATTGTCGCCTGTGCCGACGTACAGGCGATTCCGTTTAGCGTCGATCGTGGGCGCAGACCAGATACTCGCGCCGGACGGCCCCCACATCTGCGTGCCCACTTTATTCTTCCTGGTGGGGTGGGCAGCCTCGGTGCTGTAGGTGTGCCAGAGTATCTTGCCCGTCTTGACGTCGAGCGCGACCACGCCGCCGCGGCCGGTGCAGCATTCGTATTTCGGGTTGAGCGAAGGGCCATCCTCACCCGAGGAGATGGGCACATAAAGACGGCCGTTCCAGAACTGCGGCGCGCCGGTGACGTGCGCCGAAGGGTGATCGTCGACGTGAGTTTTCCACAATAATTCGCCATTTCTGGCGTCGACCGCGTAGGCGTTGGAGAGCTGGTCGGCGAACAGAGCGACCTTCTCGGAAGTGATCGTGATCGCAGCGCGAACACTGGCTTGCGGCTCAAAGATCCAGTAAGTGCAGCCGGTTTTTGCATCCAATGAATAGACTTTCCGAGACGCTCCGCCGATGAACATCCGGCCACCCGTGATGGAGGGCTGCGCAAACGAGATCGCTGCGCCAGGGAAGCCGAAGGCCCACTTCAACTCCAGCTTCGAAGGATCGACGGAAACGTTCGCGAAGCGGTGATTGATGGCGCCGTTGCCCCAGCCATCCCAAACGGTCCCGCCGACGTCGAACGTCGCATTGCGATTCTCGCAGAAGCCGGCGGATGTCATGGCGCCTATCGTCTTACCAGTGAGGAACTCGGCGAGGGCGCGCCGCTCGGCTGGCGCCAGCGCTTTCCCCTGCTCCTTCATCAATCCGTTCTCCAGAGAGTTCACCACGATCTCCGGAGACATCTGACGAATCACCGCTAGAGTTGGCGCGCGAGTTGCGCCTGGATTGTCGTGGCACATCCCGCAGTGCTGTTTGTAGAGAGGCGCGGGCGCAACATCGGCGGCGGCCGATAGAACAGCGGCAACCGCCGCGGTCGAGAAGCAAACGGAGATTCTCATATCTGTTGATCGTATACCACGATTCAGCAGATCACGTGAGAATGGACCCGTTATGCCGCTTTCGCTGCCGCGCGCATTTTGAATCTTCCATCCAGCATCTTGAGCTTCTCGGCGATTCCCGTATACTCCAGTTCCGACATTGGTAGCATCGCGGTTCCGACAAACCCCTGACGGCGCATCTCGATGGCTTTGCCCGCGACACGATCGCGTACGGTGTTCCAGAACGGCTGGGCAAACCCGTCGATCGGCTCGGTCAACTTGCCGTTGTGAACGCAGAATCCGGCACAGCTCACGATGGGCGGCCCATCGAAGTAGCTGATTCCCGTGTTCAGCGTCACGGGCATCAACGGCATCTGATGCGAGCCGCGCATTCCGCCCGCTACGAAATGGCCGATGGCATAGGGCGTCAGAATCTCGCCAGTGGCCGGGAAATCCATCTGCACCCGCACCAACATCACTGGATCATCCTTCCCGGTGTACTTCCCGGCGATATTGTGCAGCCGCGACGTCGCGACCGCAGCAGCCTGATCTCCTGACGCGCGCGACCAAACCGATTCGACCACGTAGCGCTCCGGATCGCGCAGAAGGGCTGCGATGTCGTAGATGTCTTCGGGAGCGTTCAACTCAATCACGCGGTCGCCGGCCGTGTTGTTTACGTCCATAATCACGAACCTGAATCCTCGAGACATTTTGGGAGACAAGATGAGCCCTGGCGTGTTCATCACGTCGGCGAAGGCCAGGTATAGCGGCAGATTGTAAGCCCCGGGGTCTGTCTTGTCGGCGGCGAAGAACAGGAACGGCTCGTTGGGCCGCTCCTCGAATTCCATCTCCGCGACCGCCGGTCCCATACCCTTCACGTTTCCCGAAAACGAGTCCTTCAGGAGATCCTGGCCGGCTCCGTAGAGGCCTTCCTGGCGTGCTTCAGCCGTTCCCGTCAAGAATGCGTTCCAGGCAAGCTTGTGAATCTGTTCATCTCCTTCCCCTCGCGTATGGGTCATCAGAATGGCGATGTCGTCGCCCGTGTGGCTGATGTAAGAATCGAGCAACAGGCCGACGGACCGCTCCCGAATATACCCTTCCACCGTCTCCTTCAGGCGCTTCGATGGAGCGACGTGGCCCCCGATCGAGCCAATATCGGCCTTGATCACGCTCAGTGTTAGTTTCATGGAAGCCTCCTAAAGAAGCGGTGCACGTGGGATTCCACCCGTTTGCTGCGGTTCAAGCGATGGCACTCCGCTTGCACCCACCTGTTAAGAAACCTCAAGAAAGGAGGAATCATGGCCGCCAAACAGTTTCAGTTTCACGCGGACGCCCGCCAAAGCATTTTGCGTGGGGCTAGCGTCCTGGCCGATGCCGTGCGCGTGACGCTTGGACCAAAATCGAAGTGTGTGCTGATCGAGAGAAAGTTCGGCCGGCCCATCGTCTGCGACGATGGCGTGACGATCGCCAAGGAAGTCGAATTGAAGGACCCCGATGAGAACCTTGGGGCGCAGATGGTCCGCGAGGCCGCCGAACGTACCGGAGACGTCGTGGGAGACGGCACGACGACCGCCACTCTCTTGGCGCATGCCGTTCTGACGGAAGGAGTGCGCAATGTCGCCGCCGGGGCCAGCGCGATTGATCTGAAGCGCGGGCTGACACGCGGCTTGAAGGCAGCGGTGGAATCGCTGCGGATGCTCTCGCGTCCGGTGACGACTAAGCGTGAAAAGGCGCAAGTCGCCACGATTTCCGCGCATAATAACTCAATAGTTGGGGATATGGTGGCGGAAGCGGTGGAAAAAGTGGGCACCGAAGGAGCCATCACGGTGGAAGAATCCAAGACGACGGAAACCGTGCTCGATATCGTCGAAGGGATGCAGTTCGACCGAGGCTATATCTCGCCCTACTTCGTGACCGATGCAGAGGCGATGGAAGCCGCGCTCGACGAGCCGGTGATCCTGATCTATGAGAAAAAGATCAGCAATGTGAAGGACTTACTGCCATTGCTCGAAGAGGTGGTTCGGGCCGGTAAGCCACTGCTGATCATTTCCGAGGACGTCGAAGCCGAGGCGCTGGCGACCCTGGTGTTGAACAGGATTCGCGGAACGCTGCCCTGCGCCGCCGTAAAAGCCCCGGGATTCGGCGATCGCCGCAAAGCGATGCTGCAGGATATCGCGATCCTGACCGGCGGCCAGCTCATCGCCGAGGAACTGGGCATTAAGCTCGAGAATGTCGGCATGGACCAGCTCGGCAAGGCAAAGCGCGTAGTGATCGACAAGGACACTACCACGATTGTCGGCGGATATGGGGAAAAAGCCGCAATCGACGGGCGCTGCCGCGAGCTCCGTAAACAAATCGAAGAGACGACCTCCGACTATGACAAGGAGAAACTCCGGGAGCGGCTGGCCAAGCTCACCGGAGGCGTTGCCGTGATTCGCGTGGGAGCGCCGTCCGAGTCTGAAGCGAAGAAGCTGAAGGAAGCGTTCGAGGACGCGATCAGTGCGACCAAAGCCGCGGTCGCCGAAGGCGTTCTGCCGGGCGCTGGATTGGCGCTGCTTCGCGCCATCGACGCCGTCGATGCCGAAGAAGCGAAGGCGGAGGAGGACGAGAAAACCGGGTTGCGCATCCTCAAACGGGCTCTGGAGGCGCCGACCCGCCAAATTGCGGAGAACTCCGCTCTGGACGGTGGTGTCGTCGTCGACCACATGCGATCCGGCAAAGGGAACTTCGGCCTGGATGCGTCCAGCGGTAAATACGTGGATTTGATTGAGGCAGGAATCGTAGATGCCACCAAGGTGGTCCGGGTCGCACTTGAAAATGCCGTGTCGGTCGCCAGCACCTTGCTGCTGACCGAAGCGACTCTGACCGAGGAGCGCGAAAAGAAGCAGGAGCGGACGCCAGTATCGGAGCTTGCGGAATAGTGCTATCTCCGCTCGAAGACGCCATAGAATTCCACTGCTGCGATCACGTGAGTTTTGATGGCGCGATCAAGATCGGAGCGTTGAACTCCGGCGCGGATATTCAGGGTTTCGATATCGAGAGCGAACAGGCGAAAGAAATAGCGGTGTGGGCCGTGCCCCCGAGGAGGGCATGGTCCTCCGTAGCCGGGTTTGCCAAAGTCATTGGTGCCTTCACGAACGGGGCTCCGGGCATGATAGCCCTCACCAAGTTCGGAGACATCTGCCGGAATATCCCACACAAGCCAGTGGTTCCAAACACCGGACGGAGCATCGGGATCGTCCACGATCAGAGCCAGACTACGCGTCCCTGCCGGAGCATCCGTCCAATGCACCAGTGGGGAGCAGTTCGCTCCTTCGCAAGTGAACTGTGTGGGGATCTTCCCTCGGTTGGCGAAGCCATCGATCTTCAGGTTGAATGCCATAGTCCTCCTTCAACATCTACCCATACGCATCTTCAGGGCCGCGATTTTTCGTGGTCCTTACAGGGACCTTGGCATGCAAGTTGCTATAAAGATTTAACCAGAGAGGTGGTCCATGATCGCCTGCCAAGCCGCGCACTGGATGATGGAGCGAGTGTTCTGCGTGGTCGGACCCATCCCGGTTCGAATTGTCGTGGAGGGCTTGGGGTCGTACTTCCCGCCTGGCCTCTCCCCGAAGTTTACCCTCCGCGTCCGCGATCTCAAGACGCTCGCCGGAATTTTGATCGATCCTGAGATGGGCTTCGGCGAGGCCTATGCGGATGGACGCGTCACCGTGGATGGCGACCTCACGCGCTTCCTCGAATTGGTGTATGTCTCGATGTCCCACAGCAGCGGCCCGCGCTGGTATTCGCGCGCGGCGTCGAAGTGGATGGAACTTTGGCAGGATAATTCGCCCCGTGGATCGAGGCGGAATATTGAGCGTCACTACGATCTTGGCAACGAGTTTTACCGGCTGTGGCTGGATCGCCAGATGGTGTACACGTGTGCGTATTTTCCCTCTCCGGAAATGACGCTCGAGGACGCGCAGATTGCCAAGATGGAGTACGTCTGCCGCAAGCTGCATCTGGAGCCGGGCGAAACCGTGGTTGAGGCAGGGTGCGGGTGGGGAGCGCTAGCACTCTATATGGCGCGCCATTATGGCGTCCGTGTCAAGGCATTCAACATCTCCCGCGAACAGATCCAGTGGGCTCGGCGCCGCGCCGCCGGCGAGGGCCTTGGCCGCGATGTCGAATTTATCGAAGACGACTACCGCAATATCACCGGGAAATCCGATGTCTTCGTCTCCGTTGGCATGCTGGAACACGTGGGAGAGACCCATTTTCACGATTTTTCCGAAGTGATTCATCGTGCCATCGGCACGAACGGCCGCGGACTGCTGCACTTCATCGGCCGCAGCTATCACAGCCCGTTCAGCACTTGGATCCGCAAGCGAATCTTCCCCGGAGCCTACGCGCCTACGCTCAGCGAGGCGGCGCATATGCTAGAGCGTCACGGCTACGACATCCTGGACGTCGAGGATCTGCGGCTCCACTACGCCCGGACCTGCGAGCACTGGCTCCGGCGCTTCGAGAACTCCCACGGGCAGGTCTCTGCAATGTATGGGAATTGGTTCACGCGAGCCTGGCAGCTCTACCTTGCCGGCTCCATTGCCGGATTCGCCACCGATACTCTACAACTGTTCCAGCTTGTCTTCGCCGGCCCGCAGTCGCGTCCACCCGCGTGGACTCGCGCGCATCTTGACTCCGCGGAGGTTGGGTCACAATGCAGACGGGACCCGGAGCAGCTATGGTCACGTGTGACGTCCTGATCGCCGGTGGGGGTCCGGCAGGATCCTCCTGCGCCTGGAGGCTTCGCCAGGCCGGAGTGGACGTCTTGATCGTTGATAAAGCGGCCTTTCCGCGCGACAAGGTGTGCGGCGGATGGATCACTCCTACGGTGCTCGATCACCTGGAAATCGATCCTGTCGATTACGGCGGAACGCGCGTGCTCCAGCCGATCACCGGCTTCCGCACCGGCGCGATCGGCGCGACGGCCATCGAAACCAGCTACGGCCATCCCGTCAGTTACGGGATTCGCCGATGCGAATTCGATGAGTACCTGTTGCGCCGCTCCGCAGCGCCGGTCCTCGAAAACACACCCGTCACTAGAGTCGAACGCCGCAGTGGAGCCTGGGTCGTGAATGAATCCCTTCAAGCGCGAATCCTGATCGGCGCGGGCGGCCATTTCTGCCCCGTCGCGCGCGCGGTATCGCCGGGCGCGGCTCGCGAGCAGCCCGTCGTCGCGCAGGAAACAGAGCTTATGTTGAGTGCCCCTCAACGCGGCTCCTGCCTGATTCGCGGCGACACACCCGAACTCTATTTCTGCCCGGATCTTCTCGGCTACGGCTGGTGCTTCCGGAAGGGGGATTTCCTAAACATCGGCCTTGGCCGCGCCGACACGCATCGCCTCTCCGCGCACGTCCAGGCCTTCATTGAGACGCTGCGGCCCCGGGTGTGTTGCGATATCCCGGCGCCGCGAGGCCACGCGTACTTCTTATATGGATCTTCGTCACGCGCCATCGCCGGCGACGGCTGGATGCTCATCGGCGACGCCGCAGGACTGGCGCACCCATTCAGCGGGGAAGGCATTCTCCCGGCGATTGAATCCGGCCTGCTCGCCGCCGAAACCATCATCGCCGGAGGAAGCACAGAGGCCTACGCCGAAAGGCTCTACGATTGCCTCGAGTTGCCCGCCGGCTGGATCACGCGCATCGGCGCGAGCATTCCAGGGGTCCTTCTCTCGGCGATCACCCCCGCTCTGCTCCGGTCCCGTCCCTTTGCCCGCAGTGTCATCCTGGACCGGTGGTTCCTGCATCGTTCGGCTGCATAGAATCTAGACGCTCAGGACGGGACAAGGAGATTCGCGGATGATCTCATAACTTCGGGTTCGCAGCCGGCCCAGCGGCTCGTTCAGCACGCCGCGGCCGATCACAACCAAATCAGCGTGAAAGTCGAGCGCGGCTCGGTGGATCGCATGGGCGGCTTCGCCCGCCTGGAGCTCGACTTCGGCGTTCGTGCCGGCTTGCTGTTGCAGTTTGGCGATTTCCTGTCGCGCATAGTTAAATGCAAAGGACTCAAATTCGTCGGACCGAGGGAGCCCGGTCGACCGAGGCCAGCCGGTGATGGCGTGCACGAACCGGAGGGTTGCGCCATAGGACTTCGCGAGCCCCTGCGCGGCAGTCATCACGCCCACGCTCTTTGGAGTAAGGTCGATCGCGCATAGTATGTGGCCGCAGTCGGGCGGACTCAACGCCGCAGCAGGTTGTTCAGCATGAACACCGGTCCAGACCGGAATTGCGGAGTCGTGCAGGACCTTGGCCGTGACTGAGCCAACCAGAAATCGACGAAATGGGCCATAGCCGTGCGTTGGCATCATCACCAGACTGACGCCTTCCCGCTCGATAAACTCAAGGATTTCAGCGGCGGTGAATCCTTCCTTCACAACCCGCTGGTCTTCCGGATTGCGGAACGATTCCTGCGCGAAGGATTCCAGCTGCTGCTTCCGGCCCTGGAGCATGAGTTCAAGATCCATCTCGGAGAACGTCACTGCCGAACCGGTGTACAGAACAGGCAGTTCGAGAACATTCAGCAGGGTGACCTGAGCCTCAAAATGCGCTGCCCAGGCGCGGACAAACGGAACCATCTTCTCGCATTGCTCGGAGAAGTCAACTGGGAAAAGGATGTGTCTGACGGTGAGCATAACCGTACCTCTATCCAAATCACGTGCAATCCAAAAGCCGCTGTGAGGACCTGCAGAACGCCTGGAACCATAACCGTGATAGGGCTCTCCCGAGCCAGTCGCACAATCTTGGGTGAAAACACCCATCGGATTACCGGTTCGGGGGAGTGTACAGGTCCGCTACTCGGTTATTCCGGTAGGTCGACGTTCCCGGAGTGTCCAGCACATATACGATTCTTCCGTCCGGCGTCACTTCAATCGCCTTGGACCTGAAGGTGTCGTCTTTGCTGACGGATCCCGCCGTGAAGTGATAATTGCCATTGCTCAGCCGGTGCGCCGCTCCCATCACGGGCGCGTATACCCCCAGGTCGGCGTTCACGACTAAGGTTGCGGTTTTGGCCTTCTCGTCGATCCTCCAGACCTGCCCGCGCGAATTCGGTTCTTTATCCTTCTCCTTGCCGTCCTTGTCTTTTTCCTTCTCTACCCGCCTCTGGCCGTTGTCCAGCAGCACCAGCATGTTGGATCCCGGCGGTTCGAACGCAGCGTCGTGCTGATAGGAAAACCAGGGCTTGGGGTCACTCGATTCGGCTTTGAAATCGCCGTCCTGGCCGAGCTTCCAGAGCACCTTCCCGCTGCCCTTGCCGTGGTCATAGTCGATCTTGATGACCCAATCCTGCTCCGGCAAGGACAGCGTCAGATTGCCATCCTCACGGGTGTAGGATACGGCGTTGCCGTGCAGCCAGTCGTTGGCAGTTTGGGTTAAAAACACCGCCGCACATGCCAGGTTGCCGGCCGGCGCGCGGCAGTGGCTGTCGCCCTTGGCCTTGCGTTTCAAATCCAGGTGGTCGAAGGCGCTCCACACCCATTTCACCTGCATCTCCTCATCCAGGTCGACGAGCAGCGTTCCGGCGATATTAACCGGATCGTCTGAACCCTGGGCGCCGGTGGGAATCACGCGTTCCATCGTCCCGATGGCGATGATATGCCCGTTGGGCAGTCCGATCGCGTCGTGGTGGAAGCCGGCCACGCACTGTTGCCCGTTTGGCTTGCAGACCGATTTGATCCCCAACATCGGCTCGACCTGCTCGGCAATGCGGGGCATATCGGTCTCCCGCAGCGTGTGTCCCACAAGATCGACCACGGAGATTGTAATGTTCTGCTGGCCGTTGCCGAGGACCAAGAATCTGCCGCCTGGGAGCAGTCGGGTAGCCGCTCGATCTGAAGGGAGATACCAGACGAGATTCCCCTCGGTATCGGTGGCAAGCGAGGCCATGTGCGGCCGTCCCGGTGAAAAGAACAGGACGAATGGTTCGGACTTGCTTGCCCCGTCGCCCGGCGGTACGGCGACGCTGAACTGCCCAAAAGCCTCGTCAACCAGACCCGTCCGGAAGGGAACCGGCGGCCCCGTCTCGACGCTGGCGCCGCGGAGGACTTCGGCGCGCAGCGTGTAGTCTGAGTCCGCGCGCATGCCGGCCACGTATAGGTTGCTCGTCTTTGGGCCGCGGCAAGGGCTCAGCCCGGTGCGCCGCATGATTGCCTCGCCCTGCCGCTGGAACGCGACCCGAAACTGGCTGCCCTCGGGGCAGGCCGGAAAGCTGAACAGCGCTACCAAGGGATGGGAGGTATGGACGGCGACAGGCGCCTGCCGCGTTGCCCCCGTGATACGTGGAGTGATCCGGAATGACATTTCCGCTTCACCTGTCTGCTTGGTTTGGGTATTGAGCACTGTGACTTTGATGCGCGCCTCGTGCTCGTACAACTCAGGCATCCAGCCAAACTCAGACTGACGGCCGAAGTCGCGAACAATGTGGAACGTGCCGTCTTCGCCGGCCGCACTGAACCGGTATCGCAGCAGGGGGGCGTATTTATCTCGCTCGCCTTCATCTTTCGCGACGGCAGAGATGCCGATGACCGTCCCGACAGGCTGGGGAGAGGGGCGTTCGGCGAGAATCTGAACGGTAGGGGCGGCCCAGCAGCCACTCGTTGCTGAAACGATCCAGAATAGCAACCAGATTGTCCGGCGCATACCGGCAAAGTATGGCACAAAATGTACGGTCCGCGCGTGACGACTCCGTGACACAGCACGTTTCCTATCTCAAGACCAAAATGGTCACAAGAACAGGAAGGTGGGCCTAGAAGTGCTAGTTGTTTCCCGGACAAGCGCTTGCGTCACAAAGCGTGCAGGGTCAGTGCGTCGCAATTGGTTGAGGAGATTATCACATGGCTCCATTCCTAATCGGGAACATGGCCTGTGCCTCGCTGTTTTGGGTTTCGTGTCTCGCCTCGGATCTTCCACACTCCGTCGTTAACTCCCTGCTCACTCTGAAAGAAGAGTTGATCGGAGAAAAGAGCCCTGAAGCCCTCATCGAGCCACAACAAGACACCATCAGTCCGGACGGCAAGCACGTTGCATGGCGGGAAAAGCGCGGCACGGAGTGGCTGTTCACGGTGGACGGCACCGCAAGGGGAAGAGGCTATGACGAAGTGCGATTCGCCAATTTCAGCCCAGACAGCAAGCACCTAGCTTACTGGGCGCGAAGAGGAAAAATCTGGACAGTGGTCATCGACCAAGAGGAAGAGGGCGCTTATTCCAATTCCGGTAGCACCGTCGTCTTTAACTCCGATAGCGCACATCACGCTTATTGGGTCTCGGGCGAGAAATGGAAGAAACACTTCATCGTAAGCGATTCCGTGAGGGGACCTCGCTACGACGACATCGACCTTCCGCACTTCAGCCCGAAGACCCAACGGCTCATTTATAGCGCGACCCGAGGTAAGGCTTCGATGATCGTAGACAACGGGCAGGAAACTCCACGAAAGCTTCGCTCCCGCGTCTACGGATTCACGCCCGGCGAAGAGAAACTGATCTTGCTGGAAGAGGAACCTGGTAGGGGAACCAAGCGGCGTTACGTCTTTGGAGCTGAGGTAGGCCCGTGGTTCGACGCGTTCTCACCGGTGGTCTTCGGCGCAACCGATGATCATTTTGCGTATGCGGGCGCCAGGATTCGATGGGGAGAACTTCTCAATTGGACGATCACCCAGGGCGACAACCAGGCCTCAGGTCAAGTCATTGTAGACGGCCTAGTGGGCTCAATGTACAAGGGCGAGGAGTTGGCGGTCACCTCCGGTCAGAGCAGTTGGGCACCGCCTCGATGGGGAAACGTCATCGAAAGCGGGATACAGCACTTCTCGGCACCAAGGTACGGCGTTTCCGCGCCGGTGATTAGCCCTGATGGGCACCACATCGCTTATACAGCGCGCGTGGCGAATAAACACTACGCGGTCATGCTGGATGGGCAGGAAATTGATTCGTTCGAATACACGGCGTGCGACCCAGCGTTCAGTCCGAGTGGCGACCTATACTATGCCGGTTTCCGCGCGAACAACTTCGTTGTGACAAGCAACAGGAAGATCCTGAGCCAGTTACCCGTGCCAGACAAGAAGGAGTACGGCCAGTATGGTTGCGACGTAGATTTCCAGCCTCCCACGCACTTAATAACTCGGTTGATCTGGCGGGCTGAGCGGGATGCCACTGGCAATCGTAAAGATAGTATTGGATGGCGAGGGCGGGTCTTCGTGGACGGATCGTTCGGGCCGGAGCAAGCGATGGGTGGTGAATTTGACATACAGTTCTCGGGCGACCAGTTCCACACGGTTTTCAAAGTTGACGAGGAGGTGGCCAAGACGAACCGCTCTTACGTCGTCCTGGATGGCCGGGAAGGAAAACCCTATGATCAAATCCTCGGTCGCTTTCCGCATAGCGTACACTTTACCGGCGAAGGAGAGGTCACGTTCATCGCACGATCCGGAACGAAGTTCATTCGCGTGACCCAAGCACGAAGCGTAGATGAGCCGAGATAGCAAGCGGATCCGATAAGAAACGAGTCGATCCGGTTTGCGGTAAGAACTTTGAGGGAATTGGCTCCTCGGGTAGGATTCGAACCTACAACCCTTCGGTTAACAGCCGAATGCTCTACCGTTGAGCTACCGAGGAACAAACGTTGGAGGGCTTTTTTGATTACAACAAATGGCGAGCCCCGTGTCAATCTTTCGCCGATGATTTCTCGCGCTCGCCTCGTCTCAAATAGGAATCGTCCTTGATCAGCCAATCGGTTCGGATCGGTGAAAAAATGTCCAGATCCAGCGTGTCTTCCAGTGCTACGGCACGATGGGGGACGTTCGACGGGATGTGCAGAACCTCGCCTGCCCGCACCACCACTTCCTTGCCCTCGAGTTCGAACTTCAGCGCCCCTTCCATAATGTAGGTGAACTGCTCGCTCTCGTGATGATGCTCCGGCACAACTGCGTCTTTCTTCAAGAACACCTGCGCGACCATCGCTTTCTCGCCGCTGATCACTCTACGCGAGATCATCTCGCTCATCTTCTCCAGCTCCACTCCGCCCCACGTGTAGTGTTTCATAAGGCCCTATTCTACAAACTCAGGAACGTCCGTCGCGAGATCACCTTCACATTCTACAAGTTACTGGATCATTGTTGTATGATTGCCGAGGAGGAAAGAGTCATGTCCAGTCCCATGCCGCCGCCGGGCCAGCCGCCCGCCGCGAATAAGACCAGTATTTGGGTGTGGATTATCGGAGGGGTCGTCGTCTTCTTATTCGGCATCACGATGATGTGTGGCATTGTTGGCTATCTGGGAGTGCGCGCCATCAAGAACGCGGGCTTCGACTCCGATCTGATGCAGAAGAATCCCGGCCTGGCGATGGCCAAGATGGTCACGGCCATGAACAAGGACTACGAGACCGTCAAGAGCAACGACCGCGAAGGCACCATCACAGTGCGTGAAAAGTCCACCGGGAAAGTCCTCACACTGAAGTTTGATCCCGAAGCGAAGAAGATGGTGATCATCGGCGATGACGGCAAGCAGGCGACTGTTTCGGTGACCGGTGGTGACAACGGCGGCGTCACCGTGCCATCAGGAGACGGCGGCTCGATGAAGATCGGCTCGGCGGCCGATAATTCCGCGCCGTCGTGGGTGCCGCAATATCCCGGCGCGACGATGAAAGGCAACCTGGCCGCAACCACCGCGGAAGGATCCCAGAACAGCTATTCTTTCAAGTCCAACGATTCGGTATCCAAGATTCTCGGCTACTATACCGACCAGCTAAAATCCGCCGGATTCAAGATTAATCTCACCACCACCACCGATACCGGAGGCCTGGTTCAAGCTCAGGATGAAGGCAATAAGCGCACTATCATGGTCAGCGCCGCCGTCGCCGATGGCGGCACGGAGGCCAACGTCACCGCCATTGAAAAGAAGTAACGCGGCGCACGCATTCGCCTGCCTTCTGATCCTCCTCGGCGCGCCAGCGTTCGCGGCCGACGCGGTCATTCTGGACTGCTCGCACGATAGCAGTGTCTTCAAGGAGCCTCGCCACTACCGCATTTTCCTTCCGCCTGCTTACGCTTCCTCCAACCAGCGTTATCCGGTTGTGTATTGGTTCCACGGCTACGGCGAACGTTTCGACAAAGGGCCCGAAAACAAGGAATACGATCAAGGCTCCGACTATAACGGCGACAATATCGCGAACTTCGTCGCGAAGCACAACCTGATCGTTGTTAAGTGGGACGGCTACAATGGGCGCAAGCCCAACGAGGCTTACCCGAGGCCGTACAACATCGGGCCCGTCGAAACCGACCGCCAGTTCGCGCTTTATTTTCCCGAACTGGTTAACTATATCGACGCCCACTACCGCACCATCGCCGACCGGGAACATCGCGCCACCTCCGGCCTCTCCATGGGCGGATTCATGTCCTTCTGGATCGCCGGCAAATATCCCGACCTGGTTTCGAGCGCGTCCAATTTCATGGGCTCACCCGAATTCGTCGTCGGCCCCCGCGAATTTCCGGTCGAATACAACCACGACGTGATGTCGGGCAACTACGGCGGCATCCGCACGCGACTGGTGACCGGCATGCACGATTTCATCCAGTTCTACCATCGCCGGATGAATCTCCTCTGGACCATGCCCACGCATGAAACTGAAGAGTTCGACTTCGACCACGGCGTCCCCGGTTTGGCCAAATCCCTTGCCTTCCATATGAGCGCCTTCGAGCATCCGCTTCCCCGCCCCGCCATCTGGTCCCACGCCGACGTTTATCCGAACTTCAACGTTTGGGACTGGACGGTTGACTCCGATCGCCGCCAGCCAGGATTCACGTCTCTGGAAAGCGCCTCACGCACCGGGTTTCATTCAAGCGTCCGCGAGTGGCTCCCCGGCGGCAAGGTCGTTCCGAATGTTCACGTGACCATCACCACTGCGCCGTATTTCAAGAAGAATCAGCGAGTGGCCATTACCACCATTCGCCTCCGCGACAACAAAATCGTCCGAGACCACGAATTCGCCGACGCCTCCGGCCGGCTGCAGTTCTTCCTGGATGGCGACGACTATCAGGTGAAAATCGGCCGTGGCCTGGTGGAGAGAGCCGTAGAAACCACGCGCCTGCCGCCCGCGCCGGAATGGACTGATTTTCAGATCGCCGACCATCGCGCCTTGACTGTCTTCCAGCACGCGGTTCAAACGCAGAAACTGACGTTAGGACTGGGCAACGGCGACGGCAAGGCGAATCCGGGTGAGCAGATTGCGGTCCTGTTCCCCGACGGTGACGCGTTTCGAGCTGCCGAACTTCTTTCCGATGACGACTGCGTGGACCTGACGGCTCGGGTCTCCGACAATTGGGGCGAATACGATTGGGTGGGCGCATCGGCGAAGTACACACTCGCCAAGATCGGAAACTGCCCCGGCCACGTCATCCATCTGCGCGCGCGGGTAGTCATTCCCAATAAGCCCAATCATCAGCTGCGCGAAGCGTCCATCGAGATCCCGGTTTCACCCGCTCATCGCTAAAGCTGGCTCCCGCCTTCCTCCCCTTGCTACCATCGAAGTTCATGCACCCTCAGGAACAGCCCAAGCATCCCATTCCCGGCGTCAACCGCCTGATCGCCATCGGCTCCGGCAAGGGAGGCGTCGGCAAGACGACCGTTTCCGTCAATCTCGCCATTTCCTTAGCGAGGCTCGGCCGCCGCGTCGGCCTTCTCGATGCGGATGTGTACGGCCCGAACGTCCCGCTCATGATGGGGATCAGCGAACCGCCCAGCGCCATCGGTGAGCGCATCCAGCCGCTCGCGAAGTACGGCGTGAAACTCATGTCCATGGGTTTCCTGAATCCCGGCGACAAACCGCTGGTCTGGCGCGGGCCGATGCTTCACAACGTGATCCAGCAGTTCCTTCGCGGCGTCGATTGGGGAGAACTGGATTACCTGCTCATCGACCTTCCTCCCGGCACGGGCGACGTAGCTCTATCACTGATCCAAACGGCACCGCTGTCCGGGGCTGTCGTTGTGACCACGCCGTCGGACGTGTCGCTCGAAGACGCCCGCAAGGCGATCAACATGTTCGTCCAGGTGCGCGTTCCGGTCGTCGGGCTGGTGGAGAATATGAGCTACCTCATCGCGCCGGTCTCAGGCGAGCGCATCGACGTCTTCGGCCAGGGTGGAGGCAAGCGCACCGCTGAACAGATGGGAGTTCCCTTCCTCGGCGAACTGGCGCTCGATCCTGGCGTCCGCATCGGCGGCGACAGCGGAGCCCCAGTATCGACCCAAGGCAACGAGGCGTTCGCACACCTCGCCGAGGTTATCGAGAAGAGCTGCGAAGCGGTGCAACCCTCGGGGCCGAAGATCACCGTCGAGGATTAGCGGCCGGCCTGTTTACACGCTAGCCATCGCCGCCACCGGCTCCGGCTCCACGCCCGGCTCCGGCTCGAACCGGACGCTCACCAGCTTCGACACGCCCGGCTCCTGCATGGTGACGCCGTAGAGCGCCTGCGCGGCTTCCATCGTCCGCTTCGCGTGCGTGATGACGATGAACTGCGTTGTGCTCGCCATCTCCTTGATCAGGCGTGTCAGCCGCATAATGTTCGGCTCGTCGAGCGGCGCGTCCACCTCGTCGAGGATGCAGAACGGGCTCGGCGTGTAGCGGAAAATCGCCATCAGCAGAGCCATCGCCGTCAACGATTTTTCCCCGCCCGACAGCAGCGCGACGTTTTGCAGCTTTTTGCCCGGAGGCGACGCCATGATGTCGATGCCGCTCTCGTTCAGATTCGCTTCGTCGGTCAGCCGCATTTCGCCCTGGCCACCGCCGAACAGCGTCTTGAACATCCCTCGGAAATGATCGTTGATGGCCTCGAAGGCCTCCTTGAACCGGCGGCGCGATTCGGAATCCAGCTCCTGAATCGCCTTCTCCGTATCGCGAATCGAGTCGAGCAGATCCTGCCTCTGCGTGTTCAGGAAGTCGTAGCGCTGCTGCGCTTCCTGGAACTCTTCGAGCGCCTGGGTATTCACCGGACCCAGCGCTTCGATCTTGGCGCGCACGTCCTGATACTTCTGTTCGATTTCCGCCACCCCCACGTCGTCGAGGTCGACCTCCTCCGAAGAGGCCACTTCGGCCGCACCCAGGCTCAATTCCTTGCGCGAGGTCTCGTCCAGATACTTCAGATCACCCTGCTTGCGCACGAGATCCAGCTCAATCTCGCCGCGCTTCTCCTGCGCGGCTTGTGCCTCGATGCGCAGGCCCTTCAGGGCTTCATCCAAGCCCGCAAGCGACGCGCGTCCTTCGGCTTCATTCGCCGCCAGTTCGTCCACGGTCGCCGCGGCTGCCGCCCGCTGCTCGGAAAGCTCGCCGGCTCTCTGATCGAGTTCAATGTTGTCGGCCAGCAACCGTGCCCGCTCCACTCCCAGCCGCTCCAGCTCCTGCGCCAGGTTCGCCCGGCGCTGCGCCAGTTGCTTGGTCTGCATGTCGAGCCGAGCCAGCGACGACTTCGCGCTTCGCGCCCTCTCTTCCAGACCCGCCAGTTCCACCCTTAAAGCCGCGTGCTCCTCGCCTACCGTGTGTGCATGTGCCTGCAGCCGCTCGAACTCGGCGCGTTCCAGCTCCAGATCTTTTTCCTGGTCGAACCGCGCCTGCTCTTTTTCCGCCACCAACGCCTGGCTTTGCTCGCGCTGCGCCCGGGAACGTGCATCCTCGCGGCCAAGCCGCTCCAACTCCAGTCGGGCTACCGACAATCGAGACCCGGCGCGAGCGTATTCCTCGGCCAGCTTCCTCTGCTCATGGCCGAGCGCCAGGGCATCCTTCTCCCGTGTCTGCAGGATGTGACGGAGCTGCTCAAGGTCCTCGGCCATCTGCGCCGTGCCGCGCTCCAGGTCCTCCAGTTCCGCCGTCAGAGCTTCCTGCTCGCGCTCCCGAGCCTCCACCTGCCCGATCAGGTCCCGCAGTTCGCGCTTCAGCGCCAGAGGGCCGCCGCCCGTCTTCCGCCCGCCGCTCACTGCATGGCCGTGATAGCTGACGCCGTCCTGCAGCAGGAAGTAGCAATCCGGATTGGAGGTGGCCAGCCTCTGCGCTGCTCCCCTGTCATTTACCAGGAAACAGCGCGCCAGCCTTGGCAGCAAGCCCTGAGGCGCCTGAGCGAAGCCGTTGGTCAGCCGCAAGGTGTCCCGCAAACGTCCGACTACCGCAGGATCGCTCGATAGATCCGGAGCGTGCGGCGACGCCGCACTCTTTTCCGGATGGACCAGGAACGTCGCGCGCCCGTCGGCTTCCGCGCGCATCAGTTCGACACCGCGCTCGGCCTCGGTCCAACCTCCAACCACCACATATTCCAGTTCCTCGTGCAGGAACGCTTCGCAGGCCTTTTCCCAGGCCGCATCGGCGACCTCAACGAAGTCGGCAAGCACACCCGAGGGTTTGAAATCGGCCGTCTGCCCGCGCTCGACTTGCGTAAACAATCGCTTGACAGAATCTGTTGTATACGCACGGTGGGAAAGAATTTCTTCGAGCGAGTCCCGCCGCGCCTTCTGCTTGGATACCGTGCCTCGGATCTGATCGAGCTGCTGCCTCATCTCAACCGTCCGCGTCCGTCGGGTCCTGATTTCTTCTTCTAATCCACGCCGGCGATCGGCCAGCGATTCCAATTCCATCTGCTGCGCGGAAAGCTTGGTTGAGAGCTCCGCCTTCACGACTTCCAGGCGAGCCAGATCGCCCGTCGCGCCCTCTTCTTCCTTCTTCGCGCGCGCCGTATCGCGATCCACCGCCGCCAGAAATTCGTCGATCTGCGCGAGTTGATTACGAAGGCTGGACGCCTCCCCCATCAGCCTCAGAACCTGATGCCGAGCCGCCTCCAGGCCCTTTTCGCGCTGCCTCAGGTCAGCCTGAAGCGCATCGCGCTCGGCTGTCTTGGCCCGCATTTTCTCCTGCAGCGTCAGTCCTTCCAGCTCAATCGCGGCGACCGCTTTCGCGTGAACATCCAGTTCCGCCAGTTCGCGTTCATGCCGGGATTCCAGCTCCTGCGTTTCCGCCTCGCCCGCCGCCAGCCGATCGCCAATCGAGCCGATCTGCTTGGCCTGAAGCTCCAGCCGCCCGCGCGTTCGCTCGGCTTCGAGGTTCAACTCGGCTACTCTGCCGCGAGCCTCGGTCAACTCCTTTTCGGTGCGGTAGCAGGCTTCCTGGGTTGTTGTATGCTCGCGCTCCTTATCCTGAACTTGTGCTGCAAGGCTTTGGAAACCCGCCTGCGCCTGATTCAGATCCAGAGCGAGCTTGGCGGCCTCGCGCTCCAGCATGCGGAACCGGCCGGAAACAGCGCGCCGCAGATGAGCCACCATCTCCGTGCGCAGTTCCTCATAGCGTCGTGCCTTCGATGCTTGCCGCTTTAGCGAATTCACCTGCCGCCCGACCTCTTCCAGAATGTCGAACACACGCGACAGGTTCTGCTTGGAGCTTTCCAGCTTCGCCTCGGCCAAACGCTTGCGCGTTTTGTACTTACCGATACCGGCCGCTTCCTCGATCACCGCGCGGCGGTCGGCGGGCTTATTGGATAGGATTTGGCCGATGCGGCCCTGTTCAATAATTGCATAACTTTCCGGCCCTAACCCCGTACCCGAAAAGAGGTCTTGGATATCGCGCAGCCGCGCCGCGCGCCCGTTGATCAGGTACTCGCTCTCGCCGGAGCGGTAAAGGCGCCGGGTGATCACAACGTCTTCCGACGCTTTGTGTGGATGATGCCCGTTCCCATTGGCATGCCCGTTCGCGTGCCCGTTCACCGTCACGATGCCGCTGCCGTCGTGGACCTTGTGATGGTCCGGGTCGGCCATCGTCAAGCTGACTTGCGCCATGCCGAGAGGTTTCTTGTCCCGGGTGCCCGCAAAGATCACGTCTTCCATTCGCGATCCGCGCAGGCTCTTGGCGCTCTGCTCGCCCAACACCCAGCTGATGGCGTCGCTGAGGTTCGACTTTCCGCAGCCGTTCGGCCCAACCACCGCAGCGATGCCGGAGCCGTGGAACCGCATGTCGGTCCGGTCGTAAAACGATTTGAAACCTTGGATATCGACGCGTTTTAGCTTGAGCACGGGAGCCCCATTTCTTTAGACGTTCAAACAGGGGGAGTAGACATGATCTTAAACCGAACTGAAGCAAAAGTAAAGCACTCCCCTACTGAGTGTTGCGGCTCTCCGAATATCACCCCAACATCTAGTGTTACACATATTCCATCAACGCCATGAAGCCGTAATCCATGTGCATCTGCTGATGGCAGTGAAACAGCGTCTTTCCCGGGTTGCTGGCGATCCACTCCACTTCCGACAGGGATCTTGGCGGCACCACAACGACATCCTTCCAGATCCCAGAGGTCGGCGCGCCCGCGATGCTCTTTACCTCGAAAGTGTGCCGGTGGAGGTGCAGGGGATGAGCCTCGTCGCTCCGGTTATCGAATACCAGCCGGTAGCGATGCCCTTCCTTCACCCGGATTGGATCGGTATTGGGCCACGACTTGCCATTGATGGTCCATTTGTCCACCCAGTGGCTTCCGGCGAACTTCTTCTCAAACACCAGGGGGATTCGTTCCGCAGGCAGGTCGTTTCCGCTGCGTCCGAAAACGGAGTAATCCCAGCGCTCTTTCGATGGCGTAACCCATTGTGCGGGGCCGGTTTTCCCGGAATACTCAATTGCAATTCCTAAGCCCGCTTTGCGATCCCGGTCGTCGGTCGCTCCCAGAACCCACACGCCGGGTTGGTTCATCTCGACCACCGCGTCGATCCGTTCAGCAGGTCCGAGTTCGAGGATCGGCACCGATTTCGGTGTCGCGACAGGATTTCCATCCATCGCGATCACGGTGCATATATGTCCAGAGAGCGCAATTCTCCTGTGTAATGTTGCGCTTGCATTCAGGAGACGAAGCATTACTTTCTGACCTTGCTTCACCCGAACCGGCTCGCCGAAGCCGAGCGCGTGACCATTAATGGAGCAGTACTTGTATTTCACGTCCATGGAATCGGCCTGGGTCGTAAAATACGGGTCCCACTCACGCAGGGCCAGAAAAACCTCCTGATCGTACCTGCCGGGGTCGCTCTTTGGCTCAATGTGGATGAAGCCGAACTGGCCGCTGTAGAGGCCCCGATTTAGCCTCCGCATCGCGGCCGTGTGCGTGTGGTACCAGCGGGTGCCGGAGGGTTGAGGAATGAAGCTGTAGCGCGCGCTGGCTCCCGGAGGGACCATCGGAGTGCCTTCCTCCATCGATCCGTCGACCTCGGGAGGTATATGCAGTCCGTGCCAGTGGACGATCTCCTCCTCCTGGGTCCGGTTTTCGACCTCGATCGTGACCCGCTGGCCTTCCTTCATGCGGAGGAGCGGCCCGGGGGCGGAGCCGTTGTAGGCAGTCGTCTTAATGATCGTCTTGGGGGCGATCTCGAGCGAGGCATGACCGATGACCAGCTTATAGTCGGCTTTTTCCTGTGCCCTGAGGGCGGGTATCGCGGCCATCGCGAGCAGTTCGCGGCGGGTCATCTACCACCAGTGTAATAATCGGAAGGCGCTCCCGTCTTTGATGGTAGATGCTCGCAGAAATGATCCACCCGGTCGACCAGTTGTACCAGGCGCATCACGGCATGGTGTTCCGCACCGCCTATCGCATCACGGGCAATGCGGCCGATGCCGAGGATGTGCTGCAAACCGTGTTCCTGCGTATGGTGCGCGGGAATCCGCAGATGGACAACCCTGAAAGTTACCTCCGGCGTTCCGCCGTGAACGCCGCGCTGGATGTGGTTCGAGCCCGGCGCGAAAGGGGCACGCTGGAGCCGGAGCGGATGGCCGCCAGCGGCTCCTGCACCGAACTGAGCGAGCTTCGGGACACGCTGCGGCGGGAGCTCGGCAAGCTGCCTCCGAAGACGGCGGAAATGTTCGCCATGCGATTTTTCGAGGGGTACACAAATCCGGAAATCGCGAAACTACTCGGCATTTCGCAGGTCGTAGTAGCGGTGACGCTGCACCGGGCGCGGCGGAAGCTTCAAAAAGAAATGGGAGGCTCGCGATGAGAAACACGATGAACAACCAGGAATTCGATCGTTTGTTGAACTCGGTTCGCGAAGACGATCCCGGCTCGGCCGTGGCGGACGCCGCGGCGGATAGGGTGCGTGCGCAACTTTCCATGCGCGCAGTCGATATGGGCGGCCGGCTCAACTCCTGCGAGGATTTTCGCGCGCTGGCCGACGCCTATCGCGAAGGGAAGCTGACCGAAGCGCGGCGGATGCTGGTTGAGGATCATCTTCACTCCTGCGTCGCCTGCCGGCGCTTTTTTCGCGGGGAACAGCATCAGACCGTGGTGACGATGACGCCGAAGCGGTCCAAGGTCGGCGTGGTGCTGCCCTGGGCCATCGCCGCGATCGTGGTTCTGGTGGCCGGGCTCACGCTGCCGGAATATCTCGACGTTCTCCTGAAGCCCTCCGGCGCCCGTGCCGAGGTGGCCTCGCTGGATGGAGAGGTTTACAAAGTTGCTCCCTCGGGTCTTACGCTCCTGACGGTGGGTGCGCCGATCTCTGAGAACGAGCAGGTGCGGACAGCCAAGGCATCCCGCGCCGTGCTGAAGCTGCGCGATGGGTCGCTGGTGGAGGTGGCCGAGCGTAGCGATCTTCGCATCAGTCAGGGATGGAGGCGGAAGCTGGTGTCTCTGGAACGGGGCAGCGTGATGGTGGAGGCGGCGAAACAGCGGCAAGGAAGCCTGCAGATCTCCACGCCGGACTGCCTGGTGTCGGTAAAGGGAACGATCTTCAGCGTCAGCCGAGGCCTGAAGGGTTCCAGAGTTTCGGTGGTGGAGGGTGCCGTCAAGGTGGACAAGTCCACCGGCATCGAAATGCTGCATCGCGGCGATCAGGTGACGACGAGTCCGGCGATGGCACCGACCACGGTGGCCGAGGATATCTCCTGGAGCGCGAATTCGCCGAAATATCTTGCGCTCCTGGGCGAACTGGCGGCCATTCAGAAGAGGATCGACGCGATTCCTGGGCCGGAGATGCGGTATAGCTCCAAGCTGACGTCGATGCTGCCGGCCAATACTGCGGTCTTCGTGTCGATGCCGAATCTGGCGGCGACGCTGGCCGAGGCCAACTCCATTTTCGAAGAGCGCGCCAAGCAAAGCCCCGTGCTGAACGAATGGTGGAATGCCGCCGGTGCGAGGCAGGTCCGAGACATCGTGGAGCACGTGCGCACGATCAGCGATTACCTGGGCGAGGAGATCGTCATCGCTGTTCCTGCCAAGGGAGGCACCCTCGAGACTCCTGTGATGGTCGCGGAGGCCAAGAAGCCGGGGTTGAAGCAATATCTCAAGCAGGCGGGTGCGGCGATGCCCTTTGAGGAGCGCGGGAATTTCGTCGCGATGGGCGCGGCGGGGAGCGGGTTTGAGTCCACTCAGTTCGGCAAGCGTGTCGCGGAGAGCTATTCCACCGGCGCAGGGTGGCTTTTTGCCGCCGACATGGAACAAATCCTGCCGAAAACCGTACAGGATTCCAAGAGCCCGACCGGCATGGACAACCTTCGCTATCTGATTGTCGAACGGAAGCAGAATCTGGGGCGCACGGAAACCAGCGCCGCGGTGAGTTTCCGCGGCACGCGCGAAGGCTTTGCCAACTGGATCGCCTCCCCGGCGCCAATGGGCACGCTGGACTTTGTTTCTCCCGACGCGACGTTCGCGGCATCGTTCATCGTGAACAATCCCGCGGTCCTGTTGGGCCAATTGACGGCGATGACGGGGACGGCCAACGTATTTGAAGGCATTCAGAGTTCGACGGGCGTCGACGTGAGGCAGGATATGGCTGCCACGCTCGGCGGTGAAGTAACCGTCGCGGTGGACGGGCCCCTGCTGCCCTCTCCCAGTTGGAAAATCGCCCTGGAAGTGAACAATCCGGCGCGTCTCGAATGGTCCATCGAGCAAATGGTGAAGACGGCGCAACAGCAGGCACCGGACGCGCACGTGCTGCTCACCAACGAAACCGGCGACGGGCTGACGTACTACACACTTACGTCCACCAATAGCCCGATTGCCGTGAACTACGTGTTCACCGACGGGTACCTGCTGGTGGCTCCCAATCGCAATTTGCTAACGGTGGCGATGGAAGCGCGCAGAACGGGCAACACACTGCCCAACTCGACGACGTTCAAGGCGCAGTTGCCGCAGAACGGACAGATGAACTTTTCGGCGCTCGCTTTTTACAACGCCAGCGCGGCGATCGCGCCCATGGCGGATCAGCTGACGTCGACGAAATTCCTTACCGAAGATCAGAAAAAGGCTCTGGCGGCGCTGACCGCCGACCGCAAGCCTACGTTGATCTACGCGTATGCCGCGCAGGATCACATCGTGGCGGCGACCCGGGGCAGCTTCGCGGGCCTCGGATTGGACACACTGATAGGATTGAATGGAAACGGCGCGGCGCTACTCGGGAAACTGATGGCGCCGGCGCTGGGCACACACTGATCTATGCAATCCGTGATCGAGTTGTCTGGCCTGAGCGTGCGGTTCGGATCTCGCGATATCTTAAAGGACCTGCGCGTCTCTCTTTCCGGCCGATCCATTGGATTGCTGGGGCCAAATGGCGCGGGAAAGTCGACCCTGATTCTGGCGCTGCTGGGCTTCTGCCCTCTTAGCTCGGGCACAGCGAGCATCTTTGGCCACGACATCCGGCGCGAACAGAAGCGGATCCGCGCGGCGGTCGGCTACATGCCGGAAAACGATTCCTTTATCGCCAACATGACGGCGGTATCCTTCATCCGCATGATGGGCGAGCTGAGCGGCTTGCCCAAGGACGCCGCACTGGAACGCGCGCACGAGGCTTTGTTCTACGTCGGCCTGGGCGAGGCCCGTTACCGCACGCTAGGAACTTACTCGCTCGGCATGAAGCAGCTGGCGAAGCTGGCACAGGCGATCGTCCACGGACCGAAGCTGCTGATCCTGGACGAGCCAACCAACGGCCTGGACCCGCCGGCGCGCCTCCGCATGATCAAGCTGATCGGCGAGATGCGCCGCTCCGGTGACATGCATATCGTGCTCTGCTCGCATCTGCTGCGCGATGTGGAAGAGACCTGCGAAGAAGTGCTCATCATGAAGCAGGGGCGGATCGTGCACTACTCCAATCTGGAAGAGGAGCGCAAAGCGAACAAGCGATTTGTCGAGTTGGAGACGCGCGGCGAAGAGGCGGGGTTCGCCGACGCGATGACGGCGCTCGGCTGCGAATGCGCCACCGCCGGATTCGGGCGCTTCAAAATGGTTTGCCCGGAAGGATTCGACCTCAAGGAAATCTATCGCTACGCGGCAACGCGGGATCTGCAGTTGAGAAGGCTGAATTACCGTCGCGATACGCTTGAGGATATCTTCTTGAAGGCGATGGAAGCATAATGGCCGTTTATAAGCGCACCTATAAGGGTTACGAAGGCGGGTTGACGCCGGGATGGTCCCGGTTTCTGATTCTACCCCGCTACAGCTACGCGCGGCTGTTCCACTCGAAATTCCTGCTGATGTTCCTGGCCGTCTGCGCCATTTATCCCATCGGCGCGACGCTGTTTATCTACATCGCGCACAATCTTTCGTTCCTGGAGGCCCTGAACATTCCTGCCTCGCGATTTGTCGATATCAACGAAAAGTTCTTCCTCTACTTCTGCAATTTTCAATCGACGATGGCCTTTCTGTTGACGGCTATTGTTGGGCCGAGCCTGGTGTCTCCCGACGTCACGAACAACGCCATGCCGCTCTACCTGTGCCGGCCGTTTTCGCGGACCGAGTACGTGCTGGGTCGAATGACCGTCCTCATGAATCTGCTCGCCTGGATCACATGGATCCCCGGGCTCATCCTGTTCTGCCTGCAATGGAACATGGGCGGATGGGCATGGACCAAGAATCACCTGTGGATCGCGTCGGCCGTGTTCATCGGGTTGTTCACCTGGAGCGTGATTCTCTCCCTGATCGCACTGGCTGTCTCGGCCTGGGTGCGATGGAAAATCGCGGCCGGGGGGCTGATTCTGGGGGTCTTCTTCGCGGGCGCGGGTTTCGGCGCGGCCATCAACGCGGTGATGCGAACGCACAACGGATCGCTCATCGATATCGCGCAGATGATGTCGACCGCCTGGGGACAGTTGTTCCATTACGATTCGGGTAATGGTATTTCCGCGGCACAGGCGTGGGGGGCGCTGGCCGTCGTGTCCGCCATCAGCTTGTGGTTACTCTCGAAGAAAGTGCGGGCATTCGAGGTGGTGAAATGATCGTCCCCGTCACCAGCGAAACGCAGCAGGTGCCGAGCGCGCCTCCTCCCATCGAGCAGAGCCTCATCACCTTCGACAACGTGTCGCGATTCTATGGAGAGGTGTTGGGTGTCAACCGCGTGACGCTGTCGATTCCGCCCGGGATCACCAGCCTGGTGGGTCCGAACGGATCGGGCAAGACGACGCTGATGAACCTGATGACAGGTCTGGTTCGCCCGACGCGCGGCGAGATCAAGGTGCGGGGCGTTGCCACCAACGATCCGGAGAAGTTATTCCGTATCGTCGGGTATTCGACGCAGTTCGATTCCTTCCCGAAAGGGTTGACCGGCTTCGAATTTGTTTATTCCTTCCTTCGCCTGTTCGGAGATTCCCACGCCGATTGCGAGGCCAGGGCGTGGAAGGCGATCGAGCGCGTCAATCTGGCGGAGGCCGCAAAGAGAAAAGTCGCCGGCTATAGCAAGGGCATGCGCCAGCGAATCAAGCTCGCGCAGGCAATCGCGCCCGATCCGCAGGTCTTGGTGCTCGACGAACCTCTGAACGGTCTGGACCCTCTTGTGCGCGCCGAAACCATCGCATTGTTTCGCGAATTCGCTGCGATGGGCAAGCATGTCCTTGTATCCACGCACATCCTGCACGAAGTCGACATGATTTCCGACCAGGTTATCCTGCTGGCCAACGGGTACGTGGTGGCGGAAGGCGAGATCAGCGGCGTGCGCAGTGAGATCAGCGAGCATCCAATTCAAGTGCAGGTGCGATGCGACCGCCCTTCGGCCATGGCGGCCCGCGTCTTCGAAAGCGATCACGTGGTGGAGGTAAAGCTGCACGTTGACGGCGGCGGGCTGCTGATCAAGACGCGCGACGCGGACCGTTTCTACCGCTTGTTGAACCACATCGCGCTGGAGGGCATTAACATCGAAAGCGTCACGCCGGCCGACGACAACGTCAATTCCGTATATGAGTATCTGATCGGCAGCGAGGAGTCGACGAAATGAAATACGGACTCTGGTGGGCGCAAATTCAAGCCGTGATCCGCCTCGAAATGCGCAAGACGTTCTTCGCCCGGCGCGGGCTGTGGGTCTATCTGCTGGCTCTGGCTCCGGCGGCGCTGTTTCTTGCCGATTCCATCGCGGTGCTTCACGATCGGGACCGCAAGGCGGAAGTGGCCTCAACACATCCGGCGGCCGCGGACGCCCTGCGTTCCATCGAAATGGGCATGACCCGCGAGCAGGTGCAAGCCAAGCTGGGCGAGCCGTATTCGCAGAACACCTTCACCTATACGCGCCACCGCGAAACGATTTCCACAACCGGTTATCGCTACACAGACGGCGAAAACGATTATATTTTCATCTTCCGCAACAACGAACTGAACGAGATTCATACCAAAGAGATGCGTACCATCCCAAAGGATTCGCTGATCTTCGCGACGGTCTTTCAGTTCTTTTACCTGAGGCTGGCGATCTTCTTCGGCTGCGTCGGGATCTTCACCAATCTGTTCCGCGGCGAACTTCTCGATAAGAGCCTCCACTTTTATCTCCTCGCTCCCATCCGGCGGGAAGTGCTGCTGGTGGGCAAGTATCTGGCCGGCCTGATCGCCACCGTGGTGATCTTCACTGGAAGCACAGCGCTCCAGTTGTTGGCGATGGGCTGGCACCTCACTGGTCCGGCGATGACCGAGTTCCTGCGCGGGCCGGGTTGGGGGCAGATTGGCGCATATCTCGGCGTTACGGCGATGGCGTGCCTCGGCTATGGCAGCGTGTTTCTGGCGGCGGGCTTGTTGTTCCGCAACCCGATTATTCCCGCCGGGGTGGTGCTGCTGTGGGAGAGCGCCAACCCGTTCCTTTCGGCCGCCCTCAAGAAGATCAGCGTGATTTTCTACTTGCAGTCGATGTGCCCGGTGGTGGCCAAGCCGAGCGATATGCCGGCGCTGGCCGCCTTGCTCATGTCCTCGGCCGAGGCGACTCCCGCGGCTTGGGCGATCGGCGGACTGATCGTGGTGACGTTGGTGGTACTGGCTTTCGCCGCGCATCAGGCGCGCAACCTGGAGATCAACTACAGCTCCGATTAGACCGGTTCCAGCGCCCGATCAATCTCACTCGACGGACACTGGTAGGGTTCGCCGAGATAATAGAACTGCTGCATGTCCCGATCCTTGCTGAGCTTTTCGAGAATCGCTCCGTAGGGAATCGAGGACTTGACCGGCGAGAGCGGGCGCAGCGTGCGCGGATTCAGCTTCGCCGCCTCAATCGTCTTGGTGAGCGAAAATTTGCGCGCCGCGGTACTTGCCGGCGCGGGCTCCGGAACCGCGGCATCCGGATTCAGGCAGCGCGCAAAGGCGGAACAGAACAGCTCGACGTTTTCGGGAGTTGCCAGAGGCCCCATTAATCCGATGCGAAAGATCTTCCCGGCCAGCGGTCCGAACCCTCCGGCGATCTCGATGCAGTGGTCAGCAAGCAGGCGCTTGCGGACGTCCAGATCGTTCACGCCCTCGGGCACGCGGACCGTATTCAGCGTCGCGATGCGCTGGCCCTCGGCCACATGCATCGACAATCCCATAGCCTCCATGCGGCGCACGAACTCCTGGTGGCTTTTCAGGTGGCGGGCGAAGCGATTGGCGGCGCCCTCTTCCATAATCGCCGCGAGGCCCTCACGCAGCGCGTAAAACGTGGAGATCGGCGCGGTGTGGTGATACTTGTGCGGCGCGTCGTAGTAATCGACGAGCATCTTCAGGTCGAGATACCAGACCGGATTGTCGCCGCGGGCGCGCGCCGCCTCGACGGCTTTTGGCGAGGCGGTGAACGGCGAAAGGCCGGGAGGACAGCTCAGACCCTTTTGCGAACAGCTGTACGCAATGTCGATGCCGGATGCGTCCACGTCGATCGGTACGCCGCCCAGCGACGTGACGCAATCGGCGATGACCAACGCGCCGATTGCATGCGCCGGACCGGCGATCGCGCGCGGATTCTGCAGCGCGCCCGTGGATGTCTCCGCGTGCACAAAAGCCACCAGGTTCGGGCGCTCCCGCTCCAGGAATGCCGCGGCCTCGGCCTCAGTAAACGTTTCTCCCCACGGCTTCTCGCAGCGGACGACTTCGGCTCCATGGCGGCGTCCCATCTCGGCGATGCGCTCGGCGAAGAAGCCCGAGACAAACACGCCGAGCTTCGTCCCTGGTCCGGCAAAGTTGGAGACGGCCGTCTCCATGCCGGCGCTGCCAGTGCCGGAAATCGCCAGCGTGCACGGGTTCGCGGTGCCGAAGAGCACGCGAAGATCGCGACGAATCTCCTCCACCACCTCAAAGAAAAACGGGTCCAAATATCCGACCAGCGGCTTGGTCATTGCGTCGTAAACTCGAGGTTCCACCTGCGTGGGGCCGGGTCCGAACAATAGCCGGCGCGGAGGAGCGAGTGAAGGCATGCAATTAGTTTAGCGAAGAGGCAGGGCCATGTTATAGTAAAAGTTCATCCTCACCCGGGCCCGTAGCTCAGTTGGTTAGAGCGCTACCTTGACACGGTAGAGGTCACAGATTCGAGTTCTGTCGGGCCCACCACACCCCCAAACAAAACAAAGCACCTCCCTGCTCTCGATTCGTCCGCGAAAAGGTCGGCAAAACTTCGGGTCGCCTTAGCCTCGGCGCAGGTATTCGCGGGCGCTGGGCCAAAAGGCCAACAACCGGACTAGTTTGTGTCTCTTTTTTATCATCTGGGATCGCCAGAATGGAGACTAAATGACCCCCGTCGAGAATGCGTCGAACGAAGGTTCATCTAACTTTCGGTTGGACGTACCACTCCACAATCTGCTGACGCAACCTGGGTTGCGGACAAGCGTGCCCCCGGCCGTCCAGCCTGAAAAGCTGCCGGATCCTATCTTCCCGCAGCACCCCGACTTGCTCGTCCGCGACGACTCGGAACCGCAGTTGCCGCAGTCAAAGCCTCATTATAAAAAGGAGCATATCGTACGAGCATTGCGCGGGTGGGCCGTGCCATGGCTGAAATCGCGAGTGCTGCCAGGCGACTTTCACCCCATCATCGCCTACCTGTTCACCGAGTTTAAGTGCAATCTCGATTGTCACTACTGCTGGGCTTTCGACAATCGCGTCAAGGGCATGACAGAAGAGATCGCCAAGCGGTCCATCGACTGGTTGCGCGACAACGGCGCGGGAGTGCTAGCGCTGATGGGTGGTGAGCCCCTGCTGCGCCCCCAATTCGTTCATAAGGTCTGCTATTACGCCGCGAAGAAAGACTTCTTTGTTTACGTTCCGACAAACGCGCGCCTGTTGCGGCCACAAGTAACGGACTGGCTGGCGGATGCGGGCGTCGCGACTTTCAATTTCGCCGTGGATGCCGTCGATGAGAAGCCCGGCCTCCCCAAGGCCCTGGCGCCCGTTCGCGCCAATTTCAACTATCTGACGAAGAAGCAGCGTCAATACGGCTACAGCGTCTTCTTCAACATCAACATCTGCCGCAACAACATGGACGATGTCCGGCAACTGACTGAGATCGCGCACGATCACGGCATTGCTACCGACTATCACATCAATGAATCGCCCATGATGGAGCAGCCGGACTTTAAGCACTTCGAGAACAATCAGACCTACATTACCCCTCAGGACTGGGACAAGGTGGATGAGTTGGTGGATTGGCTCATCGAAAAGAAACGTTCCGGCTATAAGATGGTGAACTCCGCCAGCCGCCTGGACGAGATGCGCCTGTTCATGCGCGGCAAGGTGCAGGAGTGGAATTGCCGCGCCGGATTCAATTCCCTGATTGTACGAACAGACGGCACGCTTGCCCCGTGTTTCCCGACGTACAACGCCAGTTACGATTGGGGAGTCATCGAAAACCACAAGTTTGAAGCCAAGCAGCTCACGGCAATGAAGAAGCAGTGCCAGCCGCACTGCTTCTCCACTCTTAACCACATTCTTGCCTACTGCTATAACGATGCCCGGGTAATCAAGTTCTTGTTGCGACAAGCGCTAAACCGATTCCAGGGAATTACCAACTTCGATTAACCGAAAGGGAAACCGATGCCAGACTTACTCGAACAGGTAGATGTGCCGCGCCTGAAAGAAGCGGAGGAGGAAATCGCGCGGCGAGTAGATGCGGAGCGCGCTCGACTGCGCGCGGTTTCGGGACTGGTGCAAATCCGGCAGCAATTCAAACGTGCGGAGGAACGGCCGTTTACCGCCGCGGAGCGTGGCAAGGTCACGATCCTTGTTGGGGGCATGACCTGGAAGCACGACAACATGTTCCAAGCGGTATTCCGGGGTTGCGGCTACAAATGCGAGACCCTCCCCGTTCCCGATGTCCCGGCGTTCCAGATCGGCAAGGAGTTTGGCAATAACGGCCAGTGCAATCCCACCTATTTCACCGTTGGATGTCTTGTGCAGTACTTACAGCGGCTGGAAAAGCAGGGCATGTCGAGGCAGGACATTGTCGACCGCTACGTGTTTTTCACAGCCGGATCGTGCGGTCCTTGCCGCTTCGGCATGTATGAAGCGGAGTACCGCTTCGCGCTCGAAAATGCCGGATTCCAGGGTTTCCGTGTGCTTCTGTTCCAGCAGCAGGAGGGCGTCAAAGCCGCATCAGGCGAAGCCGGGCTCAAGTTCACCGTCGACTTCGGCATGGGCATGCTCAATGCGATGAACCTTGGCGACACGCTCAACGATATCATCTACCAGATCCGGCCGTTCGAGACGCGACAGGGAGAGACGGACCGCGCATTCGAGGTGGCCGGCGAGAGACTCACGCGCATGCTCTCTGAACGGCCGCCGTTTGAGATCGTCGAACGGGCTCCCAGTTGGGCAAAGGGCTATCTCAAGAGCCACGACAAGTTTACGCGCTTCTGGAACTCCTGGGGCAAGGTGTACGAGAATCTGTACGGGAAGCCGTATCTGGAAGCCCTGGAGGCGTGCCGGGCACGGATCGATGATGTGGAGGTCGATCGCACCAAGGTAAAGCCTGTGGTGAAGGTGACCGGCGAGTTCTGGGCGGCCATCACTGAGGGCGATGGTAACTTCAACATGTTCCGTTTCTTGGAACGCGAGGGCGCGCAAGTCATTGTGGAGCCGGTGGCCACCTGGGTCGCCTACCTGCTTTGCCAGGCCAAGGCGCGCGCGCTCAATAACAAGGAAGTCGCTGCTCACCACGAACAACTCGCTTGGTACGCATTGAAGCGGAGACTCAAGCGCGAGATGGCGTATCACGCTAAGATTCTCGGATTCACAGTAGGCGAGCACATGTGGGCGCATTTCTATCATCGCGTCGGCGAAAAACTGGGCGGGCTGGCCCACAAGTTAGTGGACCAAAGAGAACTGGCGCGGCTGGCTGAACCCTTCTACCACCGCTTTGCGCGCGGCGGCGAGGGCCACCTTGAGGTCGGCAAGAACGTGTATTACACGGTCCATCATAAATGCCACATGGTGCTGGCATTGAAGCCCTTTGGCTGCATGCCGTCGTCACAATCGGACGGAGTTCAATCCGCGGTCATCAATAAGTTCAAGGACATGATCTTTCTGCCGATCGAGACATCGGGCGAGGGCGAGGTCAATGCTCACAGCCGCGTGCAGATGGCTCTCGGTGAGGCCAAGGCAAAGGCCAAGGCGGAATTCGAGACCGTGCTCCGATCCACGGGAAAGAGCTTGGACGATATCAGGGAATTCGTCGCCGATCATCGCGAGTTGCGGCGCCCGTTCTACCACGTCCCGTATCGCGAAGGAATCGCGGGCACCGCGGCCCAGTTCATTCTGCACGTGAACGACTTGATGAATGCTCGCGCGGGCAAGGGGAAGGATTCGCAGGCGCGGGCGTCGCGCGCCAAGGTGGCCTGACATGGCGCCACGCTACCTGGTCGGCCTGGATGTGGGTTCGACCACCGTGAAGGCAGTTGTGGCAGAGGTCCCCTCAGACAGGGTCGTCTGGCAGGACTACCAGCGGCATGAAACGAAACAACCGGAAAAGGTGCTGGAGTTTCTCCAGAGGATCGAAGCGGAGGCGGGGGTCGCTCCCGAGAATACGCGAGTGTTCATCACTGGCTCCGGCGGAGGCACGCTAGCGGAACTAGTGGGTGCGAAGTTCGTGCAGGAGGTCACCGCGGTATCTCTGGCGGTGGAGAAAATGCATCCCGAGGTCTACTCGGTGATCGAACTCGGCGGCCAGGACGCAAAAATCATCGTCTTCAAGGACGATCCCGAAAGCGGACGCAAGAAAAAGATCCCGTCGATGAACGACAAGTGCGCGGGGGGCACCGGCGCCGTGATCGACAAGATTAACGCCAAGCTCAAGATCCCCGTCGAACAGCTTAGCCTGCAAGGCTACGACGGCGTCAAGCTGCACAAAGTGGCTGGCAAGTGCGGGGTCTTCGCGGAGACGGACGTGAACAGCCTGCAGAAGGAAGGCACGCCGCCGGATGAGTTGATGGCGTCGCTGTTTGAGGCGATCGTGCTGCAAAACCTCAGCGTGCTTACGCGCGGCCATACGCTGCGGCCCCATGTCCTGCTTCTGGGAGGGCCGAACACGTTCATTCGTGGCATGAAAGAGGCGTGGCAGACCAACATCCCGCGCATGTGGAAAGAGCGAAAGGTGGAGACTCCGAAGGGTTCGACCCCTCAGGAGCTCATCAAAGTTCCGGTGAACGCTCAATATTTCGCCGCGCTGGGGGCCATCGAATTCGGCAAGACAGAAGAGGAGGACGTCGGGCGGTACCGCGGCGTCGCGAAGCTGGTCCACTACATCGACTTCGGCCGCACAGAAGAGAAGGCCGCGTCAGGAAGCGGCGGTTTAGTCAAATCCAAAGATGAGTTAGATAGTTTCAAGTCCGCGTACCGGCCCACGAAATTCGTTCCGAAGGCGTTTAAATCCGGAACCACAGTCAGCGGTTTTGTCGGCCTGGACGGAGGCTCCACTTCGACCAAGGCCGTGCTTCTCTCTGAAGAGGGCGACATCCTTTGCAAAGCCTACCAGCTCTCGAACGGCAACCCGATCCAGGACACGATCGACATGTTCGAGAAGCTGCGCTCGCAGGTGGAGTCGCAGGGAGCGAGGCTTGAAGTGCTCGGCGTCGCGACCACGGGCTATGCCAAGGACATTCTCAAAGATGTCTTGCATGCGGATGTCGCGTTGGTCGAAACCGTGGCGCATACGGAATCCGCGATGAAGTTCTATGACGATCCTCACGTCATCGTGGATGTCGGCGGACAGGACATCAAACTGATCGTTCTGAAAAACGGCCGCGTGAAAGACTTCAAGCTGAATACGCAGTGTTCAGCCGGCAACGGCTATTTCCTGCAATCGACCGCCGAGGGCTTTGGCCTGAAAGTCGAGCAATATGCAGACCTGGCCTTCTCCGCTAGCACGATGCCTGTGTTCGGCTACGGCTGCGCGGTGTTCATGCAGTCCGACATCGTGAACTTCCAGCGGCAGGGATGGCGCTCGGAAGAAATCTTAGCCGGCCTCGCCGCGGTGCTGCCGAAGAACGTCTTCCTCTACGTGGCCAGTATTCCCAATCTGGCGGCGCTCGGGTCGCGCTTCGTGCTGCAGGGCGGCACTCAGAATAATCTCGCGGTCGTCAAGGCCGAAGTCGACTTCATCCGCTCGAGCTTCCGCTCGGGGGATCGCCAGCCTGAGATCATCGTGCACGAGCACTGCGGTGAGTCAGGAGCGATCGGTGCGGCGGTGGAGGCAGCCCGCATCTATCGGAACGGCCGACGCACGAGTTTTATCGGCCTGGATGCTGTTCGCAACATCACCTATCGCACCACCCGCAATGAAGATACGCGCTGCTACTTCTGTAAGAACAACTGCCTGCGTACTTTCATCGACGTGAATACGGGCGGCGAGGCAGAGCCCTCGCAGAATTTTGTACCCCTCGGTAAGATCGCGAAATCCAAAGTGCCCTTGCAGGTCGGCGAGCAGCGCTTGATCATCGCGACCTGCGAGAAGGGCACGGTAGAAGAAATGGAGGACATGAAGGACATCAAGGCGGGGCTGGATACAGCGAAGAAGTTGTACCCGAACTTCGTCGATCTGGCCGCGCACGAGGTGTTCCGTTCGCGAAAAACCGACCTCGTGGCAGACCCGATTCCATCGCGCACCTGGACCAAAAGCGTCAGGGATCGGGCTGCACTCATGAAGAACAGGCCGAACCTGCGAATTGGGATTCCGCGTTTGTTGAATGCGTACGTCTACGCGCCGCTGTTCAACGGTTACTTCGAAAGCCTCGGCCTCCAAACGGAGAATCTCGTTTACTCCGATTACACCAGTCCCGAACTTTATCGTGCAGGAGCCAGCCGCGGGGCGATCGACCCGTGCTACCCGGCAAAGATCGGCATCGCGCACGTCCACAATCTGCTCACAATCAAAGCCGTGAAAAAGGCTCTCGACGTGATCTTCTTCCCGATGGTAGACGTGCTGCACTCGCCGCTGGTCAACCTCACGGGATCGAATGCCTGCCCCACGGTGACGGCGTGCCCTGAGACTGTGAAGGCGGCGTATACGAAAGAAAACGACGTCTTCGCGGACAACCATGTGAAGTACATCAATCCCGTCCTTAACTTCCAGGACAGAAAGCTGCTGGCGCACCAGATGTTCACCGCCTTCCAGCCCCTGCTTGGTCTATCGCCCGAGGAAAACCAGCGGGCGATTGAGGCCGGGTACAAATTGCTGGAAGAATACGAAACGGGTATTCGCCGCAAGGCGCGCGACGTGCTTGACCAACTCGAGCATGAGGACCGCATCGGCATCGTGATGCTCGGCCGGCCCTATCATCATGATCCCGGCTTGAACCATGAGATCCTGGATGAATTCCAAAAGCTCGGCTACCCTATTTTTTCGCAGAGCACACTGCCGCTCGATGAAGATCTGCTGGAGCGCCTGTTCGGAGAAGAAGTTCGGGCCGGCGTGATCCAGCATCCGCTGGACATCGCCGACGTGTGGAAGACCCGCTACTCCGCGAGCACGAATCACAAGATCTGGGCGGCGAAGTTCGCGGCGCGGCATCCGAATCTGGTGGCGATGGAAATCTCAAACTTCAAGTGCGGCCACGACGCGCCCATTTACGGCGTGGTCGAGGGCATCATCGAGAAGTCGCACACGCCGTATTTCTGCTTCAAGGATCTGGACGAGAACAAGCCGACGGGATCGGTGAAGATCCGCGTCGAAACGATCGACTATTTCCTGCGCCGCTACCGCGAGGACATTATCAGGCGCGGGCGCGCCGAGCGCCAAATCGAAGCGCGCGTGGCTGAATACGAACGGGAGTTGCGTCTGAGCCTGACGGGTGTTCGGAACATTCCGCTGACGACGCCCGAGTTGATCCAGATCGCGAGTTAGGCGAGTTGTGAATATATGACCCCTGAGCGCATCCAGACCAACAGTCGAGCCCAACGGACAGGCAGCGCTTCCTCGCCACCGTACTTGTCAACGTCCGTCAGGATAAGCTGAGCCGCGTTTGCGGTTTGCTCCGCGTAATGGCCGGTGGTGGCCTTTTTCATTTCTGATTTTGACTTGGAGGGTTCACAACCCCGTAGCAGTCCGTAACGCTTTGAACGGTCCGTAAGACTACCGGAGCATTCAGCAATTCGCTAACCCTCTTTCTTTCAATCAGATTCGAGTTCTCTCGGGCCCGCCACCTAACTCCATCGATCTGCTCGATTCTCAATGAACGAAATAGAGATCCAAGGCCTGCACCACGTCGGCTGGTTCGAGTGACGGGGCACGTTCCTCGAACTTCGCCAGTCCGCCGACAATCGCCAGCAGATCAGATGGAAAACACGCTCGAAGCCCTCCCGTGGAATGCCGGCGGCACTCCTCGACGATGAAGTCTTCTCCCACCTGGCTGCATGGGATTCCCTTCTGAGACGCCACGCGCCGCAGCAACTCCCGAAAGAGATTCTCGTCGAGAGATTCGATTTTGATCTTGTTTTTCAGGCGGCGCATGAATCCGTCCTCTGCCAGATCGCTGAGCGGCAGGTTGGTTGCAAATATGACGAGCACTTCAAACGGAATTTCGAAGCTCACTCCGGTCCACAGTGACAGCATGTCCGTCCCGCGATCCAGGGGAACGATCCATCGGTTCAACAATTCGCGTGGCGTAATCTGCTGGCGCCCAAAATCGTCGATCAACAGGATGCCGTTATTCGCCTTCATCGAAAGCGGCGCGACACCGACCTGGGTCATTTCATCCAGCCGCGGCTCCAGCATTTCCGCCTTCAGTTCTCCGCCCACTTTGACCATCGGCCGGTGGCAGAGCACCCACCGTGAATACGTTGCCGGGTCCCCTGGTTCCTCACGATGAATCAGAGGGTCATACACGGTCAGGATTTGACCGGAGATCTCCACCGCATAGGGCACATAAACCAGGCTTCTCGCCACGCGATGCAGGCGCTCGGCGATGCTGGTTTTTCCATTGCCGGTCGATCCATACAGGACGATCGCGCCGCCGACAACCAGCGCCGCTCCAATTTGGCGGATAACAGAATCGGGAAGCACCAGATCGCTCAACGCGGATTTCAGGCTTTCAGCGGTGACCTTAATATCGATCGCTTGCGCCGACACAGATTGTTTGTATTCCGCCAGCGATACCGGCGCTGGACCCGCGTAGTGGCTCTTTCGGAGCGCGACTTCGGCCCTCGTTCGGCCCTTGGCCGAGAGAAAGATCTCATAATCGAAGCCGACCATCGTCCGCGTCTCACAAAGATGTTCCTTCTGAAGCTCGTGGTAAATGGTATGAATGATCGCGGGGTTCAGTTTCGTTCGCTGAGCCAATCTGCCGAGTGTCACCGTCCCCTCGAAAAACGCATGCTTCAGAACCAGATCAACCACTAGACTTGGAGGCAGACCGGTTTCCTCGATCGAGTCCACTGGTGTCGGCTGGAACGGACGATGTTCGGTTGCTGTCATGTCTCGAACCCTATCACATATCGGCCCGCTGAAGTCACAGCTAACTGGCAATCAAGGCGATCATATTCCACGCGACGATACACGCAAACAGGACATTGATCTTCGTCAGAAGCCTGCCCCGCCCGCCTCTCCAACAGTAAGCCCCCAGGCCAACCGCAAGGAGTTTTACTGCCAACAGCCCGCTGAGTGGGTTGGGCGCGTATCGTAAGGCCAATTTGACAAAGGGGTTCGCTTCTCCTACGCCGTGCAGAAGAAATGCGGCAGTCGTTAGGAAATCGAGCACTTGCAGGTACAAATACTGTAGAAGTAGCTGATTCATCCCTAAGCGTCTCTTAGCAACTCTAATGGCAAAGCCTTAAGGAGTAAATAGGGCTGAGCCACTTTAGTAGTTCTTTGGTTCTAAAAGGAGATCGGGATTGTCCCAGTACCGACTCTTCGGCAGTCCAGCGGACCGGTTTGGCGGCTGCGGAAGTGCCGATCGAACGACGAGCTAGGCTTGTTCGCCTCCATCTAAATGAAAATAAAGAATCCGCCGCCTCCGACTCTCGCCTCTTCAGTTCTTAGGCCTACTCCGCACAAGGATTGATGCCGAAGTTACTCTTGTCGACATCCAATGCTTTAGAAGAGCCCAGAGGAGGAAGCGTGCAGGCCAATAGAATAAGCGGTGCGATAACCGAATCCCCAACCGAATGCGTACAAAGAAACGTACGTGTGGCCATGACTTTCTTCGTGGCGCTGCAATGTCTGGATCTACTCACAACTCTTGCGGCTTTTTCGCGCGGCGGTGTCGAACTGAATCCCGTCGTCAGAAGTCTGATCCCGCTGATCGGAACCGTGATGGCCGTCATCACGAGCAAAGCCATCCTCGTTTCCCTCGTCTTCCTGCTCAGCCGCCGGAAGCGGATCCTCTATTTTGGAAACATCCTTTACTCCGGTATCGTTGCATGGAACCTGGTGATCGTGTCCGCCTTGAAGTAAAGAATCCCATCTTCCTATCTCTTTCTCGCTGATTCTTAACGACTTGTACGTGTACATCTGAAACGTACTGCGAGTACTAAGTGAAAGCGCGAAATAGTTCGTAGGTCTCTTCCCTTAGGAAAAAAGTCCTAAGAACCTTGCATAAGGTGTGGAAATCCGTTATTCTACTTCCTCGTCGATGTAGTCATTCGGCTTACATCGTCCTAGATCGGTGGCGTTCGTGATTCGCGTTGCATTGTGTTCGGAGGATGTGAAGCTGCAGCCGCTACTCGCGCCGGCGTTGGGCCGTGACTTCCATGTAATCTCCGAACAGGACTATGGTCGGCTCAAACTCCTGTTGCTCAACGGGCAAGCAGACGTACTTCTGCTGGATTTAGATTCAGAGTCTTCTAACGTCGCCCAGCAGGTCCGCTTTTTTGAGGAGCTCGGCACGGCAAACGTCGCCGCCGTCATTATGACAGATGATGGCGCCCGCCTGACGGCCATCGATTTAGTGCAACGTGGCGCACACAGTTACTGCCGCAAGCCGCCTGTATTGCGCGAGCTAAAGGTGATTCTCCGCCGCGCCTGCGAACACGCGTCAATGAAGCGCGAGCTGGAAGGCAAGCGGGTTAATGCCTTCGCGCTCGAAGCAACAGAACCACCCCGGTGTGATGATCTGATCGGGTCTAGCGCTGAGATGCGCGCCGTCTACGATCTGATTCACCGGGTCGCGAATCTAAACGCTTCCGTGCTCATCACTGGCGAAAGCGGTACGGGCAAGGAACTCGTCGCCAGGGCGATTCACAACCTGGGCGAGCGCGCCAAATCTCCCTTCATAGCGGTAAACTGCGGCGCTATTCCCGAAACGCTCATTGAATCCGAGCTTTTCGGGCACGAAAAGGGCGCATTCACTGGTACAATCGGCACCCGGATTGGTAATTTCGAGCAGGCAGCCAGCGGAACAGTCTTAATTGACGAAATCGGTGATCTGAGCCTCCAAGCTCAGGTCAAGCTACTCCGGGTCCTCCAGCAAAGAGAGTTCATGCGCTTGGGCAGTAACCGCGCCATTCCCTTGAAGGCGCGGGTGATTTTCGCTACCCACAGGGACCTCTCGCACATGGTGGCCGAAGGAACGTTCCGGCTCGATTTGTATTACCGGATCAATGTGGTGACCATCAGAATGCCGGCGTTGGCTGATCACCCGGATGATGTTCCGGCCCTCACCGAGTTCTTCATCAGGAAATACTCAGATCTGTACGTCAAGCGAATCACTGGCATCGCACCCAACGCGCTCGCATTGCTTCAGCAATATGACTGGCCGGGCAATGTTCGGGAGCTGGAAAATGTAATCCAAAGCTCCATTGTGCGTGCCGACACCGAAGTCATTCAGGCGAACGATTTACCGGACAATTTCCACGTGCCCTACCTGGTGGAAGACTCCGACATCGCGCAGCTAGGATCCTTCGAAACACTCTTGCGTGACTTCAAGGTGAAGATCGCTTCCAAGGCAATCGAAGATTGTAAGGGCAACAAGACACTGGCGGCGCAAAGCCTCCACATTTCGCGCTCGTATCTGCACCGCCTCCTCAGATTGAGGGAGGAGCCCGGAGCAGTCGATGCTGCCTGATATATCGGAACAATCACCAATCTCGGCTGCTTTGGAAGTTCAGCGGGGCAGTGGCGCCCGGCACATTTTCTCATTTCCGGTAATATTAGGTGCACTTCTCGTTGTATTAACGATGCTCACTATCCGGGGAAGGTTCAGCGACCCCGACATGTGGTGGCATTTGAAGACGGGAGAAATTATATGGAATACGCATCGCATTCCAGCGGCTGATTCGTTCTCTTTTACGACCAATAATCACAGCTATATTCCTCATGAGTGGTTGTCACAGCTTATCCTCTATGGCGCCTATCATTTCGGTGGTTACACCGGCCTGATGTTATGGTTCTGCCTGATCGCTTCAATCCTCGTCGTCACCGGATATATTCTGTGCGGACTCTACTCGGGCAATTTGAAAGTCGCCTTCCTCGGCGGCCTGGTTACCTGGCTGTTCGCGACCGTTGGCCTATCTATTCGACCGCAGTTAATTGGATACCTTTTCCTGCTGAGTGAGTTGCTTGTGATTCTTCTTGGGCGATCACGGGACCGGCGTTGGCTTTATGTTCTACCGCCAATGTTCGCCGTTTGGGTTAACTTCCACGGATCTTTTTTCCTGGGGCTGATCGTACTCGGGATCACGCTGGCCTGCTCATTCCTTGATCTCGAGTGGGGGCTGCTTGCCTCCCGCCCCTGGAAGCGCGACCGGCGGAACACGCTGGCAATCGCCTTTGCGCTTTCGATTGTCGCTCTCTTTGCGAACCCGATCGGACTGAGACAGGTGACGTATCCTGTGAACACGCTACTGACTCAGACGGCGCAAATGAACGGAGTCTCGGAGTGGATGCCGCCCCATTTTGACAACATCCGCGGGGTGGCCCTGTTGGCCGTGGCGGGGCTCATTCTGCTTGTGCCTCTGCTTCGTCGCGTCCAACTGACCGTTCAGGAGCTCCTTTTTCTCGTCTTAGGATTCGGACTCGCGGTCCAACATGAGCGAATGATGTTTGTGTTTGGGATACTGGCTGCGCCCATCCTGTGCCGTCTTCTCGCGGATTGCTGGGATCAATACGAGCCAGATCGGGACCGGCCCGTCCTGAACGCTGTCTTGATCGCAATCCTGCTGGGCGTGGTGTTGAAGGTTTTTCCAGACCGGCGGGAGCTCATACAGCAGGTGGAAAAGAACAATCCCGCGAGGGCCGTGGACTATATCAATCGCTCAGGGCTCTCCGGCAACATGTTCAACGACTATGTGTATGGCGGCTACCTGATCTGGGCCGCTCCGCAACACAAGGTGTTTGTGGACGGCCGCGGCGATGTTTTCGAATGGACCGGCGTCCTGCAGGAATACGGGGGATGGGTGACGCTCCAGGTCGATCCGACTGTTCTTCTCAAGAAATACGACATCAGTTTCTGCCTCTTGCCGGCGGGCGCTCCAATGTCTCACGTATTGCCGTTCCTGCCTGGGTGGACGAAGGTCTACTCAGATGAGATGGCGGTCGTATGGACGAAATCCACACGGTAAACCCAGAGCGTCCAGGCAACTAAAGAGATCACTGCAGTCTGCGCGGCGATCGAGTAATCGGAGGCCAACAGAAACAGCAGCAGTGGCGAAAGGGCCAGGAGAGCGCAAAGCCGCAAGGGGATTGGGAAGAAGCACTCCTCTTCGATTAGAACCGCGCAAAGGGGCAGGAACAGCACCAGATCGTAACCGTAGGCGTGATGGGCAAACAGCACCCCCGAGGCTGAGGCCAAGCCGCCAGCGATGCCCAGCGGCACCCTCCTGCAGGCGAGCCATAGCCCAACAGCAAAGGCTAGGAATATAACAACTTCAAGAGCGAACGCAGATGGAAGGCGATAGACGATCCCGTAGAGATTCGGCATCTTTTGAGGAGCAGGCGTGAAGACGGGGAGGCTGGCGATGGACGCAAACCGCAGCGGCCACCGAGAATCCTCCAGCCCAAAGCTGCCTGCCAGGAGAATCAAGCCGGAAACCGCGCCGACGGCGATCGTGCGCCAGCTTCTGCGGGCGAGCAGCATCACTGCGAGCCCTAGCATCAAATGGAACTTGCAAATACACAGCGCAAACGAAACTCCAGCAAGGTATTGATGCTCGTTCTTCATCATGCGGAGACTTAGACCAAAGAAGAAGAACCAGAACAACACATCCTGGCCGTAGTAAAGCACTATCGCCGCGGGCAGGGACCAGCAGAGACTCGCGAAGAGCGTCCCACGCTTTACGTCCGGCCACAACCAGACGCCGAAGATGCCGGCCAATACTTCCAGGCATCGCCACAGACCCAACGCAGCCGGAAAAGAAAGATAGGTGAACGGCTTAAATACCAAAGCAACGACAGGCAGCCTCACAAAGGGACCAACGGCGGAAGTGTAAGGCCGTTCGTGAGCTTCGATCACCGACAGATCGAATAACTGACCTGATCCCACAACTTCACCCGCGGCGTAAAACTGAGCAAAATCCACGCCCCGCTTGGATTTGTTGACTGCGGTGACCCAAAGGTTGAACAGAATACCCAGGGCGCAGATGGCGATTAGCCTCACGCTGGGCTTCCGGCCCTTCGCCGCAGTAGACACGGGCATCACGCGCCTGTGGTTCCGGCGCAAAACTGGCCTGCACCCGTTCGCACGAACCGACCTACTCCTTTGTGGGAACCAGAGATTCTCATATATTCTAGCGAGTCGACTCGCCCTTATGGTCCGAGGAGACCTTACGGTTGAGGCTGTTGCGGAACGCCGCTGGGCGGCACAGGAGTCGTAGTGGCCGGCGTCGGTTGCGCCTGGCCGAAGGCACCCGAAGTCGACGTTACCGTCATCGGCTTCTCGACAAGGCTCTTCACTAGAGACTCCATTGGTATTGGAGCGTTCGGCGCGGCTGCCGCAATTGGGCCAGTGACTTCCTTACCGGGAGTACTCATCGGAGTCGTCGAATTCGGTGGGAGAAATGGAACGGGGAAGTTTGGCCCCGCGATCTGCTTGCCGGCAGGCATGGGGTGCACGAGCTCAGGCGTGACGATCACCATCAGCTCCGTATTCGTCCTATTCTTGCTCTTCGATTGGAAAAACTTGCCCAAGACAGGAATGTCGCCCAGGAATGGAATCTTGCTGAACGTCTCCGTCTCCCGGTTGTCGAGAAGGCCGCCTATCGCAAAGCTTTGTCCTTCCCCAAGTTCGACTTCGGTGTTCACATTCCGCACGTCGATTCCAGGAACGGTAAACCCTCCGATCGAGACGCCGTTCGCATAATCGAGCGAACTGACCTCCGGAGCTACCTGCAATCGGATGGTCCCACGCGGCGTGACGGTGGGGAGGAAGTTCAGTCGCACGCCGAACTGGCGGAACTGTACGGTTACTGCCGTGCTTCCGCCCACGTTCCCTCCCTGCACCACTGGATACGGAAATTCCCCTCCAGCCAGAAAGCTGGCCTGTTTTCCATTCTCGGCCAAAACGTTCGGCTCCGCCAACACCTCCACGACTCCCTTTGTCTGCAATGCCCGGATCGTCGCACCGAGGTCCAGATCAGGGCGGAAGAAAAAGAGGTTGAGAAGATTGCTCACGGTCGCGGTGACCCCATTGCGGCCGGTTATGCTCCCAGTGCCGCTCGCTCCACTGTTGCCCAAGGTAAGCGGCGAAAACTGTTGTGTTGATATCGCTCCAATCGTATTCGTCGCGCCCGTACTGAAGATGTTGACACCTAACTCCGTAAGCATGGTGCGATCCACGCTGGCGAATTTGACCTTAAGAAGAATCTGAGCCTCGGCAGGCGGCACATCCACGTACAGAAGGTTTACCGGCTTGCCCATCGAGGAGGCGATCGCAATCGCCCGCTGGGCGCTTGTAAGATCCTTCGCGGTCCCGCGCAAGAAGATCAGGTCGTTTTCGACGCTCGTCTCGATCTTTTGCCCCGGCAGCTCCACGCTCATCTGCCTTCGCAGGATCTCAGAGCGGGTGTCATTCGAGAAATGGCTTGGCTGCACCGTTACATCCAGAAAGAGCTTTCCCCCGCCCTGCTGCCAGATGATCATGCTCGTCTCGCCGGGCGCTTTCCCATTCACCAGGATTTCCCGCGGGCCGACCGCGGTCGCTTCGGCGATGTCGCCAAAACCCACGGAGACCCGCTCGATGGGCCGTGCGCTATTTACGAGGACGGACTTTCCAACCGTGACAAAGAGATCGTTGGGCGACCCCGAGGCGGCCGGAACTGGCTGCGGCGATTGCTGCTGGTCCGGCGGCTGCGCTGGCGCTTGCGGCGCGCCTGCGGCATTACTGACAAAGCCAACTCCGAAGAGAGTCGCGATGATGATCGCGGCGGTTGCTCGTGCTTCGTGCTGTTTCAAGGTAGCTCCTTTGTCAAGCCAGCGCTCTCCCGCTCTTTACGGTTTGTCCGGATCGACGACTTTTTGCTCGCTTTGTTTCGCGCCATTCAACACCTGGATCACGTAGATTCGGGGCTCAGGCGGTTTCTCAACATGTACTGGAGGCGGAGGCGGTGCTTGAACCGGGGGCTTCTTCAGAACGGCGGGCTTCGGCTTCGGTGTGTCCTCCGCGAAAATACTGGCCATGGCGACGACAGGGGTCTTGGAAGCTTCGTTGTCCAGGGGATTCCGCAACACCAATTGGATTTTTGTCTGGTTGCTCGCAAGGCTCAGGAGTTGTGCTTGCTCCGGCGTAACGAGCAGGTTCACGACCGGAACCTGCACCGGCTTGCCCTCATTGTCCTTCTGGATGTTCGTCCCCGCGGACAGGACCTCGATGTTTTGCAGCAACGTCCTGACTTTTGGCCCAACGTTCGCATTGGAGCCTGGACCCGTCCCGGATACTAGAACATCGACGCGCATTCCAGGAAGCACGAAACCTGCCACGCCGACCACGTCATCCACTCTCACCGCGCATGCCCTCATGCCCTGACGGATCGTCGCAGCCATGCCTCCTCCGGAACCCGCCGCCGCCAGCCGGCTCTCCAGAACCGGTTCGCCCTGATAGAGCTGCGACACGACTCCGCGGTCCATGGCAGCTTCTTTCGCGACGATCATCCCTTTGGGGAGGGGCCCGACCCACTCGCCCGTCGTCAAGTCGGCGTCATGGATCAGCGTACCGATGGGCAGGTCTCGCGCGGCGACAATGATCTTGGTTGTGTTCCCTTGAGGAGCGTGCATCTGATTGCCTACCACCCGCAACACCAGGTACGTACACGCCGCTGCCACCAGAAGTGCCACAAGAAGGATTGTCGATAGTCTTCGGTTCATTTGGCCACTCACCTACCATCCATTCGCGGTAATGTCGCGCTTTTTGGCCGCACTTTTAGGGCCATCGGGAAAGGGCTTATGTGACGAACAATCAGGTGTTTACGGGAAGTGTGCGCAAGGCGGTGTGAACTCCTGTTTACATGTTGGCAAGGGAAAGTGGAGCGATGTAGACACCTTGGGACATCCTACGGGGGCGACTGCCTCAAAGAGCTTCATGATCAGTCCACGAGGGACACTTGGCGGAGCGTCAGATAGTTTGTTGAGAACTGAAACAGTCCCAGGACTCCACTGGTTACCGTCAGTTGGCTCACGATGATGTCCCCAAAACTCCGAACCCCAGTGCATGGGGTTGCTTGGTAAGCAACGCTCTGGTAATGGGAGGAGTCGGCCGTCATGATGCCGAGGGTATTGGTGATGTAAATGATGCCGGTTTGGGAGAAACATCCGCTCCCCGCCCCTATCGTATGCGACCGTGCGTCTGCCTTCCGATCCTCAAAAAAAAGAATCCCGTAGTAGGGCGGGCCAGGGGCATTTGCGAGGCTAATGGGGATATTAGCACCCGTCAGCGCGGCATAGGCATTCGCGTTAATATTGAACCCTCCGGTCGGATCGCTCCCGGCGGCGCATGGCTGTGCACCCGCACACGTGTCATAGACAAGCATCCCGTTTCCGGTGGTCAGATCCGCAGTGCACGATACACACATCCCGGCGGTACTGTCTGCCATTTTGAAACCACCGCCCTCGACATAGTAGACTCCGGGGTCAAAGATCGCACTGTTGATGCCCGTTGTGTCGATGGACGCGTACACGCCAGGCACGTATTCCTGACAGCTTGATGGCTGCGCTCCCGAGAATCGTGACGCAGGGCAGTCGCCGCAATGGCCTAAAATGGAGCACAATTGCCCGCCTGAAGGCATGGTCGCGCCGGAGGGTACCGAAGGGGCAGGCACTCCTGCCAGCGGGTCCTGAATCGGAGAGGAAGGCGAAATATATCTCCCAGGTAATGTTCCCAGATTCACGTTCCCAGGATTAGTGGTGGGCCCTCCCCAAACCCCGAAACTGGCCCCTGTGCCCGCTGTGCAATTTCCCGTATCCTTGGGGCCCGCGTGCGAGAGGTCCACAATCCCCGAACTGCCGCTGAAAGCAGCCGGGTTGGACGAGTTGATTTGTATGCTTTGGGTCCCTCCGCCACAAATCGTGATACTGCCGTTCATGCTCAGGGCACCAGCCATCGTCGGATGAGTGACGAGGAGTGGAGGGGAAGCGGGGACCTGAGTAATCCCTCCAATTCCGACGGCCTTTATGGTCGCAGCGGACGAGCCAAGAAGTTGCATGAACGTGGTGTTGACAGTTCTCTGAACGGTCACCTGGAGCAGGTTTATGGGATCACTGGAGCTGAGGCAAGAATTGGACGGGCATACCGTTGCCGTCGGGTTGATTGTAACCGTGACAGCATCGCCTGCAAGATTGAATCCATCCAGGATCTGTGCATAAGTGCAAGCAGCCGATGTGCTCATACCCGAAGTACTGCAAGGGATGATGCTTCCCGAAGTCAACGGAGTGCCGCCGCTTGTTACCCAATTGGCGCCGTCAAAAGTAGCGTACGTTCCAAAGGCGCCGGCGGTTCGATTGGAAATACTCATGATGCCCGCCTGGGCCGCCGCATCCGCCGCCGCTTGAGCCATCACGCGTTGCGCGTACAAGTGCGATCCATCGATTACGAATCCCAGTGAGCCAAGCAGAACGATGCTCATCGCAAGGACTACGAGGAGGATCGCCTGGCCCGCCTCATGCTTGCGCCTTCGGGCGGATATTCTCACCATGTGATCACCCCCTCGCTTGTGCTCGAGATGTTGATGCTAAAGAAACTGGAGTAGAATCCTACCCACGGATCGTACGGATACCTCACGGTGACTTTGACGGGGCATCCGGGCGCATTGCCGGCGAGCGCCGCGGCCTGGCAAATTGGACCAGGCAGGTAGACAACTTTGATGGAAAGGCCCGGACTTCCAAGATTGATGGGAGCCGCGCTCAAATAGCCTGTTACTACCGTCTGGATCTGGGTCGTTTCCGCTGACTGCCCGTTACCAGCAAGTTGCCCGTGCACAATCCCATACCGGCATCCTGCGCGGGCTGCATTCGCCACCGTCGTATATACCAGCAGCATTCGGCTCATCTCAAAGATCCCAAGCATCAACAGGACCAGCATCAATACTGAGAAGGCGAACTCGACGAGGCTCTGGCCTCGCTGATCGGCGAGAATGCGTTTTGATGAGCCGGGGGTCACTGTAGGATCCTCATCACCACTTGCCTGTGAATTGTCGTTGGCGGAATGGTCGCGTAGATCCCCAATTTGGGAAAACCGAGCGTGCCTGTCAGCGGCGTATATGTGTAGGTGACGTCGACAGTCGCGAGGACATAGAATGGCGCTTCCGGGTCGGCTGGCGTGGTTGTGGTTGAGCAGGTACCTGCCAGCGTCGTTAATGTTCCATTGTTGTTCTCGCACACAGATATCGTCGGTGTGCCCGGAATGGAGGCCATGTCCTGCTGGATGAGGGAAGTGATGTCGGTGCCCATCAGCGGCTTGGTTATCCCCCCAGATGTCCGGCCGAGAACGGCGAATTGGGCCCCCGCGCGTGCAGCATTGGCAACTTCGATCCAATCGTAGATAAACGCTCCAAAGTTCACGATGTTCACGACCAGCAGGAACAGAAACGGGACCATGAAGGCGTGTTCAACCAGCGACTGCCCTTTTTCCACCCCACGGTGTTTCACGGCGGCCGCCTCCCCCGCGCCCACGCTGCCGATGAATCTCTTCAAGGCTCTTTGCTCATCATGTGTCGGTAGCATAAAAGTGACGCCCATTCCATCCGGGCCGTGCCGGACGATCTTGCAGCGCAAAGACAGCGCCGACTCCGCCGGCACCGCGTCGCCGGCAACCGGTTCCTGGAGTGTGAGCGATACGATCGAGCCAGGGTACCACCGGTCCTGAGCGCATAAGTAAGCGCCCGTCAGGCTGATGTCTTTCACCCGATGTTCCCTGGGCGCGCCGCCCTCCCAGTAATATGCGACCATCCGCGGTGTCGAATACCTCTCTGCCCGCGATTCCCGGCGCGACTTTTTGAGCCAGTCAAGGACTCCCATAGCGCTCGATCTTTCCCGGTTGGTTCGCCTCCAAGTATCGCTCCGTCTCCTCCGGTGAGGATATGAGCAATTCATCGCCCACCTGAGTATGCGAAGAGTAAATCGTCCTGGGCGCCAATTCCAATACGCTCGCGCAATTCCTATGGATCGGTCCGATGCGAAATGTGCCGAACGATTCCAGCGCCTGGATGACCCGATTATGCTCGTCCAAATAGATCAAGTCAATGGCGAACAACACACCGACCGTGTGAACTCCTTGAGAAGGAACCACCCAGATTCCTTCATCGGCGCGCAACCGGAATCGCCCCAGCAACCCCTTTAGCCGGGCCAGATGAGTGTCGGCGGCAACCACGCCCAGGCTCAGGAACGACTCCCGCGTCTTGTTGAAGACCACGTAGCGTTGTCGTGCGTTTTTTTTGAAGCCAATCATTGTGCGGCAATTCCGCATGGCGCCCAGATAGGCCAGCGGAGTCGCCCTCCTATATCTTCTCTTTGAAGACGAGCAATTGCCTCCTCCAATCGCCGCCAGACTCAGCCCAACTACCTACTCCTGCTACGACGGCGCTGGATCAAAATGACGAGCACCACCACGAACAAGATCCCGGATACGACCCGGATCAAAATCACGTTATCCATGTCTATTCCCCTTTCCTCGGTTACTTGAAATCATCGCGTCCCAGACAGCAAAGCCAGCTAATCTAATGCGTGCGGCTGCGGCGGCGTTGGATCAAAACAATGAGCACCACCACGAATAGGACCCCGGATACAATCCGGATCAGAGTAACGTTGTCCATTTCCTTTCTCCTTTCTTCGGTTACTTGAAATATTTCTGAAAGGACTCGATCATCACGATGACCGCCGGTCCAAGCGCCACCACGAACAAAGACGGGAAGATGAAGAATACCAACGGAAAGACCAGCTTCACCG
>Ga0335069_10000149_pt1 | contig 118609 bp, 94 predicted proteins | sample Lox_Sample_11_FD_206714 | JGI IMG/M metagenome (GOLD analysis project Ga0335069, IMG submission 206714) | Soil microbial communities from Loxahatchee National Wildlife Refuge, Florida, United States - Lox_Sample_1.1 | ecosystem: Environmental > Terrestrial > Soil > Wetlands | place: USA...
CGAGCCCGGTTGGCTGACCATCTGGCGTGGCTGGCAACGCCTGATGTGGATGGCCGAAGGACTCGACACCTTCAACCAAATCTGAAAGATGTGGGTAATGACAAGGCTTGAAACCGTGGGCTACGGTAGGTTGTCCCTGACGGGACTCTTGAATCCATATTTATCCGTGTCATCCGTGGTTAGACAGGAAATCATGCGCCTGGCCGAACCGTTGCTCCCGCCGGCAAACCCAGTCGGGGCGGAGAGGGCGGCTAAATAATGAAATGGCCTTTTATCGTGCTGGGAATGTTGGCCGCCGTCTCGGGATGCTCGCCTTCTGCGCCGGCGGACAAACCCACAGGCCAGGCCCTGGAAATCGTCCGTAACCGTTTCCTGGGCCCGCTGTGGAACGTATCCTACGGTCGGGCAGCCATTGTCTCCCAAGACGGCGGGGAATCGTTCAGCGTGCCGGGCGGGGCGATCTGGGCATTCGGCGACACGTTCAAAGGCTCCCGCTCCGCGGAGGGCGTGCCGCACTTTGCCGGCGGCGCCATCTCCTGCGCCATCGCGTTTCTCCCCGAAGATGCCAAAAGTTATCCGCCCGTGTTTTCTTTTCTGGTGTCCAGCAACGGCGGCGCCGTCTCGCCGTTTGATTTTTTCCCGGACGAAAAGCCGGTGGAGCGTTACCGGATCTGGCCGCTGGGCGGAATCCACGTGAACGGCCAATGTTATCTGTTCTACTCCCTGATCGAAGTCTTCGGGAACGGACAATGGGACTTCCGCGGCGTCGGCAGCGGCCTCGGCCGGTCGGCAACCGCCCTCGGACATTATGAACGCCTGCGGCCGAACGGGGACTGGCGGTTTCCAGTGGCCGCGACCCAAGTCCTGGAAGCGGATGGGTGGATCTATCTTTACGAGATCAGAGAATTCAAGGGAAAGCAGGGCGTCGCCCTGGCCCGGGTGCGCCCGGAGAAAATCGAGGATCCCGGGGCCTACGATTTCTGCACCGGCGCCGGACACAAGTATTCGCCGCAGACAAACGCCGCAGCCGTCCTCGTCGAAAATGTGCCGGGCCAGGTCTCGGTCGCCTGGAATCCATATTTGAAAAAATATGTGCTGGCTTCATCGAGCGACTTCGATCATCCCCGGGAGATTCGTTTTCATGTGGCGGAGGCGCCGGATGGTCCTTGGAGTCCGCCGGTAGCCCGCGTGAAAGTGCCCGAATATCTCCAGGGAAAACGGGTCGAACTGGTTTATTGCGCCTACTTGCATCCGGAACGGTTCCGGGAGAATGGCCGGGTGATGAACCTGACCTTCTCGCCCGGCTTGGAGAAAGCCGGGTTCGATGCCAACTGCGAGATGGTGGAGATTGAAGTGAAATGAACCCGGGCCAGATTTTCGAGTCGTCATCTGCCGTGCGGTTTAATCGCCGGCTTCCGGTGTTCATCTTGTCCATACGGATGCAGCCAGGTTGAGGCGTTGCAGAGTCGGCGCTGCGCGCCGATTTCGAGCCACAGGCTCGACGCTACAGTAAACCGTCTCACTTCTCTTTCCCCGTTCCGGCGCATGCCGCCAGCCAGATCCAGCCGGCCAGCAGGCTCACGCCGCCGACCGGCGTGATGGCGCCCAGCCAATGCAGATTCGTCAAGGCCAGCAGATACAACGAGCCGGAAAAAACCACGATGCCGAAAAGAAAGCACCACCACGGCCCGGCCTTCAGCGGCGGGCGCTGCGCCAGCACAAACAGCACGACGGTGTGAATGAAATGGTAGAACACCGCCTTTTCCCAGATGGCCGTCGTCCCGTTTTGCGCCAGCCATTCTTTCAAACCGTGGGCGCCGAACGCGCCCAGCGCCACCGCCAGCGCTCCGGAAATCGCCGCCACTCGGGCTGCCGTTATCTCGGTCACCCCGCCAGAGTAATCAAAAGCCGACGGGGCGTGAAACAGCGAAGTTGGTCCCGGATTCCGGGTCCTGGTCAGATCAACGGCCATTCGGACCATTCCACCTGACCCTCGAACGGTGATTTATTCTTGACTTTTTCTTATCTATATCTAAAGTGCTGCTACTTTACCATGAGCGATGTCCCAACGGTGTGTTCTAATGTCCCAAACCTGTCGAGCTGCGCTCCTATGAAAACAACCTTTTCCCGAACTCTAACATCCACGGTTGCAAGGCCATGCGTCACGTCAATTCCTCACCCATCGGGACGCGGCGAGATTCCACGTTCGACTGGACGGCGAATTTCGTGGAGGGGTTCTGTTGCCAGGTCAATGACCGCGATCTTACCCGGAGCGGCCTTGGCTTCAGTCTTGTTGACCGCCGGACCGGCTCGCGGCGTCATTTATGATTTTCTTCCAGTGACCATTACCAGCACCAACACGGCCACGTTTACCAGCCAGAATGGAAACGGCTACATCCTGGCTTCAACGGCGGTGAACAACCCAACCAATGCCCTTTCTCCGAACAATTCCGTGGCCAATTCCCAATTCACGAATTTGTTTCTCCCGAGCGGCGTTGTGCAAGGCTGGTTGACGCGCTACGAAAACAATTCCTTTTACACCAACACGTTCGTCCTGACGAATTACCTGCTGACCACAAACACCATTTTCGGGGTCTGGAACATGACGGAGGAGTCGAACACCTACGCCTTCAAGGCATACGACATCAACAACGCGCTGATCTCCCCGCCGTTCACATGGAATTTGTTCGGGTACGACGACAACGTGTATCCGCCCGACGTCAACATCGGCTGGGTGCATCTCGTGCTGAACCCGGCCACGGGCATCATTTCAACCAACATATTCAAGCCCAGCGGGACCGACAGCGACGGGGCGTTCTGGAACAACATTCCCACGAACACGGCAAAGATCGTCATCCAGGGTGCCTTGCCGCCGGCCGGCCGGGATGGTGTTGTATTTTATTTTGCCGAGCCGAAGCCGCCCTGCACCATCGTCTGCCCGCCCGACGTCATCGTTACCATCTGCGGTCAGGGCACGAATGTCTTTTACCCGATGCCCACGTTCATCGGCGATTGCGCTTCGAACATCACCGTGTTCTATGATCCGACCAACGGGGCGTATTTTCCGCTGGGAACGAACACCGTCCACTGCAACACCGTGGGTCTGCCGACCAATTCTTCATGCAGCTTCAATGTCATCGTGCGCAACAGCGACACCAACCCGCCGACGATTACTTGTCCGGGTGACACCAACGTGTTCACCTGTGGCACCAGCGCCATCGTTTATTATACCGTGACGGCCACGGACGATTCGGGCACCGTCGTCGCCACCAATTGTACGCCGCCTTCCGGCAGCAGTTTTCCGCTGGGCACCAACGTCGTTCTCTGCATGGCCATTGATCCCTGCGGCAACGCTTCAACCTGCCAATTCCACGTCATCGTCAAAACCTACCCGCCCTGGGGTGTGGTTTGTCCCAGCGAATCCACGACGTTGAGCGTCACCGGCTGCCCGCCGCTGATGCCCAGCGTAACCAATCTCGTCACGGTCACCAACGTGTGCCCGATCCCCGGCGGGTTGACCTTCACGCAAAGCCCGCCCGTCGGCGCGACCCTTTCCATCGGCCAAAACAATTGCAGCGTCACGGTGTGCGACACCAACGGCACCTGCTATTCGTGTTTCTTCAGCGTCACAGCCTATTTGAGCGCGAACTGCTGCCAGATGCAGAATTTCCTGGTCCTTTACAGCGGCGCAACCAACGGCACGCTGCTGCCCGGCGGAGCGCAGGACCCGCAGTTCACCACCGCCGCGCCGCAGTTCACCACGCCGCATCCGTATGTGCCCAACCCGATTCATTCACTATGGCTGACGAACGGACCGAATTCGAAGTGGATTGGTCCCGTGCCCGGATTCACGATTTCGCCGGTGGGCGTCTTTGCCTATACCAACCGCTTCTTCCTGTGTTCCACCAACCAGGCCGGCATTGGCGGCCAATGGACGCTCGACGACGGCGGCGCCATCTGGCTGAACGGCACGGCGACCGGCGTGTTCATCAACACGCCCGCGCCGAACACGTCATGGCACCCGGTCAGCATCACTTCCGGGTTCGTTCCCGGCTGGAACAACCTGGTGTTTTACGTCACCAATGTCATTTCCAGCGTCACCGGTCTGCGCACCGAACTCATCGGCACCAATTGTTGTGTGGCCAATTGCGTTTCCATCAACTGCCCGACCAACATCAGCCAGTCCACCTGTTACGGGAGCGCGCAGGTGACTTATCCGACGCCGGCGGCCATGAGCGCGTGCGGCTACATCACCAGCGTCGTGTGCGCCCCGCCGTCCGGCTCCTATTTTCCCGTGGGCACCAGCGTGGTGCAATGCACGGCGATTGATTCGCAAGGCAATGCCGCCACCTGCAGTTTCACGGTCACCGTGACGCAGGTCATCCAAACAGCTTGTGACCTGAACGTGTCCATCAACCTGGCCGAAGGGATGATCACCATCCGTTGGCCGCTGGATGTGCCGGGCGCGCAATTGCTGGCGGCCGACAGCCTCGCACCGCCCGTGCAGTGGTATCCGGTGCCGATGCCGCCGCAGACCGACGACACCAGCACGTTTGTCACGCTGCCGCTGCTCAATTCAATGCAATTTTTCATCCTGCAACAGTCACCCGGGCCGTAAGCGCGGTGGCACAAAAGAGATCCCCTGGATGGAAGGTAGGGCGCGTCACTCCGTGCGCGCCGTCTTTGCACCGAATCCGGTCGTTTCGTATTCGCGGCGCACAGAGGATTGCGCGCTCTACCCTGATGTTCATGGATCAGGACGCAAAAAGGCTTTTCAAGCCGGAGCCGCTTGTTTTAATGAGACGCATGAAATTCCATTGCCGTTTCTTCTCGCTCGTTATCGAGCCGTTGATTTTTGTTCTGGCTCTCGGCATTCGACCAGCCTTCGGCGATACCACGAATCTCGGCGTGTTCACCCATGAGGCCGACATCGGCAATTGCGCCAAGCCCGGCTCGGTCAGTTTTAATCCGGCCACGGGCGAATACACCATCGCGGGCGGCGGCGATAACATGTGGTTCACCAACGACGCCTTCCACTTCGTCGGGAAGGAGCTGTCCGGCGATTTCACGTTGACGGCGGACGTCAAGTTCATCGGCAGCGGCGGCAACGCGCATCGCAAGGCGTGCCTGTTGGTCCGCCAGTCGCTCGCGCCGGGATCGGTTTACGCGGACGTGGCCGTACACGGCAGCGGCCTGACGGCGCTGCAATACCGCGATGAGCCGGAGGCCGCCACCCATGAACTTCAATCCAACCTGTCCGCCCCCGGGCGGGTGCGCCTGGAAAAGCGAGGCGATTACATTTCGATGTGGCTGGCCGCCACCAACGAAGACCTGAAGCCCGCCGGCGGCTATCTGCGGATTCCCTTGACGGGAAACTTTTACGTTGGCCTCGGCGTTTGCGCCCACAATAACAAGGCCATCGAAACCGCGGTTTTCTCAAACGTCCGGCTCACGCCTCTGACCACGCCCGCGACGACGCAGCCGTTCATGGAATGCACCCTCGAAACCGTCGCCGTCGCCTCCAGCGACCGGAGCGTGGTTTACCGCACGCGCGACCACATTGAAGCGCCGAACTGGTCGCACGACGGAAAATCGCTGTTCTTCAATCGCAGCGGCCGGATTTACGAGGTGCCGGTCACGGGCGGCCAACCGCAACTCATCGATACCGGCCAGCAGATCCGGTGCAACAACGACCACGGCCTTTCGCCCGACGGAATGCAACTGGCCATCAGCGACCAAACCCAGGACGGCAAATCGCGCATCTACGTGCTGCCGGCAACCGGCGGGACGCCGCGCCGGGTCACGCCCCTCGCGCCGTCGTACTGGCACGGCTGGTCGCCCGACGGTAAAACGCTGGCTTACTGTGCGGAGCGGAATGGCGAGTTTGATATTTACGCGATGCCCGTCACCGGCGGCGAGGAAGCGCGCCTGACCGCTGCGCCGGGACTGGACGACGGTCCGGATTATTCGCCGGATGGGCAGCACATTTATTTCAACTCGGACCGGACCGGGCGGATGCAAATCTGGCGGATGAAGCCGGACGGCTCGGAACAGGAGCAGATCACCTCCGACGAATACAACAACTGGTTCGCGCATCCCTCGCCAAACGGCCGGTGGATCGTTTTTCTTTCCTACGCCAAGGACGTGAAGGGGCATCCGGCCAACAAGGATGTTGTGATCCGGCTCATGTCGCTCTCCGACCGGAAAATCCGGGTGTTGGCGAAGCTCTTTGGCGGCCAGGGCACCCTCAACGTCCCGTCGTGGTCGCCGGACAGTAAAAATGTGGCGTTCGTCAGCTATCAGATGGTTTATCCCTGAAGATCGGAACGCCTGGTGACCCGTACCGCGCACACACTCAATCCCGCCTCCGGAAATTGCGGGAATTGGCAGCCAGCTCCCGGCGCGGTTGGCCGGGCGCTGCTTGCCTGCATCTGGGCAAGTGCCTTTTGTACCCGCAAGTCTAGTGTATGAAGAACGGGGCGTTGAGTCCGAAGAAACCATGCCTCGCATGCCAAGAGAGGTGAGCGGCACCCCGTTTCAGCCGGGCTGACGGCAAACTCGAACGTCCCGCGTCCGCAACGTATCAGTGATGCGACATCGAGGCCGCGACGCCGAACATGAAGACGGCGGCGGCGACGATCACTCCCAGAACCAACAGGACGGTCGCGACGATCCCGCAGATTTTGCCGGCCTGGGTCGTGCCGCGCCCGGCGGGATCCATGGTGCCAGCGTCCATTTGCTTGAGATCGCCGGAGCCCATGATCCAGGCCGCGATGCCCAACGGGCCACAAACCACCAGCCCGAGAATGCCAAGTACGAGAATAAGTGTGCCGCGATGTGGTTTCATAAGTGATAGAACGGGTTAAGGAACAACTTTTTGTAGGAGCATCGCTTCCCTTCCGCAAGCCTTATTTTTGACCAGCACCCACGCCGACCAGCCCCAACCATCGCCCGCCCGAAACGCGGTTGTGGTACCGCAGTCGTTAAAAAGTTTGATTTCCGGGCACAATCGTTTTTAATGCGCCGGGTTAATTTTGAAATGAACATTCACGAATATCAGGCTAAACAGCTGCTCGCCCAATACGGCGTCGCCGTGCCGCTGGAAATTCCCGCCAAGGACGCCAAGGAAGTTCGGGCGGCGGCGGAAAAGATCACCGCCAGCGGCAGCGCGAAGGTCGTCGTCAAATCGCAAATCCACGCGGGCGGCCGCGGCAAGGGCACGTTTAAATCCGGCTTCCAAGGCGGCGTGAAGGTGGCGGCGTCCGTGGATGAGGCGGTGGGCTTGGCCGAAAAGATGCTGGGTCAGGTGCTGGTCACCAAGCAGACGGGTGCGGAAGGCCGGCGCGTGCAGACCCTGCTCATCGCCAGCGGCGCGAAGATCAAACGCGAACTCTATCTGGCCGTGCTGCTCGACCGCGCCGTCAGCCGGCCGCTGGTCATGGCCAGCACCGAAGGCGGCATGGACATCGAAGAAGTCGCCGCGCGGACGCCGGATAAGATTTTCAAGGAATGGATTGATCCGGCCGTGGGCATCCAGCCGTTCCAGGCCCGCAAGATCGCCGCTGCGCTCGGCCTCAAGGGCGATTTGTTCAACGCCGCCGCCAAATTTGTCACCGGCGTTTACACCACCTGGTGGGAATGCGACGCGTCGCTGGTGGAAATCAACCCGATGGGTGTGGTGGAACTGCCGGAGGGCAAGGAAGCCGTCGTGGCGCTGGATGCCAAGATTTCGCTCGACGACAACGGCCTGTACCGCCACAAGGATATCCAGGCCATGCGCGACCTGAACGAGGAAGCGCCGCTGGAAATCGAGGCCAGCAAGTTCAATCTGAATTACATCAAGCTCGACGGCAACATCGCCTGCCTCGTCAACGGCGCCGGCCTGGCCATGGCCACGATGGACATCATCCAGCATTTCGGCGGCATGCCGGCGAACTTCCTCGACGTCGGCGGCGGCGCCAGCAAGGAACAGGTCACCGCCGCCTTCAAAATCATTTTGCAGGACCCGAACGTGCAGGGGATTCTGGTGAACATTTTTGGCGGCATCATGGACTGCAATGTCATCGCCACCGGCATCGTGGCGGCCGTGAAGGAAACCGGCCTGAAACTGCCGCTGGTGGTGCGGTTGGAGGGCAACAACGTGGCGGCCGGCAAAAGGACGCTGGCCGAGTCCGGTCTGAAACTCATCACCGGCGATTCGATGGCCGATGCCGCGCAGAAAGTGGTCAAAGCGGTGGGCAAATGAACTTGTTTACGAATTGACGCTCATGATACCGGGCCGGCACGACATTCCGGGTGAGAAATCGGTCGCCGACGACCTGGAGCCTTACCGTCGGCTGGTGGAATTGCAGAAACAGATGATTGAACTGGCCCAGCAGCACGAACGGACCCGGCGCCGGCGCGATGCCCTGCACGAGCAACTGGCGCACGACGCCGCGCGACGGCGGCACGAACGCGACGGCTGGCGGCATCGCCTGCAACGGTCGGCGGCGAACTTTTTGAAGCGCGTGCCGGGGTTGGCTGTGGAAAAACCGGCCCTCGCGGCGCTCAACGACAAACAACCATCCTCATGCTGAAGATCGTCGAAATCGCGTTCAGTTGTTACCCGATCACCGACATGGCCCGGGCGCGAAAGTTTTACGAGGGCGTTCTGGGCTTGAAACCCGCCTTCAGCGTCGGCGAGCCCGGCGGAATGCAATGGACGGAATATGACATCGGGGGCGGGACGCTTTCAATCGGCTGCGGCGCACCGGACTGGCACCCGCGTCCGGATGGTTGTTCGGTGGGGCTGGAAGTGGAGGATTTTGACGCCGCCATCGCCCAGTTGCGCGTTCAGAACGTGCGGTTCAAAATGGAACCTTTCTCCACGCCGGTCTGCCGCATGGCCTTCATTTCAGACCCCGACGGCAACACCCTCTGCATTCACAAGCGGAACAAATCGTAAATCCCATGTCCATCCTGGTCAAATCCGACACCAAGGTTCTCATCCAAGGCATCACCGGCAGCTTCGGCGCGCGGCATGCGCAACTTTCAATTGACTACGGCTCGCAGGTCGTCGCCGGCGTCACGCCCGGCAAGGGCGGCCAGGTCTTCGAGCATGCCGCCCAAAAGGTCCCCATCTTCGACACCGTGGCCGAGGCGGTCAAACAGACCGGCGCGACCGCCTCCGCCGTTTTTGTGCCCCCGGCCTTTGCCGGCGACGCCATCCTCGAAGGTGCGGACGCCGGGCTGGACCTGGTGGTGGCGATTACCGAAGGCATCCCAGTGCGCGACATGATCCGCGTGAAACGCGCCCTGGAAGGAAAACCGACGCGCCTCATCGGACCGAATTGTCCGGGCGTGGTCACGCCCGGCGAAGGCAGGGATTCCCATGGCGGCTGCCGCATCGGCATCGCGCCGGGCTACATCCACAAAAAGGGCCACATCGGCGTGGTTTCGCGCAGCGGCACGCTGACTTACGAGGCCGTCTGGCAGCTGACCACCCGTGGCGCCGGCCAGAGCACCTGCGTGGGCATCGGCGGCGACCCGGTCAACGGCACGTCGCACCTGGACGTCATCAAATTGTTCAACGCCGATCCGGACACGCACGGCATCATCATGATTGGCGAAATCGGCGGCAGCGCCGAGGAAGAGGCCGCCGAGTGGATCAAAGTGAACTGCAAAAAGCCCGTCGCCGGATTCATTGCCGGCACGACCGCTCCCCCCGGACGTCGCATGGGTCACGCGGGCGCGATCATCAGCGGCGGCAAAGGCACGGCGGAGGCCAAAATCGCCGCGTTCAAGGCCGCCGGCATTGGCGTGGCCCCGACGCCGTCGGAAATGGCCGACACGCTGTTGAAGATGCTGTAGGCGAAAATGGGGTTCGCGAAGCCCCTACGAGGGGGTTGACTCGCGTCGCGTATCGCGCATCATGCCTCGCGTATCGCATTCACGTGGGTCTGGTTGATTTCATATTAAACCTAGCCGGCTTGCTGCTCTGGCTGAACTGGCGTTCGCTCCGGTTTGATCCGCTGGGCCGGCGGATGCCGGCGACGCTGATTGGCACCCTCCGGCGGGCGGAGCCCCCGCGCATGCGCCGCTGGCACCTGCTGGTGATGCTGGCGGGGCTGTTGTTGTTGCGCGCGGGGATATATTGGCAGATTGGCTCCGCCACGAAGCCCGTCTGGGCCGGCACTCTGGATCTGGGGGTGGTGGTGCCCGCCTTCGTCAGCAATTCGTTTGTGCGGATGGTCTTGTTCTCGTGCCTCAGTTTTGGCGTAACCCTCGGTGTGTATTATCTCTGGCTGCTGTTGCTTTCCATTTTGGCGGGTCCGGATGCTCCGTCCTTTCATCGCCTGGTCCGGATGCAATTGGGCGGTATCGACGCCTGGCCGCTCTGGCTGAAATGGAGCCTCCCGCTGCTATGCACGGCGGGCTGCTGGTGGCTGGTGAGCTGGCCGCTGGCCGGATTGCAGGTTGTTCCTCACCTGGTTTCTCCGGCGCACCGCCTCGAACAGGCGCTGGTCATTGGACTGGGCTGCTATCTGGCCTGGAAATACCTGGCCGGAGCGCTGCTGGCCCTGCACCTGTTGAACACCTATATCTACTTCGGCAAACATCCCGCCTGGGCTTACGTCAACGCCACTGCGCGCAACCTGCTGGCGCCCCTGCGCGTGGTGCCCCTGCGCGTGGGCCGCGTTGATTTCGCGCCGGTGGTGGGGATTGTGCTGGTCTTTCTGCTCGCCGAATTGGCCGGCCGCGGGCTGGCCTGGCTCTACGAAAAACTGCCGTTCTGAAGGCGCGCCCGGCTTTACGCCGGCACGGGAACCTCGGTCTTCACCTTGGGCAACTTGGCCGAGATGACCGCTCCGGAATTCGGCTCGCTCACGATCGAGAGGGTGCCGCCGTGGAGGGCCACCAGCCGTTTGGTGATGGCCAGCCCCAGCCCCAATCCCTGCTGCTCCTGCATCTTGCGGTCGAACTGCATGTAAGCCCCGACCCGCGTGATCTGTTCGGTGGAAAACCCGCGACCCTGATCGCTGATGGACAGCGTGATGGCGTTGAAGGCCTCGGCCAGCGTCAGACGCACCGGCGAGCCGGGCTCCGAAAACTTGAACGCATTTTGCGCGAGTTCGTCCACCACCTTGCTCAGGTACTCCTCGGCCATCGGCACGGGGATGTCCGCGAGCTCGAAGGACAAATCCTGGGACCGGTTGAGGAACGCCGCCTGCGCCGCCGCGTGTCTCTCGATCAACGCCGCGGGATGCTCCGTGCGGCCGGTGCGGAGGGCGTTGACATTTTTGGGGTCGGCGGCGACCAGCTCGAGTTGCGCGTAGATCAAAAAGTTTTCGATGAGCCGCTCCAGCCGCTTGCCGGACTGATGGACGACGTGGCCCATCTCGGCGATCTCGGCCGGTTTGAGCTTGTTGGCGTCAGCGGCGAGAATTTCGCCGTAAGCGAGAATGCCATTGAGCGGCGTGCGCAGTTCATGCGGCAGCATCAGGCTGATGTTGTCGCGCAGGTGGGCAAGCTTGCGCTCGGCCTCGTCGCGCACCGTCTGAGCCTTCTTCAGACGCGCGTCCACGGCGGCATAGAGCCCGTCGGTCGTAAACGGTTTGGGCAGGTAATCATCGGCGCCGAGTTCCATGCCGTGCCGCATGCCGGCGTTGTCGGCGAGGCCGGTCATGAGGATGAAGGGAATGGAGGCCGTGGGCGCCTCGGTGCGCAAGGAAGACAGGGTCAGGTAACCGTCCACCTTCTCCATGTTCACGTCGCACAGGATGAGGTCGGGCAATTCCTTGCGGGCTTTCTCGATGCCATCGGCGCCGTTGATGGCTTCAATCACTTCGAAGCCCTTCTGCTTGAGCGCCAGATGAATCATCTCCCGCAACCATTCTTCATCGTCTATAACCAGGATTTTCTTCATTGCCGATTGGCCTGAATTTAGCAGGATTTGTGCCTTGCCGCGGGCGGCGGCTGGCTCAAATTTCTGCATCAAAACCGGCAGGAACCGTGCTATTTCCGTGCCAGTTTGGGCCCGGCAGGAGGGATTTATTTGCGCTCGGCGAGGGGGACGTAATGGTTGAGCGTGCGCCCGATGTAGATCTGGCGCGGCCGGTAAATGCGGCTCTTCGGCTCCTCCATGATTTCCTTGTAATTCGCGATCCAGCCGGGCATCCGGCCGATGGCAAAAATCACGGTGAACATCTCCACCGGGATGCCCAGGGCGCGCATGATGATGCCGCTGTAAAAGTCCACATTGGGATACAGTTTGCGTTCGATGAAATACGGCTCCTGGAGCGCCGCCGCCTCAAGGTTCTTGGCAATGTCCAACAACGGGTCATTGATTTGCAATTTGGACAAGACCTCGTCACACGCCTGCTTGATGATTTTGGCGCGCGGATCGTAATTTTTATAGACCCGGTGGCCGAAGCCCATGAGCTTCTTGCCGCTGTTCTTGTCCTTCGCCGCGGTGATGAATTTCGAACCGTCGTCGCCGGTCCGGTGAATTTCCTCCAGCATCTCGATGACCGCCTGATTCGCGCCGCCATGCAGGGGTCCCCACAGCGCGCAGACGCCGGCGGCACAACTGGCGAACAGGTTCGCCTGGCTCGACGCCACCATGCGCACGGTGGAGGTCGAGCAGTTCTGCTCGTGGTCCGCGTGCAGCAGGAAGATCAGGTCCAGCGCCTTTACCACCTCCGGCTTCAACTCGAAATCCTCGTAGGGCGTCGAGAACAGCATGTGCAGGAAGTTCGCCGTGTATTTGTAGGCCTTCTTCGGATAAATCAGCGGCAGCCCCCGCGATTTGCGGAAGGAATACGCGGCAATGGTCCGCACCTGCGAAATCAGCCGCGCGACGTAGTTGTCGAACCCCTGCGTCTGGCCCCACTTCCACTGCATCAGACTCTCCTCGAAACAGCTCGCGGCGTTGATCATCGCCGACAGAATGGCCATCGGGTGCGCTCCGGTGGGAAAACCCTCGAAGTGAAACTTCATGTCCTCGTGCAGGAACTGGTTGTCCGTGAGCAGGTCTGAAAACCGCTTGAGCTGCGCCCGGTTGGGCAGTTGGCCGTAAATGATGAGGTACGCGGTCTCGATGAAGTTGGATTTTTCGGCTAGCTCCTCGATCGGAATGCCGCGATAACGCAGAATGCCCTTGTCGCCGTCTATGAAGGTGATCTGGCTGATGCACGACCCGGTGTTGCCGTAGCCGTCGTCGAGCGTGATGTAGCCGGTGTTGGCGCGCAGCGATGAAATGTCCACCGCCTTTTCGGCTTCCGTGCCTTCGTACGTCGGCAGCGTGTAAGTCCTTCCGTCCAGGTCCAGTTTTGCTTCCTTGCTCATGCCTTTGCCATTGATATCGGTTATTAACTAATATTCTGCAAAGTCTGGCGCCGGAAACCGGATTTTGCAAGCGGCTTAAGCGGAATTTCCAAAATAATTTGCCAGCCGATTTTGCTGGCATCGGGTTGAAACCGATGGCTGAATGCCGCCATGGCATGAAACGCTGGGCCGTCCTGACCGTCCTGCTTTACGCGCTGGCGCTGTTGCTGCTGACCGTTCCCGTCGTCTGGCTGGCCTACAACGGTTGGTCGGGCAAATCCGTCAGCCTGTCCACGGAACTGAAAATTTTCCGGCGCTTGAGCTATTGGCTCTGGCTGTTGGTGCTCGTGGCCGGCCAGTTTCTGCTGCTCCTGCTGCCCATCCATATCGCCGAGCGCCGCCGGCCCGCCCGCCGGCCCTTGACGGTGACCGTCATCGTCACGGGCCTTTTCCTCGGCAATCTGTGTTTCGCCGGGCTGCTTTCGATTCTGATGCTCTATTTCCAGGAGGATGGGTTGGACTTTTTCGGTTACTTTCTGCCCTTCAAGGAAAACCAGGTCGCGCCGTCCATCGCGTCCGCCGAATTCGGCGCCGTGATCACGCTGCTGGCCTGTTGGGCCATCTGGGCCGTCATCTTCCGCAGCTTCGCCAAGGCCGACGCCCCGGATGCCCTGCTCAAACGCGGTCTTCGCTGGCTGCTGCGCGGCAGCATTCTTGAACTGCTGGTGGCGGTGCCCAGCCACGTGATCGTCCGCCGGCGCGAGGATTGCTGTGCGCATTTCGGCACGTTCTGGGGCATCGCTTCGGGCTTTTCCGTCATGCTGCTGTGCTTCGGGCCCGGGGTCTTCTTTCTGTTCGTGGAGCGCTGCCGCCGGCTCCAGCCAAAATCATCGGCCGCTGACCCGACACCGGTCGCCAAGTGATTTTTCAATCATCCGGTTTATCCTGAGGCAATGCGATAGGCCAAATAGGCTCCCACCGCCAGGGAAATGAAATAGAGGAACACAAAGTCACCGAACATCAGGTAGAGGGTCCCGGCATTGGCGGCCAGCGCCAGAACGGCCGCCACCATTCCCAATGTCGCGTCCGTTCCGCGTCCGAGCAGTCGCGCGCCATAACCGGCTAAAGCCCCAATGCCGACACCCATCAAGGGAAACCGGAACCCGGCCACCTCGAAAAAACCATACATCAAGCCGGCACCCAGTCCTGCTCCCAACCCCGCGCCCAGGATGCCGCGGCCCAAACTGAATGCTGCGGAGTCGTCCTCCTCGATCGCCGGAGCCGCAATTGGCCGGATGGGTTGAGGCGGCGGGTTGACGCGCAAGGGCGGCGGCGGTGGCGGTGGCGGACTGGCCGCCATGGTCAGGCGAACCGTGGGATTGGCCCGGGCGGAAACCGCTTCCGCCGCCGGTTCGGCTGCCGGCTCGGCCGCCCGTTCAGGAAACATCTGGGCGAGTATCTGGTTGGCTTCTTCCGTCCCATCCGCGCCGCAGGCGGGACAGGTGGCGGGCGCAGGCATTTGCCCGTCCTCGGGGTCAACGTTGAAGATATACTTTTGACCGCAACCGCATGTGATTTTGATTTCCATGTGGCCTCCAGTCGTTCAGATTTGACGGCAATGGGAATTGACGAGGCGAAGTCTAGGCTTGAAAACCCGCAATGTCCAACGCATTTCATCCCGGTCGGGCTGACTCTCCAATCCTTGGCCCGGAATGCCGGCTTTGGCCGGCAGCCATTCCGCCTCGCCCGGTCCTGCCGGATGCATCCGAAGGTCCCATCCTCTGCCCGCGCGTGGCCTCTTGGTTCGGCCGTCAAGCCGGCGGCCAAGGATCCAGGGGCTGACTTTCCGCTTTCCTTTCACGCGTCACACTTTAACTTTGCGGCGCAAACGTAAATGGCCCTGAAACTGTTCAACACGTTGTCGCGCTCGGTCCAGGAATTCACCCCGCTCGATCCCTCGGGCAAGCAAGTCGGTTTGTATTGCTGCGGCCCGACCGTTTATGACTTCGCCCACATCGGCAACTGGCGCACCTTCGTCTTCGGCGATCTCGTCCGGCGCACCCTCGAATTCAAGGGCCACACCGTCACCCACGTGATGAACATCACAGACGTCGAGGACAAAATCATCCGGCGCGTCCGGGAAACCAAAACCTCCCTCCGCGAGTTCACCGGCCGGTACGAGGCGGCGTTTCTGGAGGACTTGAAAACGCTCAACTGCCGGCTGCCGCACCATACGCCGCGCGCCACGGAGTACATCGCGGAAATCATCACCCTCGTCGAAAAGCTCGTCGCGCGCGGCCTCGCCTACCAGGCCGCCGACGGCTCGGTTTATTTTAGTATCGAAAAATACCGCGGTGGCGGCGCCACCTACGGAAAGCTCCAGAAACTGAATTTCGACGAACTCCGCGTCGGCGAACGCGTCAAGAGCGACGAATACGCCAAGGAATCCGTCGCCGACTTCGCGCTCTGGAAAGCCCGCGTGCCCGAGGACGGCGAAGTCTTTTGGTCCAGCCCGTGGGGCGAAGGCCGGCCGGGCTGGCACATCGAATGTTCCGCCATGAGCATGAAAGTGCTCGGGGAAAGCTTCGACCTGCATCTCGGCGGCGAGGACCTGATTTTCCCGCATCACGAGGACGAAATCGCCCAGAGCGAGGGCGCCACCGGCAAGCCGTTCGTGAAGCACTGGCTGCACGGCGCTTTTCTGCTGGTGGAAGGCAAAAAGATGAGCAAATCGCTCGGCAACTTTTTTACGCTGCGCGATCTGCTGGGCAAGGGTTTCACCGGTCGGGAAATTCGTTACGCTTTGCTCCAGGCGCACTACCGCGAGACGTTCAACTTCACGCTCGAAGGCCTGTCCGGCGCGCGGGCGGCCCTGGCGCGCATTGACGAATGTGTCGGCAAACTTCGTGAATTGGCTGGCGGAACCGGAACCGTTTCGAATGCAGATTGGGTTGAAGCTTTCACCAAGGCGCTCGACGATGATTTGAATATTTCAGCCGCGTGGGGCGCGGTTTTTGATTGGGTGAGAACCACAAACCGCACCCTTGCAGACAATTCGTTGAGTGCCAGCGCCGCCGCAGCCGCACTGGCCGCCTGGGAAAAAGTTGATTCCGTGCTCGGCATCGGCACAAAATCGGAAGCGGAAATGCCCGCTGAAATTCTCGCGCTGGCCGAGGCGCGGACCGCCGCGAAGAAGGCAAAGGATTTCAAGGGCGCCGACGCGATTCGGGCCGAATTGAAGGCCAAAGGCTGGGCCATCGAAGACACGCCCAAAGGACCGAAGCTGAAAAAAATTTGATCAAGTGATAAAACATTCAACATTCAACACCGAATGCTCAACGTCGAATGTCCGGGAAATTGGGGATTGGAAGTTGAACGTTGAACGCTGAACGTTTCCAACTTCTGCATGAAAAGTTTGTTCATCACTTTTGAAGGCACGGAAGGGTGCGGCAAATCCACGCAGATTGAACTGCTGGCCCAGCGGCTGCACGCGCTGGGTCACCGGGTCTGCACCCTGCGCGAGCCCGGCGGCACGCCCATCGGCGAGGAAATCCGCCACACGCTCAAGCACAGCAAGGTGAACGTGACGATGACTTACGAAACCGAGTTGCTCCTGATGAACGCCAGCCGCGCCCAACTCGTCCGCGAGACTATCCGCCCGGCGCTCGCCGTCGGGGAAATCGTCCTGTCCGATCGCTTCTACGATTCCACCACCGCGTACCAGGGCTACGGCCGCGGCCTCGACCTGGACCTGGTCAAGAGCGTGATTGACTTTGCCGTCGGCGATACCCGCCCGGACCTGACGCTGCTGCTGCACGTGCCGCCGGAAGTCAGCGCCGAGCGCCTGCAATCGCGCCAATCCACCCTGCCCTTCGTCCGCGACCGGCTCGAGGAAGGCGACCAGCATTTCTTTGCCCGGGTGGCTCACGGCTACGATGCCATCGCCGCCGCCGAGCCCGACCGCGTGCGGGTGGTCAACGGTGACGCGCCCATTGAGGCCGTCTTTGACAGCATTTGGGAAATCGTCCAGCCGGTTCTGGCCAAACTCAACCGGTGGTGAAGGTCGCGGAGGAATCTTGCCGGCCACTGCTTGCCCCCGAAGGCAGAGTGTTATCGCTCCTGCGCACTTGCCGAATTTCCGCCACCGGATAAAGTTGAGGCAGAAACCATGATTGAAGACACCATCGGCCAAATTGAGGCGAAGATCCGCGACGCGGGAGCCGTGAGCGAAGACCGCAAACGCGAGCTGCTCCAGCTGCTCGGCCAGTTGAAGTCCGAAGTCGGCACGCTGGCGAAAACGCACGATGAACAGGCCGAAAGCATCGCCGGGTTCGCCCAGCTCTCCGCCCATGAAGCCACGCGCACGCGCCAAAACCCCGAATCGCTCCAGCATTCGCTTCAAGGATTGCAATCATCCGTGGACGGCTTCGAACAATCGCATCCCAAGCTGGTCCAGGTCGTCAACGCCATCAGCAATACGTTGTCGAACCTGGGGATTTAATCTTTCTCGTCCTCCACCTCGTCCTTCATTTTCGATTACGAGGACGACGACGGGAAGAGGATGATTTTTAATCCTCCTTCGGCTCCAGCTTCGCAATCGCCGTCATGATTTCGTCGGCAACTTCCTGATAGATTTCCTTGAGCCGCGCCTTGGAACAATTCTTTGCCTCGGCCCGCAATTTTTCAAACAGCATCGGCCGGCCGTATTTGACGGCCACCCGCCTGGGCCGCGGAATTTTGATGTGCCGACCATAGGCTTCGTACGTGCCAAACACCCGCACCGGCACAACCGGCGCGTTGGATTTAATGACCACCAGCCCGATGCCGGAACGCGCCGGCTGCAGCTTGCCGTCCCACGTCCGCGTGCCCTCGGGAAACAGAATGATGCCGCCACCGTCCAGCAGCCGGTCGAGAATGGCCTTTAATCCCGCCGCGCCGCCCCCGTCACGGTCCACCGGCACCGACTGCCATGACCGCAGCAACGCCCCCATTCCGGGAAAGCGAAACAAGCTTTCCCGCGCCAGATAGTTGATTCCCCGGTGCAATCCGGAGCCGACCAAGGGCGGATCGAGAAAGCTTGCGTGATTGGACGCCAGGATGACCCCGCCGGTCTCCGGCACGCGTTCAGCATTGAAGACCTGCCAGCCGAAATAGAACCGGTAGAGCGCCCGAAATCCAAGCCAGCCAATACGATAGCTGAGGTTCATAACCGAACAGATACGAGGATGGAGGATGGAGGATGGAAGATGGAGAAATCTCTTCGCGCTTTGGTTAAGCCGTTCTCCATCTTCAACTCTCTATCCTCGTTTCTCCGCCGCCAGGCGCTTGCGGACTTCCGCCAGAATCAAACCGCTCGTTTGCTCGGAAGACATGTTCGAATTATTGATGACCTTGGCGCCCAGGGCGATCATCAGCGGCGCGAACGCCCGCTGGCTGTCGCGCTGGTCGCGCGCCGCAAGATTTTCGCGCACCCCGTCGGCGGTGCGGCGTCGCGAGCGCTCCTCCAGATGCGCGTCGAGGTAAAACTTGTAATCCGTCTCCGGAAAAACATTCGTGCCAATGTCGCGCCCTTCCATGACCAGGTTGCCGAACCGGATGCAGTCGCGCTGGGTCTTTTTCATCCACTTGCGCACCTGGGGAATGGCGGCCACGTGCGGCACGGCGGCGGCCGTTTCGGGCGTGCGGATTTCCTTTTCGGGAAAATAAACGCCCACCAGCAGGCGCACTGAGCGCAGGCCGCCGGCTTCGACGCAGTCCAGCTTCGTCTTCCATTTGCGGCACTCGGCAGCCACGGTTTTGGCCGCGTGCACGTCAATCCGCTTTTGCAGGCAATGCCAGGCCAGCGTGCGGTACATCGCGCCAGTGTCCACATAGACATAGCCCAGCGCCCGGGCGACAAGCTTGGCATTGGTGCTCTTGCCGCTCGCACTCGTCCCGTCAATCGCTATGACAATCGGTTGTTTCATGTTCATCTCATCCTCATCCTCATTCTCGTACTCATCCTCAAATTTGATTCATGAGGAGGACGAGGAGGAAGAGACGGATTATTCACTCCGCAAACAATTCCTCCACCGCCAGTTTTCGTCCCGATTTCGCTTCCAAAATCGTCGCGCCCAAACCATGCGGCGGCGGCGCGGCCAGTTTTTGGAAAAAGTTCGGGAATGTTTTCTTCACACAGGCAGGGTTTTTAATTTTTATCCCGGGAATTTTCAATCCTAAAACCGCAAAACACATCGCCATGCGATGGTCGCTGTACGTCTCAATCTCCGCGCCATGCAGTTTTGACGGCCAAACCGTCAGCGTGTCGCCCTCCTCCACCACCTTCGCGCCGCACTTGGTCAATTCCGTCCGCAACGCCACCACCCGCTCGCATTCCTGGACGCGCAGGCGGCCGAGATCGGTGAAAGAGATTGGCTCCGGCAATTTGAACACCCCACACACAGCTCCTTGATCTGCAGCCAGAACGATAGCCGTCATGATACTGTCGCCCAGTTGGCTTTCGCGCGAAATTTTTTCGGGAGGCGGGATGAAATGAGGAAAATCCGCATCAATTTGCCAACCCGATTTTGGCCAGTGTTTGACGCGCACAGGTGGATCATCAGTGCGAGGTTTGCTGACGGCAAATTCGATCCATTCAAATATAATTACATACCACGCCGCCAACCAAAAATAACTCCCGCTGCTGGCATCCGGCTCGATTTGAAATTTTCCGCCTACCTTTGGAAACGCCTCGATCATTTTTGTCGTCATCGCCACGTACGGCGATTCCTCCGCGTTTTCCCCGACGATTTCCACCTTCCAGCTGCCGGCCTTGGCGCAAAGCAACAGCGCTGACGCAAATTGTGAGCTTTCGGCAATGCTGACGGTACACGATTTGGTAGGGACGCCGCGCTGCGGCGTCTGGTCGGCGCAGCGCGCCGACCCTACCTCGCAACCAAAAATCGTTGCCGGGAGCTTGTCATTCCCATTTTCCGACTCCACGCGATACCCCAGCTGTCGCAGCGCCTCGAAGAGCGCCTTTTGGGGACGCTCATGCATGCGCGGCACGCCGTGCAGCCGGTAAACGCCCTTGCCCAGGCACACGAACGCCGCCAGAAATCGCGCCGCCGTGCCGGCATTGCCCACAAACAATTCCAGCGGTTGCTGCTCCGTCCCGCCCGGCGGCACGCGCCCGCCATCGCCGTAAACCGTGATGGTGCGGTTGCAAGGTTCGTTGGGATCAGGATCCACGTTCACCATGAAGCCGAGTTCGCGCAGGCATTCGACCATGATCTGCGTGTCCTCGCTCCAGAGCGCGCCGGTCAAAATCGTTTCGCCGTCCGCCAGCGCCGCGAGGATGAGCGCGCGGTTGGTGATGCTCTTCGAGCCCGGCACGGTGATTTCCGCGCGCACCGGTTTGCCGAGCGGCACAATTTCGATGAGGTCAGGCAACACCTGAATTTTGAATTTTAAATTTTGAGTTTTGAGTTGCCGGAGTTTCCGCAGTCGTCTTGACAATGGACGTCAAAATCCGAATCAGTTCATCAACGTCTCTAAGTGCCGGGTTCAACTCGTTTTTGGTCAGTTTCGACTTTTGCAGGAGGACAAGCCAATAACGAGCTTCCCGGGCTTCCTTGGAGGCAACAGCCATTTTGGCCATAAAATCCTTCCGACTTTGCCCAGCCAGCGCTTCTTCAACGTTTGCTCCAATGCTGGTGCCGCTCCGCAATAACTGCTTTGACAGACCAAATTCGCGTTCAGCCTGAAGCTGTTTGAAAGGCTCGATCATTTCCAGAGCAAAAGAGAAGCTCTTCTCCTGAATGATACTCTTGGCCATAACTCAAAACTCAACACTCAGAATTCAAAACTTGCGTTTGCCAATCATCGCGGCGCCGTTTAGCGGTCTCGAAAAATTTCGCAATGGCTCTGGCGTCTCCGGCATTCGCCAGCCGCCGGAACCGCCGCAACTCGGCGGCGAAGGCATCCAGTGACCGGACCAGGTTCTTGCGGTTGGCCAGCGCAATGTCGCGCCACATCTCGGGCGAGCCGGAAGCAATCCGCGTGGTATCGCGAAAACCGTTCGCGCAGAGCGCCGCCTGCTGTTTCGGCCGCGTCGGGTCCAGGACATGGCCAGCCAGCGTGGCCGCAATCACGTGCGGCAGATGGCTCGACCGGCTGACCAGCACATCATGCAGTTCCGGCTTTAATTCCAGCACCCGCGAGCCGACAGCGGTCCAGAACTGCTTCACTTTGTTCAGCGCACTCCGGCTGGTTTTTCGCGTCGGCGTGATTACGCAAACGGTGCGTTCGAACAAATCCACCCGCGAGGCCGCGACCCCGGTTTTTTCCGCGCCAGCCATGGGATGACTGCCAACGAAATGCGCGCCCGCCCGGGCGATCAGCGATTCCAACTCGCGGACAACGCTGGTTTTGACACTGCCGACGTCGGTGACGATTGCGCCGCGTTTCAGCGCTGGCAGGATGCGCTCCACAACCGGCCGCATCTGCGCCAGCGGGGTGCACAGGATGATGAGGTCGGCGTCCCAGACCGCCGCCGGCAGATCCGTGGTGGCAAAATCCAGCGCGCCCACCTGTTCACAGTCCTTCAGACTGGCGCGCCGGCGGACGAAACCCGCGGTCAGACGCGCGAGTTTTCGGCGCCGGATAGCCAACCCGAGCGAACCGCCGAGCAGGCCGACGCCAATGATGGCAATCTTCCGAAAAAGCACGGCGGCAGGATAGCGGGATTGGATGAATTGTTAAATGGTTAAATCGTTTGCCAGTTCAACGAATCAATGATTCTGCGATTTTCACAGCGGTTCCTTTACGCGCCGAATCGAAGCACGCGTCCATCACCTGCTGGGTTTTGAGCGCCCACATCGGCCAGTCGTCATTGAGCGTGCCGGAAAAGATCTGGTTGGCGAAATTGCGGAACAGGCGCGTGTCCTGCGCGAGCGAATGGCTTTGGACCGTGGGATCCGCGCCGGGCGGACATTTCGCGCCGCCGGGGTCGGTCACGCGGATTTCGCTTCGGTTCACAACAAAGGATGGCTCGTAGCTGTCGAACGGATGGACAAAATCGGGAAGATGCAACCAGCCTTTTTCCCCGCCGAGGTTGACCCATTGCCGGTAGGTTGCCACGAACGAACAGTAAAAATGCATGGAAACGTTGCCGTCGAAAATCAGGTCGGCGATGAACTCCATCGGCACGGGCGGGCGGCCGGGAACCGCCTCAGATTGCGTCAGGGTGCGGCCGGCGACCTCGCGCGGCAACTGCCACTTCATCGCCCACAGCATGAATCGGATGCAGTACCAGCCGAGATCGCCCAGGCAACCCGCCGGCTCGAGCCTTCCATCCACACGGATGTTATCGCGCGAAAAATTTCCGCTTCCGAGAAAACTGAAGGTGGAAGCCATGTGCCGGATGGGACCGATGCTCCGGCCGTCGTCGAGGATTTCCCGGATGCGCGCTAGGCGGGGATTGTGCATGAACATGACGCCGTCCATGAACTGCACGCGTTTTTTTTTGCAGGCGGAAATCATTTCCTGCAGGTCGGCCGCGCTCGTAGCGCAGGGTTTCTCGCAAACGACGTGCTTGCCGGCTTCAGCCGCACGCACCACCCATTCCTTGCGCAACCCGGTCGGCAACGGAATGTAAACCGCGTCCACATCCTTGGCCGCCAACAGCGCCTCGTAGCTGGCCAGCGGCACCGGCGGTGATGCAAATTGAGCGGCCTGCTGATTTTCGGCAATGAACCGGCGGCCTTTCTCAAGGTCGCGGCTGGCCACAGCGGCCACGACGCAATTGTCGGAGCTGTGAATGGCCTTCCAGTTCTGGCGGCCGATGTTGGCCGTGCTCAGGAATCCGATGCGGAGTTTGTTCATGTGCTCGTTAAATTGTTAAATCAGCCAGATGGGAAACTGGTTCAACCGGTAATTCGTGATGGTTGAACTCATTTAACCCATTTAACCAATTACAAATCGCATTCCCGCTTTCTCGTCTCAGGCCTCTATCCTCGCCGCTTCCCGCACTCTCTCCAAAATCACGTCGGCGAGGTGCGGTTCGCTGCCGATGGCCGGCGCATACCAGACGAGCCGGCCGTTCTTTTCCGTCGGATTGCGCCACGCCGGCTGGCCGGCAGCCAGGCGCTGTGCTACCGCCGGTTTCGCCTCCCCGAGCAATACCGGGATGTCCTCCTGCGTGTGCAGCCCGTCGCTGATGAAAAACGGCACCACGACCAGATTTTTTGTCTGCGCCAGCGTATAACAATCGGCAATGCGCGGCAATTCCTCCAGATAAATCCCATGAACCGCAGCATAACTGCCCAGGGCCCGGAGCCGCTCGACCTGCCGCTCGACGGACTGGCGGGACTTTTCATTCTTGTCCGTGCCATGACCGGCGACGAACAGCGTGATGTCCTGCGGCTTTGGTGCGCGCGGAAAAGGGAACTGCCCGACGATCTCCCGGGCCCGCGCCCGGATGACGTCGGTCATGCGGTCGTGGGTTCCCACCGGGCGACAGTAGTAAACGGTTGAGTGTTGAGTCTTGAGTGTTGAGTGTTTGGAAAAACCAAGCTCGCGCGGGATGACCTCGTCGCTGAAGTAACCCTCGCTGATGAACAGCGGCACGATGAACACGCGCGGAGCAGCCAGTTCGGCCAGAACCGTTTTGATCTGCGGCGCCTGTTTCCAGAACGCTTCGCGGGCTTCGGCAAAAATTTTCCGGCGGCGCAGTTCCGCCGTGTGCTGGCGGACGGGCGCGGCGGAATTTTCGTTCTGCGTCGTGCCGTGGCCCAGCACCACCAGCGCCGCGTCGGAGAAATCGTCACGGTTCACGTCCCAAGGTTGGCGCAGCAAACTTCAAACCGCAAGTTTGCCGGCACCGGCCATTTCCGCCGCTACCCACTGACTGTCTTCAGCCGGCGTCGGCTGACGGCGCCCGGGGTTCCAGCCAATGATCCGCTCACGCCGGTTGTCGTAACGATAGGTCAATCCCAGTTTCAGGCCGAGCCAGGCCGGCATCCAACCGACCGTGAGCCCCGCCCACACGAAACGCCACAGGATGCGATCCAGCCGGTAAAACTGCGCATACAACCAGTCCGCCCCCGCCTGCAATTCCTCCGCCGACATCCGCGCGGGCTGAAACACGACATGGCGATAATCGTAATGGCTCCAGTTCCGGTCGGTAATCCGGCCCGCGCTTTCCATGTCCTGAAAAAGCGGCGTCCCCGGCAGCGGTGTGAGAATGTTCAACTGCACGGCATCAATTTGAGTTTCCTGCAAAAACCGTAATGTCCGGCTGAAAACTTCCGGTTCATCGGCGTCCATTCCCACAATCATCCCGGCGACCACGCCGATTCCGGCGTGACGGATCCGGCTCAGCCGATCGGCGTAGCTCCAGCTATGATTGAACTGCTTGTTCATGGCCGCCAGGTTTGTGTCGCTGGCCGTTTCAATCCCGATGAACAGCCCGCGGCAGCCCGCGGCCTGCGCCCAATGCAACAATTCGGGATCGTCGGCAATCAGGATGGAACACTGGCTGACCCAGCGTTTGTTCAGGGGCGCCAAAGCGCGGAACAGTTCCAGAGCGTATTCGCGCTCGGCGATGATGTTGTCGTCCACGAAGATGAAATTACGGGGCAATGTCTGTAATTCTGCCATCACATCCGCCACCGGCCGATGCCGGTATTTCCGCCCGTGAAAAACCGTCACCGAACAATAGCGACAGTTATGCCGGCAGCCGCGGCCGGCCTGCACGGCGTTGATCGTCGCGTAATACCGGGCGGTGCGGGCCAGCAAATTACGGCGCGGCACCGGCGTCTGCAAACAAACCGAAGCGCCGGGCTGGGCGGGCGCCGAGCCTTCCACTTGGCGATAGAATTTCCGCAGGTTTCCGTGACGCACATCCCGCAACAATTGTTCCCAAGCTCCTTCGGCATCGCCCAGCACCAGCGCGTTGAAGTGAGGCGCCGCGTCCTCCGGGCACAAGGTCGCGTGGTAACCACCGCCCACAACGATCCGGCCGCGGCGGCGGAATTCCGCCGCAATTTCGTACGCCCGCGGCGCCAGTGCCGTCATGAATGAGACGCCCACCACGTCACAGTCCGCGTCAAAATCCAGCGGCGCCACGTTCTCGTCCACGATCCGCACTTCATGCTCGCGCGGGGTCAACGCGGCCACGGCCGTCAGCGGCAGCACGCTGAAGCGCAGCATCGCTCGCCGCGGCACCTCCGGACATTGACGGGTGACGCGCACCGATTCGCCGGCGGGCAGCACCAGCAGGATTTTCAAAGGTTTGGAACGGAGGGTTTGAATCGCCTGTTCTCCGGACGGTTGAGCGGCAAGTGGCTTGTTCATGACTGATGTTTAACTCCGCCCGTTGGACGAGCGTTAATTGATAAAAAAGGCGCCCGCATTGACCCAAGTGATGCCAATGTGATTCCGGAGTCGATTTTTGATTTGAAACCTTTTGACCTTTGGGGCGTCTTAAGCTCAAATTGTCCGCCAAATTAATCAAATCCATGAAAATGACCGTTACGATCAAACCGACCACGATTGCCTTGTTGGCCACGTTCGGACTGGCGCTGGCTGCCGTTGCCGCTGACCTGCCGCCCGCCTCCGCCAAAACGGGCGTGACCTACGCCACCGACATCAAACCCATTTTTGACAACTCTTGCGTCAAATGTCACAGCGGTGACAAACCGAAGGCGCACCTGAAGCTCGACTCGCTGGAGAATGCGCTCAAGGGCGGCAAAGACGGCAAGGTCCTCACGGCCGGTGACAGCGCGAAGAGCCTGATCGTCAAGTGCGTCGCCCACGCGACGTCCGACCCGGATTCCTGGATGCCGCCGCCGCACAACCGGGCGAACATCGGCCCGCTCACGCCCGAGCAAATCGGCCTGATCCGCGCGTGGATTGACCAGGGAGCGAAATAAGTGGCGAGTGGGAGGTGGCGGGAAAACTCCGCCTCCCGGTGGCGTTTACTTTTTCCGTTTCGACGGTTTGATCTGTTTGGCCGTTTTGGCCAGGTCCTCGATTTCCTGCGCGAATCCGGCTTCCGCCTCGGCGTCCTCCAACTGGCGGCGCCGCGCCTCAAACTTGTCGAACTCCAGTTCCGCTTTTCGCTTCGCCTCCCCGGCGGTGATGCCGCCCGCGTGCTCCAGGATCTCCCGGTCGCCGGCGCGCAGGAAGGCGTCCAGTTTCGCAATCCAGTCGCGCATCGTCATGGGCCGCCGTTCCAACGCCTGCAATTCGGCGAAATCCAGATATTGCGTGACCACCAGGCCCAGCTTCTTCAACGCGTCTTCGCTCAAGTAATTTTTGGCGATGGCCACGTCCGGCTTGCGCACCTTCGCTCCCTCCCACGACGTCAAACCCATGTGCGGCTTCCGGGCGTCGGCGCGCATGTGAATGACCTCCGCCGCCGTGTGTCCGTGGATGGCCCAGTGCATTTTGTTTTGCACGGTTTGGAAAAACCGCCTGGCCATCTCCGCGCCGGGGTCGTAATCAATGCTCGTCCGGTAAATGTCGCAAATCTTCCGGTAAAAGTTCCGCTCCGACAACCGGATTTCCCGGATGCGCTGGAGCAATTCGTCAAAATACACGTTCCGCGTCCCGCCCTGTTTTAACCGATCATCGTCCAGCGTGAATCCCTTGACGATCAATTCGCGCAACCGTTGCGTGGCCCACTGGCGGAACTGCGTGCCCCGATGCGATTTTACCCGGTAACCGACCGAAATGATGACGTCCAGATTGTAGTAAGCCGTCTGGTAGGTTTTCCCGTCGGCGGCAGTTTGTGCATAATTTGCACATACTGCCTCCTCCACCAGTTCTCCTTCCTCGAAAATGTTGCGGATGTGCTTGGTGATGACTGAGCGTTCCCGCTGGAACAATTCCGACATCTGCGCCTGCGTGAGCCAGACGGTCTCGTTTTCCAGCCGGACTTCGATCCGCGTCCGGTTGTCCTCGGTCTGGTAAAGAATCAGTTCCGATTTCGGCTTCATGCGCTCAATTCTATCTCACCCGGTGCGACAAAGGCGGTCCAAGCCAATCCTCTCATCGAAAGAAACTGCGCAAAAAGCTTCTGTCCACACAAAGAGAACGGCATCAAACCCGGCTGGCATAGGCATGAGTTTAGCAAGATGCCAGGCGACCGACAAGACCGACATCCAACCACTCCCCGGAGCAAATCGATTTCATCCGCGCCTGGATTGATCAGAGAGCGAAGTAGTTTTATCGACCAAATTAGAAGGTGCAGTCCGAAAGAATTGTGCCTTTCAATTTGTTTTCAGGTGGGCTTTTAGTTTTTCAGCTTGAAGTTTTACCTCTTTCAAGCGCCTTTCTTGCCGAGATTTTTGTTCGGCATCTAAATGAGGGTTGGCTAATTCCATTTCAATTTTTGCTATTTGTTTTTCAAGGTTTTTCAAGCTCTGGAGAAACTGGCGCTTTTCGTCCAACGTATCTTCAATTTTTATCACCTCACGTTCAGTACTTTTCGACACATATTCGGATTTTAATTTCGCAACAGTTTCAGCTAATTGCCTTTCCGGATTGGGAATCTTGCGGTCCTCGGCCACGACTTCGGTCACCAGCGCGCGCATGGCCGACGAGTCGCATTCATCCAGAAAGGCGGCGAGATTTTTCCAGGTTTCGTTCGTCTGCGCGGCCAGGCGCTTCTCGACTATCGTCCGCACGAGCGGATGCGAGAGCCAGCCCGGTTCCAGGTGCAACGCCGCCCAAGTGGCCAACGGGTCGTGGAGCAATAAAAGCTTCAACAGCCAGAATTCCGTCTCGGATGGGCGCGGGGCTTCGTTTTCTACTTCGCCGGAAGCCACCTCCTCGTCTTCTGAACTCCGCATTCCGGATTCCGCACTCCGCACTTTTGAGAACTCGGCCCGGACGGCTTCGGGGGCAACGGCCAGGCGCAGCGCAGTTTTTTGCGCGTAGGTGTCAATCAGCACCTGGTTGCCGGTTTTGTGGACGGCTTCAGCCATGCCACGCAAAATTGCGTTCCGGCCGCGATCCGTGTTCGCATCATTCAACTTGCCCAGCCGGTTCAAATAATAGTCAAAAAATCCCTCCGCCTTTTCGATCAATTGCCGGAACGCTTCGCCGCCATTGGTCTTGATGAAACTGTCTGGATCGTCCGGCGCGGGCACCACCGCCACCCGCACGGCCAGACCGGACGCGAGCAGATGATCGAGCGACCGCACGGCGGCATTCTGGCCGGCTTCGTCGGAATCGAAACACAGCACCACTTCGTTCACGTAGCGCTTGAGGATGCGCGCGTGGTCGGCGGTGAAGGCCGTGCCCTGCGGCGCGACGACGTTCTGCACGCCGGCCATGAAACAGGCGATCAAGTCGAGCTGGCCTTCGCAGACGATGGCGAAGCCGGCGTCAAGGATGGCGCGCTTGGATTTGTCCAGGCCGAAGAAGACCCGGCTCTTGGTGAAGATCGCTGTCTCGGGCGAGTTGACGTACTTGGCCGTCTTCTCGTCGCCGGCCAGGACCCGGCCACTGAACCCAATCACCCGGCCCTGCTCGTCGCAGATGGGAAACATGAGCCGCCCGCGGAAACGGTCGTAAAAATTGCGGGTCTGGCGTCCGGGGTCTGGCGTCTCGGATTTCGGCTCCGGGATCTCGGTTTTGCGGATGATCAAGCCGGCTTTTTCGACCAAATCAAACTCATAGCCTTTGCTTTTGGCCCAGTTGACGGTGTCGTCCCAGAGTTCCGGCGTCGCGCCGAGCCGGAAGAGTTTCACTGCTTCGGGCGACACGCCCCGTTTCTCCAGGTAATCGCGGGCAAGCTGGCCGGCAGCCTCGTTGAGCAGACAATTCTGCCAGCGCTGCGCGATTTGTTCGTGGATTTGGAGCAACTGGTCTTTGAGATGGCGCGCCTGCTGTTCGCCGGGCGTCTGCTCGAATTCGAGGGGAATTTTCGCGCGCTCGGCCAGCCGGCGAACGGCGTCCATGAACCCGATGTTTTCGAATTCCTTGACGAAGGTGAACACGTCGCCGCCCTTGTGGCAGCCGAAGCAGTGAAAAATCTGGCGGTGCGGGTTGACGTTGAAGCTGGGGGTCTTTTCCTTGTGGAACGGGCAGAGAGCGACGAAATTGGCGCCGGCCTTTTTCAGCGGCAGGTAGGAGCCGATGACGTCCACGATGTCGCTGGCGGCGCGGATGCGTTCGCGGGTGGCGGGGGATAGCGTGCCGGCCATGGCTTTTGGCGGCGCTTATTTCTGGATGTTGACCGTCGCCGTCTTCTGCTGCGGTTGCTCGGCACTGGCCGGGGCGGTCTCGACCAGGATCGGACCCAGGTAGTCCTTGAGGTAGGGTCCGAGAAATGATTTCTTGAAAACGCTCGTTTGCACGGTCGGAATGTCAGGGATGTAATCGCCGCTGTACTCCTTCATGCCGCCGCCATACCAGCGGTTGTTGTAATCCTTTCGGGCCTGGAGCTCCGCCGGCGTGTAATAGGGCCCGTTCAACAAGGCCAGGACGGCCAACATCATGCAGGCGAAGCGGACAGTGCCCGCCATCATGCCCAGATAATACTCCCCGCCGCCGAAGAAATTGTTTTCCCCCATGTGATGGCCCAGCAGCTTTTTGAACATCATGAACACGAGGACGACGGCGAGCGCCAGCAACGCATATCCCAAAATCGCGCTTTGCGATTTGGTCAACCCGGCGCTGTTGGCGAGCAATTCGGCCGCCGCTGGATAGAAAAAGCCGGAGACCAGCACCAGGGTCAGCCACTTGAACACGGGCAGGATTTCCCGGGACATGCCGTTTTTGCGGCCCCGGAAAAACCCAAAGGTCAGCACTGCCAGCACCGCCACGTCAAACCAATTGAACGGCAATTGGTCCGTCGTCAGACTCTGCATACTGAAGGCAACCATATTTTTTGTTAGATTAAACCGGGCATTACTCTGCGCCAGCCAAAATTGAAGCCCGTTTCATGCCAAATTTACGGAAAAATGGCCTCCCGGGGGGCCCAGCCCGGGCGCAACTTCCCCACGGTAAATGCCGTTCGATTGCCCTTAGCCGGGATTGGAGGACAGCCAGAAGTGGATGTCCGGCGCCTGGGAGTTGGACGGGTCCAATTGCAGCACTTTCAAGTAATGCTGCCGGGCCTGCGCTGAATTATACATTTGGCGGGCGTAAAGGTTGCCCAAGGCCAGGTGCGCCCGCACTTCATTGGGGTTCGTCGCCAGGATTTTTTCCAATTCGTTGACGGCATCGGTCACATAACCCGCCGCCTTGAGCGCCAAGGCAAAATTGTACCGAGCATCCACCGAATCAGGCTGGATGGCCAGCGCCACTTCATACGCGGCAAGGGCGGAACTGTAATATCGCAGCCGGTAGGCGATCACGCCGTAATTGTACTGCGCCTCAAACCAGGCCGGATCCTGTTCCGTCGCCTCCCGGTAGGCCTGAAACGCGTCCGGCCAGCGCGAATTCTGCTCCGCCTCTCGCGCCCGCACAAAAGCGCTGGCCGCCGACCGGCGGTCGCCGGGCTTCGGCTTCTGCGGCGACCGATACAGATAACGCGGGAACGTGGGTACCGCCGGCTGGACAATTTTGACAGGTTTGGCAGGCGCCGCCGGAGCGGGTTTCAGCGGAGCGACCGCCGGCACTGCCGGAGCGGGATTGGCCGGCGGCAGGGGTGTGACGGCGACCCGGTTGTTGTGCGATGTCGTTGGCGCCGGGGCCGGCGCCGGCGGCGTCACCACCGCGACCTCGTTGGTCTCCGGCGCCGAGGAACGGAACCAATTCAACGGATTCAGCCGGCTGAAAGTGCTCGTCCGGCCCGTCGTCGGCTCCGTTGGGGTCCCCGGCACCGGCGTTCCGACAATGACCGGTTCGGGCTGCACCTTGACCACCTGCGGGGTGACGGCGCTCTGGCGGGGGGGATTGACCGCCGCCCGGGCGACGGTCTGCGTCCGCGACAGCGAGGCATTATGCACCAGGCCAGTGGCCGGCGATGGCCGATTTTCCGGTGGCGGCAGCGACGGCTGATTATCGCTGGCCGCGGCGTTTTTGCCGGGTGTTTCCAGGCTGTTCGCCAAGTCATTCACCGCGTCCCAATTCGCCGGGCGCGGTTTCAACGCCAGATACGCGCGGTAATTTTGCAGCGCCAGCGCGTCGTCGTGCAAATACTGCTGGGCCACCGTGGCCAGGTTCAGCCACGCCGGCGCGTAGTCGGGCTTTTGCTTCGTTGCTGCCGTGAAAAACTGCACGGCGTCGTGCGGACGCCCGCGTTCCACCCGGGCCAGCCCCAGGCCGTTCAACGCCTCAGGATTGTCGGGGCTGAGATAAAGCGCGGTGCTGAAACTTTTCTCCGCTGCGGTGAGGTCGTGCGACTGCAACTGCGCGAGGCCGAGCTTGAGCCAGCCTTCCGGGGCTTTGCTGCGACGCAGCGTGTAGGCGACAAACTCGCTGGCCGCGGCGTCCGGTTTGCTCTGCTCCAGCCACAGACAGCCAAGGTTGTAGTGCGCCTCCATCAAATCACGGTCGAGCACCAGGGCCCGTTGATAGGCCGCCGTCGCCTCCGTAGTCTGGCCGGCGTACTGGCAGGCCACGCCGAGATAATTCCACGCCTGCGCGTTCGTCGCCAGCAGGGTGGTGGCCATTTTGAGTTGTGCCACCGCGGCGGGGTAGTCCCCCCGTTCGATCAGCTTTTTGCCTTTGAGCAGGGCGCGCGGCCCGGAGGGCGAACACCCCGCTACCAGCAAGGCGCACGTCAGGGTGGTTAGGAAAAAGCGGCGAGGATGAAGGCTGGAGGAGGGAGGAGGGAGAACGTCGCGCCGATGCAAAAAAACATCTTTCATCCTCCATTCTCCATTCCCGTCTTCGTTTTTGGTCGCCAGCATCGGCGCTGGTGGTAGCATCCGCGCCCGGAAGTGTCAAGAAACGCGCAATCTCATTTTGTTCCCGGCCTCGCGTGGCTGGCCGGCGCGGTCGTCATCGGACTGGTCGGCGGGCCGGGCCGGGCCGGCAACCTGTTCACGGCTCCGACCACGAATGCCCCCGCCCGCGTCGTCATGGTTCAAAATGACGATGCCATTTTTGATTTCCAGGCGAACGCCGCCCCCGTGCAGGCGATGCTCGAACGCGGACTGACCAATTTTACCGGCCAGCCCACGGTCACCGCCGCCTGGCACAGCCTGATCTCCACCCAGGACATCATTGGCATCAAGGTGTTTTCCGCTGCCGGCCAGCTCAGCGGCACCCGGCCTGCGGTTGTCGCGGCGGTGATTCACGGTCTGCGGAAGGCGGGGGTGCCGCCGGATCATATCGTCATCTGGGACAAGCAAGAGGATGATTTGCGGGCCGCCGGCTATTTCAAGCTGGGCCGGCAACTGGGCGTGCGGGTGGCCGGCTGCGTGGAAGCCGGCTACGACCCGACGAATTTTTACGAGCCGGACACAGCCATCATCGGCAATCTCGTTTACGGCGACCTGGAATTCGGCAAAAAGGGTGAAGGTATCGGGCGCCGATCCTACATTTCGAAACTGGTAAGCCGGCAAATCACCCGAATCATCAGCGTTGCGCCCTTGCTGAACCAGGAATCCGCCGGGGTCTGCGGCCATCTTTACGGCCTGGCTCTCGGCAGCGTGGACAACACGTTGCGGTTCACGAGCGACCCGGGGCGGCTGGCGGTGGCGGTGCCGGAGATTTATGCCCTGCCCTTGCTCGGCGACCGGGTGTCCCTGAACATCACGGACGCGCTGCTCGGCCAGTACGAGGGCGGCGGGCGCGGCCTGCTCCAGTATTCGGTGGTCTTGAACCAATTATGGATCGGCCGCGATCCGGTGGCGCTCGACACGCTGGCCATCCGGGAGCTCGAGCGGGAGCGGCGGGCGCGCCAGGGGCCGGAACTACGGCCGGACCTGAATCTGTACACCAATGCCGTCCTGCTCCAATTGGGCGTGAATGATCCGGCGAAAATCCAGACGGAAAAGCTGCGCTGATATTCTAGCCGCCGGGGTGAGCCGGCTCAAATTTCCCCGTCACCATAGCCGACTCACGTGGCTGCTACGACGATCGTGGGTGGTCAGAACGGCCAGTTGATGCCGGCGCTGATAAAGACCTGACCGTCGAGGTTCAATCGCCCCTCCCGACCACCGCCGCCGATGGTGGCATTGCCCAGCGGCATGTACTGGACCCCCACGTAAAAGTCGCCGTGGTCCTCGATGTGATATGTCAGCGTGGCGTTCACGTAACCGCCGTACACGACATCGGTCGAGTCGATCTGGCCGGAGTTTTTGATACTCGTGCCGTTGGCGGTAACGGTCTCGTTGTATTTGTAGCTGCCGCTGACAAGCCCGAGCGCCGGCCCCCCGCCGACCGCCAGGCCCAGCTTTTCGCTCAAATCCCAATACACCGACGGTCCCAGCCGGAAGGTATAGAGCATCACGTCCAGTTTGTGCGACCCGCTGACCGTGCCGCTGGAAATGTTGGTGGAGGTGACGGAGGTCGGGGCGGCGATGATGGTCGGGCCAATGCCACTGGACCCGCCCTGGTACGGGGCCGTCGGCACCACGATGCCGCCCGTGTTGAACGTGTAAACGTTCTGACTGACGTTGGCCGCCATCGGGCTGCTGTCCGTGATGCTGATGGGCAGCAGGCCGAAGCCGAATTCCCAGCCGATGCGCGCTTTGCCCCAGGCCCAGATGTTGCCGCCGTACGCCAGCTCGAATCCGGGAAACTCACTGCGCTCCTCGCTGCTGCTGCTGGTGGTGTAGGACGTGGTGCTGTGCATCGTGAGCGTCGAACCGTTCAGTTGCGACGCGTTGTTGTAGCCCCAATAGGAGGTGTAGCCCTGGGCGTTGCCCGTGTCATCAACCCGGACATACCCGTCGTCGTAGATGCCGTTCGCCGCGTTATTGCCCGGCAGGGTGAAGGTGCCTTTGGTGGTGAAATTCGCGCTGATATTCAATCCCACGATGGCGCCAATCCGGAAATGCCGCGTCCACTCGTCTTCATCCGAAACCTTTTCAATCTGCCAAAAGCGGTCCCACGCGCCCGGCGGCGATTGCATTTGAAAGGCCGGCTGCGCCGGCGCCGAATTGTCCGGCGAAACATTGACGGGGCTGTTGGGATTCGGATTCTCGACGAACGGCTGCAACTGGGCGGATGCCGCCAGCGTCAAACCCGCGACGCAAATGGTCGCCCCCCACAGCCAAAAGCGCCGGGAGCGGCGGTTCCTCAACGGGTTGGAGAGCGGTGTAGGCATGGCGTCAAGGGTTCAGCCGCACGCGATAAAAGCGGGAGGGCGCGTTCGTGGGCGCGCTCACGGTTTTCGGCGGGCCATCGTCAATCCACTGGGTCCGGTTGGCCGGCGCCACGATCGATGGCTGCGCCGCCTGCGCGGAGGTGAAGAGACTGTCGCTGCTGTAAACGACGGTGTAATTGCTCCCGGGCAGCGATTGGAATTCGATCAGGATGTTGCCGTTGGGCAAGTTGGTCATCAGCGTGATGCTGAATCCGGCATTGGTGCCGCCGGTAATGGACAGGTCCGTGAACGGCACCCCCACGGCGGTGTAATTGGTGTTGTCCACGTAAACGGGCAGCCGGGTGGAAACAAAATACTCCAGCACCAGGTCAACAAACTGGTTCGTGTCGAGCTCGGCATTGTAAACCACGTAGGGATTGCCGCTGTTCGTGCCGACGGCGTTGTAAAGCCGGTTGGTCAACCCGGCCACGATGACCCGGGCGGCGGCGACATTGTTGGACCCGATGTTCGTCAGACGGACAGTCTGGTTCATCAAGCCCGTCTGCGGGTTGAAAACCATGGCGGAGACATTGGTGGCAATCAACTGGCCGTACGCAAATGTCCCCACCGTGACATCGACCGCCGCGGTGTCGTTGACGGTGTTGGTATCCAGCACGGTATTGGTGCTGACCCCGGCCGACAGCGTCAGGGTTCCGGCATTCGTCGGCACAATGGAGATTTGAAACTGCTTGACCGCGCCGTTCGTCAGCGTTCCCAGGTTAAACACCAGGTTGCTGCTGACCGCGCTTTGGTTCGTCGGCGAGACCGCCTTCAATACCACGCCTGGCGGCAACGTGTTCGTCAGAAAAACGCTCGGCGCGGCGCCCGGCCCCAGGTTGGTGACACTGACGCTATAAATCATCAGGTCATTGGTAAAGACCGCCGCCGCCGGCGCCGCGATCCCCACCGCCAGGTCCGCCACCGGCATGACATTGGTCACCAGCACCACAAACGGCGGGGCGTCGCCATAATACGCACCGTTCGTTGCCACCGTTTGCAGATTGGTTAAGGAACCGACCGAAGTCGGTTCGAGGATCATCCCCATCTGCGCCACGGCGTTGTTGGTCATCAGGCCAAGGCTGAAGATGACCTGGTTGGCGGTGGTAGTCGGCGTCCCTTGGCTGGCTGTGGGAAGTCCGACGAACTGGAAGGCGGTGCCGCTAAAGGTATTGGTGACCGTGATCGACAAGGACACCCCCATCTGGTTCGACACCACTAGAGTATAGGTGACGTTATTGCTGACGGCGACCGGCGAAGGGCTGGCCCCCATAACATACCTAATGGTCTGCGCCTCCAGCCGGCCAAGGGCCAGCGCGATCCCGAGCGCGAGCCAGGCCACCGTTCGCAAACTGAAGTGAACCCTCATGCCTAAACAAACGTGTTTCCGAATTTAAACAGCGGGAGACTGCGAAAGTTTCAAACTTTTGGCAATGTTTGTCTTGCATTGAAAATTCTTATCCCTTTTGCCTGATCGCTAATTCAATTCGCGCGGCGCGGGATACCGGCCGCGCCTCGGCAATTCAACTGGACAAACCCCGACGGCAAACCAACACTGGCCGGGTTCTCAATGTGCGACCGGTTTAAAACCACGAACCCAAGGCATGGACATGACTATTCCCAAGTGGCGGCGGACCCGGGCGATTCTCGCCGGCCTCGCTCTGGCGGCGGCCGCCCAAAGCGCGGAGGCCAAATTGACCATCGGTGATCCGGCCCCCAAACTCCAGGTGGGTCGCTGGATTCAGGGCGAGCCGGTTGCCGAATTCAAGCCGGGCACGGTTTACGTCGTTGAATTCTGGGCGACCTGGTGCGGCCCCTGCCGCACTTCCATTCCTCATCTCAATGAGCTGTGGCTCAAATTCAAAGACCGGGGACTCGTGGTCATTGGCCAGGATGTGTGGGAACCGGCCGACAGCGCCATCGAGCCATTTGTGAAAAAGATGGGGGACCGGATGACCTATCGCGTGGCGCTGGACGACACCAGCGAGGCCAAGCCGGAGTTGCAGGCGCCGCCCGGAGGCTACATGGCGGATCATTGGATGAAAGCGGCCGGGCAACAGGGCATTCCGACCGCCTTCATCGTCAATCAGCAGGGCCGCATCGCCTGGATTGGACATCCGATGACGATGAATGAACAGTTGCTGGAGGATATTCTGGCGGGCCGCTTCGACGTCGCCAAGTTTGCCGCGGAATACGAGCGCCAGCAACAAATTCGGGCGCAGGCGATGGGGTTGACCAAGAAACTCAGGACGGCCCTCAATAACCAGGATTGGGATGCCGCCGACGCTGCGATCGCCGAAATGAAAAAGGCCGACCCAGGCATGGGAGATTCGCTGGAGACCACGCGCCTCTCGATCCTGCTGGGGCGCAAGAATTATGCGGAAGCCTTCCACCTGGCCGAGACTTTGAGCGATTCGCATCCGACCAACGCCCCGATGCAGAATCAGATCGCCTGGATTCTCGCCACGCAGGAAGGGCTTGAGCCACGCGGCCTGGCCCTGGCGGAGAGGGCGGCCCTGCGAGCCAATGCCGCCGCCCAAGGCAAGGAACCGGCCATTTTGGACACCCTTGCCCGCGCCCAGTTTTTAAACGGGAAGACCAACGCGGCGGTTGTGACCGAGCAGCAAGCCCTGGCCCTGGCGCCGGACGAAGAGAAGGCGTTTTACCAAAAATTCGTCACCAGCTATCAACGGGGCAAGTTGCCGGAACTAAAACCATAGCGGTTGCCGCGGACTTCCCCATGCGCGTCCTCATTGCCACCGTCACCGCCGGGGGCGGACATCTCGCCGCCGCCGCCGCCGTGGAGGAAGCCTGGCGCGCGCTGCGCCCGGATGATATCATCGAGCGGCTCGACCTCGTTAAATTTTTCTCCCCGCTCCACAAAAAAATCCATGCGGACGGCTATGTGCAACTCGTCGAGCGTGCGCCGGAACTCTGGGGCATGCTGTTCGGCAAGACTGACAACCCCCGGGTCGCCCGCCGGCTGAACCGGTTGCGCCGCGCTTTTCCCAGCAACTCGCGCAAGAAATTTGCCCGGCACCTGAAGCAGTTCAAACCCGACGCCGTCCTCTGCACGCATTACCTGCCGCTCGAAACACTCGGGTTGCTCCAACCTTCGGAAGGCACCGGTCTCCGACGCCCAAAATTGATCCAAAAGCTACGCGCGCGCAGTACTCGTTTTTCCGACAACTGGAGATTTCCTTTTGTGGCCAGCATCGTGACCGATTTCGAGGCGCATGCGCTGTGGATGGACTCCTGCGTGGACTTGTATTGTGTCGCCGCGGAGGAAACCAAGGCCCGCCTGGTGGCGCGCGGCGCCGCCAGCAAGAACGTCGCCGTCACCGGCATCCCCATCGCCGCCAAATTCCGGTCGCCGCCCCACCCGCGGGCCGTCCGCCAGACGCTCGGTCTTCGCGATGACCAGCCTGTCTTGCTCGTGTTGAGCGGTGGCTTCGGCATGGGACCAGTAGCTAAAATCCTGGCGGAGCTCGACAAGGTCCCGGGACGGTTCCAGACGCTGGTCGTCACCGGCCGCAATGAGGAATTGCGTCGCGAGCTGGCCACCCAGACCCGGAAGCACCCGACGCACGTGCTCGGTTTCGCGACCAACATGCACGAGCTGATGGCCGTGGCCGACCTCATCATCACCAAGCCCGGCGGGCTGACGTCCTCCGAAGCGCTCGCGCTGGGCCGGCCGCTGTTCATTCTGAATCCGATCCCCGGCCAGGAGGCGGCCAACAGCGATTTCCTGCTCGAGCGCGGCGCCGCCGCCAAGGTGAACCGCGTCGAGGACCTGCCGTTTCGCATCGAACAACTGCTTGGCTCCCGGAAGCTCGCCGCCATGGCCCGGGCCGCGAAATCCCTGGGCCACCCCCGATCCGCCGAGGCCGTCTGCCGGGAAGTTTTGAAGCGGCGGTAGCGAGCGCATCGGCGGAGGCGGGGCGACGAGCCTCAATTTTCCACTGGTTTTGAAAAGCTGGCCAGCGATTCCCTGCGTCATCACTCCCTTCGACGCAGATGGCGGTTGCAGTTTTCCTGTCACCGAAACGCCCTTTTCACGGACATGTGCGGTGATATGATTACGCTCAAGACCATGACCGCCGTGGAACCAACCGATGCCGACCTGGTGTCAAAATGCCTGGGCGGAAGCCGCGACGCCTTCCGCCACATCGTGGAGCGGTATCAAACCTTGATTTGTTCGCTGGCCTACAGCGCCACCGGCAACGTGAGCCGGAGCGAGGACGTGGCCCAGGAAACTTTCCTCACCGCGTGGCAACAGCTCCGGTCGTTGCGTGAACCGGCCAAACTCCGGGCCTGGCTGTGCGGCATTGCCCGGCATCGGATCCAAAGAGCCTTCGAACGCGACGGTCGCGAGCCGGCGCACAACGCTGCGTCATTGGAAGTCGCGCACGATTCCCCGACGGCCGAGGCCCTGCCGTCCGAACAGGCCATCAGCCGCGAGGAAGAAGCGATCCTGTGGCGGTCGCTGGAAAAAATCCCCGATTTGTACCGCGAGCCGTTCATCCTTTATTACCGCGAACATCAGTCGATCGAGCACGTGGCGGTCGCGCTGGACCTGACCGAAGACGCCGTGAAACAGCGGCTCGCACGCGGACGCCGGCTGCTGCAGGACGAGGTGCAAACGTTCGTGGAAGGCGCACTGCGCCGGACGGCGCCCGGTCAGGCTTTCTCGGGTGCGGTGCTGGCCATGCTGCCGATGGCGGCCGGACCGGCCGCCGCGGCGGGTCTGAGCGCGGGCGCCAAAGGCACCGCGGCCGCCAAAACAGGTTTCCTGTCCGCGTGGCTGTTGCCGCTCGTCCCGTTTCTGGGCATCGCGGTCGGCGCCGGTGCGCAATGCCTGCTGGCCCGCTCCTCGACGACCGACCGCCGGGACCGGTCCATCCAAACTTTTTTCATCATCGCTTTCTGGGTGGTTTATCTGGGGCTGGCGATGGTGAGCGAATTGACCCTTCATGCGTTGGGCCGGCAGTTTGGCTGGAACGACCGGGCCCGGTTTGTGGCGGAAATTGGCTATTGGTGGTTCTTTGTCCTCGTCTCCATCACGTTTCTCAACGTGGTGGCACAGCGGGCTGCCGCCAAACGCCAAGCGCTCATCGCCGCCGGCAAGCTGCCGCCGCCCGTCACGACGCCGCTGGCTCCCGGCACACTGCGCCGGGCCGTGGCCGGGTCCTATTTGATGTTCTCCTGGATCCTCTGGCTGACATGGCAAGCTCATGATCCCCTGGCGACAGGTATTGCCGCCGGAGTAATGCTGCTCATGATGGTTTGGTCCTTTTTCCGGTTGCGCGGCAAGTCGGCGGTGGAGCTCACCCCGACCCTCGGCCGGCACCAGAGCTTGTTTGGACTGGTGATTCTGGCGATCCTGAATTTGCGAGCCGACGTCTGGGTGGCCCGCGCCTACGGCGTGACCACGGCTGAGGCGCATGAACTCCAACCCATTTGGATCATCCCCGTCCTCACCCTCGTCCTCATCGCCTGGAGCGCCCTGGTGATCAAGCTGACCAAGCCCGACTCCGAAGTTTCCGGCGCGAATCGCATGAATTGACGCGAAGTTCCCCGCAGATGACGCAGATTACGCGGATTGACGCAGCTTGATTGCCGGTCACGGAGTGACTGAATGACGGTAGCCGTGGCTATTCAAGCCACGGAAAGGGATCCCACAATGCCTCCCGTCGCGGTGCGACGGCTGAATCCTCGTCATCATTTCAAGCGTCGCTCCGCGACGCCGTGTCCCTGGCCGCATTATCCGTGGGATAAATCCCTTGTCATTACCCACAAGTTTTGGAAGTTGTTTTATTGGAGGAGTTAGGATTTTAATGGGAAAGGGCCAAAGGCCCCGGCGGTTCCTCACCGGTCGGTTTATGAGCACAATGCTGATACCGCCTGGTCAATGGGCCCAACAGGAGTTTGGATTTGCCAAATTGGGCGACAGTCGTCGAAATAAACGTCTGGTGAAAATAGCCAGCCATCTGGCCGCGCATCCTGGCGGCACATTGCCCCAAGCCTTTGAGGAATGGGCGCAATTGAAGGGAGCCTATCGTTTTTTCGCTGGAGGGGCAGTGACCTTCCCAGGGGTGGTGACGCCGCACTTGGAACGGACGCGCCAAAGGTGTCGGGAGCCGGGAGAATATCTATTGATCGAGGACACGACAATTTTGGATTACAGCCGGCATCTAGCCAGTGAAGGGTTGGGAGTCATTGGCGATGGGCGAGGACGAGGATTCGAACTGCACAGTGCTTTGGCGGTACGGATCGAGAGTTGGACGCTGGAGCATCGGCCCGAAGGAGTGGTGGTGGGACTGTTTGATCAGCGCTGTGGGCGGCCGCAACCGGTTAAGGCCGGGGAAAGTCGTGCGCAGCGGCTCAGTCGGCCTCGGAAGAGTCAAAGGTGGGCGGCCGCCATTGGCAAGGTGGGTGGTCCACCGTCTGGCAGCCGGTGGATTTATGTGGCAGACCGGGAATCGGATTTTTACGAGCCGCTGCAAAGGTGCCAGCAACGGGGAGTTGATTTTGTGATCCGAAGCTTTCAGGAGCGGCGTTTAGCCGATAAAAAGGGGCATTTACGGGAGGAGTTGGAAGGGGAAGCGGTTTTGGCGCAGAGCACGGTGGCGGTGCGGACGCGGGCGGGTCAGCCGGCCAGGAATGCCTTGGTGGAACTGCGCAGTGTTAGGGTGGATTTGGACGGGCCTTGGCGGCCCGGAGGATGGCAACTGCCCCTCAAAGGAGTCGGAGCGGTGGAAGTCAGAGAAATCAATGCACCCAAAAGCGTCAAGGAACCTTTGCATTGGATGTTACTGACATCGCTGCCGTGCGCGACTGCGGCGCAGGTGCAACGGGTACTGGGATGTTACCAGGCGCGGTGGTGGATCGAAGAATACCATAAGGCTCTCAAGAGCGGGGTCGGAGTAGAGGAGAGCCAGTTGGAAGGGGCCGATCGGCTGGAAGGGCTCATTGGGATATTGGCCGTGGTGGCGGTGCGTTTGTTGGGAGCCAAACTGCTGGCACGCAGCCGGCCGCAATCTTTTGAAGCGGCGAGCAGTCTGGGGAGCGAAGCGCTGGAGTTGCTGGAAAAGAAGTTTGGAAAGCCGCCAGACGGTTGGAGCAATCGCAACCTCATCCGGGCCGTGGCAAGGTTGGGAGGATTTATTGGACGCAACAGCGATGGCGAGCCCGGTTGGCTGACCATCTGGCGTGGCTGGCAACGCCTGATGTGGATGGCCGAAGGACTCGACACCTTCAACCAAATCTGAAAGATGTGGGTAATGACAAGGCTTGAAAGCCACGGCTACCTTCATTCCGTCGCTCCGCGACTTGTTAAAAAACTGATATGCGCCCACCCGAGGGTTCGCCCACAGGCCGGACTTTACATCGCTTACAAAACGAGTTTTTAGAGATCTCTCCCTGTCAAACCGCCCTAGTAGCCGAGCATCTGAATCTCGTAAAACTTTTGCGGCGCCGGATTGGCGTCGTAAAACGAGGTCGTCGCGCCCTGGCTGGGAATAATGCCGCTGATGGGCTGGAACGGCAGGGCGAGATTGGTGGTGGCGAGCACCTGATAATTCACGCCCGGGGCGCTGGCCCAGAGGACGAGTTGATTGTTGCTGCCCAAGCCGGAAATGACCAGCGGCGGCGCTACGATGACCAGGCGGGAATCGCCGATGGGCGGGTAGGTGTTGGTGTAAATGACCTGGATGAGGTTCGTGCCGAGCGGCGGATTGTTCCAGTTGTAGATGAGCGCTTTCCTGCCCGGGCAGGCAGCCAGCCGGTTTGACGGAGTGAGGATGTAATTTGCCGGCGGCTGGAGAACGCCGTTGATGAGCAGGTTGAAATTGGTGGTGACGGACGGGAGCGATGCGCTGAAGCAGGCCTGGATGAAATAGATTTGGTTGCTGCTGTAGTTCAACACCAGGCCGTTGGTAGCCGGGCTGGCAATATCCACCGCCTCCACCGGCGCCAGCGTATTCACGGTGGCGGAGAGCGTGGTGTAACGGTTGGTGTAAACCGACGTGCCGTATTCCTTGAGCCGCACTTGGAGGGTCGCCGTGCCGCTGTTCGGCACGTTCGCGTAAACGAACCGGAATTCCTGCGGGTAATCCGGGTAAGCCTGGCTCAGGACCGGATCGGAGGCTGCCGGGGCGGCCGCCGCAAAAATCGGGGAACCGTTCGTGTCGTTGCCATTGCCATTGGCCTGGCCGGTGACGATGTCGTCGTTGGTCGCGCTGCCGTCCTGGATGTTGAAATCCACCCCGGTGACCGTGCGGTCGGCGCGGATCACGACAGTGTAATTGCGGCTGGCGACAGTGCCGCCGTTGGCCGGGAAGGCGATGGCGCCGGTCGGAAGGGCGCCGTCGTAATAGAACGTCTGCGCGAAGGTGTTGTAAACGCTCGACTGGCCGCTGCGCGGCAGGAAGACGCGGGCGCGCACGATGTGGAACCCGCTTGGGAGGCCGGTGACGGTGTTGGCGGGATTCAAGTCGTTGTGCAGCCAGACGCGGGCGGTCGCGGGATTGAAGTTGGTGATGGCGGCCTGCGTGAGGCCATACAGCTTGGAGCCCGAAGGCTCGGCGTCGGAAATTGTGGCGATGCTCGCCCAACGGTTGCTGGTGTCGCCGACGGCAAAGCCGTAGCTGCCGCCGTAGAACAGCGCGAGTTTGTACCGGACCGGGATGCCGTCCGCCTGGGCGGGGAGGGTACCCTTCCACCAGTCGATGTTGGTTTGCGCGCTGTCGTGGTTCACCCAGGACAACGGCACGGTTTGCGTCGTGCCTTTGCCCATGCCGAAGGCGCCTTCGGGATTCGAGCCGTCGGTCGTGTAATAGAGGTAGCCGGAGTTGATCTGGAACTGGTAGCCGACCTTGACAAAAATGTCCGCGGACTGGCCGCCCGCCGGATTCAACGGGACCCGCTGGGTGGCGGTGTTGTTGGTGCCGGCCGCGGTGTTCGTGTCCGCCGGGTCATGATACACCCAGCTGGCGGTCTGGTTGGTGATGCCCTGGCCGTAACCTGAGCCGGGGACGGCGGCGGGGTTGGTATCGCCGACGGTGTAGGAATAGGTTTCGGCGCCGAGCGAGACGATGGTGTTGCTGGCGGAGTTTTGGGCGCCGAATTTCTCGGGCCCGTTGCGGAATTGCAGCGCCGTCTGTTCGTAACCGAGGAAGACGTCGTCGGCATAACCGGGCGGATTATCCCGCAAGTCGAGATAATTCGTCGGGGCGATACCGGCCCGGTAATTGGTCGGGCCAAGCCCCATTTGGCTATTCAAGTCGAGGCCGCCGTCGAGCTTGACCAGCGTGTTGACGCACGATGCGTCGCACCGGGCGATGATGTCGAACGGCGCGTTGGTGACGATTGGGACGTCAATGGCGTAGGTCAGGTTGGACACGTTGGCGCCGCCAATCACATTGCCGTAGGCGTCCACGCTGCCGCGCATTTTGAACGGGAAGAGCGGATTGTAACTCGCGTCGCCGTTTGGACCGTCGGTGCGATAGACCGTCAGGTGCGGCGCGTCGGCGCCGTTCTGGCGCAGGACAATGGAGTTGGTGGCCGGGTTGGCGCGGCTGGGTTCCGGCCATTGATAGCCGTAGCTGACCCAGGCGCCGCTGGGGATGGTCAGCTCAATCGCGCCGCCGCCGGGGGCGAGGCTCTGGCCCCCCACATAGATCAGCCGGTTCGCCGGATTCGGATCATTTGCCGTGGACTGGGCCTCCGAGAGAACCTGCGTTGCGCCGTGCACGAGCAATTTCCGGTAGGCGCGGCCGCCGCCCCGGACGTCACCGGAGCTGGACAACTGGGCCAGCACCGAGCCCGGTGGGAAACCCACGACGATGCCCACGCCGCGGGAATTGGAGACGAAGGCGTTGCCGTTTGCCGGATTCAGATAGTAACCGTCGCTCGCCCGCGTGACCCCGTCGTCGAAACTGATGTCACCGGGGTAATTATATTTGTCGTTCATGCCGAACAGGGCGACGGCCTGGTCGGCGGCATTGGTGCCCTCGCGATAGTCGTAGCGCTCGAACAGCACGACGTTCTGGTCGCTCCAGCGCGGCCAGGTGCCGCCCCGCGCCAGCTGATGGTGCGTGTACATGGTGTCGGGCAGGGAGTTGTCGCCGAATTCACCGAGGTAATTGGCGTAGGACACGATGGGCGTGCCGCCGTTGGTGTTGTGATTGAATCCGTCGGAATAAACCATCGGCAGCCCTTCGTGCATGAAGAAATACGCATTCTCCAGCGGTTCGTCCGCCGGGCAGCAACTGCCGCCGTCCTGGGTCTGGGGCAGATTGACGGCCTGGGCGCCGCTGAAGTTGCCGTTGCCGTCGCAATTGGCCCCGGGCGGGGTGTAATCCCGGCCGTCCATGCCGTACAAGCCGGGGGATCCACCGTAGTTGTTCAAGGCGCTGTCGAACTGGCTGTACAGCGGAAAATTCAACAGGCGCATGCCCGATTGCAGATAGTCGTAATAGTCGTTGCTCGCCGCCAGCGCGGACGGCACGTATTCGCCGAAGATCATCGCGTCATTGCGCGGCGCCTCGGTGTTGAACAGGCTGTTGCGGTTGCCGTCGGTCTCCAGGTAGCCGTTGCCGGCGACGTTGCGGCCATAGCCGTGGACGCCATCATACATTGCCTGGATGGCGCCGGTGTAGCCGGCGAAGGACGCGTCATCGGTCTGGCCGGTTTCCGCGCCAAAAAATCCCACCGGCACGTGCTTGACGGCGTCCAGCCGGAACCCGTCGCATTTGGTGGCATAAAGTGTCCACGCCACGGCGCGGCAGAGATAATCCTGGACATATTCCGGCACGGGCTGGCCCTGGCCGTCAAACGGATGCCAGGTGCCGCCCAGCGACGGGCCGTTCGTGTCCATGTACAAATCCGGCCGGCCGGGGAACCGGACAAAACAGGGTTTGGTGATGGTGCTGCCGACGGCATTGCCGAAATTCCAGTTGACCGTGCCTGGTTCCTGCGCCAGGTCGGCCAGGCCCAGCAACGGCTGGTTTTGCACGACGGAGGTGGCACACCAGTAGGGATCGCCGACCGAAGGCCAGTTTTGGTAGCCGCCGGGAACGGTTTGCAGATGAAAATCCTGCGGGAGCAGGCCGGGGTAATAATTGGTGGGCGTGCCCGATCCGGGATAACCCGGCACGGTGCTCGCCCGGTGATTCATCACGTTGTCAAAATAGACCCGGAGGCCGAACCGATGAGCGGTTTCCACCATTTCGAGGAGCTGGCTTTGCGTGCCCCAGCGGGTGGCGACGGTGCCTTGCTGATTGGTGCCGCCCAAATCGAACGGGTCAAAAATGTCGTAACCGATGGAATAGGCGCCGCTGTTGCCCTTGGCCGGGTTGGGCAGCCACAGGCTGTCGTAGCTGGCCTCGGCGATCTCCGGCATCTTCTGCGTCAATTGCGCCCACGGCACGTTGAACAGCTCCAGCATCGCCTCGCCCCGGACCGGACCGGTCCCGGCCAGAGTCAGCCCCAGCAGCAAAACGGCCGCCGTCAGATGATAAGACCAGGCGGCGGCAGCGGTGGAAAGGCGAGGAGAGTTTAAATTCACAACAAACGGAGGAATGGCGGCTGGATGACGGGGCGCGGTTATTTTAATTCAATGATGCTGAAAGGTAAGTGCTCGCCTGCGGTCCGTCAATTGTTGCATCGGCTTTTTCCAACATTATCCGCCCCCCAACGCATCCCGCCACCACATTTTTGTGCGATGGGGCAGACCGGCGCGGTCTGGTATGCTAAAATAAGAAGAAAATGAAGTGTCTCAATCGTCCGGTTTTGTTCGGACTCAGTTTGTTGTTATCGCCGATGCCGGCCTTGAGCGGACCCGCCAGCGTTCACACGACCTGGCTCTGGCATTTGCATCAGCCGATTTACTGGCCCGATCGCCGAAATTGGGGCGGCGACCACTACGAAGCCGCCTGGGACACCATCCAGCAACAAAATGCCGGGCGCCCCCACCCGTCGCCGGAAGTGTTAAGCACCATTTTCGGCGAAGCGGACCGGGTGGCCGCCTATCAAAGCCGCCCTCGCGACGCGCTCAACTCCATTCTTGGCTATCCCAATGCCGGGGCACAGGTGAGTTATTCCGGGGCGCTGATGGAGAACGTTCAGAGTCTCGGCCAGGCCGGTCAACTCGGCTATGCCGGGAATTGGAATTCGTACAACCAGCAGGCGCGGAGCTGGGCCACCGGCGGCGGAAAGCCGCGGCTCGACCTCGTCAATTTCACCTATCATCACGCGCTCGCGCCGCTCCTCAGCGACGAGACGCTGGAGATGGAACTGCGCCTTCACACCAACCAGATGGCCCGGCTGTGGGGCACGAGCGCGCCGCTGTCGCGCGGCTATTTCCCGGCTGAAACCTGTTTCTCCGAGCGCATGATCCCGGTCCTGAACAAGGTCGGCATCGCGTGGACGGTCGTCGCCAACAACCACCTCACGCGGTCCTGCGCGGATTTCCCGCTCGTGCTCGGTTCGGGCGGCGAAAACTGCGACCTTCCCAACCCGGCCGACCAGCTCAATCCGCCCCAGGGCGCCGGCAATTACCAGCGCCTCGCCATCGAGCGCGGCTGTTCGCCCTCCGCCGCCATCCCGTTCGCCTTTCAAGTCCACTGCGCGCGCTATGTGGACCCCGACACCGGCCTGGACTCGCGGATCGCGATCGTGCCCAGCGATCAGGCGCTCGGCTGGCGCGACAGCTACGGGAACTGGAGCGTCAGCCTGATGAACGGCATCCTCGCGAACAACGATCCGGCCAAGCCGTCCCTCGTGCTGCTGGCGCACGACGGCGACAACGCGTGGAGCGGCGGCTATTCGTACTACATGGAGTGGGTCAACCATTTCGCCAGCCAGGCCTCGGCGGCCGGCTGTGAACTCAGCACGGTCGAACAGTTCCTGTCCGAAAATCCGCCGGACACCAACGACATCGTGCACGTCGAGGACGGCGGGTGGGTGTTTGCCGACGGCGATTTCGGTTCGCCGCTGTTCATCAACTGGCACTGGCCGCCCAGCTATGCGGGCAGCGGCGGCAACGTGGTGGACCCGAGCCAGGGCACCAGCGACAAGGCCGATAATTGGCGGGTGATCGTCGCCACCGAAAATCGCGTCAAGACCGCCCAGCAAATTGCCGGCGCCACGCCGCGCGTGGATCAGGTGCGCGATCCGGGCAGCTCCTCCACCGCGCCCAATGCCGTCGAACTGGGCTGGCATTATTATCTCGCGAGCCTCGACAGCGGTTTTGTTTATTATGGCTGCCACGATGACGAATGCCAGCGCGCGGTGGTGGCTCAATCGAATGCCTGCCGGAACGTGGATGCCATCATCGCGGGCAACCCGGCCGACGATACCACGCCGCCGACGGTGTTCATTCCCCAGCGCCATCCATGGAATCCGGGCGGCACCAACTTCGGCGTCCAGTACGGCTACAAGGTCACCGTGGCCAGCAACCCGGATTTCTGGGTCTGGACGTACGCCTATGACGTGTCCGGCATCACCAATGCCAGCCTGTTGTTCCGCGTCGATGGAACGAATCCGCCGACGGCCGACCAGTTCAAGACCTACGCCGGCGGCCCGCTCACCGGCGCCTGGCAAACGTCCAACATGGTCAAACGTATCGTCGCGCCGGCCATCGGGGCCACGCCGGAGTACATCGCGGATTATTATTACGCAAAGGTCAGCGGCGTCTCGAACGCGTTTGTGGATTACTACGTCAGCGCCACGGACGCGCGCGGCAACACTTTCAAGACGCCAATGCAGCACGTGTGGGTGGGGGCCGGTTCCGGCGGCGGGGGTGGCGGCGGGGGCGGGGGCGGTCCCGTCACCGTGTCGCCCGCGCCGCCGGTGGCTGGCAACACGGTGACGATTCAATATGTTGCCGCCGGGAGGAACTTGTCGTCCGCCAGCCAGGTTTACCTGCACCTCGGCTGGAACAACTGGAATCCGGTCGTCTCACCGGATGCGGCCATGACGTTCAATTCCGCCTCGAACTGGTGGCAATGCACGGTGACGGTGGCGTCCACTGCGACGAACCTGAACGCCTGCTTCAACAACGGCGCCGGCACCTGGGACAACAACAACGGCCAGAACTGGAATTTTGCCGTCAGCCCCAACAGCGCGCCGCAGCCGCCCGCCCAGCCGCAAAACCTGGTCGCAACGCCAGTGCAGACGAATCAAATCAACCTGAGCTGGTCGGCGTCATCCGGGGCCACCGGGTACCTGGTCAACCGGGACGGTGCGCCCATCGCCATCACCGCGGCGACGAGCTACCCGGATACCGGCCTGGCGGCAAACAGCTATCACTCGTATTTCATCGTGGCGTCCAACAGCTTTGGGTTTTCGACACCGAGCGCCACCGCCGGCACGAACACGCTCGCGGCGCCGCCCGTCAGTCTGCCGCCCTTCGCGCTGGACGGCGCGTTTGATTCCCAGGGCTATCGGCTGGCGAGCAACGGCATGGCTCTTTATGCGGCGGTGCGCGGCACCACGCTCTACGTGGCCACCGGGTCGCCGGGCACGAGCGGGCCGAACGACCATTTCATTTTTGTATCCGACCAGCTGCTGCCGTCGGCCGGCGCGCCCGCGCCTTGGGCCAAGAGCGGCAACGTGGCGGTGGCCACCGGCAAACCGTACCTGGCCACCGAAAGCCAGAACAGCTATGTCAGCTGGTACGCGAACGGGACGCAGGTCAGCTGGCCGTGCGCCAAATCCCCGACCACAGCCGGCGCGCTGGAAGGCACGCTGGATTTGATCACCGCCTTCGGCGTCGTGCCGACCAATCTGTATCTCTGCGCCGCGGCCTACAGCACCACGAACGGCGGACCGCTCATCACCCAATGCCCCGGCGGCGCGGGACCAAATATTGAGCCCGGCGGGTTTTTAATCATTCCCGTTGCGGCCCTGCGTGATTCGTTGGGCAACGGGGTGCCGGACCTGCTGGACCCGGCGCGCGGGTTCAAGATCCTCTCCGTAAATTCACCGGGCACGAGCTGCGCCTTGAGTTTTGCCGCCATGCCCGGCCGGGCTTATCAGGTGCAGTACGTCAATCAACTGGGCGGGATTTGGAGCAATCTACCCGGCGGCTCAAATCTTGCCGTGCCGCCGGAGATGATTTTGAACGTCACGGACACGCCGCCGGGGGATGTCCCGCAACGGTTCTACCGCGTGCAACTGCTGCCGTAACGAGCACTGGCACGAAGTTCAGAGATGCACACGAATCAAAGCCCGGTGGGGCGATCGGGAACAGCCTTGGGCAGGGACGCACTGCCGGGGTGTCCGTTGGTGGGCACCCGTCCTCCGCCATAGCATGGCTACGGAGATTGCAGGCGCACTTGCGAGCCGGATTTTGGCCGCAAATCGGCGCAAGAAGCGCCTGACAAACTGACGGAAGGCAAGGCTCCGCGACGCCCAAACTCAAGCCACAGATCAAGTGGGACAAAGCTGGCTCAATTGGCCGGTGCAAAACGCACTTCAACCGCCTGAAGGCGTGAAGTTCGGGCGGCCGGCAGGCTCACTTCGAACACATTGCCGTCCGGCGCGCCCGCCGGGTCGCCGAGCGGCATGGCCGCCGCGTCGCGGTTCAGTCGGCGGACCGGCGCATCGCTTTGCTTGCCGTTGACCTTCACCGGTGCGGGCGTCAGGTCCTTCGGCCAATTTGCCGGCGCATGAATCCGCAATATCCAGGCGCGCTGCTTCAGCGCGCCGTTGAATTTGCCAGCCGCTTTGCCGATTTTTACGGACACCGTTTTGCCGGCCTCGTCCGCCGTCGCCGCGATGACGGTGTTGCGGAATTTGCCGCGCTGATAGGCAACGCTCAGCGTGTCATCCTCGTAGAGCGTCGCGGTGTTGGTTTGGCCGGCGCGGGGATACAAGTCCAGCGTGATCGGGTCCCACGGCTTCTGCCCGGTGTATGGCATCTCCGGTGCCAGGGGCACCACGGCGCCGGCTTTGAGGTAGATCGGAATCTGGCCGAGTGGAACCTCGTTCGTGACCATCGCGGGACCGGAAATCCTGTCGCCGGTCCAGGCATTGAGCCAATTTCCGGGCGGGACCCAAAGGCTGCGCGAGCCGGAACCGCTTTTAAGCGAGCGCCACTGCAGCTTCAACGCGGCGTCGAATCCCAGTTGCAGATATTCGATCCGCAACCGGTGGGGTTGACCGGCGGTCAACACGGCAGACGCCTCCGAGGTCGTCAGCGCGTGCGGGCCCCAAGCGTCGATCACGAGCTGGTCGTCGATCCACACGCGGGCGCCGTCGTCCGCCACGGTGGCCAGGAGGATGTCGCCTGCCGCCGCCGGCACCTCGATGGCGCCGGTCCAGCGCGCCGTGTAATTTTCAGCCGGGAGGCCCGGGGCCGGAGTTTTCCGGCTCCAATCGAAACTCACGATGGCGTCCGTCCGCGTCAAGGCCGGCGGACCGGAAAGGTCCACGTTGGTGAAAAATTCCGCCTGCAATCCCGGTTGACCATCCGGGGTTTTCAACCACGTCGCCGGCACGGTTTGCAGCGCGCCCTGCAGCACGGGGGCGACGAGGATGAATTTTCCGAGCAGGTATTCGTCATCGCGCCCGGCCTCGGCGTGGTCGGGATAGTCCAGGTCCAGCCGGCGGAGCAGCGGCTCGCCGGTTTCATAGTTTTCGTGGGCAGCGGCGTAAAGGACCGGCAGCAGCCGGTAACGCAAATTCACAAAGCGGCGTGCGACATTTTCGGCTTCCGGCCCGAACGCCCACGGCATGCGCTTGAGATTGTGCGTGCAATGCGGGCGATAAATCGGCGAGAGCGCGCCGTATTCAATCCAACGGATGTATTGTTCGGGTGTCGGGTTCGACGTGTGGCCGCCCAGGTCGTCGCTCTCATACGGGAACAGCGACTGGATGCCGGAATAAACCGCGTTCTCCACCGCCCGCCGCAAAAAGTCCCAGCCGGGGCCGATATCGCCGGTCCACTGAAACGGGAACCGGTGGGCGGCGACATCCATCGGGCGCTGCCGGATTCCGTTGTCGATGCCATCCACGTTGGCCAGGATGGTCGGCCGATCTTCCGGCCGCACCCGCGCCGTCGTGTCGTGGTAGAGCCGCATGCCCCAGACTTCCTTGCGGAGCCCGGGCGCGGGCGGGACCAGCGCCACCCACCAGTTGCGGTCGTACCACCAGATGTCGAGGCCGTCCCGGAGCAGGCCGGCGAGGCCGTCAAAGCGATAATTCAACTCCTTCGTTTCCAGGCCGGTCACGTTGGTGCTCAGCGGCTCGGGATGGTCGTTGAACAGCACGCGGACATTTTTGGCGTGGGCCGCCTGGAAAAATCGCGGCAGGTCGGGAAACAAATTGGTGTTGGGCTGATAGCCGGTGGACGCGCCGGCCCGCCAGCCGGTGTCCACCACCAGCACATCGAGGGGAAGGCGGCGGGCGCGGTAATCCTCGACCTGCTGCAAGGCCGAGGCCTCGTTGTAATCGTACCAGCGGCTGTCGAACGCGCCGAAGCCGTACAGCGGCATCATTTCCGTCGGCCCGGTCAGCTTGAGGAAATCGGCGCGCAGCCGCCGGTAATCGCCGCCGGGCAGGAAGACGTAAATATCCGGCGCGTTGTTGGCCAGGTCCCAGCCGCCATCGGTTGGGGGCTGGGATCCGGTGTCTTGGTTCCGGGGAGGCGGTGTGAGGCCCCAGGGTGGGGGAACGAGGCGCGGGGTGTCGGCGAAGGCCCAGGCAGCCGGCTTTTCGGCCGGCCCAGGCAGCCAGCGGCTGTTCTCCAGCTGGCCGTCGAAAGCGTACACCGTCCGTCCCTCCGGAGCTTCGATGCGCACGCCGCGCAGGGACTGGGCGTTTTGCGGGATATAAACCACGTAGCCGGTGGTGCGAAGAAGGATTTCGCTGCCGACGGTTTTGGCCGTGAAGGCCGCGCCCGGCCAGTCGCGGTTGATCACGTGAAACGTCTTCCGGTTTTCAAACCCTTGCGGCCCTTTCAGCTCGAGGCGAACCAGCGCACCGGAGAGGCACTGCACGCGAACGTTGCCGCTGATGAATTCAGTTGGCTTGGCATGGGCCAGACTGGCCGGGAACCAGAGGGTTGCCCCCAAGGCGGCGACTCGGGCGGAGCGGAACAGGCGGGCGAAGTTGAGTTGCATGGCTTACCTCTGCCAAATCCGTCCGGCACCGACAATCGCATAAACGTGCCGGGCCGGCGAATGGTTGTCTGGCCGCTTGTGCCGGCGGCCCGGCGCCGGCATAATTTCAGCATGGTCCGCCCCGCTGCAATGGCCGCGCTGCTCTGCCTGGCGATCCTGGCTGGTTCGCCGGTGTCGGGCAAAATTCTCTGGAGCGATCCCGGTTCCCGGGTGATACACGCCACGCCGGACGGGTCGGACATCCTCGGGCGCAAGGTCAAGCGTGACGACAAAGCCAGCGACGTCCTGTATTTCAAATTCACGGTGGACCCGTTGTCCGACGCAAAGGACGAGCCGTATTACGCGCTGTTTCAGCTCGTGGAGAGCAACCAGTTTCATTTGGGCGTCGGCAACGCCTGGGAAGCCTGGGGCTATTCGGCGGCCTACACGGCGGAAACCGGGCCCTCCAACAAATTGACCTCGGTTGACCCGGACGAATACAACCTGCGTTCGTCGCATCCGGAAGCGGCGGGCATGGGGAAATTTTTCCCGTACGAATTGCCGAACCACAATCATCCCCGGACGATTGTGTTCCGGGTGCAGTACGTTCCGGCCGGAGACGACCTGGTGACGGTCTGGCTGGAACCCCATCTCACTCAGGGGGCCACGGCGGAAAACCAGCCGGAGGAGATCACCACCAAGTTCAAGGCCAACGCCCGTTTCGATGAGATCCGCCTGCGGCACAGCGGCGACGGCCCCGGCCGGGGCGGCAACGGCTGGATCTTTAGCGACATGGCGATTGCGACGTCCTTCGACGATTTTGTGGTCGTGCGGTTCTGGCAGACCTGGTGGTTTTTGGGGCTGATGGCGCTGGGGGTGCTGCTGATCGTGGGCACCTCGGTGCGGGTGATGGAGAAACGGAAATTCCAGTTCCAGTTGAAACGGGCCGAACAGCAGCATGCGCTCGAGCAGGAGCGCGCCCGCATCGCCCAGGACCTGCACGACGAGCTTGGATCGCTCCTGACCCGCATCTCGCTGCTGGGCAACCTGCTGAAGGCGGACAAGGACAATCCGGAGCAGATTGAATCCCATGCCGGCAAGATCGCGCAGTCGGCCGACCAGACGGTGCGGGCCTTGGAGGAAATCGTCTGGGCCGTCCGGCCGGGCAGCGATTCGCTCCAGAGCCTCGTGGAATATCTCGCGCATTTCGCCAACGAAATGTTTGAAAGCAGCCCGCTGCGGTGCCGGCTGGACCTGCAGCAGGAACTGCCGTCGCGGCCGCTCCCGCCGGATGTGCGGCACAACATCTTCCTGATCGCGAAGGAAGCCCTTACGAACGCGTTGCGGCATTCGCACGGCCAGGTGGTGTTTGTCCAGGTCACGACGAACGGCGCCAATTTCAAGTTGACCATCGCGGACGACGGCAGGGGCTTTGACCTGAACTCGCCGGCGGTCAGCGGTCAGCACAACGGCTTGGAAAACATGCGGCGCCGCGCCGAGGCGGTGGGGGGCTCGTTGACCGTGACCAGCGAGCTCAACAAGGGGACCCGCATGGAATTCACCGTGAATTTTCGCAGTTGACCGGGGTCGCCCCTCGGTTAGCTTCAGGACCAATCAGCGTTATGCAAATCAAAGTCGCCATTGTGGAAGACGACGAGGGCATTCGCAGCGGGCTGGCGACGCTCATCCGCCGCGCCAAGGATTTCAAACTGGCCGGGGAATGCGCCAACGGGGAATGCGCCCTCCGCGAAATTCCGCGGCTCCTGCCGGATGTGGTGTTGATGGACATCAACCTGCCGGACATGAAAGGCTACGAATGCGTCCGCCAGCTCAAGGTGGCCCATCCGTCCGTGCAGTTTCTCATGCTGACCGTCTATGAGGACAGCGATTCGCTGTTCAGCTCCCTCAAGGCCGGCGCCAGCGGGTACCTGCTCAAACGCACCGCGCCCGCCCGGCTGCTGGAGGCCATCAAGGACGTTTATGGCGGCGGGGCGCCGATGACCCCGCAACTGGCGCGGCGCGTAGTGCAGTTCTTCTCCCAGCCTGCCGCCGGGACCGAACCGCTCGCCCGGCTCACCCCGGCTGAGCGCGAGTTCCTGGACCAGCTGGCCAACGGCTACGCCTACAAGGAAATCGCCGACCGGATGAAGATCAGCATTGACACCGTGCGCAGCTACGTGCGGACGGTCTATGAAAAACTGCACGTGCATTCCCGCACCGAGGCGGTGGTGAAGTACCTGCGCGGCTGACGCTCACAGCGCCTGGAGGCGATAAAACCGGGTCGCGTTGGTGGCCTGGTCGTCAAAGCTCAGAATGCCGCCCGTCCCGCTGACGGGCGGACCGACATTGACCCACGCCGACGCCGCCTCCAGCGTGTCGCGGCGTTGCAGCTGGTAGGTCCAGTTCACGGCGGAATTGCAGTTCAGTTGAAAACGGTCGCCGGACCGGGAAAATCCGCCGATGTTGAACGGCGGCAAACCGGGAAGAGAGCCCGAATTCAGAGGGTCGGTGCCATGTAAATATTCGGTGAGGTTCGATACCCCGTCGCCATCGGCATCATCGCCGCCGCGCGACGAATCGGCGGCGGAACCCGTGGCGTGTCCGAAATACGCCAGCCGCCACCAGTCCGCAATGCCGTCCGCGTCGCTGAAGACGTCGGCGATCTTCCGCACCTGGATGCCGGAGACGCGGGCATTGTCCATCACTGGCGTGAACAGGATTTGCAGCCGGGAGTTGGTGACGGCGTTGGTGAACACGCGGCTGACGGGCTTGTTCGACCCGCCCGCCGCGGCGTAAATGTCAAAGTTGGTCAGGACTTGCTGGCCCTGGATGAACACGTTAAAGGCGCGTTTGCCGGCCGCGGCCCACCAGGTCTCCGCCTCAAGTAGCGTGGATTCATAAACGCCTTCCGGGCAATCGAACTCGTAAAAAAATCCGCCGCTGGATGTGCTGTAGCGCTCCCGCTGGTAAAGCGATTGTGCGCCGGCGCAGATGCCGCTGATGCTGTTGCCCAGGTAGCCGGTCGTGCCGCCGGAGTAACCGAACGCGCCGAAACTGTAAGCCGCGTCCGCCAGCCAGACGCTGCCGCTGCAATCGGTGACGTTCGCCGGGTTGCCGCCGCTGACCCGCTGAAGATAACCGCCGGGCACATTGAAAAATTTCACGCTGACACTGTTCGTGGGTGAAAGATTACCACCCACATCGGTCGCCCGGGCCGAAACCAGGTGCAAGCCATTCAGAAAATTCGAGCTGTTCAGGCTCAAGCTCCAGGAATTCGTGCCGTTCGCCTTGAGCCAGGGCCCGCTGTCGAGCTGCACCTCGACTTTCGTGACCGCGAGGTCGTCGGTGGCCGTTCCGGAGATGATGAAATTGCCGGCCGCCAGGGCGCCGTTGGCGGGCGCCTGAAGGAACACCGCCGGCGGCGAAGTGTCGTGGACGCTGAAGGCGGCGGTGGCAAATTTCAATTCGTAGGGCGCAAACATCGCGTTGCCCGAGACGGCGTCCAGCGCCGTGTTGGTGACACGCACGGTGACGTTCGTGAGTCCGGTCAATCCCACACTGGGCGTGAACGTCAGTACGTCGTTCGCAGGCGACCAGCTGAAACTGCCACTCGCCGGAGGGTTGACGCTGAAGGCCGCCTGGACGCTGTTGGTGTCCATCGGCTTGCTGAACTGGAGGAGGATGGGCGACCAGGTGGGGACGTTGGTCGCGCTGTGCGCCGGAGAGTTGCTGATGACGACCGGGTCCAAGGGATGCATTTGTGACTGCGCGATGAACATTTTGGCGGTGAGCGAGGGCACGGAAAGGGACGGTGTTCGCGATCCCGCCGCAACAGTGATGGTTTCGGCTGGGTCGAGCAGGTTCACGAGCGTGGTGCCAGGCGCGTAAGTCACGGGGCGGCCGCCCAGCACCTGGATGGAACCGGCGGTGTTTAAGACCACAAAAACTTCCTGGGTGCCGAGCACGCGAGAATAGGCAAAGAGGCCGGGACCAGAGGCGTTGCTCCACTGGTTGCTGTGCGCGCCCAGGGACAGCGCCGGATACAGGCGCCGGAAATTGTTCAGCTTGGCGACGAGTTGAAACAGCGGATGGGTCATGTTGAAACTGTCCACGCCCGCCTGGCCGGTGTCTTTGAACTGGCCGGCGAACATGTCCTCGCGGTCGTAAGGATCGGTCGCGCCGTTGAAGGCCTGCTCGGTGCCGTAGTACAGGCAGGGCACGCCGCGCGCGGTGTAGAGAAACACCAGCGCCACGGTGAGGCGGTTCGTGGTGCCCGAATTCAAAAAGCGCGGCTGGTCATGGTTGTCCAGGAAGGTGACGAGCCGCATCTGGGCGTTGGTATCGTAGTAAGTGGCCACGTTGGCATAATGGCTTTCGATCTGGCTGGTCGCGCCGCTGGCCGAGGCGAACACGGAATTGACAATGAAATAGAGCGGGTAATCGAGCACCGAATCCAGCAGGAACGGCCCGCCGCTTTTCGTGCCGGTATAGGAGCCGCACAGCGATTCGTTCGCGTCCAGGACCTCGCCGAACATGAAGAAATTCGTTTTGGCGCTGTTGGTCGCGGCGAACTCATGCACGGGCGAACACCAGGATTGCCAGAAGCCCGTGTCCACGTGCTTGAAGGTGTCGATGCGGAACCCGTCAAAGCCGGCCTGCTGGATCCAGTACTGGTAAATCGCCACCATGTTCGAGCGGACGTACGGGGATTCGGTGCAGAAATCGTCGAGGCCGGACAATTCGCCGAGCTGGACCTGGGTGGTGTCGCTGAAATTCCCGATGCAGCCCTGGTTGTGAAACAGATTGGTCAGGGCATTGTTGGTGGGGTTGTAGGTCGAATTGTAAATATCGAACGGCGGCACGTAGGTGGTGGAGCCGGAATATTTCAGCAGATACCCCGACGGCGGATAGACAAAGTTGCAGTAGCCTGAATTGGTGCTGTAAATCAGGTTGTCCCCGTGATTGCACACGATGTCGTCAATCACCAGCAGCCCCTTGGCGTGCGCGGTCTGGATCAGGTGCTGCAGGTCGGCCAGGCTGCCCCAGTGCGGGTCCACGTGGTAAAAGTCGCGCGCGGCGTAGCCGTGAAACTGGCCGTGCCCGTTGAGCACGACCGGCGAGATCCAGATGGCCGTCGCGCCCAGCGCTTTGATGTAATCCAGCTTCTGCTCCAGCCCCTTGAAATCCCCGCCGTGCACCGAGGTTGTGCCGGACGGATTGTAATTGCCATCGGCATTGTTATTGGACGCGTTTCCGTCGAAGAAGCGGTCGGTGATCACCTGATAAATGCTCTGCGCCTGCCAGAAGCCGTTGGAGGCTGATTGCGCCGCTACGGGCGCGCTGGCGACCAGCCACCCCGCGAGCATCAGCAGCCATTCCAGCCGAGACAATAGTTTGATTTTCACAAATGCTTCTTTCCCGTCCGTTGCCGGCAAAGCAAGCGACGAGGCACCTAATTTAGCAGAATTCTACGCCACCGCCCTGCCGCACAAAGATGCGGGTGTCGGCCCGTCTGACCGCGAGGATTGTCCTTGACACCAGTTATAATTTATCTAATTTGAAAACAGCTCAATTGAAGCAATACTTTCGCAGTGTTTGGCTTGTCGGGTTGTGTTTGTTGATGGTTGGGTATGTCAGCAGCCATACCAACGATGTTCGAATTGAGGCCTGGCAAGGGATGGCCTGTACGACTCAGCTGTACTTAGTAAAGGATGGACGCCATGTAGTTATTGAAAGGGGTTTATGAAAGCACTAACTCTATCAGTCTCAGCTGTAACTTTCAGTTTTTTTGTTGTCCTGTTTGTTCGTGCGCAGGATACGTTATACCTCTCGACCCTCGGTAATCCTACAAGTGGTGCTAGTCCGGTAGGACATGATTCTTGGATTGGTCAATCATTTGTTACCGGCACAAATTCCGACGGGTATATTTTGGATTCAATCCAACTGTTAATGTCGGCGGCGTCGGGCCCAGCCAGCGGTTTTAGCGTTTCACTTTATGATTTTTTTGGCCAATATCCGCAGGACAATCTAGGCACACTTAATGGTTCGTCCGACCCTGTCTCGGCCGGCCTCTATACTTTTACAACCTCCGGTCTTACGCTTTCCGCTTCCACTCCATATTGTGTGGTAGTTACTGCTTCGACAACGGTCGCACAGGGAGCCTTCAATTGGAATGCTGAGAGCTCTCCCGTCGGCAATCCAAGCAGCCAAGGTTGGTTTTGGGGGCTTTATTACGATTCAAACGATGGCTTGAACTGGAGTTATCATCGGGGATTAATTTATCAACTCGGAGTTTACGGTACCCCAATCCCCGAACCTTCTACTTTTGCCCTGATGAGTTTGGGCGGGGTGTTCTTGCTTCTTTGCAGATCTGGCCTCAAGCGAGGAAGTGGATAATTGGCCAATGAGAAATCCGGGATGAGACGCCTCTCCTGTTCCCGAACCATCATAGTCTTCTATCATGCTTGCCGGCGGTCTTTTCATGTGCGCACGAAGCCTGCGGAAAAAGGTTTCGTGATTATAAGGCCAACCCTTAGCCTGGCCGGAGCCTGGGGGCTGCGGATCGAACATAGTCGTAAAAAACGCGCCGGAAGCGCTTGCCAAGCAGTAAATCCTGTTGCAGTTTCTGTGACGAAATTGATTCAATCGCCACCGCCAACCAAATCCTGAACCGTCACGCCGCCCGCCATGTGGTCCCTGATTAAAGAATTTTTCAAGTTCGCCCGCCAGGAAAAGAAATGGTGGCTCATCCCGCTGGTGGTGGTGCTGCTGCTGCTCGGGGCCATTCTGCTGTTCGTAGGCAGCTCGGGCATCGCCTGGGCGCTGTACCCGTTCCTGTGAACCATGCCCCCGCCGCGCCACGTCCTGGGCATCTCCGCCTTCTATCACGATGCTGCCGCCGCCTTGCTCCGGGACGGCCAAATCCTTTGCGCGGCCCAGGAAGAGCGGTTTAGCCGCCGGAAGAACGACGCCGATTTTCCCGCGCACGCCGCCCAATTCTGCCTGCGCCACGCCGGACTCGACGCGGCGCAGCTCGACGCGGTGGTGTTTTACGACAAGCCGATGCTGAAGTTCGCGCGGCTGCTGGAAACCTACCTGGCGGTTGCTCCCGGCGGGTTGAAAACCTTTCCGACCACGCTGGCCAACTGGCTGGGCGGCAAGCTCGATCTGCGCAAGACCATCCGGGCGGAATTGCCCGGACTGCGGCCGGATTGTCCGCTGCTCTTTACAGAACACCACCAGTCGCACGCGGCCAGCGCGTTTTATCCGTCGCCGTTCGAGGAGGCGGCGACGCTCACGATTGATGGCGTCGGCGAATGGGCGACAACCACCGTCGGTTACGGACGCGGGAATGAAATCAAGCTGCTCAAGGAATTGCGCTTTCCCCACTCGCTGGGCCTGCTCTATTCCGCCTTCACCTACTATTGCGGTTTTCGCATCAACTCTGGCGAATACAAGCTGATGGGCCTGGCGCCGTACGGCGAACCCAGGTACGCCGACGCCATCCGCCGCGAGCTGGTCGAGGTGAAACCCGACGGCTCGTTCCGGCTGAACCTGGATTACTTCAATTTCCTGCGCGGGACGACGATGACCAACGAGAAATTTCACGCGCTGTTCGGCGGCCCGCCGCGCGATTGGGAGAAAAAAATCGAGCGGCGGCACATGGACGTGGCGCGCTCCATCCAGTTGGTCACCGAGGAAATCATGGTCAAGCTCGCCCGCCATGCCCGCGAAATCACCGGCCAAAGGAACCTCTGCCTAGCCGGGGGGGTGGCGCTCAATTGCGTCGCCAACGGGCAAATTTTGCGCGAGAAAATCTTCGAGCGCATCTGGATCCAGCCGGCTGCCGGCGACGCCGGCGGTGCCGTCGGCGCGGCGCTGGCTGCGTGGCACCTGCACGCGGACGCGCCGCCCCGCCAGGCGGAACCGCAGGATTCCATGCAGTCGTCGCTGCTGGGACCGGAATATTCGGACGGGGAAATCGAGGCGGTGCTGCGCGCCAACGGAGCCGTGTACCAAAAGCTGGAAAAGGACGCACTGCTGGACTTCACCGTCAAGCTCCTGAAAGCGGAGCAGGTGATCGGCTGGTTCCAGGGCCGCATGGAATTCGGGCCGCGCGCGCTGGGCAGCCGCTCCATTCTCGGTGACGCGCGTTCGCCGAAGATGCAATCGGTGATGAACCTGAAGGTAAAATTCCGCGAATCGTTCCGGCCGTTCGCGCCGATTGTCCGCCGGGAGCGCGTCGCGGATTATTTCGAGCTGGACACGGATTCGCCGTACATGCTGCTGGTGGCGCCGGTAAAGAAGGAGCTGTGCCAGCCGCTGCCGGCGAACTTGAGCGGCATCGAGATGCTGAAAGCTGAGCGGTCCACTCTGCCGGCGGTGACGCACGTGGATTATTCGGCGCGCATCCAGACGGTTTCGCGCGAGGGCAACCCGCTGCTGTACGACCTGCTGCTGCGCTTCGAGCAGGCGACCGGCTGCGGCGTTCTGGTGAACACGTCGTTCAACGTGCGCGGCGAGCCGATTGTCTGCACGCCGGATGACGCCTACCGCTGTTTCATGAACACGGAGATGGACTGGCTCATCCTGGGCAGCTACGCCATCGAGCGCACGGCGCAGCCGCAGAAATCCGTGACGCGCCGCGTCGCGCCCCAGGCGGATTGATATGAACCGGGATTATGTCTTTGACAAGCAATCCGACGCTGGAGCATCTCCCTCTTCGCCGCAAAGCGGGGGAGAGGGGTGGGGTGAGGTGGCGCTGCCGGATATCAATACCAAGATTATGTGCCACTTGCGTTTAAGTCCCCTCACCAGTCGCTTCGCGACATCCTCTCCCCGCCCGGCAGGGAGAGGATATTAATCCGTTGTTTGTCAAAGACGTAATCCTAAAATGAACCTGAACCTAAAAGACGAACCGAGGGAATGGCGCAAGTCGGCGTTGCTGGCCGCGCTGGGGCTGGCCCTGGTCAGCTCGCTCCTGCGCTGGCGGCATGTTCTGGCCAACCCCGCCTGGCTGGTCATCCTGGCGGTGCTGGCTCTGGTCGCGGCGGCCGCCTTGCTGCAGCCGCGCTGGTTCCGCGGCTACCACCTGCTTTCGATGCGGCTGGGTTTTGCCATCAGCCGGGTTCTGGGCCGCGTGGCGCTGATTCTGTTTTTCGTGTTCGTCATCACGCCGGTGGGCTGGCTGTTGCGGTTGGCCGGCAAGGACCCGCTTCAGCTCAAGCGCCCGGACGAGGCGGCCACCTGCTGGCATCCGGCGAAGGAGTGCAGCCCGCTGGACCGGCTCTTTTGATTTATTGCAACCTCTGAAAAACTGGTTTTGCAGGCGAGGTAGAGTCCGGCCCGTGGCCGGAAACAGTAGTGGTACATTTTCACAAAAGGTAGGGACAGCGCGCTGCGCTGTCCGGACGCCGCAGCGCGGCGTCCCTACCCAAACGCACCACTACGCCGGAAACACCAGGTTGCGGGCAATGGTTCGAGGCACAGCCGCGACGCTGCCCCTTTTTTATTGCGAAGTCGTGTGCTGCTGCACCCAGGGAATGTCCCGCGGCGAATATTTGCCGTTGGCCGGGCACGGATTGACGCGCTGGACCGGCACCACGGTCTGCGGGTCGAGCCATTTCTTGATTTCCGAGTGACCGTCGCCGAAGGAAAACCCGCCGGACCCGGCGTGCGTGGAGGCGGGCACATCCGTCCAGGGCGCGCCCGGCCGCATGATTACCGAGAAGAAGTCGTCGTTCATGCTGTCGGGGCATTCGTCAATGAAGATCCAGGTGTTGACCGGGCCGAGGCTGGTCAGGTCGCTGGTTTTCAAGAGGCGCTTCCAGCCGGGGTTCATGCCGGACTGGCCGTTGATGTCCTGGTAATCGCCGACAAACCCGTTCATGGAGATGCTGCGCACGCGCGGCCCATTTTCACCGGGATAGATATCGGCAGGGCACTTAAACATGCCGATGTTCTTGCCGACGTAGGGCCCGATTTGCCCGGCCGTCAACAGAGCGTAGTTGGTGTTGTCAGGATTTGGCGCCGCGGGCGGGAAATCCCACGACAATTTGCCGCCGACCCAGGAGCGCAGGGTTCCGCTTGTGCCGCGGAGGATGATGCCGCCGGGGTTTTCGGGGAAATACTCGCTGTTGTCGGAAGCGTACATCAGGACGGCGAACTGCGCCTGCCGGAGGTTGTTGAGGCAATAGAGCATTTGCGCCCTGACCTTGGCCTGGCCCAGGACCGGCAGCAGCAGGGCTGCCAGGATGGCAATGATGGCGATGACGACCAACAGCTCGATGAGGGTGAACCCCGGACCGGCGGGACCCGGTCGGTTCGAAGGAAGTTGGGCGGACATACAGAAAACTTAGCGCCCCTGGGTATCGGCGCAACCGCATGAAGATGTCTGGTTTTCGGCCGCAATCGAGGCTTGCCGCTGAATCGGACGGCGTGGTTTAATTTGCGCTATTTGAAATCCCGTCCGTCCAAATCAAAAAACCGGCGGCCGGCCGGCCCGGCCCCGCCTCCGGCGGTGGCACTGTCGCCCGGCCGGAAATGGCTGTTCCGGTTGCTGGCGCTCGTGGTGCTGCCGCTCCTGTTGTTGGGCGGGCTGGAAATGGCGCTGCGGTTGTCCGGCTTTGGCTATTCGCCGGACTTCTTCAAGACCCTCCGCAAGGGCGGGACCAACTGCCTGGTCAACAACCCGGATTTTTCCCTCCGCTTTTTCCCGCCGCCGCTGGCGCGCTGGCCCGACCCGTTCCTTTTTCCGGCGGCGAAACCGCCGGACACGGTTCGCATTTTCATCTTTGGCGAGTCGGCGGCCATGGGGGATCCGCAGCCGGCCTACGCCGCGAGCCGGTATCTGGAGGTGCTGTTGCGCCAGCGCTACCCGCAGAAGAAATTCGAGGTGATCAACCTGGGCATCACCGCCATCAACTCGCATGTCATTCTGCCCATCGCGCGCGAGTGCGCCCGGCAGCATGGCGACTTTTGGATCGTGTACATGGGCAACAACGAGATGGTCGGGCCGTACGGGGCGGCGACCGTGTTCAGCGCCCAGGCGTTGCCGCTGCCGGCCGTCCGGTTGAATCTCGCCCTCCAGGGGACGCGCATCGGCCAGCTGCTGGTGGCCGCGTCGCGCAAACTGAGCCGCCAGGCGGCGAACCCGTCGTGGGCTGGCATGGAGATGTTTCTGGAAAACCGCATTCGCCCCGGTGACCCGCGCAAGGAGGTGGTTTATCGGAATTTCGCGGCCAACCTGGACGACATTGTCACCGCCGGAATCCGTTCCGGCGCGACGGTGATTGTGAACACCGTGGCGGTAAACCTCAGGGATTGTCCGCCGTTCGCGTCGCTGACGGACAGCAACCGGCCGGCGGCGGACCGGCAGCGCGCCGAGCAGCTTTTTGCCGAGAGCAAATCGTTGCAGGCCCAGACCAATTATCCGGCCGCGGCCGCCAGATTCACCCAGGCGCTCGCGCTGGATTCGCAAATGGCGGAGGCGCACTTCCGGCTGGCACAGTGCCAGCTCGAACTGACCAACCCGACGGCGCCGGAACAATTTCAAGCGGCGTGCGACGATGATGCTTTACCCTTTCGCGCCGACAGCCGCATCAACGCCGCCATCCGACAGGTGGCGCAGCAGCACGGCGGCGGTCGGGTGGCGCTGTGCGATGCTGCGCAAGCCCTGGGGCGGGCCGCCCCCGGAGGTCTGACCGGCGACGAAACCTTTTACGAGCATGTGCATTTTAATTTCGACGGCAATTACCGGCTCGGAAAACTCTGGGCCGAAGAAATCGGGCGGCAATTGACGGCCGAGGGCATCGCGCCGGCCACGCCGGACTGGGCCTCGGTGGAAGCCTGCGACCGCGCCCTGGGGCTGACGATCTGGAACCGCCATTTTGTGTTGCAGTCGGTGCTGCGGCGGCTGGGGGCGCCGCCCTTGAACGCGCAGTTCAACAACGGCGAACGACTTCGCCGGATTGGCGCTGAAGACATGAACCTGCGCCGGTTGCAGGCCGAGCCCGGCGCAGTCCAGCGCGCGCGGGACGAGTACGCGGAGGCGTTACAGGCGGCGCCGGCCGATGCCCGCCTGTACGAGGGGCTGGCGAATTTTCTCGAAGCCATTCTCGACCGTCCAGGCGCGATCGCCGCGTATCGCCGGATGCTGGAGCTGCTGCCGGAGGATTTTTATGCCAATTTGCAGTTGGGGCGCCTGCTGGGCGAGGTCGGGCAGCCGGCGCAGGGACAGCCGTTCCTCGAACAGGCCGTCCGGCTGCGTCCCAGTCTGCCGGAAGGCTGGTTCGAGCTGGGCAACGTGCTGGCCGCCCAATCGAAGCTGGCGCCGGCGCTCGAATGCCTGGAGCGCGCGGCACGCCTTCGACCGTCGGACGCGTCCTCCCTCGCTTGTGCCGCCCAGGTGCTGGGCAAACTCAACCGGCATGCCGAGGCGATTGAAAAATACCGCCAGGCCATCCAAACCGATCCGCAGTCCTGGGAAGCGCATTGTGAGCTGGCGGAGGAGTTGGTTGCCGTTGGTCAACCGGAAGCGGCCCTGCGGGAGTACGCCGAGGCGCTGAAACTCAATCCCCGCCACGTCATCTCGCGAATCAATCTCGGCGTGTTGCTGGTTCGCTTCAACCGGCTGGATGACGCCATCGCGGCCTTCCAGAGCGCGCTCGAGCTGGAGCCGACCAACCGGATCGCGCGGGAATACCTGGATTCGGTATTGGCGCACAAGACGCAAAACCGCTGAGGGCATCGGCTTCGGGCCGCCGCTTGGCGCAGAGGAGTTGGCGACTCCCTTAGTTCGGGGCCTGCCCTTGACCGCACAAAGATGCGGTAGACTAAAAATGGTGATTATAGGAGATTAACACCGTTCACTAAAATGACTCAACAACCCATAGCCTAGTAATCCCAATGAAACAAATCATCCCTCGTTGGTTCTCCCGCGCCTGGTTTTGCGCGGGAATGTCACTCGTGACCGTCTTGACGGTCAAAGCTTCTACCGATGTCGAATTCCAGGTTGACGTGGGTTCTGCGACCCCCAGCGCCGTTTACATTCGCGGCAGCTTCAATGGCTGGGGCACCGGCAACCCGTTGATCAACACGTATGGCAGTGTTTGGAGCAATACCGTTACCATCGCCGACGCTGCGGGCACGGTGGAGAGCTGCAAGTTTTACTATGATCCCGGCGCCAATTGGGAAAGCATCAACAACCGGCAATTCCTGTTGAGCGCCAGTTCGCCGCAAATTCTGCCCTTGCAGAACTGGAACGTAAACACCTGGCCGCAACCCACCAACCTGGTGACGTTTCAAATTGACCTCACGCCCGAAGTGATCACAGGCGGATTCACCAATGGTGATCCCAACGGCAAAATTACCGTCTCGGGCGATTTTGAGGGTTGGGATAATGGCAAGGTCTTGACCAACAATCCCACGACCGGTGATTACACGTCGAATTACTACACCGGAACCTTTCCGGTCATCGGTTTTCCCGGCGGGACGACCATTAATTACAAGTTCCGCATGAATGGTGGATGGGAAAATCCGTCATCCACCGGCGGCAACAATCGCCAGGCGGCGATCAACAACACCACGTTGATCAGCGGCGAGGGCAATGGCACTTTTGGTCCAAACGTGCTGCCCTTGGTTTATTACAATGACAATACCTTCTTTGACCTGACCCAGCCGATTGACGTGAAGTTCTCGGTGATTGTCACCAACGGTGAACCGGATCGGGATAATGTTCCGTTCATCAAAGGGACAACGACGGTCTGGATCAACGGTGACTGGCTGGGCTGGTGGGCTTGGAACGGCGGCGCCGGCGGCGGCGCACCGGCCGTATGTGAGCTGAAAGAATCTGAAATTCCTGATGTGTACACGAACACGCTGCGGATCCCGGGCGGTAACGGACTGGCCCTGACGTACAAATACAGCATGGATCAATACGACGATGAGAACGGGTTTGCCACCAATCACATGCGCCTTATTCGCGGCTACCCGCCGACGTTTAATATGCCCCTGGACCGGTTCTCCTGGAGTGTGTTGCAGCCGGGTCTGGAACCCTATCCGAATCCGGGTATCACCTCCACGAATATCCAGGAACCGAACTGGGGACTTTTGGCCATCGGCGCGCCGGCAGCGGGCAATTTCCCGATCACCTGGCTGGGGCGCCCGGGGGTGGTTTTGGAAGACAGTCCCAATGTGACGGGCGGCAACTGGAATATTAATGCCTTGACGGATTCGGCCCAGTCGTATAGCTGGCCCAACACGGGCTCGCAACGGTTCTTCCGCTTGATGCTGAAGAACCCGGCCCCCGGGTCAAATCCAAACACTTGGTTCTAAACGGAATGGTGTGGGGAACATAACTGAAACGTAATTAAACAATCCCCGGCCGGGTGGAGAGGCGACTCAAAACCCGGCCGGGGAAACACGCAAAAAGACCGGCGCAAAAAAGATCTTAACCTGAACGATATGAAACCGAGAATGGGAGCAAAAGGATCATCTGGCGGGTTTACGTTGATTGAATTGCTGGTGGTCATTGCGATCATCGCCATCCTGGCGGCGATGTTGCTGCCGGCGTTGAGTGCCGCCAAAAACAAGGCCCGGGCGCTCGAATGCATGAGCAATAACAAGCAGCTCGTCACGGCCTGGTTCATGTACGCGACGGAAAACAACGACAACCTGGTGATGAACATGGATCTTTACCGGACCTCGGTCGGCCGCGGCACCACGTATTATAATTGGGCGGTTGGCATTGAAGATTGGACCACGAGTTCGGTGAATACCAACTTCGCCCAGTATGCGAATAATCCACCGTCACTGCTGGCCGACTATACGGCACATCAATACAAGATTTTCCATTGCCCGGCCGACATCTTTGTCTCCCAGGATCAGGCGGCGGTGGGCTGGCAGTATCGCGGTCGCAGCGTTTCAATGAGCTGTGCGCTGGGAGCGGGCGTGCCGGGTAATGAACGGGCGCCGGAATTCCCGTGGGCCTTGAAAATCCTAAAGAGGCTGATGAGCCAAATCCGGAATCCCGGCCCTGCGGACGTGTACGTATTCATTGATGAAGCTGATGACAGCATCAATGACGCCATGTTTTACAACAATCCAGATAATACGGGAACACTAACCGGAGCGCCCAATAATGGCGATTGGATTGACTATCCCTCGAGTGTGCACAGTGGCAGTGGCTCGCTGGCCTTCGCTGATGGACACGCCGAAATTCACAAGTGGGTGAACTCGAATACGAAGGCGACCACGCCGCCGGCCTACACCAAGGGTGTATCCTCGACCTATAAGCATGCCCCTGAAGACGTGACCTGGCTGGCGGTCCGTACTCCATTGCCCTGAGGACGCCGGTTGCGAAGGTTAATGTCCGGCTCACAACGCTTGGATAATCACTCAAAGCGGATCGTCGGGCAAATTACCATGGACCGGCCGTTGGCGTCGGACTTCGGCGGGAGGACAGGGGTCCCGACCTTCTGTCGCACCGACCTTCGGTGAGCCGATCGGTCCCGGCAAACGGTTTCGGAGGTGGTTGGCATGATCTGGAACAGCGTGGTGTGCAATAACATATTTATGCGATTGCGGTAGGTGACCGTTACTTGTTAACTGAATCGAATGAAGCTTGGGACATTGAGAAATCGAGTGGTGGTTTTAGCCACGGCGGCGGTTCTGTTGTCGCCCCGCGTCTGGGGCGCCGTGGAACCTTCCGCCACCGCCACCAATCAGGGCCCGCAGTGGCTGCGCAGCGGCGTCATCTACGAAATCTTTCCCCGCGATTTTTCCCGGGCCGGCAATCTGGACGGCGTCACCGCGCGGCTCAATGATCTCAAGAAACTGGGTGTGACCATTCTCTGGCTCATGCCCATCCAGCCCATCGGCGAGAAGGGCCGCAAGGGGGACTTCGGCAGTCCGTATTCCATCAAGGATTATTACGCCATCGATCCCGCGTACGGAACGCTGGAGGATTTCAAACGGCTCGTGAGCGAGGCGCATGCCCGCGGGCTGAAAGTCATCATGGACCTGGTGATCAACCATACCGCGTGGGACAGCGTGATGATGACCAACAAGGGCTTTTACAAACAGGATGCCCAGGGCCGGGTGATCCCGCCGATGCCGGAATGGACCGATGTGGCCGGCCTGAACTACAACAATCCCGAGTTGCGCGCCTACATGCTCCAGATGATGAAGTACTGGGTGCAGACTTGTGACATCGACGGCTACCGCTGCGACGTGGCTTACGGAGTCCCGACGGATTTCTGGGTGCAGGCCGGCGAGGAACTGAGAAAGATCAAGCCAGATTTCATGATGCTGGCCGAAGCCAGCAAGCCCGAGCTCCTGGTCAAGGCATTTGATGTGGATTACGACTGGCCGTTGATGGCCACATTGAACAAAGTTCTGATCGACGGGGCTCCGGCGACAGAACTGGCGGCGACGTGGCAGGCGAGCCGCGAGCAATTTCCCAAGGACAGCCTGCACATGCGGGTCTCCGATAATCACGACGAGCCGCGGGCCGTGGCGCGCTTCGGCATCAACGGCGCCCTGGCCGCGTCGGTCCTCATGTTCACCCTGGATGGCGTCCCCGTGCTGTACAACGGCATGGAAGTCGGCGACGCCACCGAGTCCGGCGACCCGGCGCTGTTCGACAAGCTGCCGATTTTCTGGCAGCCCAAGGGGCGCCCGCCGCTGCGCGAGATTTACCGCGGGCTCATCGAGCTCCGGAAGTCCAATTCCTGCTTCTGGAACAACCAGGTGACCTGGCTCACCAACTCCGCTTCGGCGGATGTCGTCACCTTCCTGCGCGCCAACGACCGGGACCAGTTCCTGGTGCTCATCAATTTCTCCAACCGGCCGATGGAGGCGACCATTCAGGGAAACCTGCCTGAGGGATTCCAGCCGGTGCGGGTGGATGGCATGCCGTTGCCGCCTAAATCCGGCCTGCCCCATTTCCGCCTGGGCGGATTCGAGTGGCGCATCTACCATCGCTCGCTCAACGCGTCCCCGGCCAAATAGGGATTCGCCCAACCGCCGATTCAAAAAGGGTATCATGCAAAAACCGCGGCTTTCGTTCTGGCAAATCTGGAACATGAGCTTCGGTTTCCTCGGAATCCAGTTTGGCTGGGGACTCCAAATGGCCAACATGAGCGCCATTTACGGCTACCTGGGGGCGAATCCCGATTCCCTCGCCATCCTCTGGCTGGCCGCGCCGGTCACCGGCGTCATCATTCAGCCCCTGGTCGGGCAATCGAGCGACCGGATCTGGACGCGGCTGGGGCGCCGCCGGCCGTTCATCCTGGGCGGCGCGATCCTGGCGTCGCTCGCCCTGGTGTTGATGCCGAATTGCTCCGCCGTCTGGATGGCGGCGGGCTTGCTCTGGGTTTTGGACGGGACCATCAATGCGAGCATGCAGCCGTTCCGCGCGCTCGTGGCGGACAATTTACCGGAGGAGCAAAACGCCCAGGGCTTCGCCGTGCAGTCGCTCTTCATCGGCCTGGGCGGTACCATCGCGTCGGCCCTGCCGTGGATGATGACCAACTGGTTCGGCCTCGCGGCGGACGCCGGCGGCACCGGCCACATTCCCCAGTCCGTTCGGCTGTCATTCTACATCGGCGCGGTGGCGTTTATGGGCGCGGTGCTCTGGACGGTTTTCAGCACCTCGGAATACCCGCCCACCGACGCCGAGCTGGTTGAACTCCGGGCGCGGAAATTTGACTGGACGCTCGGCCTGGGCGAAATCGTCGCGCTGGTTTTTCACCTGCCGCGCCGGATGTGGGAGCTGGGGCTGGTCCAATTCTTCACCTGGATCGGGATGTTTTCGATGTGGGTCTATTTTTCGCCTGCAGTGGCCAAAGATATTTTCCACGCGGCGCCCGGTTCGCCGGAGATGGAAGCGGCCGGGGCCTGGTCGGGCTTTTGCTTTGCCGTGTACAACGCCGTCTGCTTCGGGTTTTCCTTCGCCCTCCTCTGGGGCACGAAGTACACCGGCCCCAAGCTGATGCATTTTCTCTGCCTGGCCGTAGGCGGGCTTGGGCTCGCGACGGTTCCGCTCGCGACCGAGAAGCATCAGTTGCTGATCGCCATGACAGCGGTCGGCATCGCCTGGGCGAGCATCCTCTCGATGCCGTACGCGATGCTGACGCCGGCGTTGCCGAAGGAAAAGGTCGGCGTCATGATGGGCATGTTCAACCTGTTCATCGTCCTGCCGCAGATCACCGCGTCCAGTTTGCTGGGCTTCGCACTGAAACATTTCCTGCACGATGAGCCCGTGAACGTGGTCGTTCTCGGCGGGGTCAGCATGGGTGTGGCCGCGCTCCTGAACTTGCTGGTGGTGAGTTTCAAGCAGGGCGGCACTGCCCCGCTCCCGTCCGGCGGCGGACATTGATTTTCCAGGTAGGACGGGCACTCCGCTGCCCGCCGCGGCGCGCCCTACCAACACGCCTACTCCCCATCCGGCCACCGTATTTTTGAACCCGCTCTAATTCCTGAACAGCAGCGGGGCGAATTCGTTTAGATAACGCCGCCAGACGCGGAAGCTGTGTCCGCCCGGCGATTCCACCCAGGTGTAGCGGATGCCTTTCGATTGGAGCCAGTCGCAGAACTGCTGGTTGGCCTTGAGCAAGCCGTCTTCCTTGCCGCAGGCAATCCACAGCAGCCGCAATGAGTCATTGGCTTTCGCGTCCAGCTTGGGGAACTGACCCGCGTAATTCGTGTTCAACCCGCCCGAGCTGAAAGCGCCCACCCACGCGAACCGGTCGAGATGGTTCAGCCCGACGACCAGCGACTCGTTGCCCCCCATCGAAAGTCCGGCGATGGCGCGCGACTGGCGTTCCGTCGAAACCCGATACTCCTTTTCCACCTGCGGCATGACCTCCTCGAGCAGGGCCTCGCTGAATTTGTCCAAGTTGAGCTGCCACAATTCGGGGATGCGCCCGCGCGACCGGCCCGGCTTGACCACGTCCATCGTGCCGTATCCCAGCGGCATGACGATGAGCATGGGCTTGGCCTGGCCCTGGGCGATGAGATTGTCGAGGATGACGTTCGCGCGGCCGACGGCGGTCCAGGCCGTCGGATCATCACTATACCCGTGCAGCAAATACAGCACGGGATAGCGTTTCTTCGCCGTCGGGTCGTAACCGGGCGGGGTGTACACGATGAAATCGCGGTCGTCGCCGGCCACGGCCGACCGGTAAAAATGGCGATGCAGGATTCCGCGCGGCACGTCTTGAACTTCCCAGATTTGGGGTTTGGGTCCGGGCACCTCCACCTGGCTCTCCGTGTTGAGCAGGTTGTATTTCTGAAAAGGGTTGGACGGGTCGATAACGCGCAGCCCGTCCACGTTGAAAGAATAGGCGTAGATGTCCGGTTCGAGCGGGTCGGTGGTGAAGGTCCAGACGCCCCGGTCATCCTTTTGCATGGCGGAATGGCTGACGCCTTCGCAGCGCAGTTGAACTTCCCTGGCGTTGGGCGCCGACAGGCGGAAAGTGACCCGTCCGTCCGGCTGGACCTCGGGCGACACCACCGGCTGGGCGAGCGCCGGGACGGCGAACAGGAAAGAGGCGAGCAAGAGATATTTCATCAACCGATGATTACATCTTTTGCAGGCGATAGAAAGCATTTCCGCTCGGCGGGTTGATCGTGACGGAAATGGTGGACGCGTTGGTTTGGTATTGGGACGCCGGAACTTGCACCCAGTTGGGACTGGCCGGCAGGCCCGGGCTCGTGAACAAGGTCCACTCGGAATACGCCACCGGCCAGGAAACGGTCACCGCGCCGTCGGCTGGGGTGATCGCGAGCTGGGGCGGCGCGTCGGGCGTTTGCGACAGGATCAACGCGCTGTATGGCCCGATGGTGATACTGGCGGTGGCCGGATTGCCCGTGGCGGTCACGACCGTGCTGCCAATGTTCCCATAGTCCGAGCTGTAATTGGTGGAATCGCTGTTGAGATGGACATACCAATTGCCGGCCGCAGGAAACGTCAGAACATAATTGCTCTGGGGAGCGTTGACAAAGTTGGCAGCGACCACCGCGTCCTGACCGGGAGCGGTGGATTTCCAGCGGTGGAAGGCGATCACTTTGCGAAGGTTGTCCACCTGCAGCATGGCGCATTGATCGCCCTCGAGTCCGGGCGTGTAGCCTTTTGCATCACGACGCGCTCCAATGAGATCGCGATAGAACTGGACGATGCCGCTGTACGTGTTGGTTTTGGTCCAATCCACCGTCAGCGTCGAGCTAAAGGACTGGTTTTCGAGCATCTCCTGTCCCTGAAAAATCATCGGTACGCCCGGAGCCGTCAGCGTCACGGCGGCGCCCAGCGTGGAAAGTTTTCGGGCCCGGTAACTGTTGGGCGTGGTCGGGTCAATCGCAGTCACCAGGCGCTTGCCGCTGTTCAAATCGCCGACCACATCGTGCGATTCCAGGAACGCCACCCGCTTGAACCCGGCCGTCCCGCCGTAGCGCACATTGTACTGTATCGCATTGGCAATGACATTCATGTCCCGGCTGGAATCCACGGTATTGGCCAGCACCGGCGTGACGTACCCGGGATAGCTGGTGTCCCAGGTGCTGTCGAAGCCGTCGTAATTATAAACATCCTCGGCGATGCTGATTTTGCCGGGGTAACTGGTGTGCATCGTGTTGTTGATGGTCCAGATGAGGTTGTCGGCGGCGGGAATGTAGGTGTAGTCGTTGCCATGCATCATGCTATCGGGCGTGTCCCAGCGAAATCCGTCCAGGTGACATTCATTCAGCCACATCGTGAAGTTGTCTTGGACAAAGTTGCACACCGGCTGGCTGTTGAAATTCGGCCGCGTATTGCCCCAGGGCGTCGCCTGGAGGTTGGTGTTGACCTGGTTGAAATAGATGCCGCCTCCCAGCGCGCCGGGACCTGACCAGCCGTCGAAGTTCCACATCTCCAGGTCGCCGGGTCCGTAATGGTTGTGGATGACATCGAGGAAGACAGCCAGGCCGCGGGCATGACATGCCTTGACAAAGGTTTTAAGCCCGTCGGGGCCGCCATACCCGACATTCTCCACTGCAAAAATCTGGGCCGGGTTGTAACCCCAACTGTTGTCGCCGGGAAATTCGGCAACCGGCATGAGCTCGACCGCGTTGACGCCGAGGCCTTTCAAATAATCCAGTTTGTTGGTGGCCGCCAGAAACTTCGTGAGCCGCGAGCTGGTGTTGAACGTGCCGATGTGAAGCTCATAAATGACCAGGTCCTTCAGCGCCGGCGGCGTCAGGCTGTCACCGCTCCAGTTGAAAGCGTCCGGATCGTAAATGATGCTGTTTCCGCCGGACCCGGAATACTGGACCAGGCGGGCCCGCGGATCCTGCTTCCAGACGCTGCCGCCGCTGTAATTGACATAGTATTTGTATTGCTGCCCGGGCACGGCGCTCGTGACATCCGCCGACCACACGCCGGTCCAAACACCATTCGTCAACTCCTTGGCCAAAGGCGTTGCGGCGGTGGACCAACTGTTGAACTGGCCGGGCACAAAGACACTTGTGGCATTGGGCGCCCAGACGCGGAAGGTGACGCCGGTGCCTGAGTTGTCATGATAGGGAATCGAGCCCCAACCCGGACGGCTGGATTGGACTTGGGCATGAGCGGTCAACGACAGGCTGGCGGACAGCAAGGCGGCTGGAACTCGAAACGTCTTCAAATACATCATTAAACGCCTTAAAATCGCCCAACTCCGACCCAAAGTCCATCGCATGGTCATGCGGGATAACAGGTTGGAATCGGCTGGAGGCAGGAAGCCGCTTCTCACGAGTTTTGATTAGCACCGCGTTTTAACGCGGTGAACGCCGGCGGCAACTGGGGAAAAACCGCTTAAACGGTTTTTCTCGCACTGCGCCACTGGTCACCCGGCTTCAGCCGGGTGTTAATGACATGTTTTCGACAAGGCACCCCAACGTTCTGCCGTTCAAACCGGCCGGAAACGGCGCTTGATTGACCCGGCCAACTGGAGCACCCGCTGGCGGGATTATTTGGCCGCTGTCCGGTGATAAATGTACCAGCTATATCCGCCGAGATTGAATTCGGGGAGGTGGTAATCGACCGGATTGGTCCGGCCCTTGATCGTGACGAGTTCAAAACCCTCGGGGTTGGACATTTCAACCGACCCGGTCACCCGCCGGCTGGAAAAGTTGATCAGGACCAGAAACTCGTCCTTCGCATCGCGGCGCAGAAAGCTGACGACTTCGCCCGAGGCGGTGTTCTCCAGCCAGGTCACTTCGCCGCTGTACAGGGCGGGGTATTGCTTGCGCAGTTTGATCAGGTCCCGGTAAATGTCGCGCAGCGGAGGGCGTCCGCCGGGACTCCAGAATACCGGCATTTTTTCAAATAGCGCCGGGTCGGTGGACTCGGTGGCGTCGCCGACTTCCATGCCGTTGTAAAACAGCGGCACGCCATCGAGCATCAGCATCAAGACCTGGGCCGCGAGGGCGCCGTCAATGCCGAAGCGGGCGATGGCCCGGGTTTGCTCGTGATTGTCGGTAAAGCGCAGGTGCAGGGCGCCGGCGGGAAATTGCTGGCTGAGATAAACCCACTCTTCCTTCACGTAGTAGGCTGGCACGAGGCCGCTCATGACCCGGTTCAACGTGCTGATCATGCCCCAGGAGGAATCCACGTCAAAAGCCTTGACCAGCAGGGCAGGCTTGTTGCCCGCGTCCGCCAGGACAATGACCTGCGGATTGATTTTCTCCAGCTCGGTCCGGGCCGCTTCCCAGAAATCCAGCGGTACCGTCGGCGCCACGTCGGTGCGGAATCCGTCCACGCCGTAGTCCTTCAGCCAGTGCGCCATCATGTCAATCATGTAACGCCGCACGTCCGGGTTCGCATAGTTCAACCCGGCCACATCCGTCCAGTCCGCGACCGGCGGGATGATGGCGCCGTTCGTGTCCTTGAGGTAATAATCCGGGTGGACCATCAGCACGCTGTCCCAGGCGGTTTGCCCGGCAACTATGTCCATCACCACCTTCATGTTGCGCTGGTGGGCTTCGGCAATTAGGCGTTTGAAGTCATTGGTCGTGCCGTAGTCGGGGTTGATGGCGTAAAAATCGCGCACCGCGAACGGGCTGCCGATGGAACCTTTCTTCATTTTTTCGCCCGTCGGGTGAATGGGCATCAGCCACAGAATATCCACTCCCAGGTCCTTCAGTTCATCCAGATGGGCGGTGATGGCGTTGAGGTCGCCTGCCTGGGAGAAATTTCGGGGAAAAATTTCATAGACGACGGAAGTGCGCAGCCAGTCCGGCGATTTGCGGGTGCTCGAAGCGGTCGGGGCCGCCTGGGAAATGACGGCGAGGTTAAGTGCCAGCCAGACAACAAAAACCGCGGCCAGCCGATAGGGCATTTGGGGGTGAATTCTGTTCATGGCGTTTGAGGTATTGAGTTGGTTTTTACACGCTTTTTTACGCGTTTTATTTAACCAAAATCGCGCCTTTTTATCAAGGAATATCACCGCTGAAAATCAGGCCGGCCGGGCGATTTTTGGCTCGTAGAACTCGTTGTGGGACAGCAACTTTTGAGTTTAGCATTGACTCCTTGGTTTCAATGGCGAGCATTCGTCCATTCCATGAACAACCGACACGAAAAAATTCTGTTCTGGGGCTGCTTCATCGCCCTCATTACCACCAGCTACGCCTTTATCAGCCGCATGATTCTGTGCGGCGGCCAGTTCGTCACCGACTTCGGCCTCGACAAGGTCGCGGTGGGCGAGCTCCAGGGCGCGGGCATCTGGCCCTTCGGCGTGAGCATCATCGTGTTCAGCCTCTTCATCGACCGCATCGGTTACAAAGTGGCGATGATTTATTCCTTCGTCAGCTACCTGGTTTACACGGCCATGGCGATCGCGGCGTATGGTTGCATCCACGGCGTGACCGGCGACGCGCTCGTGGCCGGCCAGAAACACGGCCACCAGTTGCTCTACTGGGGCAGCATCATTCTCGGCCTCGGCAACGGCAGCGTGGAGGCCTACGTCAATCCCATCGTCGCGACCATGTTCAGCACCGACAAGGCCAAATGGCTGAACCGCCTGCACGCCGGCTGGCCCGGCGGCCTCGTCATCGGCGGCCTTTGTACCATCGCACTGGCGTCCAATCCCGACTGGCGCATCACCCTCGGCCTGATCCTGATTCCGGCCATCATTTTCTTCCTCGTCCTCGTCGGGCTGAAATTCCCCAAGAGCGAGCGCGAACAGGCCGGCGTCAGTTATTTGACCATGCTGAAGGAACTCGGCATGTTCGGCGCGCTCGTCGGCTTCGGCCTGGTGTTCGCGCAACTCGGCCAGCCCGATGTCTTCGGCTGGGGAACAACGGTTTCGTGGGTCCTGACCGGAATCGTCGTGGTGGTTTTCGCCGCTGTCACCCGGTCGATCGGCCGGCTGCTGGTCGCGTTTCTCATCATCATCATGATGCCGCAGGCGACCACCGAGCTGGGCACCAACGGCTGGATTACCGCGCTCATGGAGGACCCGATGAAGGCCGCCGGCTACAATTCCGCCTGGGTGCTCGTTTACACATCGGCCATCATGCTGATCTTGCGCTTCTGCGCGGGGCCGCTCATCCACAAGTTCTCGCCGCCGGGCCTGCTGTTGGCCTGCTCGGCGCTGGCTGGCCTGGGTCTGCTCGCGCTGTCCCATACCGCCCACGCCGGCACAGGAGTCATTTTTGTCGCCGCGACCCTGTTCGGCGTCGGCATCACGTTCTGCTGGCCGACGATACTCGGGTTGACCTCCGAGCAATGCCCGAAGGGCGGGGCGCTCACGCTGAACTCGATGGGCGGCATCGGGATGCTGGCCGTGGGCATTCTCGGCGCGCCGTTCCTGGGCTACATGCAGGAAATGTCCACCACGCAACAGTTGCGCGCCTCGAATCCGGCGCTCTACCAGCAGGTGACCGTGCAGAAGAAATACCTGCTCGGCGCCTACGAGGCGATTGATCCGGCCAAGAGCGCTGCCATCGCGGATGAGAAATCGCAGGCCGAACTCAAGTCGGCCGAAAGCGCCGGCAAATTCAGCGCGCTGGGCCGGATGGCGATGTTCCCGCTCTTCACCTTCACGTGTTATCTCGTGTTGATTGGCTGGTTCAAATCCCGCGGCGGCTACAAACCGGTGCAGATTGGGGAAGCGCGGGCCGCGAAGTAAATCATTGATTATTTCAACGGCGTCGCCCCAATTATCAATTCACGCGTCCAAGCCCGTTCCGGTAGAATGGCGCCATGAAAACAAAAACATCTACAATTGACGCTGCCATATGTCGCTGGACGGCCCGGATGCTGGGCACATCGCTGGTCCTGCTGACCTTGATTATTGCCATCGGCGAGGGGATGCCGAATCTACTGGCCCAGCCTGTTGGGGTTCAGGTCGGGTTTCTTGCCTTGGCGCTTATGCTCCTGGGCATACTTGCCGGGTGGCGGTGGGAACTTTCAGGGGGAATCATATCGCTGTTCGGTTGGTGTTTGTTTTTCGTGGCGGTAATCAATTCGCCGCGAAGGCTGAACTGGTTTGTCGTCGCGCTGGCCTTGCCGGGGATACTTTATGTGACCAGCGCGCTCTTGCGGCGCTACCATGAAAAGCGCCTTTCGGCCTGACAATCGCCGATCGCAATTGGCGGAATTGCATTGAACGACAAAGATCGCAAAGTACTGTAGCGTCGAGCCTCCGGCTCGAAATTGTCGCTAGAGCGAATCTCCAGACGAGCCGGGTTAAACCCAAACTCTCAGCTCCTTGCTCTTTGGGCTTGTTTTAAACGCTGGACATCACCCGGCAACGGGCGTATTCAACTATCATTTGGGAAATCCGGGCCTCAACTAATGAAACCTGCTATTTATTATTTGCCGTCAGCAGATAATTCTGCATGGAAGGATGGCACTTCAGAAACAGACCAGCTCCCAGTCTGAGATAGTGGTGTGTGGATTGAAAAGAAACACAAGCCGCTGGTTTACTATTCGGAAATTTTAAACCAGGCGATGAAGGATAAACCTTGGGACCACAGGATTTATTTTGAGCTTTTTGCTGGTCCGGGACGTTGCTTTGTGCGCGAAACAAAAAAGGAAGAATTGGGTTCGCCGCTCCGAGTGCTTGAATCCAACTATACGAAATACATTTTCGTTGAGATGAATAAAGCCGCCGCAGAGGCACTGGCAGCCCGGATAGACGGACATCCAAATGCTGCAAAGGTGGATATTTGGTGCGGCGATTGCACTGAAGCAATCGAAAAAATTCCCATTCCACCCAAGTCTTTGATTTTTACTTTCATTGACCCAACGCGCATTGGGCATGCTCCTTTCAAATTAGTTTCAGCTCTCGCAGCCAAAGCTAGGTCTGACATTCTGATCAACATTCCAACCGGTACAGACATCAAGCGCAATTTGCATACTTACCTCGCCCGGTCAGATTCAAAAGCCCCTTTGACAAAATATTTGGGTTCTGAAAAGTGGAAACAACTGCCGACAAATTCTCCGTCAAATTTTTGTCGCGGATTTTTGAAATTGTATGAAACGCAATTGCGTGAAATCGGTTACACGTTCATCGGAAATCTCCAACAGGTTACCACACCCGGCAACGTTCCGCTTTATTACCTCTTTTTTGCGAGTAAGCACCAACTTGGCGAAAAGTTTTGGAATGACACGTTAAAACGAGTCAACGAACCGGAATTATTTTAATCATTCACCTTGGACAGCATTTGTCCTATCGTTCGTGCGAAACTATCATCAGCAATGAGCGACAAATCAAAAATCGAGTGGACGGACGCGACGTGGAATCCGGTGCGCGGCTGCTCCAAGGTCAGCCCCGGCTGCCTGCATTGCTACGCCGAGACGTTTGCAGAACGCTTTCGCGGCGTGCCCGGCCATCCGTTTGAATTCGGCTTCGATTTGCGGCTCGTGCCGGAAAAGTTGGGCGATCCGCTGCGCTGGTCAACGCCACGGAAGATTTTCGTGAATTCCATGAGCGACCTGTTCCACGAAAAGGTGCCGGCCCACTACATCGTCAAGGTGGCACGGGTGATGGCCGCCGCCAACTGGCACACCTACCAGGTGCTCACCAAACGCGCCGCGCGGATGCAGAAATTGTTGACCGGCAAACTCCGGTTCGCAGCAGAGCAACCGCACATCTGGTGGGGCGTGAGCGTGGAAAACCGCAAACATGGCCTGCCGCGCGTGGATTTGCTGCGCGATACACTGGCACAGGTCCGGTTCCTGTCTATCGAACCGCTGCTGGAACATCTGGGCCCGGTCAATTTGAAAGGCATCAACTGGGTGATTGTGGGCGGCGAAAGCGGGCCGGGCTCGCGGCCGATGGCTGCCGACTGGGTGCGCGACTTACGCGCGCAATGCCGCCGGGCGAAGGTGGCGTTCTTTTTCAAACAATGGGGTGGTGTCCGCAAGTCTCAAGCCGGCCGGGCCCTGGACGGCCAGACTTATGACGAATTTCCCGAACCGCGGCAAAACCCGGTGCCGGATTTGGAATCCCGACGTGTTGCGCTGGAAGAGTTGGAAGCGGAATTACTTTGATTGGAACAGGTTAGCACCTGGTAAAATCGGCACAAGAGCGCAGAGTTTTCAGTTTTACATTCAGTTGATAATCCTTGATGGAAATTCGCCGGTCTGCTTTCATCAGGGCATGGTCACCAAGGTGGATTTGGATTTCAACCCCTGCACGAATCTGGGCACAGCCGGTTCGTCTTAATCGTCGCCAGGCAGCATCACACAGCAACCAATATGATGACGAACCGCGAATCGTGCGTGACCATTCACATGGCGGCCAGCCTCGACGGCTTCATCGCCCGGAAGGATGGGCGGGTCGATTGGATGGCGACTTCGGACGAATTTGCGGACGGCGAAACCATGAGCCCTGACCTTGTCGAGTCCTTCCTAAAGACGATTGACTGCTACGTCATGGGGTCGCGTACTTACGAAACCGCTTTACGTTTCGAAGCCAAAGGGCTCGGCTGGCTGTACGGCGATAAGCCAACCTTTGTCCTCACCAGCCGCCAGCTGCCGCGAACCCGGGCTGCCGTCGAGTTCCACTCCGGTGACCTTGCACCGTTCGTGAATGAGCAGTTGCGCCCGCGGTTTCGGTCCATCTGGTTTGTTGGGGGCGGTGCCGTTTCTGGTGAATGTCTTCGTCTTGGACTCGCCGACCAGGTGCGCTATTCAATCCTGCCGATCTTGATTGGCGACGGCATCCGATTTTTTGAGAAGCTCGAAAAGGACGTTGCCCTCCACTTAACCGAGGTCAAGGCTTATAAAAGCGGCATGGTGGGACTCTGCTATCAGGTGAGACGAGAGCAGGAGGATCCGAAGTAACACCTGGCAAGCGCGGACATGGCCGCGCACTCCGTGATTCCGGCTCGCGAGAACGCTTCCACCCTCCGTAGTTGAGCTACTGCGGAGGACGGGCGCCCCACCGGCCCAGTTCGAGCCGGAGGCTCGCGGGTATTCCTGCCGGTTCAATCCCGCAATTGGAATTTCTGTCGCCCATCCGGGGCTTGGATGAATGTGACTCACGGTACCCCAGGGCGTTGCTTTGGGCTATCTTCTGTCAGCCTTACAGGCTTTCAATTTGCGCCCCTGGCGCCTTGGCGGTTCAGCATTTCGAGCCAGAGGCTCGACGCGACAACGTTTAACTCACTTTTACCCATTTGTGGTCGCGGGCAGCGTCGTAAATGTCTTGCATCACGACGACGCGCTCGGCGGCTTCGGCAGGTTTCACCAGCGGCTCGTCCTTGGCGCCGCCCACGGCATCCAGAAATTGCGCCAGCGGCGGCGGCGGCGGGGGCGGCAGATTCGTCCACGGCTTGCGCGAATCGCTTTCGGGAAGTTTTTGGCTGCGATAATACAACTGGCCGTTGATGACGGCGGCGTGGCCTTCGGTGCCGCTGATGAGCAGTTGCACCGGGTCTTCGATGTCCACCCAACCGGCGGCCAGCGTGCCGATCGTGCCGCTCTTGAACTGGAGCAGCGCTTCACCGGTTTCATCGCAATCGCCATACCGATGCGTGACGGGCCGGATGTCGCCCGTGACGGAATCAATGTCGCCCAGCAGCCACATCAGGATGTCGAGCTTGTGCGTGCCCAAATCGCCGAACGCGCCCACGCCGGCGATTTTCGGGTCGGCCATCCAGCGGTAATCCTTATCAAACCAGCCGCCCAGCGAGCCGCTGTGGCAGTTGGAAGCCCGGGCGCGCGTGATGATGCCGAAATTGCCCTTGGCGACTTCATCCTTCAGGAAAATGTTCTTCGGGTCGGTCCGCGAGAAATAGCCGGTCGTGAATATAACTCCCGCCTTTTCAATGGCTTCCGCCATCTCCCGGCTTTCCTTGCCGGTGATGCCCAGCGGCTTTTCCACGAACATATTCTTGCGGGCCTTGGCGGCGGCCAGCACCAGCTCCGGATGCCGATTCGTCTCGGACAGGATGACGACCGCGTTGACCTCCGGGTCCGACCAGATGACGTTTAAATCGGTGACGGCTTTGGCGCCGGTTTCTTTGGCGCGCTGCTCCGCGCGGTCCGGTTGCGGATCCCAGACGTACTTGATGTTCACGTCGGAGCGCTTCTTGAGCAGGTCAATGTAGCCGCCGGTGTGAATGTGGGCCGTGCCGACGAGCGCCACATTGGTTTTGGAACCGGCCTGCGCCCAGGCGGGCAGGGTGGCGGCCGCCAGGGCGGCGGTGCCGGTGGTTTTAATAAAACCGCGGCGGTTCAGTTCGGAATTCATATCAAGCCAGCGTCCAGCCGGCGCGATTATCCCGCTTGATGAACTGGGCCGCTTCTGGCGCATTGGGGGCGCTCATGGTCTTGCTATCCCATTGAATCTTTTTGCCGAGCCGCAGGGCGACGTCGCCCAGCAGGGTGGTTTCGGTGAACGGCGCCGCGATGGCGAACCGCGAGTAACAGAGCTCCGGTTTGCCTTCCTTGATGGCGGCGATCCACTCGAGGTGCTGCCGCTTGTCGTTGTCGCCGGCGAACGGATTGCGGGGGAGGGTTTGCGGAATGGGCTCCACCGCCGGATGCTTTTTGTAGTGCATGAATTTCTTGTCGTCGTGTAGTTTCACAAAAAACTGTTCGCCGTAATCATCCGGGGAAAAAATGGTGCCTTGGTCGCCGATGAGCAGGCAGCCGCTGCCGGGAATCTCGCCGAGCATGGCGTCAATGTCGGCCAGCAGTTCCTTCGCCGGCTTGTTGCTGTCGTCGTGGTTGGTCGGATTGTCCGGAAGCGGCTGGCCGCCGTCATACCACGACAGGGTGACCGGAGCGAAATCCAAGGTCTTGCGTGGGTGCAGGAAGGAAAAGAGACCTTTGCGCTCGCCTTCGAGTTCGAGCTTGCGCGCGGGAAATTGAAACCGGATTTTGGAGCCGATGGGATACGACTCCCCATTCATCCCGCCGAAGGCTTCCGCCTCGATTTCCGTCGGATTCACCAGGTGCAAACTGCGGAACGGCATGTTTACCGTGTGGCACGCCATGTCGCCGATCGCCCCGGTGCCAAAGTCCAGCCAGCCGCGCCAGACAAACGGTTCATAGACATCCTTCTTGTACGGGCGCATCGGGGCCGGGCCGATCCAGACATCCCAGTTCAGGGTGTCGGGAATTGGGTCGGAACCTTCCGGCCTTTTCATGCCCTGCGGCCAGATGGGGCGGTTGGTCCAGATGTGGATTTCGTGCACCTGGCCGATGATGCCGCCTTGGATGCATTCGACCGCCCGGCGCAAGGCATCCGAAGCGCTGCCCTGATTGCCCATCTGCGTCACCACGCCGGTTTCCTTCGCCAGATCGCGCAGGTAACGCGCCTCGTAAATCGTCTGGGTCATCGGCTTCTGGCAATAAACGGCCTTGCCCAGCCGCATGGCGTGCGATGCCGCGATGGCGTGAAAGTGGTCCGGCGTGGAAACGATCACCGCGTCAATGCTCTTGCCAATCTCGTCAAACATCACGCGGAAATCCTGGTAGAATTTCGCGTCCGGATATTTCTGGACCTGTCGGGCGCAATTCAATTTGTCCACGTCGCACAGGGCGATGATGTTCTCGCCGCTGCAGTGGTCTGTGTCGCTGGCGCCCTTGCCGCCGGCGCCGATGGCGGCGATGTTCAGCTTGCTGTTCAAATCGCGCCCGCGCAGCAGGCTCGGCACACCGAAGGCCAGCGCCCCGGCGGTCAACGTGGTGGCCTTGACGAAATCGCGACGATTCCAGCGCGAGGAGCGAGAGGAGTTTCTTTTCATGGGATGATGTGTAGTTCAGGCAAGCGGCTTCCACTCAACGCGTGCAAACCGCGCAAAGCGGTTCTCGGCCCGGAAGCCTGAGTGAGATTTCTGAAAAACGTGTAGCGTCGAGGCTGTGCCTCGACGGGCGGCTTGGCAAACCCTGTGTTTCCGGCCACAGGCCGGACTCTACATCGCCTCCTAAACCTGTTTTTCAGGCGAATCTGAGTGTGGTTCATTTGCTTGCCTGGTTTGCGCGCGAGTCATGGATTTGCGTTGACAGTATGACGCCGCCGCGCAATTTTCGTTCAAAATATCACACGCACCATGAAAACCAACAACTTAGTTCCAATTTTTATGCTCACGGTCGCCCTGTCATTTGGCAGCGTCATTGGCCGGGCTGAACCCATTCCGGCTGATTGCCAGACCGGCGGCTTTGCCCTCGGCTGCCAGGCCTGGACGTTCAAGGAATTCACCGTGCTGGAGGCCATTGATAAAACCGCAGCGGCCGGCGGCAAGGTCATCGAACTTTTTGCCGGCCAGAAATTCAGCGCCGACAAGCCCGGTGTGGTTTTGGATCAGAACGCCTCCGATGAGGTGGTCGCCGAGCTGAAGGCCCGGCTGGCAAAGGATGGCATCCGCGCGGTGAATTTTGGCGTGCTGCCCATTCCCAACAATGAGGCCGAGGCGCGGAAGATTTTTGATTTCGCCAAAAAGCTCGGGCTTTACGGCGTTACCACCGAATCGGTGGAATCCATTGACCTCATCGAAAAACTGGTCAAGGAATACAACATCTGCGTCGGGTTCCACGATCATCCGCGTCGTCCGAACGACCCGAACTACAAGATGTGGGATCCCAATTACGTGTTGAGCGTGGTCAAGGACCGCGACCCGCGCATCGGCTCCTGCGCGGACGTCGGGCATTGGGTCCGTTCCGGGTTGACCCCGGTGGATTGCCTGAAGATTTTGAAAGGCCGGATCATCAGCGTGCACATGAAGGACCTGAACGAAAAATCGCCGAACGCCCACGATGTGCCGTTTGGGACCGGCGTCTGCAATGTGCCCGGCATACTGGACGAACTGAAGCGCCAGAAATTTGCCGGCAACATCTCCATTGAATACGAATACAATTGGACCAACAACGTCGTGGATGCGGCCCAGTGCGTCGGTTTCGTGCGCGGCTACGGGGCGAAGTGAGGTTCAAAACTTCCAGTGGACCGAGCATCTCATAGCAGTCTAAAAATGTGAAACTGGCGGCAGGATGCCGCCCGAACGCGCACGCTGGGAAGCGTGCGCTACCGTAGCGCGGCCATCCTGGCTGCGGGTTCGCGGAGCTTCCCAGCTCCGTGTTCCGAAGCGAAGTTTTCAGATAACCTCTTGCTTTGTAGGGTAAGGTCGGCGCGCTGCGCCGACCGCAGACGCTGCAGCGCAGCGTCCCCACCTACCGCCACAGTTCAACCTGTAGTACTATGGGCAGCTGCTGGCGGCAACGGGCGCTGGCCTACGTGCCGCCAGTTGCCGCCCTCATTCAAAAAAACCAGCCAGCATTCGTTTTGAGCCAAAACGCCGGCGATGTCCAGCTCATCCAGAATCATGCAGGCTGTCGAGAGCGCGTCCGACTCGGCAGCGGTATTCGTCAACGCCCAGGCGCGCTGCCGTCGTGAGCCGGGCTGACCGGTGCGCGGGTCAATGATGTGTTCTCCCCGGACGGCCAGGCCTGAGCCGCTCAACGAACAATTTTTAAGCCAGAAGCGGTGAGGCGAATTATCATCGCCCAGACCGCAGGACCAGCCCGGAGTTTCTCCCGGCGGCTCGCCTGTGAGAATGCTGCTGCCCCCGGCGACGAGCAGGAACGCCGGGCAACTCCATTCGCGCAACACTTCGGCCATCCGGTCGAGCGCGAACCCTTTGCCGATGGCACCCAGATCAAACTCCAGCGTTCCGCGGTCGCAGCGGATGGAGAGTTCTTTTTCCAACAGCGACCACTGCGGCTTGGCCGGTTGAGTTTTCATGGCCGCGGCGGTGGTTGAAAACGCGCTGCGGGTCGCCTGCTCCATCCGGTGGGCAATTTGCAGGCAGGCGAAGACAGGTTCGCTAAGGCGCTGTTTCTGGCCAACGGCCAATTGCGCGAGCTGGGAAACCTCGCTGTCGGCCCGGAAGCGGCTCAATTTCGATTCCAAATCATCCGTCAGCGCCAGCGCGGCCTGGGCGGCCTGCTCGGCGTAGGCTTTTTCCTGACCGGCGATGCGCACCTGGAATTGCGTCGCCATCGCATGATGTTTGAAAACGTGAACGTTGCTCACAGCGATTTCTAATTTATCTTCAACGCAACACAAAATTTCCCTCACCCCGGCCCTCTCCCGTCCGACGGGAGAGGGTGTCCGCAGGACGGGTGAGGGTTTTGGTGTTAGTTTGAATTTACTTTGTTATCAGTCAGCGGCGACCAAAGAACAATTAACTCGCCAGGCCGCAGGCCGAAAAATTCAGGCCGCCAATCTTTCAACTCATCGGCCAGTTTGCCGGAGACGTCGGCCGTCGTGATGAACAAATCCGCCGGGCCGGTTTCCTGTCCGGGCTGCCAGTAACCGACCTGTGAAAATTTCCGCAGGTACCAGGGCAACGGCCAGGCGTCGGTGGCGACCACGGCGATGCGCGGCGCGGCGAGCTTTCGCTCGTGGCAAATTTCGGCGAGGCGCGCCGGCAGGCCGAGAATGTCATCGGTCGTGTGCGCGTACGCGAGCGGATTGCGTTCATCCGCCGGCCGGTCGAAGGCCAGCGTTTTCGTCTGCTGGCCGGCGACGAGCAGGAGCGCCGCGATGGCGACGGCGGCAATCCAGCGCCCGGCAATGTTTTTGATTTCCAGCCAGATGCCTTCCACGCCGAGGCCGCACAGCAGCGCCACGGGCAGCCAGAAATTCAGCGCCAGCCACGGCGTTTTATAGGGAATAGCCGAGTAAATCACGAAAATCAGCAATCCGTAAATCACCAGTAGCAGCCCGGCCCGGCGCGTGCCGGCGACGGTATCGCAAATGACCACATAAATCCCGGCTGCCGCGATGATGAAAAAGACAAATTGCGGATCCAGGATCGAGAAATAATAGGCGAATGATTTTTCGTGTCCCTGGCCACCGGCGCGTTCAGCCAAATGCGGGATTGCCCGGAGCAAATCCGCGAGCGCCGACCAATCCTGCCCGAACCAGGTGAACAGCAAAGTGGTGGCGACAAGAAATGTGAGCAGGGCGGCAACGAAAATCTTCACTGGAAATAAGCATGCCATGCTCCCTCGCACCACCCAAGCGGAGAGACGGTCGGGGCGGGGGCGTTCGATTTTCAAATCGTCAGCCTCCGCACCCCGGCCTGCTCCTCGCCGAGGAGAGGGAGAAGAGACATGGCGCGTTTTTTGCGACCAAATCCAAACGACCGATGATGCCACGGCGAGGGCGAAGAAGTGGATGACGGCGGTTTCCTTGCACGCCAGCATGAGCGCCGCGCATAATCCTGCTAGAACCGCGGCAACGACCGAATTGTTTTTCATCGCGTGTCCGCCGGACAAAATCAAACCCAGTGTCGCCGCCACGAACGATGTTTCATGAATGAAATAGCGGCTGTAATAGACGGGCAGGGGAGCGACGGCGAATAGCAGCGCGGCGATGAGGCAGGGGATGAAGCCGAACAGTTCCACGCCCGCGCCGAACATCAACACCGTGATGGCGCCGACGATGACTGGCGAGAGGCGCAGTTCGGTTTCCGTGAGCCCGGCGAAATTTCTCGCGCCGCAAAGTTCCGCGACCGGTTTCGCGAACAGGTAAAGGACCGGTCCGTGGCGGTCTTTCGGGTCGTAATGATATTTCTCGCCGGCGAGAAGCTGGCCGGTGATATAGGCGTTGACGGCTTCATCCGTGTGCATCGGCCGGGCGCCGAGCTGCGGCAGGCGGATGGCCAGCGCGGCCAGCGCCAAAGCCAGGAAGATTACCCAGCGGCGGGCAGGAAACGAAGAATTATGAACTAGGAATGGAGAACGAGAAACCGCTTCGGCTGCCGGCCGTGCCTGTCCTGTTTCTGCATTCTGCATTCCTCATTCTGCCTTTGCTCACGCGGCGGGTTTGCCAAACACTTCGACCTCGATGTAATGGTTCAATTTGTTGGTCGTGTTGCCGTTGCTATAAAGCCGGACGTAGCGGCCCTTGACGCCCTTGGCATCAATCAATTTGCCTTCGTAGGTTTCAATGTAGGCCTTGTCCTTGCCGGTGCCCACGGTGTCGTCAAAAATCGTCGTCACGTCCTTGGTGAAGGCCGGGTCATCGGAAACCTGCACCACGACATCGCGATAAACGCGGGCCTGCGAGTGGAAATGCCAGACGATGACCGCGTAAATGTCCGCTTCCTTTTCGAGGTCGATCTGCACCCATTGCTTGCCCGGGGCGAGCTCAACCCACGAGCCCTCGTCGCCTTCCTTGTCGCCGTCGGTGACCAGGTCGAGCGTGCCGACCACGGGCTCGCTGTCGCTGGCGGTGACTTTCTTGCCTTTGGCGAGGTTGATCGTGCCGGGGGGCACCATAAAATCTGGGCGCTTGCCTTTGTGCGGTGGTTCGAGGTTGGGCACATTGATGGGCACCGGCGTGCCGACGAACAGCGGCGTGGGCAGCTTGGTTTGCAGCGGTACCTTGTCGTCCGCAAACGCGGCGGTGGCGGTCAACAGAACAGCAATAACCAATCGGGCAACGAGTCGGTTCATAAGCATTTGATTCAAGCTTCGGTTTCCTGCGGCGTAATTTCAAGCGTTTTGCGCGCGGCGATGGCGTCGTTCGCCTTGTGAATGACGTATTCGCTGCGGAACGCCTCGTCGGCCGGGCAGTTCAATTTGGCCTTACCGCGGATGGCGTTGAAGAAATTTTCCAGGTGCGGCTGGTGGATTTTTTTGTTGAACGAGACGGGGATTTCGTAAACGGCGAGCTGGGCGGTTTCGCGCACATCCACCTTCGTGGCGTCGTCGGCCGCGGCGGACACGGTCTTGGTGCGCAGGTAGTTCCTGGAAATGAACTCGTCCCACGACGGCCCCTTGGCCTCCTTGTAAATCGCCGTCAGGCCGGGATTTTCGGACATCTTGAGCGCGCCTTCGTCGCCCATGAAATATTCGAAGTAGCCGCCGCCGGCGCTGGTCGTGGTCTGTACCTGGTAGAACGCGCGGGCGACGCCTTCGGCCAGCGGATACTCGTAAATCACCATCGCGTTGTCATACCACTCGTGATTTTTGTAGTAATCAATCCCGCCGCTGCCGAGCACCGCGCGCGGTTCGACGCCGAACCACCAGTTGAAAATGTCAATCTGGTGCGCGCCGAGGTCGGACAGCGGGCCGCCGCCGAGCCCCTTGAACCAGCGCCAGTTCCGGAACTGGTGCATGTCCTTGAAACCGTACTTGGCGAGATATTCATCGGTCATCTCGCTGTGCTTGGGCCAGCCGAAGTCGGGGGTGGCGGCGCGATTCCATTGGGCTTGCGCGGCGGTGAGCCGGCCCAGCAGCTTCGCGTCGCGGATGAGCCGGTTCAGCGCGAAGAGGTAGCGCGGATTGCTCCGGCGCTGGTGGCCGATCTGGAGCAGTTTGCCGGTCTCGCGCATCGTCTGCACCATCGAGCGGGCGCCTTCGATGGTGTTGCTCATCATCTTCTCGCAATAGACGTGCAAGCCAGCCTTCAGGCAGGCGCTGGTGATGGGCGCATGCCAGAAGTCCGGCGTGGCCACGATGACTGCCTGCAAATCCTTTTCGTTGGCCAGCAACTCCTCGTAATTTTCGTACGCGCGGACCGTGTGGCCGAGCGTTTTCAGATAACGCTGGCCGTAGGTCCGGGCGTAAGGCCAGATGTCCACGATGGACGTGAGCTGGATGCCATCAATGACGAGCAACGATTCGAGCAGCACGCGGCCTTGGGCGCCAAAGCCGATGAGCGCGATGTTCAATTTGTCACCCGGCGATTTCGTCTGGCCAAAAACTTTTGCGCCGGAAGCGAGCATCAAGCCGGCGCCCGCCGCGGCGGTGGTGCCGATGAATTCCCGGCGGTTGAGAGGTTGCATTACCATTTTTTGAGCAGCGCGAACTTGTTGTACTTGGCGAGCGTCAAAGCGAACGCGACCAGTGCCACATGAATGCCCAGCCAGGCAATGCCGTCGTCCTGCCGGATGAGAATCAGCCCGACCGTCAGCATGATGTAGAGCAGCCCCTGCAGGAAGAGCGAAAGCCGCGTGCCGAGGCCGAGCAACAGCATCAGGCCGGTGATGATGAGGGCCGGGCCGAGCATGTAATTGAAGGCCGCGAGCGAGGCATGCGGCAGGAACGGCTCGTTGGCGAACCGGTCCTTCAGCGACGGCGGTATGCCGGAATAATTGGTGACCGAATAGACTTTGATTTTGACGTCCACCATGGCGCCGCTGGGATCTTCCAGGCCGGTGGCCGGGTCCACGAGCGGTTTCTGGATGATCTGGTAGGTGCCGAACTTTTCGATGCCGGTGGCGATGGCCCGGACGGCCAGCCAGCCGCGCAGGAGGAGAAACGCCAGCGTATAATCGCACTGACAAGTGCACTTGGCAGTGTTATCCGAAGCATTACTGTCGCCGGCCTGACAGCATTCTTTGGGGTCGTTCATTTATTTCAGTGTAACGGCAACCGGGAATTTTAAAAGATTTTAAGCGGCTGTCCAAAAGACATAAAGATGTGATGCCGGCGGAGAGGAGCCTGCCACGGGGTGCGCCGGCACTTTGCTTGGGGATTGAACTTCAAATAACACAGGAACATCAAAGCGGGGCGGGGACGACTCACTGTCATAGCTCTCAACCAACGTGCGGAGACGAAAGAAAAAGCTCGCCAGTAATTCCGGAAAGAGGCAGATGTTGACTTGAAAACCAAATGGTCGCCACAGTTTATGAATGAACCCCTTTCACCTCTGCCGCTGGCGGACGTGTTGCGGGCCGCCAATGGACTGGTTGAGGCCAGGCTGATTGAAGATTATGCCCTCGGTGGGGCGCTCGCAGCCATTCATTACGTCGAACCGTTTGCCACTTACGATGCCGACATTTTTTTTATTCCTTCCGACAAGGGCCTGACTGCCGGGATGCCGGCGTTTTACGCCCGTTTGAAATCGCAGGGCTGGCAGGTGGATGGCGAACATCTGATGCTGAAAGGGTTTCCTGTTCAATTTCTGGCGGCACAGGGTCTGACCGAGGAAGCCGTTCACGAAGCCAGGCGCATTAAATTTGAAGGTATCCCAACCAAGGTTTTCCGGGCCGAGCACATTGTCGCCATCGCTGCCAGCGTGAGGCGGAAGAAGGACCTTGCCCGCATCGAACAGTTGCTCCAACAGGCCGAGCTCGACCAGACCCTGCTGGAAAAAATCCTGCAACGGCATAAATTGAAGCTGCCGAAACTATGAAACCGGAAATGCGCCGCGTCTTGGCTCGCGAGACCTACGAGGAAAAAATCCGCAAAGTCGGGCAACTCATTGCCCTGGCCAGGAATTTCCCGCGCCGAACGCCGGTTCGTCCCCGCCCGTCCGCTCCCCTGATCCTGTCCGAATCCAAAGTCCCTTATCACACGGGCCGACCCGGGAAGAAGAAGAATTGAACCGCCAAGGACGCGAGAAGCGCTCGGGTGGATTTGGTGTGGCGTCGAGCCTCGCTTGTCGCGCCGAAGCATACATTTGCGAAGGCGGAGGCTCGAAATTCGGGTTCAGACTCCGATGGAACCACAGAGAATACAAAATCAAGGACTTTAGCTTTCCTTGCCGAGCCGAAAACCAGTGAAGGCGGGAGCCTTTACCCACCTCTTGACGCCAGGATTGGTTCGGCGCAAACTCACAATGCCATGACTTGGGAGAAAAGCTGGGATCAGATTAGACCGCTCGGTGGCGGGGGACAGGGGGATACTCTCTTGGTCAAATCAATTTCTGGTGAACCGTCCCGCGCTGTTCTAAAGCTCCTCAAGCCGCAGAAGGTTCGAGAACCCAAAGCACGTGGGCGTATGGCAATGGAAGTCACAAATTTGAAAGTGCTTCGCAATGCCGGGGGCAAGGTGCCGCAGGTGTTGGATGGGAATACAGAGCACTTCGAAGATAAGAATGTTCCGCTCTTTTTCGTAATGGAATTTATTGAGGGAGAGACTCTGGCGAAAATAGTTCAGGACCGCACTGGTTTGCCTGTAGATGTGTCTGTGGGGATTGCTCTTGATTTGTGTTCCACTTTACGGATCGCAATTAAATCGGGCATTGTTCACCGTGACATCAAGCCTGAGAACATTGTGGTAAGATGTTTAGAGCCCCCGGATGTGGTAATGGTTGACTTTGGTTTGTCATTTAATGAGGACGAAGCGGATCACAATTTTACTTCGGCAGATGAGAGCTTGGATAATAAATTCATAAGTCTTCCGGAGCGTAGGGGCCCAGGCGAGAACAAGAGGGATTTGCGTTCTGACCTGACAGGGATTTGTGCAATTTTGTTTTATTGCCTCACCGGCTGTTCTCCGCGTAACCTTAGAGATTCGCGTGGCCGTTCTCCTCATCAATGGCCGGGGTATTCACTCGAAGGAAAAGTTCAGAACGAATCACAGCGTAATGCGCTCGACCTTTTCTTTAGTCGTGGGCTCAGTTATGAAATCGATGCGCGCTTCCAAACGGTTGAAGAGCTCTCAGATCGGATAGAAGAGATCATACGACCTAGACCGACGGAAGTCTTTGAAGGATTGGAATCTGTCTTATCGAGGGAAGTAAATGCATTACGCAAAAATGACCGAGCGACACAGCTCACCGAATATTACAATAACGTGCAGCCGATTGACCAGTCGCTCACTCTAAAGCTCAACGAGTTACACGGCAAAGTGAACAAGGTCGGGAGCTACTTTAACATTATGGTAACCAGCCCATATTTCCAAAGGTGTTATGACAAGACCCCAATGGGCGATTTGATAGCGCGGCGCATTTTTGGAGTCGGTGTACAAAACCACCAGCATTTTTTTCAAATTCACTATAAAGTGTATTCTCAGGGAACGGAGTGCTCAGTCTTTCGTGAAATATTCGAAGGTCAATTGCATGAGCAAGCAAAAGCCACAACAGAACAGCCTTTACTGCTGCTGCGATACCACGGCGATTCTTCTCCAGAGGCCGCAGTTGTCGTTTCAGATATGGAAAGGGCCGTGGCAAGGGCGATCACCTTGATCAGTCAAAGGATTCAAGCCGTGAAGCCTTAACTCGACTTACGGCGAAATCTCAATTTTCGTTCAGCCCATCACCCACGGCGCGCGATAGTCGCGCGTCAGCAGTTTGCTGGCGTCGGGGTCGTCAACGATGACTTCATCGGCCACGTTCCAGCGGATCTTCCGCCCGACGAGCATGGAAATCAAACCCAGGTGCCCGGGAATGGCCGAGTGATGCGCCGTCTCCACCGGCGCGATGGTGGGCTGGCGGGATTTCACGCAATCCAGAAAATTCCGCTGGTGATTGCGTGACTCGTACAGCTTCACCTTGCGGTATTTATCCGCCAGGTTCTTGTGCTTTTTCCAATCCGGATTGGACCCTTCAAAGCCGCCGCGATTCACCCAGACCCAACCTTCGGTGCCGATCCATTTGGTGCCCATCTTGATGTCGGGATGGCCGCCGGCGATGGTCATGGTGATGTCCTCCGGGTACTGCAATTCAATCCGGTATTTGCCGCACGTGTTCCAGATGGCGTTGGCGGGCGGGAAATCGCCCTTGCCTTCAACCTCTGACGGACCGGAGTTGTCAAAGCCGAGTCCCCAGTGCGCAATGTCGCAGTGGTGGCCGATCCAGTCGAGCAGCTGGCCGCCGCCGGTGTTGTAATTCCAGCGCCAGTCCATGTGAATGCGCTGCTTGATGTACGGCTCCATTTGCGACGGGCCGATCCAGAAGTCGTAGTCCAGTTCGGCCGGCGGCTCGGTCACCGCGGCGTTCCAGGCGTCCGTTCCGGGAACGACGGTGGCCAGGAAATCAGTTTTGTCCTCCGGCTGTCCCAGCTTTTTCAACAGCTCCGGCGCGGTGCCGGCAAAATCGTGATGGCCGGAGGGCAGGCCGACCTCCACGTGCGTCACTTTGCCGATCAAACCGTTGCGCACGATTTCCGCCGCCTTGTGAAACGGCGCTTGGGAGCGCTGCCAGGAACCCGTCTGCCAGATGATTTTGTTTTCCTGCACGGCGCGGACGATGGCCTGCTGCTCGGCGATGGTCTTGGCCAAGGGCTTTTCGCCGTAGATGTCCTTCTTGCGGCGGGCGGCCTCCGTGGCGACCAATTCGTGCCAGTGATCCGGCACCGCGAGCATCACGGCGTCAATGTCGGTGCGCGCCATCAGCTCGCGATAATCCTGGTACGCCTTGCAGTCCTTGTTGTCGTAATGATCGTTGATGGTGTCGACCGCATCCTGCAAATGGTTCTTGTCGAGGTCGCACGCGGCCACCACCTGGCAATCGTCCTCGTAGAGAAACGCCTTGGTGTTGCTCGGGCCCTGCATGCCCCAGCCGACGACTCCGATGGTGATGCGGTTGGAGGGCGCGGTGCGCCGGGACGGGCCGGTGGCGCAGCCGGGCAGGATCAGGGGTAACACGGCGGCTGCGCCGGCGGTCTTGAGGAAGCGCCGGCGATTGAGGCGTACGGCTTTTTGATGGGATGAAGCGTCTTGCATGCGATTCAGGTTGTAATTTGCTTGGCCGCAAATAATGGACTAAATTCGCCGGCCCGCAATGTTTCATGCTGATTTTAGTCAAAATATTTTTGGCTGAATGGTGCCATGTTTCTCTAGTTGGCTAATAGCCGGTCTCGGGGAAGGGCTCGGCAGCGGCAAATTCAAACTATCCGGCGCTGAATCTGTCACCCTCTCCGCCGCGAAGCGGGGGAGAGGGGCGGGCTGAGGTGGCACTGACGGATCTAATCGCCGTGATTTTTACCAATTACATTCAAAATCCCCTCACTGGTCGCTGCGCGACATGCTCTCCCCGCTGGGCGGGGAGAGGATATAGGCCCGTTGTTTGGCCAAGGCATAATCCCAAAACTTTTTTTCGAATCGCTTGACCTGCCGGCGTTGGTTGGCAGAATCCTCGAACAAATTCTATTTGCTTATGCCAAGACCTGTAACACTCTTCACCGGCCAATGGGCGGACCTGCCGCTCGCCGAACTGCTGCCGCTGGTCAAAAAAATGGGCTACGACGGCGTTGAACTTGCCTGCTGGGGCGACCATTTTGAACCCGACCGCGCCCTGGCCGAACCGGACTACGTCACAAAGAAATGGGCGCTGCTCCAGAAGCATGGCCTGAATTGTTTTGCCATCTCCACCCACCTCGTTGGCCAGGCGGTGTGCGATTTGATTGACGAACGGCACCAGGCCATTCTGCCCGCCGATGTCTGGGGCGACGGCCAGCCTGAAGGCGTCCGCCGGCGCGCTGCGGAGAAAATGAAAGCCACCGCCCGCGCCGCCGGGAAATATTTCAATGCCAAGCCGGGGCGCAAACCCGGAGACAAGACACCCGCCATCGTCAACGGCTTCACCGGCTCCTCCATCTGGCACGCGCTGTACGCGTTTCCGCCGACCAACCAGGAATATTTGAGCCGAGGGTTCGCCGACTTCGCGCGGCGCTGGCGCCCGATTCTCGACGTGTTCGACAAGGAAAACGTCAATTTTGCGCTCGAAGTGCATCCGACGGAAATCGCCTTCGACATCGCCTCCGCCCAGCGCGCGCTCAAAGCCGTCCGCAATCACCGGCGCTTCGGCTTCAATTTCGACCCGTCGCACCTCGGCTACCAGGGTGTGGATTACGTGAAGTTCATCCGCGAGTTCGGCGACCGCATCTTCCACGCGCACATGAAGGATGTCTGGTGGGGCCACGGCGACGGCACGGCGGGCGTGTTCGGCGGGCACACGGATTTCACCGATCCGCGCCGCTACTGGGATTTCCGCTCGCTCGGCCACGGCGACATCAACTTCGAGGACATCATCGTGGCGCTGAACGACGTCGGCTATCGCGGCCCGCTCTCGGTTGAGTGGGAGGACGGACGGATGGACCGGGTGCACGGCGCGACGGAAAGCTGCGCGTTCGTCCGCAAGCTGGATTTTATGCCGAATCAGGCCGCCTTTGACGCGGCGTTTGCCAGAAGGAAATGATTTCAACCGCGGATGGACGCCAACAAACACGGATTTTTTTGTTGCGAATTGATCACTAACCCCTCGCCCCAGCCCTCTCTCCGCCGGGCGGGGAGAGGGTGGTCGCGCGAAGCGGGACCGGGTGAGGGGAGTGTTCTGTGTCCGTGCCCATCCGTGGTTAAAAAAGACAATTGGTGAACCACAAACTTCGACATGAGCATTAAAATTGGCGTGGTGGGGGCAGGCGGGATGCTGCGTTATCACGCGGCCGGGTTCCGGTCGGCCGGCGCGGAATTGGTTGGGCTGTGCGACGTGAACCTGGATGCGGCGCGCAAGGCCGCGACGCGGGAGAACATTCCTTCCGTCTTCAGCAATGTGGGCAAAATGCTGAAGGGCTGTCCGAAGCTTGACGCGGTTTCAATCATCGTGCCGAACAAGTTTCACGCGTCGATTGCGCTGCAGGTGCTGAAATCCGGCCGGCACGTCTTTTGCGAGAAGCCGCCGGCCACGAATGCCCGCGAGGTTCAAGCCATGCTGACCGCCGCCACCAAGGCGAAGAAGACGCTGATGTTCAATTTCAACAATCGCGCGCGGCCGGAAGCCCAGGCCGTCATGGATTACATCCGCGCCGGCCAGGTCGGCCGCATCAACTCGGCGCAGGCCAAGTGGATTCGCCGCACGGGCATTCCCGGCTTCGGTGGCTGGTTCACCACCAGGGCGCTTTCGGGCGGCGGACCGCTGATTGACCTGCTGCACATGCTCGATCTGGCGCTGTATTTCATGGGCTACCCGGAGCCGGACTACGTGGCGGCGCAGACGTTCAACGATTTCATTTCCAACAAGTCTTTCAAAGGGCCGTGGGGGATTCCCGACGTTGCCAAAGGCGTGACGGATGTCGAGAGCGCGTGTCATGGCTTCGTGCATTTCAAGACCGGCCAGGTGGTGTCCCTGCAAATCTCGTGGGCCGAAATGGTGAAGCGCGAGGAGGTGTCGGTGACATTTCAGGGCACGAAGGCGGGCGGGCTTGTGCAACGGCTGTTTGGCACCGACGGTCTTGATGAGACGGCGATTGACACCTGCGAGCTGTACGTCCAGGAAAACGGCCGCTCGGTGAACCGCGCGATTGTGGTGCCGCCCGATGAAACGATGGGCCGCGTCGCGTCGGCCGCGAATTTTGTGCAGACGCTGGAGCGTCGGGCCAAGCCACTGAACACGCCGGACCAGGCGCTGAAACTGATGCGCATCATTGACGCGGCCTACGCTTCGGCCCGCACCGGGCGGCCGGTGAAATGTTAATGGCGGTTAACCAATCACTCATTTAACGGAGACATGAACCTAAATCGCAAACTTCGCATGGGCATGGTCGGCGGCGGGCGCGGCGCGTTTATCGGCGCCGTGCATCGCATGGCCGCGGCGCTGGACGGTAAGATTGAGCTGGTGGCCGGCTGCTTCTCCGCCGACCCGGAAAAATCCAAGGCCTCGGGCGCGGATTTGTTCCTCGATCCGTCCCGGGTGTACGGCACGTATCAGGAGATGGCGAAAAAGGAAGCCGCGCTGCCGGCGAGCCGGCGCGTAGACTTCGTCAGCATCGTCACCCGGAACAACATGCATTTCGCCGTCGCCCAGACTTTTTTGGCAGCGGGCTTCAACGTGATTTGCGACAAGCCGCTGGCTTTCAACCTGGACGAGGCGAAAAAACTCCGGGACATCGTCCGCAAGAGCAAAAAAGTTTTTGCGTTGACCCATAATTACACCGGCTATCCGATGGTCAAAGAAGCGCGCGAGATGGTGCGGGCCGGCAAGCTGGGAAAAATTCTCAAGGTCGTCGTCGAGTATCCGCAGGGCTATGCCATCACCGCGCTGGAGGACAAAGGCGGCGGCAAGATTTCCAACTGGCGCATGGACCCGAACGTGGCCGGCGCGTCCAACTGCATGGCCGACATCGGCACGCACGCGGAAAATCTCGCGCGCTACATCACCGGGCTGGAGATCGAGTCGCTCGCCGCCGACCTTTCGACCTTCATTCCCGGCCGGCCGCTGGACGACGACGGCAACTGCCTGATTCGCTACAAAGGCGGCGCCCGGGGCATTCTCTACGCGTCGCAGATTTCTAACGGCGACGAAAACAACCTGAACATCCGCGTCTACGGCACCAAGGCGTCGCTTGAATGGTACCAGGAGCACCCAAACGAACTGATCGTCAAGGTGGTGAACCAGCCGCGCGCGATTTACCGGCGCGGCAACAGCTATCTGTCGGCGATCGCGCAGGCCAACAGCCGCACGCCGTTCGGCCATCAGGAGGCGTTTATCGAGGCCTTCGCGAATGTTTATCTGGCGGCGGCCAGCGCCATCGCGGACGAAGTCAGCGGCCGGAAGAGCAGGGGACCTTGCGATTTTCCGACAGTGGAAGACGGCGTCATTGGCATGGCTTTCATTGAAACCGTGTTGAAGTCCTCGAAGTCGAGCGACAAGTGGACGAAATTTCCCAAACTATAAAATCACAATGAAAATTAGAATCTGCACCCTGGCCATCATCGCTTTGGCCCTCAACATTGCGCTCGCGCAACAAAAATATCCGGAGACTGTCATTGACGGCGTCGCCGGGTTCAAGGACACGCCGATGCAGCCGGACGGCAAATGGCACGTGCACGATCCGGCGCGTCCGCAGCCGCCGGTGGTGACGCCGGGCACGTTCAGCGCGCAAGCCACGCCGCCCAGCGACGCCACGGTGTTGTTCGACGGCAAAAGCCTGGCGAATTGGCGCGACAAAAAGACCGGCGGCCCCGCCCAGTGGAAGCTGGAGGACGGCGCGATGGTGGCCGACAAGGGCGACATCGTGACGACCAACGAAATGGGCGACATGCAGTTGCACGTCGAGTTTTGCGAGCCGGAGCCGGGCGCTCACGCCGGGCAGGACCGCGGCAACAGCGGCGTTTTCCTCATGGGCCGGTACGAGATCCAGGTGCTGGACTGTTACCAGAGCAAGACCTACGCCGACGGCGCGACCGGAGGCATTTACGGTCAGCACCCGCCGCTCGCGAATGCCTGCCGCCCGCCGGGCGAATGGCAGACGTACGACATCGTCTTCAACGTGCCGCACTTCAACGACAAGGGCGAGGTGACCGCGCCGGGTTACGTGACGGTGATATACAACGGCGTGGTGGTGCAAAATCACCAGGCCATTCGCGGCGAAACCAACTGGCGCGTGCCCGGCAAGTACACGGCGCATGGACCGACCGGCCCGCTGTCGCTGCAATATCACAATCATCCCGTCCGGTTCCGGAACATCTGGGTGCGCCCGATGCCGGTGGTCAACGAGCCGTGAACGACGTTAAACTTAACCTGTTCCAAAAACTGATATGAAAACGTTTTTGATCTTCCTGGCTATGGCGCTGGTGACCACTGTCACGCAGGCCGCCCCGAAAAAACTGCTGGTGGTGACCACCACCGCGGGCTTCCGGCACAGCTCGATTCCGAACCTGGAAAAAGTCCTGGCCCAGCTTGGCAAGGACAGCGGCGAATTTACCGTGGATTACGTCCAACAGCCGCCGGGCCATGCCGCGACAGGATTTCCGGCCCAATTGAAAAAAGACGCCACGCCGGACGAGAAAAAGGCGTTCGACGAAGCGGAGGCGAAGTGGCAGGAAAGCTTGAAGGCCGTGCTCCAAAAATTGTCGCCGGACAATTTGAAGAATTACGATGGCGTGGTTTTTGCCAGCACCACCGGCGATTTGCCGATACCCGATCCGCAGGGATTGCTGGACTGGATCAAGGCGGGTCACGCGTTCATCGGCATTCACGCGGCGAGCGACACGTTTCATCACTGGCCGGGCTACATTGACATGCTCGGCGGCGAGTTCGACCATCATGGCGCGCAGTTGAGCGTGGATTGCTTGAACCAGGACCCGCAACATCCCGCCACGGCGCCGCTGCCGAAGGTGTGGACGCTCACGCAGGAGGAAATGTATCAGTTCAAAAATTACGATCCGGCCAAGGTGCATGACTTGCTGATACTCGATCAACGCCCGCAGGAGCCGCGCACACCCGGGCATTATCCGGTTTCGTGGTGCAAGACGTACGGCGCGGGCCGGATTTTCTACACGTCGCTCGGCCATCGCGAGGACATCATTGACACCGATCCGAATTTGAAGGATCGGAAGAACGCAATTGAAATCAGCAAGACCTACCAGGCGCACGTGTTGGGCGGCATCGAATGGGCGCTGGGATTAAAGAAATAGCAGCGGGAGGCTTGAAGCGCACCGTGCAGTTCTTATGCGGGACTGACCCCTTTAGGCTGTTTACTTTTGCCGGGCTACTGGCTGTTGGATCGCGGTTTCCAATCCAAATCCTGCGGGCTGTAATCGGCGACGATTTGCTTAAACCATGGCAGTAGTTCCGCGAGAGTGTTTTCGTCAATAAATCGGCGAATTGGAATCATATGCAGGCAGGCGTGTCGCGAAAAGTAGACACCCACTTTTGTTACCATTGGTTTAGGCGCGACCTCGGAAAATCCTACGAGTTCGTTGAGCAAAAAGTAACCGATCAGTTGGTCCAGGTCGCTACGGGTGAGTCGGAATTCCTGCAATGTCTTGATTTCTACAATGGCATCGTCGATTACCAAATCAGCATCTGCGCCCAGTGCAAAATCTGGTGATTCATTGAAAGTTGGATTGAGGAGGCAAAGGCGAGTCGCCTTGAAAAGGGAATCATCAACCGCTTGAATGAGTCGACGAACATCGAGGACATCGTCTGTATTGAATACCCCTATCATTTCATCACCTCTGCCGGATCGTGCAATTGGGTCAAGGGTGGCCAATGCTAGAGCTGAACGAATTAAATTGTCCGAAATTGCTCCGGAATCGAGATACTCCGCCAAGTGATGTTTGGCTGTCGTAACGAGCTTGCGAGCCTTTGCTGCGTTTTCGGCACTTGTCTCATGGCGCGAACGAATCTCCCACTCCGCGTCCTCAGCTAGGATTTCAATTGCGTTTTCCGCGAACCATCTGCGCGCCTTGATCACTGGGGTGTTGAGGCGTTGCAAGTAAAACCGCAACAGATAATCGAACGCTGTCCCGATTAGGCTGGCTTTTTGAGCGGAATACTTCACCGGAGGCACAACAATTAGCGGTCTGATTGTGAGCGCACATTTCGGAAACAACTCAGAAAATCGGTGGCGAACTTCAGGCGATTCGCGAATGAAGGTTTTGAGGCTGCTCATGTGGGAATAGCATGAGGAATTTGTCGAACACGGTAAAGCGTTGCCTGATTTAAAGCAGGCGGACCCGTGCGGTTTGGTTTTAGGGCCGCAACTTTTTATGGCGGCGACGAAGGAGCAATAGTCCCGAAGCGCAAACCGAAAACATCGAGATTGTGCTTGGCTCAGGCACGACGGTTACCGTAAGCGTGTCAATTTGTGCGGTGAATGGCGTGTTCGACCCGGGATTGGAGGCCATGACGCCCGCGTACAAATTATCTTGGGCATCCAGCCATGGGAATGAAACAGGCGATGACGATCCGCTATCGGCAGGGGTCGTTAAATCCTGCCAGCTCAACTGCCATAATCCACCGGTCCGGCCAAAGGTGAGCAGGACATCATCACCCGGTGCGAACGCATTGTAGTCGCTAAGATATGGGCGGACATCGCCGTTGCCCTGGTTTTCGACGATGAGATAAACATTTAACTGATGAATACCTGCCCGAACCACACTGGTGGCGGATGTTCCAAAGTACAAGAGCAACTGGTCGGAAGCGTTAGGCACCTGGACGTTTCGGATTAGGGCCGAAATGCTGACATCCATTCCACTGACACCGGAAAGCAGGAAGCCGGGAGCCTCAAGTTGATCGAGGCTGACGCTGTGGTTGATATCGCTGCGGCTTGATTGGAGGGATAGCAGACCTGAGCCAGTTTGCATAAGCAGGTTTTGATCGTTGGCAGCCAGTGATGAACCCGTTCCAGGCAGGCGATCGGTGAAGCCGGTGCCGAGGCCGAATCCATCAGCAATTGTTCCGGGGATGGGGGTGTCGAATGTGTAAGTGGTGCTCCAACCGGTCTGACAAACAATGACGGTGGTGGCTGCGATGGCAAGAATGCTCCGGGCAAGTTTCATAGTTTTCCCTTCGACAAGGCACGGCAACTTCTGATTGCATGATTCTCGGGAAAGGACTCCATTTGCGCAAATGACGGCAAAAGTTCCGAGGATTCCTTCTGAGTTTTACCAAGAACCGTGGTTAGATTAGAAAATAAAATAGGCAAAGTCAATGGCAGAGCCGGTGAACAACCTGGGTTTGTGACCCCTTTGCCTTTGTTTACGAACCGGTGGAGCAGCAACCGGAAAATGGTTTGGCATGGCGCGCCATTCAAGCGGCTCGTCCGGTCAAATTGCTCTTGCCCATGCCTTTGGTTCGGGACTAGCCTTGGGTTACAACCCGCCTTAGACGGGAAGCCAAGACTCAGGTATGAACAAGACCGCGCGCATTCTCCTGGTGGATGACGAACCCGAAATCCTGAAAGTTTTCACCGCGTTTCTCCATGGCGCCGGATACGAGGTGTTGGCAGCGACGACCGGCCAACAGGGCCTTCAGTTGGCGCGCGAAAAGCGGCCCGAGCTGGTATTGCTGGACGTCCTGTTGCCCGACGTCAGCGGCTTGGAAATTTGCCGGCAAATCAAGGGCGACCCGGATTTGCGGGATGTTTATGTGCTGCTGATTTCCGGTGGGGCGACCAAGACCGGCCACAAGGTCGAGGGATTGGAAGCCGGGGCGGATGATTACCTCATCAAACCTCCGGACCCGGACGAATTGCTGGCGCGAATTCGCACCCAGCTGCGCCTCCGCGAGGCCATGGTCGCGCTCCGGGCCAGCGAAGAGCATCATCGCCGGTTGATGGATATCCTCCCCGACGCGGTTTGCGTCATCAACCCCCGAGGACGTCTGCTCGCCGTCAACACCCATGCGGTAAGCCGGCTGGGATATGCGAGCCGGGAGGAGCTCCTCCAAAAAAGCATCTTCGACCTGACCCCGAAAGAGGAGCATGATCGCATTAGCGCGGATCTAGCGGCCATCCTCCAGGCGGGGACGCGGCGCAATCTGCAGTACACCTTGCTGGATCGGAACGGGGCCCGGCTCCAGGTGGAAGTGAACGCGACCGTGTCGCTCGACAACCACGGCCAGCTGGCAGGGTTGGTGGTGGTCGGCCGCGATGTCACGGCCCGCAAGGAGGTGGAAGCGGCCCTCCGCCAGAGCCAAGAACGCTACCGCAGCCTGGCCGAATCGTCGCCGGACGCCATCTTCATTGTGGACCGGGATTCAAACCTGCAATATTTGAACGAGGCGGCGGCAGCGTGGCTGGGAAAGTCCGATACGGAGCTCCTGGGTCGTCCGCAGGTGGAACTCCTCCCGTCGCCGAAGGCGCATCAGCAGCCGGGACTCGTCCAAAAAATCTTTGCGACCGGCGAGCTGGTCTGCACGCTGCAAAACGAGTCGTTTCGGGGTGCCGAAAAGTGGATTGAGACGCGGCTGGTGCCGCTGCGAAACGAACTGGGACAAGTGGTGCAGGTGATGGGCATTGCGCGCGACCTGACCGAACAGAAGCGAGCCGAGGAATCCCTCCGGGAACGGGAGGAATGGAGCCGGCGAATCATCGGCACGGCGTTGGACGGGTTTTGGATGCTCGACCTGGAAGGCCGCATCGTGGATGTGAACGACGCGTATTGCCGCATGAGCGGGTATACGCGGGGCGAATTGTTGTCCAAGCATGTCAGCGAGGTGGAGGTGAACGAGCCGTCACCAGCGCAGGTGAGCGAACACATGCAACGCATCCGGCAGGCCAGCGGCGATCATTTCGAGACCCGGCACCGGTGCAAGGATGGCCGGATCATCGAGCTGGAGGTCAGCGCCACGTATCTCCGATTGCGGGAACAGCGCATCTTCGCGTTTTTCCGTGACATCACGCAGCGCAAGCAAACGGAGCGGGAACTCCGGGCCAGCGAAGAACGGTTCCGGCAACTCGCTGACAACATCCGCGGCGTGTTCTGGATGTCGAACCCGGACAAGTCCCAGATCATTTACGTCAGCCCGGCGTATGAACAGATCTGGGGGAGGACCTGCGCAAGCCTTAACGCTTCGCCGCGGGACTGGGTCGAGGCCATTCATCCCGAGGATCGTCCGCGCGTGCTGGACGCCGCGCTGACCAAACAGGTTTCCGGCCAGTACGACGAGGTGTATCGCATCGTCCGTCCGGACGGTTCCACTCGGTGGATCCAGGATCGCGCTTTTCCGGTGCGTGACAGTGCCGGAACCGTTTACCGGCTGGTCGGCATTGCGGAGGATATCACGCCGTGGAAGGAGGCCGAGGAAGCATTGCGGGTGGCGGAAACGCGCTACCGCAGCATTTTTGAGCATGCCACGGAAGGCATTTTCCGAACGACGCTCGATGGCAAGATCGTGGTTGCCAATCCGGCTCTGGCCCGGATGTTCGGTTACGCCTCGCCCCAGGAAATGGTCTCCGCGGTGCACGATATCGCGCGGCAGATCTATGTGTCACCCCAACGGCGGGCGGAGATGATCCGCCTGCTTTCGGAGCACGGGTCAGTCCAGGGATTTGAGGAGGAGAATTACCGGAAGGACGGCAGTGTGATCTGGGTGAGTTTAAATGCGCATGTGGTTTGCGATGCGGGCGGCGCCGTTCAATATTTTGAGGGGACCATCCAGGACATCACCGAGCGCAAACGCGCGGAGACGCAGCTGGCCACGCTGGGGCACGCGGTCCAAAGCACGGCGGAACTGATCTGCATCACCGATCTGCAGGATCGGTTCACCTTTGTCAACCGCGCCTTCCTGCAGGCTTATGGCTACACCGAGGCCGAAATCCTGGGCAAGACGCCGGACATTCTGATCTCGCCGAACAATCCGCCGGGGCGGATGCGGGAGATTCTGGAAATGGCCCGCACGACCGGCTGGCGGGGCGAAGTGATGGACCGGCGAAAGGACGGAACGGAATTTCCCATCTTCCTGAGCACGTCGAAGATCGTAGATCTCGAAGGGCGCCCCATCGGGCTGATGGGCGTGTCGCAGGACATCACCGAGCGGAAGTGGGCTGAAAATCTGCTCCAGACCCAGCGCGATTTCGGCACCTTTCTCAGTTCCACCATCGATTTGAATGCCACGGCCGTGCGGCTTTTGGAGATTGCGCTCCTGCACGAGGGCGTGGACTGCGGCGGAATTTTTATGGTGGACCCGGAAACCAGGGCGCTGGGCCTGCTGGTGCATCGCGGATGTTCCGCGGACTTCGCCGAGCGGGTCGCCCGGGCTGTAGCCGAACCGGCGCCGGCGCGTCCGCCGGGGAGGAGCCGGGAGCCCGAGGCTCCGACCATGGAGTCGCTGGCCGCCATCCTGGCGAGGCTCAAGCCGGACGACTTTTCCGCCATGGAGGTGTTCCCGATCCAGCAGAGCGGCGAGCTGGTGGCCGTGTTGATTGTGGGTTCCCATGCCCAGGCGGAAATACCGCGCCGAACCCGGCAGGCCCTGGAATTGATCACGGCCCAGGCCGCCGGCGCCGTGGCCCGGATCCGGGTGGAGCAGTCCTTGCGCGCCAACCGCCGGTTGCTGGAGCGGACGCTCCACAGCATCCCGGCGGCGGTCTTCGTTGTCAACGCGGACACAAATATCATTGAAGAATGCAATCCGGCAACCGCCCAAATGTTCGGGTACGCTCACGAGGAATTGATCGGCCAGCCCCTGGCGTCATTGCATGTGAGCGAGGCGGCTGCCGAACAGTTTGCCAGCCACCGGTTTGTCGCCGTGGAGGACAAGGGTTTCCTCAACAACTTCGAGTTCAAGCTGAGACGCAAGGACGGGGCTGAGTTTCCCGCCGAACACAGTGTGATGCCCATCCGCAATGAATTGGGCCGGCTGGTCAGCTGGGTGAACGTCGTGCAGGACATCACCCAGCGGAAGCAGGACGAGGAAGGGTTGCGGCAGTTGCCCCGGCGGGTCATCGAAGCCCAGGAATCCGAGCGCCTGCGCGTGGCCCGGGAAATCCACGACGGCGTCAATCAGGTCATTGCGTCGGTCAAGATGCGGCTGCATCAACTGGAAGGCCAGATTGGAGCTATGAATCCGGCGGCGCGGGAGATTCTGGGCCGCTGCGAAAAGCTGCTGGGCGGGGCGTTGGAGGAAAACCGGCGCATCGCGCACAACCTCCGGCCTGCCGACCTGGACGAGCTCGGGCTGGCCGCGGCCTGCCGCAACTATTGCCGGGAGATTCAGTCCCGGACGGGCCTGACTGTGCGTTACAGCATCGCGAACCTGAGCCGGCGGCTGCCACCGGCGGTTGAACTGAATCTCTTTCGCATCGTGCAGGAGGCCCTGACCAACGTCGAGCAACACGCCCGCGCCAAAACGGTCCGCGTGCGACTGCATGCCCAGGGGGACGACGTCATTTTGCGGATCAAGGACGATGGGCAGGGGGGCCTGTCCCGGCCAGCGAGGGCCGGCCGGGCAAAATGGCGGGGCATCGGCCTGACGAACATGCGGGAACGGGCCCTGGCCTTGGGGGGAACGTGCGAGGTGCTGTTGACGCCCCAGCAGGGAACAACCATCACCGTGCGCATTCCCGGCAGCCAGAAGGCTTGAGGAAAGGGGCGGCGAGCAAGGCGGCCATTGCCAGCCCCAGCCACGGGGAACCTCGCCAAAGTCAGGCCTGGCCGTCCTCGACCCAAAACGCCGCGTACCGGACGAGCGCATTGTCGCTCTTCAGCTTCAATTTTCTCCGCATCTGCGCGCAATGAGCGATGACATGCTCGACGCTCAGTTGGAGCTGGCGCGCGATCTCCTGGACGTTTTTCCCCCGCCCGAGCACCTCCAGGATATTGAGCTCCTGATCGGTGAGGCGATCCAGCGGGCGCATTTCGGGCTTCTCCGCGCTATTGCGGGAATCGTCCACCCGGTTCGCCAATACCTCCTCGCTGACATAAATGTGCCCGCCCAGAACATCGCGAATGGCGTGGACAATTTCCTCCGGATCCTCCTGTTTCATGATGTAACCGTCGCCGCCGGCCCGCAGCACTCGTTCGGCATATAGCGCCTCGTCATGCATCGAGACAACCAGAATTTTGATCTTGTCGTTTCGCGTGCGCAGCTCTTTGATCAATTCCAACCCGCTCTTGCCGGGCAAGGTGATGTCCACCAGCACCAGCTCCGTGCCGAGGCGTTCGATGGCGCGCAAGGCCTGTTCGGCGCTGCCCGCCTCACCGCACACACACAAGTCCTTCTGGCTTTTTATGATTTGCACCAGACCTTCACGAAACACCGGGTGATCCTCGACGATGTAGATTTTTCGGCGGGTGCCCGGCGGTGGTGCTTTGTATGTTTTCGGCATCGGTTTAACTCGAATTTCACGGGGCCACACAGGCGCTGAAAACAGCAGCGCGAAACCCGCGATCTTGTGCTATGGATTCATTTAGAACGACAACCCACCCTCCGCCCGTACCGCAGCCGGCGGCAAGACCTCCGCCACAGCCCGAATCATCGGCACTTTTCAACTGCCTGTTAGCTCGCCAATGAACCCAACATTAGCCTGACATCATCCGATGTCAACCTGCAACCCGGTAAAAGACCGGGAAGTCTCAATGCTTCATCCAGATAATGACAAATGATTTACTGTCGGTGGCCCAAAAGTGAATCAAGTTGTCCCCAGGTCGGGCTTACTTCATTAGGGTGGACAAAGACGGCGAGTTTACGAAAGGCAAGGCACATAATTAAAACAATCAGCTGTTACATAAGGAGCCGAATCGGCGGGGCCACTTGGGTCTTGGATTCAGGCTTGCGTCGGCCACCTCCTTCCAGAGCGGTCTAAGGCAGCATGAGGATTCGATAAAATCGTTGCGGATCCGGCCCGATGGAATCGATGGTTATCATCGTCGTGTTGGTGGCCGCGATGGGGCCATTCAAGTTGTTCCAAGTCGCCTGGTTCAGATCCGTCTTGTACAGCATCTGGTACAACTGTCCGACCGTAGCGCTCCAGGTCAGGACCACCGTGGCGCCCGCTGACTCCACCTTAAGGAAGTTCGGCGGCGGCGGGGTGGCGATGCTGAGTCGGAAAATGGTGCCGTAACCGTTCGTGCCGCCTTGCTGTGTCGTCCCATAGAAATTGCCGTCAGAGGCCTGGATCAGTGGAGCTTCGGGAGCGGCGCCATTGGTGCCGTTGAACGAGAACAGCATCGTGAGGCCGCCATTGGTTCCAATCTTAAAAATGGTGCCATAGCCTACACCCAATACGTTGCTGTAAACGCCGCCGACCGACGTCGTGCCGTATAAATTTCCATCCATGCCTTGAACCAACCCGGCCCTGGGATCCGCGCCATTGGTGATCGCGAAAGATACGAGTGTCGTGAAGGTGCCATTGGCACTGAGCCGGAATACGGTGCCATAATTGGTGCCTGATTGGTTGGTGCTGGCATAGGCACCGGTGGTGCCATAAAAACTTCCGTCCGCGCCCTGAACCAAACCGGCATAGGGATTGCCGCCGTCACTCAGGCCGGTAAACGCGTGCAAACAGGTAAGTGTCCCGTTGGTGGTCAGCTTGAAGATCGTGCCGAATCCGCCGTTGGTGCCGCCCAAGGAGGTCGTGCCATAGAGGTTGCCGTCGCTGGCCTGCACCAGTGTGCCGTAGGGACTGCCGCCGGTGAAGGTAAGGGTGCTGTTGTCAAAGGAGACCAGCGTCGTCAGCGTTTGGTTCGTCATCAGCTGAAACGCCGTGCCGCCGACGTTTGCGCCACCGATGGCGGTCGTGCCATAAAAATTGCCGTCCTGGCCCTGGACCAGACCGGCGAGGGGGTAACCGCCCGTCGCAAAGGCAAAGGTGGCCATCGTGGTCAGCGTGCCGTTGGTGGCCAGTTGAAACGCGATGCCGGCATGGCTGCTGCCGCCATTGTAGGTGGTGCCATAAAAGTTGCCGTCCGTCCCCTGGACCAGACCGGCGCGCGGCAGTGCGCCGTTCGTGTTGACGAAGGAAATCAGTCGGGTGAACGTCCCCGCCGGAGTCAGTTGAAAAATGGTTCCATAGTTGCTCAGACCGCCATAAGTGGTGGTGCCATAAAAATTGCCGTCCAGCGCCTGCATCAGGCCGGCAGTGGGAAAGGAACCGTTGGTTTGATTGAAGGAGACGAGCGTGGTAAGCGTGACGCCGGCCTGCGCCTGGCAAGCAACCGCTCCCCACAGGAAAACGCGGGCAAGGGCTGAAAAAACTTTTCCGGTCTTCATTAAATGAGGCTGTGCGTGAAGATGTTGCCTGGTAATAACTTCTTGATTCTTATCGACAGCAAGCCTAATCACCGGAAACGAAAAGTCAAGATTATTAACATAATCATCACTGCGGTTAGGATCCACATTCGCTTCTGACACTCTCCTCAGGGCTTTCATACCAAGCCCCGTCGCTACGAGTAAACACGACCCCAACCAAATTAGCATCGTCGAGAACCAGGCTCTCGAATGCTGACACCTTCGGGCATTGCTTCCCAAAAGTGACTCATGATGTCCCAAAACTATATAGAATAAGATTATGCAACAATTAATAATTATCCAAGTCGACTTATATGTGAATAACCCGGACCGTGCCGGTGGGAGCTTGGATTGAGGCGTGAAATTTGAGTTGAGATTCAGCTCAAGGGGCGGTCAGAAAAAAATCATAATTCATGAAAAAAATATTGACGGCATTAACTGTATTCAGCTTGGGCGCCGCTATGGATGCTGGCGCAACGCTGCTGGTGGATCGCGGACTGCCTACCGCCAACCTCAACAACGCTGCTGGCGCGGACCGCGCCAATGTTTCGTGGGCGTTTACTCAGTACACTTCGCCCGACTACTGGTTGGTTGGCGACTCATTTCAGAACACTAGCTCAGCGGCATGGACCATCAACACCATTCGCCTATGGACAGTGGGCCAAACCGATACCGCGATTCTGCGAGGCGGAGTTGGGGGCGGAAGCATTGATATCGTCTCGACTTTGGGCTCGATTTCACCGTCCACCTACGTGGGTGGGGCAACTTACCAGGGAAGTTCAGGATCATATATATCTCTTTACCAGATTGATTTTGCCGTCAACATCACCTTGCAGGCCGGGCAGACCTATGACTTCTTTCTAGATGGAAGTGGTTCCGGGGATGGCACATATGTTCCATTTGTTCATGCGTCCAACGCCGCATTGAGTGGTTCTAACCAGGATGGCGCAGACAACTCGATGCTCTATGCAGAGGTTCTCAACGGGGTCGTTGATTCAACAAGTGTCGGGACATGGAGTTGCGATGGTTATGGTTGGGATAAAGCGTCGGACGTGAACGTACAAGTTTTGGGGACTGTCGTTCCTGAACCCACGACGGTGATCGCCGGTGCGTTGCTGCTGCTGCCGCTGGGTGCGAGCGCGCTGAGAATTGTGCGCAAGGTGGCTTGACGCCCGCGTTATAACACTTGGCAGGTACAGTCAGGCCATGTTGTTGGCCCGCCGATTGGCTGCGCAACATGGAATTAATATTGGAGGGTTTTAAACAAGAACAGTCATGGGCAGGGACGCCGCGCCGCGATGTCTTCTGAAGATGTAGCGCGCCGACCTTGTTTGCTTCGGAGGCGGTATTTATTGAATTGATCCAATCACGCACGAACCGTGTCTCAAAAGTGATTTAAGATGTCCCCGGATGGCATAGAAGAAACAGTGCGCTCCGTTAGAATGGAAAAAAATCGGAACTTTGAAAAACACATCAATGAAGACATTAATCAAAGCAACATCAGTTGTCGCGTTGGCCATCGCTGGCCTCGGGATCACCTTGACCGCTCATGGTGCGCTCGTCATTTACACCGTGGATGGCGTGGGGCCCCAGCAATTTGCCGCGCCCACCACACCACCTGCAGATGCGCCATGGGGACCGGCCGGCTATCCGGGCGATACGGTGGAGCTTCAATCTTACAGCGGCAGCTTTGATTTGGTGGCCGGAACGACCGTTCAAAAGATCAACACGCTGCTCTGGACGATTAATTATACCTATGGCGGCACGGCGACCGATCCGAATGCCTGGAGTGACGTCTCTTTCGCGTTTAACGCAACCCGCAACATGACGATTGATGGGGTGGGGCCGGTGTCGCTCACCCAGGCCGGTTCACTGCTTTGCAGTTGGGACAACGACCACCTCAGCCTTGCCGGCGGCCCGACAGTGACCTTCTACGTTCAAGGTTATCGGGTTGACGTTACGGCGCTGGGTATCGGGCCGGTGGACGGTTCGAACTTTGACGGCAGCAATCCTTGGGTGCAACCCGGTCAGGACGTTATGGCTCAATTTGATATCACCGAGGTTCCTGTTCCCGAGCCTTCGACAATGATCGCCGGTGCGTTGCTGCTGCTGCCGCTGGGGGCAAGTGTGTTGCGGATACTGCGCAAGAATCGTCAACCTTGAAGGGTCTGCGCCCGCCGCCCCTTTTGTCTGCCAGACGGAATCGGACGTTCGGCCGATGAGGTTGTGTAGTGCCAATCAAGTCTGAGGAATTGGAGGCTCCGACCGTGTCCTAAATGTGATAGTCAATGTCCCAATTGAGGTGTTAATTGGGCGGTCAATTGCGCCCGAACTTGACCGCAAATAAGTCCCAAAAGTGAGTCAAGATGTCCTTTGCGGGGATAGACTTCGAATTGCAGTCGGCGTAGTCTCGGCTCAAGTAGGAAGGCAAAAATGTTGAGAAATGCAGAAGCGAAAAAAGGACAAATGACCAAAACATGAATCTACGAAAAACATTCGTAGCATTTGTTGTAATGATGGCTTGGGGAATGGTTCAACAAGCTCCTGCGACCATTTATTCCGATACGTTGGCTGACCTTGTCAATTCTCACGGCAGCCTCACCATCGGCGACAAGACCTTCAGCGGGTTCAGCTATCTCGCCAACGGAATGACTGCCTTTGATGCCAACAATATTCTGGTTACCGCCTCGCAGAGCAGTGATGGTGTTTATCATCTGACCTGGTCGGGTCAGGTCGCTTTTCTCGTGAGCGCCGGACCGGCGGTTGCCGATCTTCTGCTCAGCTACACGGTGACAGCCAACCCCGGGCAAATCATCGGGATCGACCAGTCGTACGTCGGTAGCGGTCAGCCGGCGAGCGGTTCTTTTCTTGCCGTTGACGAAAGTGTTTATGCGGGCGCCAATGTCGTGGCCTATTCCCATCTGGAGCGCGGCGACATGAGCGATCCTCCGGCCGAGACGATTCAAGGCGACCAATTGATCATCAATCCCCCTCAATCCACTCTGACAGTGGTCAAAGACATCAGTTTTGCCATCAATGCCCCAACCGGCGGCTTCGTTACGATTTCTCAAGTGGAACAGTCATTCGAGCAGGCGGCGGTGCCTGAGCCCACAACGGTTGTCGCAGGAATCTTGCTGTTGCTGCCGCTGGGTGCGAGCACGCTTAAGATTCTGCGCACGAAGAAAATTGTATAACAAGTTTGGCGACTTTAAACGAGTAAACCAGTTGGAAGGAAAACCAGAAAGAAGAAGGATGTAAGACATATGAAACTGAGAAACAAAATAATGCTTGGCGCCGCGCTCGCAATGGTGGCGATGCAAACCACACGAGCTGCCATTTACTTGAGTGATCTGACTGGGGCAGATGGAAGGTCGAATGGTTCAGAGATCACCGTCGGTGATAAAACCTTCAGCGGTTTCAGTTATCAGGCCAGCGGCTTGACTGGTTTTGATGCCAGTCAAATTACAGTGTCAGCATACATCGGTGCCGATGGTGTTTATTACCTGTCGTGGGGAGGCAGTATTGCCCTCGTGTCCGGTGGGCCGGCGATTGCGGATCTTCTGCTCGGCTACACCGTGACCGCCAATCCCGGTCAAATCGTTGGCATTGACCAGAGCTACGTGGGGAGCGGCACGCCACTGGGGGGAACTTTTCTGGCCGTGGATGAGACCGTGAATGCAGGTGCGGTCACCGTGGGGTATTCCCATTTGGAGCGCGGCGACCTTAGCGATCCGCCGGGCGAAACCATACAGGGTGACATGCTGGTTATCGATCCACCGCAGTCCACCCTGACCGTGACCAAAGACATCAGCCTGGCGATTAATTCCTTCAGCGGAGGTTTGGTCAGCATCTCTGAAGTCACCCAATCCTTCCATCAAGTGCCGGAAGCTTCGACGATGATTGCGGGTGCGTTGCTGCTGCTGCCCTTGGGCGCCAGCACGCTGCGGATCCTTCGCCGAAACCGCATGCCGTAAAATTTAACAAAAAATAAACCGAAAACTTAGCCTGAACCAACAAACTCAAAGGAAAAATATGAAAAAAATTTGCGTGGTATTAAGTCTGGCTGCCGTGCTGACAGCCACCAGCGCGTTTGCCTCCATGAGCGTAACGCTGACGGAGAACACCAGCCAATATAGTTACGGCGTGGGGGGTGAGTTCAGGGCCACGGGCGACGCTGGCTTGGATGCCGTCGTCGCTTGGGGAGCTTACTCGGCAGCGACGTCTGGCGGCAGTGGTTCGTCCCGATATTTCCAGACTTTCTGCATCGAACACAACGAGTATTTCACGCCAGGCACACCCTATAGCGCTTCGATTAGCCCGAATGCCATGTATGGGAGTCAGCCACCTCTCGGTGACCCAATCTCGATCGGTACCGCTTGGCTCTACAGCCAGTTTGCCGCCGGAACTCTAAGCGGCTACAATTATACTTACGGCTCTGGCCGGGCCTCGGCAACATCGGCGGGCGCACTCCAGGAGGCGATTTGGTGGTTGGAAGGCGAGAGCGGCGGAGTCAATAACAGCTTTATTGCTCTGGCTGAGACGGCTTTGGGTCTGAACAACACCACCATCAAAAATGACGCCAATGGGGCCTATGGCGTCTATGCCTTGAATTTAGGAAATCCAGGTGCTGTCCAGGACCAGTTGGTTATTGTTCCTGAGGCGACAACAGTAATTGCGGGCGCTTTGCTGCTGCTGCCGCTCGGCGCCAGCACCCTGCGGGTTCTGCGCCGGAATCGCGAATAGCCGGGATTCAACGCGAAGTTTTTTGATACCATCAGGCCGGTTTTTAAGACCGGCCTGATTTTTTTATAACCAAGTTCGACTTCGCGGAGTCAGCAAAGATACATTGATTATCAAGCACTAACGCAAAAGGACGCAACCAGTCACTTTTTCTACACCCAGTCGCGCTCAGCACCCATGGCATCACTACAACTTTTCTGCCGGTCAAAGGTCTCAGGGTGATGCTTCGGCCAAGTCCCAATAGTGAACCAAAATGTCCCGAAAGCCTATAGACCGCAGATGGGCGACAGAATATAAATTAGCCAATTGAATTTGGAAGTCGTTTAATGGGAAACGAAAGAAAGCGAGGCAAATAATGAAATCGATTAAAACATTGGTTGCGACCATAACCGGCTTGGCGATTGTCGCGGCTACGAGCCATGCCAGCTTGACCACGGTGAATGACATTTGGGGAGCGAATGGTGCCGGTGGTGAGTGGAACCTCTACAACAGCGGCGTCGGGTCATCGCCAGGCGCAGGAGTCATGGAGTATCTCTACGGCAATTTCACCCGCGTAGATGATGCCAGCGATATCCAGTGGATTGGTTCGCCCGGGGGCGCGACTTTCGATGCCATTTACGCCGGTGCCGGGCAGGCGCTCTACACCGCTGCACTTGCTGGCACCCCCATATCCGGTCAGATTCTCAGTGCGTCAGGCAATATGGGGAGCACCCCTCCAGCACGATCCTTGACCACGGTTTCTTACACGCCGGTCAGCCAACCCTTCTTGTTCCTGGACCAGGCCAACGGCAACAACGCCTATTCTGACCCAACCCTCAGCACTGGTGGCGTGGATCGCATGGTCACTTTTGCCGTTACTGGCTATCTCACGAGCGCAGGTAACATAAACACTTGGACTGCTTTCTCGGACGGGACGACACACTACGTGATCGCCTTTGAGGACGGAACGGACTTCGATTTCAACGACCTGGTGGTTGAGGTGTCTGGCGTGACGCCCGTTCCCGAGGTCGGCACTGTCGTCGCCGGTGCGCTGCTGCTCCTGCCGCTGGGAGCCAGCACCCTGCGGATTCTGCGGCGGAAATAACCGGCTTAAACGGCAAAGCTGAAGGTTGCTCTCCAATATCAGGCCGCTCTGATGAGCGGCTTGATTTTTTTCATCCGCCGTTTCGCATTGCGAAACGGTTTTCGGTTGCATCATGGGGATCAGACACGGCGCGAAGTGCGGTTCAGAAACCGACGCCCGGCAAGTGCAGTGCAGTTCTCGACAGAGCTTCAGGTCAACATCCAAGGGCATAACCGCCGACCCCCATCGTTAACCCCACGGCGGAATCGCAAAAAGCGATCAACTTCCGGTTGACAGCTCCGACTGGCTTCAGAATTATCATTTCGTGTCCGAATTACGCTGGTGCGTGGCCCATACCAAGCCGCGCCGGGAGAAAAAACTGGCTGACTATTGCCGGCGACAGGGCTTGGCCGTCACGTTGCCGTGCTACGATTCCGCGCACAAGTACCGCGGCAAGACCGTCGTGTTCCAAAAGCCGCTGTTTCCCGGCTACGTATTCCTCCTACTGGAGTCCAGGCAGAAGGATTCCGTGCGCCGGAATGAGCATGTCGCCCGGTTGCTGGAAGTGTTTGATCAGGAAACCTTCGAGCGCCAGTTGCGCGACATCCTCCTGGCCCTCAAAACGGATCTCGAGGTGCGCCTGGCACCGGGCATCGGGGAAGGCATGCGAGTTCGCATCAAGTCCGGTCCGCTCCAGGGTTTGGAGGGTTGGGTCGAGCGACGCCAGGGGCTGACGACGGTGTTGCTGCGGTTGGATTTCATCAACCGGGCGGCGGCGGTCAAAATTGACGCGGACGCGTTGACTCCCAGTTGAGCGAGACTCGAATCTCGCGGAAAACAATTCAGAATCGCGCAAGGTGGCTAGGCGGAGGAGAAAGGTCATCATCGCCGGAGGGGTGAGTTCCGAGATCTCCCGTATTTATGGGTTTTCATCGGTGAGAGCCTTTCAGCGCGCTCCCTTCGGAACGATTTTGAGCAGCCTGGGCAACGCGACCGCTCCGCCCGCCAAGCCCAGATCATGATGGAGGCCTGTGATGACCTGGAATTCTTCTTAAGGCGAAACGTAAGCGTCACGCGTAGCGCCTATTGACAGGGAGTGTGAGAACCTATCGTAACTATCGTAGTTGTGAGAGCTATGATACTTGCCGTTGAACCTGTAGCGGCTTCGTGCCCCAAGCTGCCGGGATGACCGTGTGGATTTGCCGGTTGGTCATATTGGGCAACCGGGTGAGGACGTCTTTGAGGTAGGCATACGGGTCGATGCCGCGCCGCCGGCAGTTTTCAACGAGGGTGTAAAGGATGGCACTGCGTTCTCCGGCGTTGGCATCGCCGATGAAGAGCCAGTTTTTCTTGCCGATGGCCGTGGGCCGAATGGCGTTTTCGACCAGGTTGTTGTCCAGCTCCACCCGGCCATCGGTCAGATAGACTTCCAGCGTCGGCCATAGGCCCAAGGTGTATTCGATGGCTTGCCCCAACAAGCTCTGCGGCAGGTAACGTCCCGTGGCTTTGAGTCGAACCAGCGCACGTTGGAGGCGTTCCACCATGGGCCCGCTTTGACTGGCGCGCACGGCTTGGCGCAGTTGGGGACCGGCGTGTTGGTCGCGCAACCGTCCTTCAATCCGGTAAAGATTTTGGATCTGGCGCAGCAGCCAGCCGCTCACACGCGGCGCTTGTTCCAGGGCCTCGTAAAATTTTCGGCGCACGTGCGCCCAACAGCCCGCCAACGCAATCTGGTCTCGTTGATCGGCAAAAGCGCGATAGCCCGAATAACCATCGCATTGCAGGATCCCGGCGAAACTGGCCGGGACCAGATGGTCCAAGCACGCGGCCGCCCGGCTGGTCTGCCAATGATAGAACACCTCGGCGCCGGGACGGTTGACCGTCCAGAGATATCCCTGCTTGGTTTTACCGTTGCCCGGCTCCAAATAATCAATCGGCGTCTCATCCACCTGCACATAGCCGCCAGCCAAAACCCCGGTGCGGATGTGCTCGTAAATGGGCTTGAGCCAGTCGGCGCTCAACTCCACCCACCGCGCCAGCGATTGCCGGGGCAGGTTGATTTTGTACCGTTGGGCAAAGATTTGTTCCTGCCGATACAGCGGCAAGTGGTCGCAGTATTTGGCGACCAAAATCTGCGCCAGCAGCCCCGGCGCCGGCAGGCTCCGGTCCAACAACCGTTCCGGCAGGGGCGCGATCAGCGGAGCGCGATTGAGATCCAGCCGGTGAACGTATTTGCGGCGAATGGTTCTCCGTCGCAAAAAGCGCGCCGGCTCGTAATCGAGTTGTTCGCTGACTTCCTGGCCGATGCAGCGCCACTCATCAGGCTTTTGTTTCACCGGCTCGGGCTCGATCACTTCTTCAACGACAGGCAGGTTTTCCGGCAGCCGCAACGGGCGTTGTTTACAGGAACGTTTCGGAGCCCTCACCACCAGGGCGGGAACTGCTTCGGTCGTGGTGATCGAACAGTCTGACAGTTGCAGCAGCAGTTCCAGTTGCGCCTGATCCAACCGTTCACTGCTCGAACCAAAAACCCGGCGGATCAGTAAATCAATTTTCTGACGCAGCAGCTCGTTCTCCCGACGACTCTGCCTCAATGCCTCCTGGCATTCTTCCAACTGGCGGGCGAGTTCGGTTTCGCGCAACGTCATCGGTTGTATGCTTCGACCCGCCGACGCAAAAAACGTTTCAATTTTCCGCGAAAAACTTTTCAGTCCTCACGCTGATACCACGGCCGCAACTTCGCCCCGCGCAAATCCACGCCGTCGGTCAGCAGCGCCAGCGCCTGCGGCGTTAGTTTCAACTTGGTCACGCCCGGCTCGATGTGCTTTGGCCAGGAAAACGTCCCACGCTCCAGCCGCTTGGTCAGCACCCACAGTCCCGTTCCATCCCAGCACAATATTTTAATCCGCGTGTGCCGGCGATTGCTGAACACGAACAGCGCCCCCGTTCGCGGGTCTTCCCCCAACCGCTCGGTGACCGCGGCGTGCAGACCGTTGAACCCTTTGCGCATATCACAAGGTTCCAGGGCCACGAACACCTTCAAGCTGCCCGAAAAACTCAACATGGCTTGGCCAGCGCCCGCAACAACTCCGCTGCCCAGGCCACTTGTTGGAGGTCATTGATCTCCGCCCTGGCCCCACCCGGCAACTCCAACACCAGTACCGATGGGTTTTGGCCGCCGGCGGGTTGCCCCGCTGCCACCACGGCTTCCAGCAAACGCACGGCGGGCACTCGTCTCCGCGACCTGGCCCGGCGGTACCGTTGCAGCCAGCCGGCCAGGGTCGAATACTTGAGCCCAGTCCGCCGGGCAAACCGAGCCGCTGACATCCCGCTGCGTTCAAACTCGGCCAAGATGACTTGCCGTTGTTCCTTGGACGCACGCACCCGGCCCTTGCTATCCAGGGTCACGGCCACCGGTTCGATCGCAGGGGCTCCAACCGCAGAAGATGGATCGGGATCACTCGTAGTTGTCATAGCTCTCATAGTTACGATATTTATGAGAACTTTAGCCAGAGGTGCTACGCGTGACGCTTAC